>JAABUL010000194.1_pt1 | contig 126354 bp, 120 predicted proteins | sample 5559151 | NCBI WGS metagenome assembly JAABUL01 (sample SAMN10711876, study PRJNA513368) | rock metagenome | isolation source: Antarctica rocks | place: Antarctica: Victoria Land, Pudding Butte sud | reverse complement strand
GACGGTTAGCATTCGCATTCAGCCAACAATATCAAGGGCCGACTTTTGTGAGGCAACCGTGCATCAAGCCAACGCACAAAAGCCGATCCTGGGTAGGAATCAGAAACGTGCTATACAGATTGGTGACTGACCAGATTAAGTAGTGTATTATTGAGAAAATACAGCAGAGGTTTGTGACCAATACTAAGCAGTGCTCATATGTAAAGAAAGAGTGCATACATACCTTTTGAAGCAAATCTCCCTCGATTTTACGTACCTTACTCAAGTCACCATCAAAATGGTTTTCTGTCTTTAGAAGAATCTTCTAGATTGAAACATATAGAACAATAGATACAAAACTACGAAGTACGCATCCTTGAGACCGGTGTAACTGCGAGCCACACACACAAAGTATTCAATTCTTTTCGCGATTGCCAAGTAACTAACTAACAGCTTAGTAATTGAATAGATTCAAAATGTGGAAGCCTTGGACACCGTGTGCGTGCGTAGTAAGCATCGGCTATCAGGACACGTCTGAGATCTGAGGCAAGTGGAAGCCTTGCAAGCGAATGTATTATACGTTGTATGTTGAACCAACGCACGTAATTTTCCCGAACCCTACTCGTGGCATTTGTACTCCACAGGGGATGGGCGGAGTCGTGGTCAGGAGCGACAACTACTATGGCCAGTCAAAGTGATATCGAACACGGCCGCCAAATAAAGCAAGAGATAAGCATTGGGCGGAGGATCTGGTTGGGCCCTCACAGTTTCGGGAGCAGGGGGCGGGACTGGGTGGCTGACCTACTCGTACCGCCTCCCCTACTTAGGTAAGGTTCCCCTTGCCCTGCTCCACCGTACTAACGATATCTCAAGGGAGTCGTTGAGTGATTTAGTTTATATTAGGTTCGATTCCTAACAGCGCTGGTACAATGGTGTTGTGGTTATCTTTCTCTTTGAAGGGGGCCCAGACACGAGACGCAAATCAAGCTTGGGGGTTCCTTACCCTATGGAACCCGGGAGTCAAGTAAACCCCGCATGTTACCATCCTCGGCCCTTTGAAGTCCAAGTCTCAGCCACAGCCACAATATGCCGCCACAGTCGCATACAAGTAGGTACCTTAGGTACATGAGTACGGATGTACTTGTAAGGGTTGTGGATTGCTCGGTCGCAAAGTTGCCGACAGATAAGGTAGGGAAGAGATACATATCGCATTATGGTGATTGGCAGAGTGATGCATTATCATTCTGCACACCTCGTACCTTGCCTTGATCCTCGACGCCAGCTGGGACCGTCGGACCGAACTCATCACCCTCCAGTGTTTGCATCATTATCCCTCGAGACGGTACCTGACCCTGTCATGCGCGTTTCAAGGCTGGACGGGATGGATCCTTTTGGTGGTCATATTATGTGGAGAGAGAGGCGATGACGGTGATAGGTGCGTGTAAATCATAGGAACGAGAGAAAACCACAGTCTGCCTCTAGGGCTCTAGGGTACCTATTCCAAAGGGCCGTTTAGACTTTAGAGTTGGATCCTCGTGCATGAGACCAGAGACCATGCAACGATCATTCATCTTAATCCGCACTAACTGTAAGAACCTTTAGTCGCTGCTGTAAATAGCCACAGTTATCGAGGCTAACGCAGTATTGATCGCTAGTGCGAAGCCTAGTGTGGCCCTTGCTCCGTGACTGCGAATTTGCCCTGTCGTTGTACCCACCGTTCACTACCTTACTACTATTACCGTAGGTAAGGTAGGTACTGATGTATTCACTTATCTTACTAAGGTACCTTACTACCTTATGTACGGAGTACACTCTCCCTCTAATCACTCACATCACTTCCCCCTCCCCCCTCCTCCCCCACTCACCTGACACTCCAACCCGCCGAAACCCAGCGCGTACCTGCACGCCACGCACTAGTACTCGGTCATCTCGGCCGCAGAGACGAGGCCCGTGCCTCGTGTCGCGGTTGGGGCTTTGCCCCGGAACGATGTCATTCTCAGCCACAGGTGACGCAATTTCCAAGATTTCTATACTACCTTACCTTACGAAGTACAGTACCTTCCACTCCTCGTACGATGATTTTGACAAATCCGTATCTTGACGTATATTCTGAGTTGACAACATCATCGCCGGCTAGCGAACTTGTCGGCACGTCGGAGTCGAGTCTCAAGGCAACAACAGTACGAGCGACGTATTTGGAAAGAAGAGTAATTACACTAGATGGAGGGACGGCTACATTGTTGGTGACAAAGCAAACGCCAAGGACAAGAAGAATGTCGAGGTTGAAATCGATATGCAGCACGACATGGGAAGTACCAAAGTCGAGCGGTCGTGCTGCCCAATCAAGGCTCTGTTCGTTGCCAAGCATGCCGTAAAGTACTGGTACATACTGTACATATGGTATCAAGCGTGGGCCGATCTCCAGATCAAGGGAGAGCCACGCCGACTCGGTACGGGTGCCATCAGTCCCACCAAGTTGTACCGGATCAACGTTAGTTGCGCCCACCTGCATGATCCGACAATCTGTATGAGGTTAGCCGCAGTCGACCGTTTCCAGCAGCTAGCTGTAAAGGGTACTAGTTCCACCTGACTCCCCTTATTATTGCAGACACACGGACATGGCCATATCGGGAGGCTTCGTAGAGATCGATTAGCTTTGTGGCGCATCTCTCTACCCACGCTAAAGTAAATTTTGACAGCAGATAGGTAAGGTAGGCCTTGTGTCACCATAGCATAGCGCTAAGCCCCTCATCATCAACGTCCCTGCGGTCTCGCTTATTATTTCCCATCATTCGGTTGCGGAAAGTTGTCAAGTGTGCCTTGAAGAACCTTTTCTTTACAGGCTTAGACTATGCGTACAGTACAGCATGCTTTACCTACCTTTGAACATCAGCCTCCTTCTGGCCTTGTTTTTCTTTGATGGCTCTTAGATGTATGCATTCTCCTGAGACTCATTTCGAAGATCTCACTCATCAATCTTGTTGCACATAATGAGGCATAGACTCAGCTGTCCAAACAAGATATTGGGTTCTACCATTGTTTTTGGGCTAGGGAATCAAACCCAAACCATGAGCTATGCGCTCACACACTCCTGCTCTGGCGCGGCATGACTCGGCAGTCCCGCAGAGCTGTTACACCTCCCTGGCAACTGCCGTCAGCCTGAAGACTGCTTACTCTGCCTTCGTAACTATCTTCCTCCTGACGGCCGCCTCCACCTTGGAAAATGTTTGCTTCATGGCTATTACGATCACCATGAAAAGTACTTCCACTGAAGTCGCGGCGACTGCCTCCGCCTCCATTGTGAGAAGTATTCCTATGACCGTTGTGCTCCTCACGAAAACTGCTGTCCCAGCGAGGGCTGCTTTCGTTTCCAGGACTGCTACCACTGCGAGGACCGCGTTCTCTAGCAAGACGGTTCCAGTTCTTTTCCCAGTCGCCAATGTGTTGAGCCATTGTTGGCTCTCTCGAAGACTTCGAAGGTGTTTGATGATGTCCACAGAGAAAAGCTCTGTGTGGATCGACTTCTTGATGATAGCGATGTACCATGAGAGGTTGAGGAGGGGTTGGTTGATGGTCATTGAATCGAGGTGAAGCCTTGGGCCTTGAATAACTAGTTAAGGTCAGTCATAATGTATCGTACTAATGCTCAGGAGGTGAATTCTCATAGAGGCCGAAAAGGACACGCTCTCGCTGCTAAGGGCAACGAAAGAGAGCAGTCTTAAGTCGAGGACGTGGACCTTGCAGTGAAGGAAGATTCTGCCAAGGAATACGAGGAGTAATGAGACCTCGCCTAGAAGTCGAAGGTGCTCGAGAAAGGTTGATAAGTAGGTATAAGAAAAGAACGTCGTAGGACAGGGTGGAAGGGAGAGAAAGGAGATGCTCAAAGGAAGCACTAACTTCATGATGAAGAATCAAGATCAGAATCTAAGGCTCAACGGGTCGAAGCTAATCAATTGTATGTGAAGGTTTTGCTCAATTGAACAGCGTGGTATTGAAGGTAGGAAGCAATGCTAACTTTGAGAGGGTCGACCACACATATATTTATATTCAACTCTACATGCTAGCACGACCGTCCCTCGTCCTGAGTTCTGCAATCCTTCTCCCCCGGCCAGCCTGACCATGAACCCTTTCCACAGCAGGTCCAACTCACTAGGCTGGCGCATAAGACGATGAAAGGGTGGAATGATCCATCGGGGGATGCAGTGCTGGATGCCTTATTCAAAAGCCAATAAGCATGCCGTATTATCGTCGTAACTCCAGCTGCATACTCCGTACTGATAGTGATTTTGGTTGCATAACGGACCTTAGACATACCGACCCTGTGCTAATGACGAAGCGTGGGAAATCCTTATGATCTTACTGTAAGCGGGCCGGGCGCAGCCCCGCAGCCCCGAAAGGGCAAACCTCGAGTGATCTGTGATGTACGATTACTAGGTATCCCTTAAACCGTCATTAAAGCTGCCATCCCAGGTATACGGCCACCTTACCTGTTAGGGTACTAGTGAGCCACGGGAGATGACTAACCAGGCCAATGAGGATCTGGAGATTAATATTTAGATTTCCTAGTGCGAGGTAGAGGAACTGTGCAGTAAGCAAATATTTTGGTGGGGTGCCTAAATAGGCTTAGCTTCATTGATCCTGGGATGGCAGCTTTAGTGACGGTTTAAGGGATACGTGCATGTTCGGATTCGCCACGCGCACTAGTTGCTTGGGATTATTCGAGATGCGCTCAGGTAAAACCGGCGGACTGTTGTCTGCAATATCAACCACAACCACAAGGCAAACCACCACCCACCACACCCCTTGCTTTCGTGCACAACCATCATCGAAGTTGTCCACTCCCAGACGACCTTGCGCAGTCGTCCGAATGGTCGGTTGTGGCAATTTACGGAGTACCGAGCATAAGGCAACCACAAGCGGCTTTTGGGACAACTGTAGCTAACGTTCAACCGGCGGCATCAGACTGGCAATGCCGCACTGCGAGGACTCACGCAGGTTCAGGGGCCTTTTAATTATCGGAACACCGTATTGATAGAAACGGGATTGCTCTGCCCTGTCGTACTTTTCATCGACCGACGGATCCTGGCACGTCAGAACCACGACTCGGAGGTGATTGGACAATCCCCGGCAGTCGCTTAGCCGTGCCGGCCCCAATGGCTTGGGCCATTGTCCAGGAGAAGTTGTTTTATTTAGCACAATGGTTACAGTACGAAGTATTCCTAGTAACCCATGATTGAATGTATTCAATCGAACATAACCGTAAGGCCGAGTGAGGGACTCCTACTACGGTAGTATACACTTTTCTCTAAAACCGCAGACAACAACTTGCAGACAACAACTTGCAGACAACTGTTGAAATACGAGGTCATATGGGGGCATATTGATATTTTGGTTGTTGCTGTTAGAAGTCTATCTGGGAGCGAGCATGAAGGCGAAGATTATCATCTTTCCTATTTTCGGCAGGATCACGCACAGGATCACGCAGCTGGACCCTGGACCGCGCAGCTGGACCGCGCAGACCGAGGCAGGAATGACCTGCCATAATTAGTCAGCAGAAGGGGGGTAAAACACTCGCTCGGGCTTAGCTTAGAAAATCCATCCCTTTACTGTTAAGAGGCTTTTGCTAATGCAATGTCCAGCCCACTGCAGCCTGCAGGAAGGAGTACATTCAAATTTCCGGAAACCGCGGTTGGACCACGAAGTTGGACCGCGCAGTTGGACCGCGCAGTCGAACCACGCAGTCGAACCACGCCTGGCAGGGTTGAAACGGGAGTTATGCTCGGACCTATCGAGGTCACCTGACGCACTGTAGTTAACCGAAGCTTCGACCTTCATAGAACAATTACCAAACACACATCCTACATACGCTGCAAAACCTTCTGGTTCAGTCATATTTCAACAGGCAGAATCATGCCTGGCAGAAGCATGTCTAGCATCTTGAAAACCAAGCTCAAGAGTGCTGCCATGGCATAATGCCACCGAGATGTGCCTCAGCCGCATATCTCGATGCGCGTATAAGGCTACAGTAACTGGGGCACAATGTCAGGGTCGTTACAGCAGTCGACTGCAATCACACGCAATGAACTTCATCATAAACGACAAGCGGCAGCAGCTTGCACAACCCTACAGTACCCCGCACTAAGTCTTCGGCTAGATCGCGAAAACACGTAAAATCGCGTATCTTCAAAACAACCCACCTTCTTCAGCTCAGAAGAACTCCCGTTAACCTCAGTTTCTGGTAACGAGACTTCTAGAAAGAAAGCTTTCTTTGCTTATCAAAGGTCAGATATTAGGCTAGGCCCAATTAGACCTAAAACCCACCCAAATAGGACGAAATTTGAACGTTCCCCGAACCATCGTTCAGAGTGTTTTGGGGAGACTTCAAACAACACCCTCCAGAGCCAATAAACCCAGACCAGGAAGGCCCATATCAATTACATCTCGAGAAGTCAGACTGCTGTTACGTCAATTACGATCGAAGCCTAAAATCACCTGAAGACAGCTGAAAAAGGACATCGGGATTGATTTGGATCCGAGAACTCTCAACATAACACTACGAACTCACGGAATTTGTCACTTACTAGTCCTTAAGCGACCGAAATTAACACCTGAAGTTGCTCTGCTTCGGATAGAATGGGCTGAAAAGCATAAGAATTGAACCGTGAATCAATGAAGGAAAGTCATTTGGTCGGACGAGGCATCCGTGGCTCGGAGAATCAGATAAAACACGGGAATGGGTTTTGGGGACTCCCGATCCGAAATGGGATAGAAACAAGATGATGAAAATCTTTAATGGAAAGGCCTTTTCAATAATGGTTTGAGGGGCCTTTTGAGATTCTGGAAGATCAGATTTATACCTGCTGAATCGAGCTCGACTTCGAATCAAAAAAACACGGCTATTCAGCTGCCTTCTGTATTCAGATTTTGAATCACAATTTAGCTGACATATGAGAGTCAGAACTAGTGTTCATGCAGAATAATGCTTCGATACACAGAGTCAGAAAATCGAAGCTCTGATTTCAGGAAATGAGTATAGAACTCATGAAGTGACCTTCGTTCAGTCCTGATCTGAACCCCATCGAAAATCTCTGGGCCCTACTGAAGAAGGAAGCCTACAAAGTCTAGAATCTAGATTCGCTAAAGGGTAAAGGCGACGAAGCTGAAACCCAGCTGTTTCGGATTTTACAGAAGGCCTGGGTGAACATACGGGAGAAGGTAATAGAGGGGCTAATTTCCAGTATGCCACGCAGATGTACAGCTGTAATTAAAGCGAAGGGCTGGCATACTAAATCTTGATTGGGGAATCATAGATCATATACTGTTAAATAGTCAGTTCAAATATTGGAGTTCCCCGGATTAATTTGAGGTTCAATGGTTGAATGCAGATGGGGGGCGTGCGGGGGTGATTTGGTTAGGGAGCGCACACGAAGACTTAGTGCGGGCTACTGTATTCTTAAAAGTCCGTGAGTCCTTCCCCTACAATGAACTCACTTTGACCCGTCGATAACTCCTACTGTCATCCCACTCCACCGGCTCTCGTAGCTCTCGAGGTCATTAGCAATGAATTCTGCGTTCTGTTCAAGTGTGGTCTCATAGCGACGGGCATTCATGGCGCACAAAAGCGTCTTCCCGATCAAGGGGATGTACTTTATCCAGGAATCTTGCCATGATGGTGGAGTCGCGGCATTTGCGATCAGTTTCCCACGCAAAGTTTTGGTAGGTACATTGATGTCTGAGGACTCGGGGGTCATGGTGCTTGGGCAAAGCATAGACCAGTCGAGCGTGTTCGGTGGGAGAGATTTAAGAAGGTGGAGGTTTTGGCGGTGTTCGAGGTAGATGGGAATACTGAAGGTTCTTAATATTCCAGAGTCGATGCATCTCCGAGCTACTCTTTTTAAAGTAGGTACAAACGGCGCGTAGGAGGTGACAATGCTATTGTGACTGTACTTACTAGTTCGAGAGCATCGATTCTGATCCTGGGTAGTATAATACTCCCATGCCAGCTAAGAACCAAGTTCTCAACGGTTGCTTTCTATCCAATCCCGCTTCTCGTACAGCGTCCAGGACTGCGTGAAATATTGCAGGCAGTTCACTTTTCCCCCAAGGAGGTAAGGCCGCTAAACCGGCTGTATTGACAACAGCATCACAGCTGGCATCCAAGATGGCCCTCTTGATTGAGACTGGATCCGTGGCATCGCCCTGAACAACGGCGATCTGGCGGTATACAGACGTTGGAAGAAGAGACTCAAGTTTGGTCGAGGACCGGACGAACGCAACAACGCTGTGGCCATGTGTGAGGAGCGCTGCGACGAGGCGAATACCCAGATTACCGCTTGCTCCAATAAGAAGGACCTTCATAGTTGCTGTTCAGTTGCACTGGCTGTTATAAAAGACGCGGAGCTTCCTGGTTCGAGAGTGACTGGTACATATATCTGTATGGTTGCCTCAGTTCTCAGACGTGCCAACGTCGCTAAGCCCCTTCGGGTTAGCGCCCTGCTGACTTCGCAGCATACGGGCGGCACGTCTGAGTGCAAACCCCTGTAAGATAGGTTGATCTGCGTTAATTTGGTGACAGCCCGCACAACTTGCCTCGTTAACTTTTGCAAGTCACAACATTCTTGTTTGCGACGCGATCATCAATGCACAACATGTAAATCATAATGTATGTGAACTTGCGATAGTACTTTCACATATGCTCTATCTGATGCGCCTAATTTAAGTATCAATAAAATTCTGCGAGATCGATAAGTTGCGTCGTCGCATCATCGAGTCGACTGCGTGCGATAATCCGAGTAGTCGGACAGCGCGATCAAGAATATGCTAGCTTCGGTTTTTTGCTCTCGTCGTCAGATATCTCATGATCATATCATCGACTGAACTTAGTTGAACTTGTATCGTGTTGTGTGGTGAAGGTTTGATTCGAACGTTCTTTTTGGTGATTGAGAAAGCGCGCTAAGTCGTTTCGGTAGAGCGTTTGGTAGAGAGTTCGATAGGAAATTTGATAGAGCGTTTGATAGAGCGTTTGGTAGGACGTTTGGTAGAGAGTTCGATAGAAAATTTGGTAGGGAATTTGATAGAGCGTTCGATAGGGAATTTGGTAGAGAATTTGATAGAGCGTTTGATAGGGAATTTGGTAGGGAGTTTGATATCGAGTCATGAAGGGTGCTTTCTATTGAGTTAATTAGCATGTGCTATGAAGCATGTATGAAGCATACTATGAAGTAGATCATGAAGCGAATGACGCTTATTTGAACATGTCGCATGAAGCATGTTTTGAAGCGAGTAGGGTGGTGAGTAGGCGATCGAGTCGATAGCTGAGTTGGTAGCTGAACATGTAGGTAGGCGAGTAGGTAGGGTGGTGAGTAGGGTGATATGTAGGGTGGTGAGTAGGATGGTGAGTAGGGTGGTGAGCATGTAGGGTGGTGAGTAGGTAGGTGAGTCGGTAGGAATCGTAGAATAGATAAACAGAGCGAACAAAATGTAATTAATTCAATAATACGCTCATACTTTACCGCATCAGGTAAGGCGACCGGCAAAGTTCGGTATTATTCCAAATTAACGCAGATCAACCTATCTTACAGGGGTTTGCACTCAGACGTGCCGCCCGTATGCTGCGAAGTCAGCAGGGCGCTAACTCGAAGGGGCTTAGCGACGTTGGCACGTCTGAGAACTGAGGCAACTGTATGGCTTCGGTGTCGCGCCAATTACTAAGCTGGATTCGAGTTGCGCCGCGCCAATTACCAAGCCGGATCGTCCGGACCCAAAAGACTGTTACAGTGGTTGTACAGTATCCTTCTTTCAACATATCTGTCGCTAACCTCCTGCTACTGTGAGGTTGACGTCGGTTTGTGCTACTACTGGAAGAGCCAGTATGTCTTCTCAGTGGGTAGATAAGCCGTATTCTCTTATTTCTACTGATCCATTCTCAAAAGATGTACGTTTGTCATTTCTCTGCTGAGGTTTTGCATCACTTAATGTATCCTCATAGTCCTCCCACGCGGCATACTATGTTGCAACGCAGATGGCACTTGCCCACAATGGCATTCTCCGAGGGTTGAACTCCATCTACCTCCAAGCGACGCACATACCGCGCGAAGACCTGGAAGCCATTCGAGACTTCCTGACATATTGCCAATGCTGGTGTGAATCCATGCACCACCACCACGATGCCGAAGAAAAGGATTTCTTCCCGAGCATAGAGCTGATATCAGATGTCCAAGGAATCATGGAACGCAATATAGAGCAACACCGAGCATTCACGCCGGGATTTGATCTGTTTCAGGAGTACTCTCGGACTTGTCTTCCCAAAGACTATGACGGACGGAAGATCAGAAGCCTCATCGAAGTTTTTGCGGAGCCATTAACTCGACATCTGCATGACGAGATTGAAACTCTGCGAGCTCTCGACATATACGACAGCGGGCGTATACGGCAAGCTTATCAGCGTTTCGAAAAAACCCTAATGGCTACAGACAATGTTAGACGTACTTTGACGTATCAGCGAGTTAATTAACGTCACTGACTCCGTCTTAGTATCGAATCGCGCCTCTCGTGTTTGGAACCGCAGACAGGAGCTTCGAAGGCGGCATGCATGACTTCCCGTCCGTACCATTCTTTGTGCCTTACATCATTCACTACTGGTTCGCTAAGCGACATCGTGGCGCTTGGCGATTCAATCCGTGCACTATTTGGAGGGATCGCAGAGAATTGGCCTTCAAAAGTGTAAGCACAATGCCTTGATTGCACTCCACACGTGTGGCGGTTCTCCAAGAAATGGTCAAGTGGCTAAGCGAGCAGCGGACCGACAATCGGGAGGAGAATCAGGATGGCACAAGTCCTCTTGGTATTGCTGCACAGTAGGGACACCTAGAGGTGGCCCGGGTAGAAAAGCTCCCAGAAACGTGGAAAGTGAACGATGACGACGACGATGACAATGACGATGACAATGAAAATGACAATGATGATGATGATGATGATGACGACGGGGGGAAAAGAGAAGCAAAGCCATTCGTGCTGCGAAAAAGGCATGACAACGGACGGAACCTTGGAAAGCGATGGCGAGAGCAAAGATTGAGTGGAGCGATCTCTCATGAGAATGAAACGAGCTTTGTTAAATCTATTTCCGAATATGGCGGTAGTAGTATATTACATGAAACGGTTTTACTTGCGCCGGTGGACACTTTGCTGGACGTTTACCTTGTGGCAGGTCATTGGGCTCAAGTCCGTCTTTGCAAGTCCGTCACCCGGTGCAGAACAATACCCTTTGTAACTCAGCCATTACAAGTTAGTGATCCTTCGCCGATGGAAAACCTAGGCCAACAGCCGAACTGAAGTTGAACAAGTTGAACAAGTTTAGTAATTCCTCTCACTACCTTATTCATACACACCAACCTAGATTAAACTTTTATGTACACCATCCGCTTCAAAAGACCAGGAGCATCACTCACCCACGCTCTCTCGCTAGCATCATCCCAACCATTCATCAAACGACAAAGGTAGAATCGAAATGCCCGTAACCTCATCTCGACCCAAGGAAAGGTTTTAAAAAAAGCCGAAAGAGGAACTGCTAGAGAACGCCGAGATAGCAAAAACGCCTTCCCGGAGATCGCTGTAACGCCAGTACTCCAGGTGCCGCTGACTCCGCGTATAGCCCCCGGTTCCTGGCTGCTTAGACCGCCCGAAAGCATGCTGATAGTAAAGTAAGACACGGTAGAAATGGTGGTGCTGCCGGTTCAGTGTTCCCAAGGGTCTTGATCAAGAAGAACGGTGTAACAAGACAAAGAGCTAAAGTCGAAGCATCAAGACCATCGTTTTTGCGGGGACAGAACCATCCTCTATTGATCTCATTGGTGGCCCCTTTCCGGCAGAGTCAAAGAACCCTTAGATACGGATGTATTCTCGAGGTCCTTATACGAAGAGATGTTGCTCCCGGAACGATTTCGAATGCTATTGTCATCAGCTCTCGTCGAAGATCGAATCTCAAGGCTATCGCGATCCTCCACGTCCGACCGCCCAAGAGAGATTCCTGAGTGACTGTCTTCGTCTCGTCGACCAATAGGCGACCAACCCACTATACTGCCGGCTACGATACCGGCCATTGCAGCCGCTGGGCCAAAAGCCGAGTTTGATCGGGATCTTGCCACTCGCTTTCGAGACTCGGGAGTTGGAGGAGCTAAGCCGCCAGTAAAGTCGCCGCCATTGTGCTCACCATTTGGCGTTTGAGCCCTGGAGTGGAGCTGGGACCTCGACCCGCTTCTTGAGCGCGACAATGCTTCTCGGGGATGCTGCAAATTGTAAACAAACCCGTGTAGACGGCCACCACGAACCCGCTTCATAAACGTCAATTCCTGTCGAATTTCTTCAAAGGGGTTATACTGAGCCTGCCGCTCCTCGTCGGAAACCACAAACTCAGGCTTTGTTGTTTTACGTTTCAACCACTTTGGAATAAGTTTGCGGATGAGTTCGTCCGGAATGAGACGAATACATGCCGCAACTGGTATAGAAAGGAAGCCAAGAATTATCGAATATATCCATTGCGCTCGATTAAGTCGATGTATGGAGAAAGCTTGGCCGCCGACGTAGATGATCAGGATCTGACCTCCGATGATAATCACCTGTATACCAATGAAAAAGTAATTTCGCAGTACCCCTTCCAGGATGTTCATCTTGTTGTCAAGACGCCGGTTGTTGTATTGGTTGAAAATTTGCATCCAGACAAAGGTGTTGAAAATCAAGGTTTGCAGTTGGTTTTGCTCGCGGGGCGAGTCGTAGGAAAGTATGCGTACGCCCCCAAAGAAGAGCAGCAATGTGAAGAATAGCTGAAAAATCGATTGTCCGATAATCATTTTCCACATAGTCAATGTAATCAGAGGAGCTGACTTTGGTTCAGGCGGGCGATTTAGAATGCTAGGTGTCGGTGGGTCAGTTGCCAACGCAAGTGCAGCAAAAGTGTCCATGATAAGGTTGACCCAAAGTAGCTGAACAGCAGTCAACACTGATGTTTCGGTTGAACTAGAAACAGCTGAAACGAATGTTAGAACAACGGCAGTGATGTTTACAGTTACTTGGAACTTCGAAAACGTCAGCAGAGCATCAACGAATACTAAGGGAAATTTACAGACCTGGAGGAACTTCTTGACGGAATCATTGACAGCTCTACCCCACATAATCGCTTTGACAATAGAAGCAAAGTTATCATCCATCAAGATTATGGCAGAAGCCTCTTTAGCAACCTCAGTACCCGCAATGCCCATTGAAAAGCCGACATCGGCAATTTTGAGTGCAGGAGCATCATTGGTGCCATCGCCCGTAACGGCAACTGTCTCTCCTAATTCTTTCAATCTCCTGACTAAGACACGTTTGTCGTCAGGGCTGGATCTGGCAAGTACCTCCAACTTGGGAATTCTTCGTTTCTTCTCCGACTCGCTCAGTTTTCTAAATTCGGGACCTTCGATAACTTGCTCGTCATCATTCCCCGTATAGATCCCGCACTCTGCAGCAATGGCCTTCGCTGTCAGGAGGTTATCTCCAGTCACCATACGTACTTTAACTCCTGCATTCTGACAAGCGCGAACTGCATCTGCAACACCATCTCTGAGAGGGTCCTGAATGCCGACAATGCCCAAGAAGACCATTTCTTTGAAAATAGTCTCGAAAACGCCAAGTGTGGGAGAATCCTCCTGTGTAGGTACTCCTTTCATTGGCCACTCCTTGAAATCCCGATACAAAAGCCCAATCGTCCGTAACGATCGTGACGCGTAATCATCAATAGTCTGGTTCAGGCTGTCTACGTTCTCTTGCGTAATCGGCGTATCTAGAATTGCCTTGGTAGGGTCTTGCAATATCCTCGTACACTTTTCAAGCAATATTTCCGAGGCTCCTTTGACGTACATTCGATATCCCTTGTCGCTTAATTTTACAATGGTAGCCATACACTTCCTTCCAGAGTCGAACGGTACCATCTGCACAACGTTTGCGTTTGATCGTTCTTCGTTCACCGAATCCATTGCTAGGTAGTCCCTGGCAAAGTTGAGTAATGCAGTCTCTGTCTTGGATCCTATGAATGCATCACGCCCGTTCTGTTCGCCTTCGAACGCGGTAGAATTGACCGCTATGGATTGTTTCAGAAGTAATTTCACGTCTTCGTGTAGTATTTGGACAACGCCCGATGTCGAGGCGTCTTGCACAAAGGTCTCGGAAACTACTGATTGGCGCTTGATGGGTGAGTTTTCCTCCGAATTATCGGGGCTTTTTTTGTTGCCAAATCGAGTCGAAGCACCCAGAGTTCCCGCCACAACACTCATCTTGTTCTGTGTCAGAGTGCCGGTCTTGTCGGAGCAAATTACCGTAGCATTACCCATTGTCTCGCAAGCACGAAGCAGCCGAACCAGATTATTCTCCTTTAGCATCCTAGTAGTCGCGAATGCCAGGGCTAATGTTACAGCAAGTGGCAAGCCTTCTGGAACCGCAACAACCACAATTGTGACTGCGACGATAAAGACCTGAAGAAAATGCTGTCCCTTCGCTGAAGCCCCGCCTGGTGCGCTGTGCAATTGAGTTAGGAACCTGATGAAAGTTGCAATGAAGAGCACAAGACCGGCTCCTAAACCCAGCTTTGCTATGTACTCGGCGAGGACATTGAGCTTTGACTGCAGCGGTGTTGTCTGTGAGTCCTCACGAAGTGACATCATGATTTTACCATAGCTTGAATTAACTCCTACGGCAGTAACGAGAAATGTACCTATACCTTCAGTCACTTTAGCTCCAGAAATAATGAAAGGATCCATCTTCGTAACGCTCTTACGCGCCTCTAGGGCCTGGTAAACATCTTCGCCGGAGTGTTTCTTTAGTAAGTCAGACTCGCCTGTGACGGACGACTCATCACATTTGACATCGTGCCCAGAGATGAAGATGCCGTCTACCGGTATCATGTCTCCAGGTTCAAGATGAACAACGTCTCCAACCAGGATGTCATGCACCGAGATCTGACGAGATTTGCCTGACCGAATAACTTTGATATCTCGATCCACCTTTTTCTTGTTCAACTTGACAAACTGCCGCTCTTTCTGCCAATCGTTGGCCGCCCCCACAACCACGACAATGAGTATAGCAACAGTGATAGCAACCCCTTCTACCCATTGGGCGTGTTCACCGTTCGTGGAAGAAATGGACTCGTATATCCCTAATGCAAGCGATACAATAGCAGCAACCGTCAAAAGAATGAGGACCTTGTCATTATACGCTAACCAGGCAAGTTGGAGGAAGCTCTTAGCCTTCTTCTCCGGGAGTTGGTTATCTTTGAAGATCCGTTTACGATCCAGGAACGAGTCATCCGAGCGTTGCGTTGCCGCTGTTGCGGACGTTAACGACCTATGCAAGCGGGTTTCGGAAGTGATTGCAGCTCTTCTCTGGGCGCCAGCCGCAACGGCTTCCTCAAAGGTTACGGTCCCATCAAGCCGCTTCTCATCAACTGATAGACCGCCCATTTGATCGGTGCGTAAACCCTTCTCGAGTCCCCTTAGACCCCCTAAAGCGTGAAAAGCTGCAAAACTTTTCGGATTGGGTCTCATTAATTTACTCAACTGACCTGGAGAGAAGGCGAATTTATTATCTTCAACTCCGAATTCGGCTTCTGTTCCTGGAACGGCATCCAACGCATGTCCATCATCTATAAGACTATCAGTGCTAGTTATGGTTTTAAGCTGCCCTCCCTCGGTCGAAAGCGCCGACGAGCTTGGGGAGGGTACGTAAGTGTCCCCGCCAAAAGACGTCGGAGTATGACCCGGCTCTTCGGAATCGACAGAGTTGCCCCGTGAGCGGGCATTGGGAACAGCAAGGAAATCGTGGGGCTGGCGATCACTTCGCCTGGATGTGGGTGATGAGACATTGTGGGCGGACGTTGGACGGTGCTCTAGGTTATCGAATGAATGAGCTGCTCGTAATTGCGTCGGTGACTGTTCGCTTGACAAAGCAGCAGGTTTTGAGTCTACCTCCTTGTCTTGATCGCCCTGCAACGATTGAGGTCGGTCAGACAAGCTTTGGAGGGGCAGCGCGTCATCTTCTAATAAAGGTGGACTGACGGCAGAAGTGTCAATGGTTATAGTAGGTGCTCGTTGCCTACGAGGCGCACTACCCGGAGTCGGTGAGGTTTGACCATTATTTCCAGGAGTGGTCATTATTGCCAATCGATCTTCCTTGAGATGTAATGCAGATGATGCTGTCCGTCAGTCATGTGTACGTAGATTGAGGTGGATGGTGAGAATATGCCGGTGTTGCTGGGAGAACAAGGATTAAGGATGTAGCCTAAGCTGTGGTGTAGGTCGATGTGTCGGGTCGATGTGTCGAATCTCAAATGTCGATGTGCCAAGCTCACAATTTGACGTAAAGAGAAGGTACGAGTCTTGGCGACTTCGCCCAGAGTTTCCGCCTCGTTTCGTTGCTAGAGACTTAAGAGAACTTGAATTAGTGATCAGGCTATTCAAAGATTTTGCAACAGCTTGGGAAGAAAGTTGAAGTCGTAGCTATCAGAAGCTCCTTATTCTGCATACCAAAGGAGATATGGTCAGATTCCGAGCAGCTCAGAAGCTGGACCCGCCGGTCCCCTAGCTCTTGAACACCTTCGGTCACCTTCACGACCATCCAGAGCTTGCGAAGCACTCGATCTTCCGCGGGCTGTGCTTCTTTGCCTCCGAGTCGCCATCTGATGGCGATTTTCAGCAGAGTCTCATGGGGGGGGAACGTCGAATGGACGATGACCAAGACGGGCGGTTGAGCCGGAAAAGAGTTCTATAGTGGATTCCGCAGAGTGTATGCTTGTGTGCGAGAGCAGAGTATCACTCAGTCCCTTCAATTGGTTCGTTGGTTCTGGCAAGGTTGCCCATATATTTCCTTGGCGACTTTTGCACTGCCCCAGGCCAGTCCCAAAACGGATAGTGACATGACAACGACTTGCCTTGACTCTAGATACTTGCGCCCAAGGGGGGCCAGAACCACTAAGATAACTCTCTTCTTCAGACAGATTATCGTATTAGTTATCATCTCATCCTACATGCATTAGGCCTTTGTGAGACATTATCGGATGCCCATGGGCAGTAAGACAAGTGACAACACAGCATTTCAACATCTAAGCGCCACGCTACCACGACTACAAGTACCTACACTTCAATCAGATTTAACCGCATACCGGGCCACATGGCATGGCATCAAATGCATGCAGCTGGTGCCAAAGTTAGGAATCATGGTTGAGCTACTACAGTAGCGCTTTCCATGGGCAAGCTATCACATTGGTGGGAAAGTGCCCAGCGTTTCTTGCCTGAATCTGCCTTAAGCGCCAGCGTTTCACCCTACTGTATTCTGTATATGCCTTCAATCTGTGGTGTCGCTGAAGATCTTCATGTCTTCAAATTCATCGGTCATCGTTGCTACAAAAGCCTCGTGATGCGATGCGATGCGGAAATCTCCAGTGTGATTCGGTCAAATAAGTTTCAGGCCTTCAGGTATTGACCATGTCTACATTACTATCTATCAAACAATAGACTTTGATTGGAAGATGTGGACAAATGCCATAGGAGTCTTCCCGTCGTTGTTGTAGGATCCTTTCGATGTGCTGTGTTGTGAATTCGTTTGCTTCTAGAGCATTTCCCAGAACGTTCTGACTCAGAAATGTCCAGGGAGATATTGACACGAACAAGAGGCTATTCTTATCCATGGCCTGGGGCCCATTTCACAGTCCAAATGTCCAAGCGCTCGCCGTCAGGCTTCTTTTTACCTTTGCCTCCTCCGCTTTCCTCGGCTCTGATGATGTTCTTGCTTGACACCGCGAAAGAGTCCACAAGCTCAGGCATCCTGTTCGCCGTAGTGAAGCAAGAAGCCAGATCAGAATCTTCCGCTGCTATTATAGCGGCCAAGTCCATACTCCTCAGTAGCAAATCTCGACTCAAAGTGTGAGCGCTGAAATTCAATACTGTGTTGTAGGCAAGTATAACTTCCGGGAGGCATGCAACCCGTATTTGCCCAAATTCGACGGCTTCTTTGTCTGCAACGCCTGTTAGCTACTTCATGAAGTAAGAACCTCAGAGCGCGGAACGCACCATCCCTTGGATATTGCAACCACCCGCTGAGCAAAGGCACGATTGTCACCTCTACCCGGTCATAGGCCTTCTGAAACATGGCCTTCCACCGTTTGCCGTTCTCGCGAGGGTCGATATAGCTACAGCAGGCAACACTTTAGTATGTGGTCAAATGGAGTGGTCCAACGTTCTCTTACGTGTTTGCTTGATCCGCAAGGGCCTTCCACTGTTCCATGGCATCGAGAGCCGCAAACAGATTCTCAAAATCCCGGAAAGCACTGGCCTGATGGAGCAAGAGCTCACGCTCATTGCTGACTTGCACTGCAGATGAGCTACGCCTGTTTTGTGGTCGGGCCCTGGTCCGGTATGATCTTGTGCTCGACCTCGTGCTCCGGCTCGTCGTGGCCGACTCATCTTCTTTGGCTGGCTCGTCTTCTTCATCGCTGTATTCCTTGCTGATGTCTACCATCTGGCCTAATAGCCCTTGAGTTTTACCGAGCGAGATGGTCATAAATGGGACTGCCTTCGACAGTTCCTTGGCCGCGGCAAAGCCATGAGTACCTGTGAGCTCAGATTAGGATAGGAATCGAACATAATACATATTTACAGTTACGACTTACGAAGCAAATGCTTGTACAGGACGGCTCCTGTTGTCATGGTCTGCTGCCAATGGCCCTCAAGCAGCATATACCACTCAAATCCATTGATCAGGTCTTGCTCGTCGTCGCTGATTGAATCGCCTACAAAAGCACTCTGGATTGGTCGCACTCTAGATTTGTCATGGTTGTTCGGTTCCAGTATAGCCAAGGCTGGGAAAGTTTTGCTGTCACCCTTCTCAGGGGAGTCTCTTATAATCATCTGAAGTTGCATGTTAAGAACGCCAGGGACATCAATGCCGCACTGCTTCATTAGCCGCATAACTGTCTGGCGTTCCCGATGATCTTTGATGAAGGGCAGCTGTCTACCTAAGCAGGTGGTGGACCTGTCATGAGAAAGGAAAGACGCGTAGAGAGGGAGCAGCTGCTGCTTGCCAGCTTTACTCAAATAATCCACATACGCAACAACAATACTTTCGGTAGCAAAGCGGCGATTGCCTTCTCCAATGTCGAGCCCAAGGTCTTGGAATATCAATAGCATATGTGTGACCACTCGTAAAAGATCATAATCTTTCATGCCGATCGGTGCTGTAATACTGCCCTCGAGGAGAGTTGCACTCATTGCGGGGAGAATTTTAGACCTCTCCGGGGTGTTTGCTGCTTGACAAAGCTTTACGCCCTGCTTGAAAACAAAGTCATCAAAAGTTTTGGCGATCAAACTGCTTTGAAGCATCTTGAAAGGCCGTTTCGCCTCCTTCTTTGTCGCTTCCAGGGTCTTCATCTTCTGCACAATTTGATTTCCAGAATGAGTCCGATGCCCCTCAGAGACAGAGAAATCGTAACACCCGTGTTTCTGTAACAACGCAGTTGAGAGTCGATCAGAGAAATGTGACTTAACATAACGGTCAAATTGACTCAGCAAATACGAGTTGTAGTGTGCGAATAAATAGTCGTCCCAGCTGCGGCTGACTTTAAGAACACTGGGCAAATACCCGCCGAGAACTCCATACACAGCATTTTCATAAGGGTCGATTCCACCTGTTTTGGCAGCAAGGGCGCAGGTTTTCCGCCAAAGAGCTCTTGATCGCCAGCCAGTGGTGACATCAGGTCCTGGATGATCTTCCTTGGATTGAGAATTTCGAGGATCCCCACGCATAAGTGTAGCTCTCCATCCTTCCACTCGTTCCTGGCACCACTCACGGATATAATCCCAATCTTTTCCACGCCGCACCATTTCCCAGCAAGCCAGCCAAGTAGCTTGCTCGAAGTAGTGGTCTTGCTTCTCAAGGCTTCGCCCCTGTCTTGTGATTGCATCAGGATCCAGCTGGGTCACCAAAGCTTTCGTTCGGTCCGAGTTCACCAGAGAAGTATCGATACCCGGTGCGTCTGACTCAAGCGCCTGTGGCCATGACCGTAAACGCTTCTGACCTTTGATTGCTTCCTTAGTATATAGCCAGCTGTGAGCCCATAAACCAGATCCTCTATCCGCGCCAGACTCTAGCTCTTTTACCACTAATTCGATGTCCTGGCCCGATTCGTCGGCACACTTCTTCAACCACTCAACCACCGTGTGTCTCTCCCAGGCAAGATCGTCATGGGCGAGGAATGAATCCCATACCGCTTTCTCTGACGAGTACCGAGTGACCTCCTTACTTCGACTTGGTCGCGTATGACCTCGGAAAGAATTTGGTCGTTGACTATCCGATTGTGGAATAGGATATTCAACCTCCAGCATGAGGCCAAGCAAATCCCATGTTTGCTCCTCCTCCTCCCATCTTCTCAGATCCTCTACGGTAGTTTTGGTGCCACGCTCCTCTTGGTCGGCATGAGGCGATGCAGGGGTGGAGGTTCCGCCAGAATTCCGCAACTTACGCTTCCACTTTTTACTCAACTGCTGCTGCCTCTCAGGCGCATGAATACTCTTCAAGTGTTCGACAGCGCCACTAGCGATCTTCTTGTAGGCTTGTACTAAAGGGAGCACATGTCGACAATCTTTCTGCGACTTTCGCTGTCTTCTGGTACTGAGACGATCCAAAGTCTCTGCAAATTGTTCGACTTGTTTTCCAACCCGATCTGCAGTAGATTGGAGAGGATGTAGTGCCCGATGTACATCACTGACTGTAAGCAACGCCGGTGTTCCAGACGGAGACCCTTCGCTACGATCATCTGATGCTTCATCCATACTCATGTCGGCGTAATCATCCTCCACCTCGGACGCACCATGGGACGCATCAGAGTGATGAAGGCTATCCCAGCTTTCTTCTCGGGAATGCCGTCGTGAAGACATAATGGCTAGAAGGAGTCTAACCTTCCAGAGACCGCTATGAAAGATTCGTTAAAGGTACCTTATAACGGCGTAAAGAATCTCATTGGATTGGTCGGACATGTTTGGGCTAGAAACTCTCAACGAGGAACAAACACCGATTACTTCAAAAGCTACACAAAGCTCCTGAGCTCCTGAGTATCACCAAGAGCTACCTCTCCTCAAAGTTGTTGACAATAAAGTATTGTGTTGCAGCGCCCTGCAGGAAAAGATACGTGAGCCAGACACGCTAGCATAGCGCGTTTCTTCGACAGCTCGCTTAGGTAATTTTCTACAACATCCCGTCAATTTGAAATTCAGACTGTTCTTCTCTACAAAACAATGTCTTTTTTCAGGTGATCATTAGAGTCTCGGGGCAGACTCTTCGATGTTTGTCCAGATCCCTTGAGGATCTCTATGCGTGCTCACGATCGCCTAAGATCGGATTCGACACTCACTACACATCAGGCCAGATCTCTTACGGAGGACTGAAGGTCTTGACAACATAGCGAGCTGTTACAAAATTTCAACCTCTAGCAAATCCCCACAGATATATCGGATCCGGAACTAGCGGCTACCAAACTCTTAAGATCCAGATGCCTCTCCTGCAGACTTAGATGCCTTCTGCGCGTTGCTTCATTTTTAGTCTCAACAGGCTCGCTTTGGGGCAGCTGACTGTGGTTGCATGATCTCCTTGCCGCTGATAGAAAGCGTTGCAGCATTTATACAAAGCGTCCACCTGGCTTTTACATTTGTCTTCTTTGTATGAATTCTTAGCCAAACAGTCTTGCATATCTCGTTAGCATTCAATCATGGCTAGCAGCGTATGGCAATAATGTACCCTGAATAGCACACTACTGCTTCGTTAGCCTAGTGAATGGTTAAAATGAAATATCAGACTCACCGCAAGAGGGTGGCATGGCGGATTCGTCTTCAAATCTTCTTCCAAGCCCTAAAATGCCACGTTAGATATGTGCTTTGTGAGTTCGGAAGTAGGCATGTAGTCGTGGTACCATTATGAAGTTCCCGAAAAACAGAAGCGCCAGGGACATAGGTAGGTAGAGAGGCGTGTCGTGTAATGTAAGGTATGCAATTGTTACTAAATTTATATTACATTGGTATCCGGTCAGGCTAAAGCGTGAATGACGGTCTCCTCTTCGGCTATTTCTAGAAGCCTCTTGATTGGTGGGGCATATTTCACGGCGAACTTCCTGCAACATCAACTTCTTTTCACTTCTTCCTACAGCCTCACTTCTTAGAACACCAAGATCCCAACCTCTCGATCCTAACTCTATCAACATTGTCAGTAGATGGCCCTCTCGTATCTACCTTTGCTTGGCGTGTAGTACATACTAACACAACTTTCAGATCAGCTTGTTGACTTACTTGTGACGCCCTAAAAAAGCCAGAAGTCCTACTCGCCACTTCGCCTCATACCCATACCTATCTACGTTCAACAGCATGTCGGACCGCGACCAGTCGCCCGGCACAGGGGGGAATCCCGACGATCAACCAAAGGCTGAGCATCTCAACATCAAAGTCACGGATAACAATAATGAGGTGTTTTTCAAAATCAAACGGACCACGGCACTGTCCAAACTCATGAACGCCTTCTGCGACCGTCAGGGAAAGAACCTTTCATCCGTCCGTTTCTTATTCGATGGGGCTCGCGTCAACCCAACAGATAGTCCTGAATCGGTAGGTCTCCACATTTGCAAATATTCCCCTCTACCTGTCCTCCTACGCGTCAATGCAGCAACTTCTGCCCATGATTGATCCAACATTATTTCCCTTCCCGAATTGGTTAGGCTAATAAGTTACATAGCTTGAGATGGCAGACGGAGACACTCTAGAAGTCCACCAAGAACAGATCGGAGGGTGCTAAGGATGCTACGGTTCAAGATATGAGGATAGCACGTCATTAAAGCAGGAAGAGTATCAGCTATCTGATCTTTTGCACCGGGCTATGTAGCTTCTCCGGCGATAGTAAAGACTCTAGCAATGGGCGCTAAGGGAGCAGGGTTTTGTTTTTAGATTCCAGGAACATGGATAGGTTCAATTTCATGCTTTTGGTCACTCCTCCTTCCATTGGCTACAGGGCGTGACACTTGCTCTTGATACGACTTCCTTACGAGACTGACACAAGTTTAACGATTGTTGTCTAACATGATGACTATCTGTTGGTGTGTCTAGTGCAGATGGAACTGCGTGGAGCTACAATATATTGAGCCGTTGTTCTCATTAACATGGAAGGTAATATCGATCCCTCTGTCATTCACACTATATGGCTGACAGCTGTAGGCGGCGATTTGAAATGATGATATATACATCAGAGTCTAGTGATGATGCCGATATATGCAACGCGACGCTAAGTCCTCCTAGTATTGGGCTACAGAAAATCAGAGGCCAAAACCAAAGATGTATAGGATCCGCTGCAGATGCCCATTCATAACGCATATTTAACCAGGCCCTTGTGATGCATTTTGCGTTCCAGTTATCGTACACTCGTCCCACCTCCAGGCCCAGTCGACCAGTTATATACCCTTCTCGATCTTCGTGCTGTTTCATCTTCATTTTTGCAATCTTGCTGTCTCCATCCAATCTTCTCCCCATTACTCCTCCCAGACACCCTTCTTCGCCGCCTCTTTCTCGTCCTCTTCCCTCCTCTTCGCCTCCTTCTCCTCCCTTCTTCTTCTTTGTTCCTTCTCCTTCAAAACCCTCTCATAATCTTGTGTCTCCTCACTTTTCGCTGGCGTCTTCACCCCCAGCGCCCCTGCAATCAGTCTCCCCGCCACTGCCGTCGTTTTCTCCGGTCGAGCATCTGTTCTCGAAGAACCAGGACGACCACTGGCCGGACTTATAGGGCTACCATCTGGGGCATACTGGGCTGAGAAAGAGGAACTTGATGGGAAATCACTCCATTTAGTACCGGGTTGGTGGGAGCGTGGCGAAATGGGAGTAGGGGGAGGGGCGCTCGGGATATCGGACGTGGTATGGAGAGGGGGTTCAGTGTCTGAGGACGAGGAAGGTTCTTCGTCCCAGGAGTCGGCAACTAGGGTGGAGGTGGGTTTGGTGTGTTGTTTAGGTTTGGAATCTATAGAGAGATTCTCGAGGGAGGAATCGAGGCCTTAGGAAGATTATGAGTGATGCTCATCGAATGGGTGCGGAGGAATTTACCTTTACGGCTGGGTTTGGAGGAGGACATTGCAGTCTCTGATCTTAAACAGCGGACGAGAGGAAGGTAAGTAGAACGACACCGTTATATACAAACGGGGAAGGGAAAAAAGCAAGGACGGTAAAACTACGAAAGCATCGACCAAAGGCGGCCAGCAGCAGTCATAGAGCTGTATGTTCTATAGTTCTGGATTGACAAGGTGATACATCATTTCATTCTTCTATGAGCACTCGTTGGCCTATGGCTGGACGTGGTATGCAATCGTATTCGATTAATGTCATCTCAAGCAGGAGCTGGAGCGGACGGCTGAGGAAATGGAGGGGCAGTCGATCGGTCGAGGCCCCGCCCCACGATCCGTAGGGCTGACAGCCTTTCCCGACCTGAAACGACAGATTCCCTGACCGGGGCCAAAATTCCATGTCTTCCTTTCATGCCTCTGGTTGAAAGTAACACTCAAACCTGAACGCCTTTGCCATTGGTAGAAGTATCACACCAGCTCAGAGATGTTTGAAAGCGGGATCACCACGTAGGATTGATGAGGAGAGCCGAAGGTGTATGGATGCCTTAATGAGTACTCGCGGCGATTCTCGTCATTGCTGGCTGTACAAGGGAGTATCAATGCGAAGACTCGTCAATCTTTCTTAGCTATAGTTCCTAAAAATGGTCTTGATGTCTCTCCAATAAATCTTCTCTGTTTAATTGACGCTATGCCAGTGATAAGCAATTGCAATTCCATAAGAAATTCAATCCTGTGTGCATTGCTGAACCGACAGTCAAGAACCCCTGGACAACTCATGTACTGGACCCTATCTACCTTGCATCTACTGAGGTCTGGGCTCAACAACTGAAGAACTTTGAGTAATCGAAGAAGTAGAGCTTGAAAGATCTCGCACTCACGTCACATAGAAACAAAGTCAACATGTTTCGAGGGTATCTCATTCATCTGCTCAGCTTCGCGGCATTACAGGGCTCGATCATCGGGTTGAACAATCTCGCTGATGCTATCACGCAAAATGTACCAGCAAGAGGCCTGGAATCAAGGCAAAATTTGCCAGCCAGCACTTGGCCATATCAAACATTCGTCACTGAGCCAGACTTTCACCCGCCAGTCTTAGAAATCTCGAAAACTGTGGGAGCAACTGATGGTCTTTTCTTCCTCGTTCAGTCCTTCTTTGGTTCAGTACCCGGGCCTAGGACTCTTGCGCCATTGATCATGACAGAAGGCAGTGATGTCGTTTGGCATGGTCCGAATACAGTTTCAGGAGCAATTTCTGCCAACCTTGCAGTCCAAAAATTGCACGGCAAAGACGTGCTCACGTACTGGACCGGCCCCTTCGTTGTAAATGGCGTTGCTGGACATGGCTTCGGTATAGTCAAGATCCTGGATACTACATATCGAGAGATTTACACCGTCGGCCTTAATGACAGCAGTTTCATTGCTGGCGACGGAATGAACAATTCAGCTTACCCCTCTTACATTGACAACCATGAAAGCCTCATCACTCCACAGGTATCCATCCTCGTTACCGCCTACAACTCTACTCCTTATGACCTTTCATCCGTTGGCGGGCCCAAAAACGGCTGGTTGAGCGATAGTCAATTCTATGAGATAGACATCAAGACCAACAGAACGTTGTTTAAGTGGAGTTCTTTGGATCATGTTGATCGGATGCCAATCAACCAGTCACACTTCTTAATAGATGGTGCACCGTTCGAGGGGCAAAAAGCGACACATCCGTGGGAATACTTCACCCTCAATTCCGTGACCACATTGGACGACGGATATCTCATCTCGTCGCGCTTCTTCTCGTCCATCTATGCACTCGCAAAAGATGGATCAGTCAAATGGAATCTTCAAGGAATCACCGGCGGGGACTTCCAGCTTGGTCCGGGCGCCCAGTTCCAATGGCAGCATCATGTACGACCGGCATACTCCTCAGGTGATTACTTGTTCTTGCACATGTTCAACGACGACAATTTAGGCCTTATTAGTACCAATCAGACTAGTCCTAGTACTGGTCTCACTTTGTTCCTAGACCTATCGAAGCGCACTGCAACGGTAGTAAGCTCGCTTCTCGACCCTAAAGACATCATTTACGCAAATAGCCAAGGCATTTACCAGCCTCTCGGTAACGGCCATAATTTCCTCGGTTATGGACAGAGTCCCACCATGAAAGAGTTCGATCAGCATGGAGATGTTGTCATGGACGTCAAATTCGGAAACCAGGTCCAGGTGTCCAGCTACCGAGCCTTTCTACAACAATGGAGCGGGAAGCCGACGACTGTTCCGCTGGCGAATGCCACCGCAAAGGGTTTCAATTCCACCACGGTCTGTATGAGCTGGAACGGTGCCACTCCCAACGTATACGACTCTTGGCTTGTGTATGCTGGTGGCGCAAAGGACAGCCTGACTTTAGCCGCTGATGTCTCAAGGACAGGATTCGAAACCAACGCAACTATTGGTACTGCAAAGTTTGTGCAGGTAGCGGCGGTAAAAGGGGCTCAAGTCTTGTCCAAGTCCCGTGCCATACCTGTTTCGATTTCTTGAACTACTGACTACTGGATCCTATATTAAAAGCAATCATAGTCCAACTCGTGTTGAAAAGGGGGATTTCAATCACGAATTCTTAGCTTCATAGACGGTATGCTTGCTGGCTTTATCTACAAGAGATGATAATCTGTGTGCTCGATCCCATGGTACTGCTTAAGGCTAGAAATAGAAATAAAGGCTTCCAACAGCAAAGGGCATTAATTGCATACTTGACATGCCGAACTTCCTCTGACTTATCATCGTACAGTCAGTTGCAATGTTCGCTGATCTATGATTTCCATCCAACAAATCTTGGAATCTCAAATCTGAGACCACCAATTCGCTGCTCGTTCGACAGAGCCGGTCCCCAAATTTTCGGTACCTGCCCTATATCGTTCTCATAGGGAGTCCGGAACGCATTAAAAGGGGCCCGTGTGTATTGTGGTTCTACGAACAAGCGGCGAATTATTAGTGCTGGACTGTCTCTATTGTTGGACTCTGATAGAAGGGCTAAGCTTCTCCTAAGCAGGCGTCTGGACCCGGAAGGCTGTACATAAACCTGCGTCACATCTCCCCTGGGAAAGAGACTGAGAGACGAAAAGGAACAGCACGAGAAACAAATGGAATGTAAGCCTTGAGGCAGATGAAGTTCTGATCGTGGCAACCCGGGTAAGCAATGAATTAAGGTAATATTCCCATACCTGTAGTCGCAATTGTCGCTCGTGGATTCTATTCCCTGACCATTGAAAACTGTTCCCTCCCCAGCCAAGGAGATAAGTACAAGAATAGAATACGTAGTAGAATCGAGTAAAACAGTGCACACACAATCTAGTCTGCAAGACTGGAATCTCGGTAGTTGTACTCATACATATCGACCAGACAATAATAATCTTCAAGAGGGTTGAGAGTTTTGTCGTCCAAGGTCACATGATTAGTGGAAACGGGAGGCGTTTCATGGGAAGGGCCGAGCGCTAATGGTTAGCCCGTGTTTCCAGAACCCGTCGCAGAACACGCAGGGGTTGATGACGTACTACCCACTTGTGTACTGTACTCAACGAGGAACTCCGTCTCTTATGGTAATGGAACATACCTTAGCACAATGACATTGTAATGCTTTATGGCACATACACCATCATCTCCAGTTTGCTTCTTGCAGGAAACCCAAGATTCGCTCAAGTACTCAAGTGAGTCTGCGAACCTCAATCAAACCTCCACAATGTCCAGCGAAGAAACCCTCCACGACCTCATTACAGCAAACCACATCCTCCACCATCACAACGTCCTCGACGCCTATGGCCACATCTCCGTCCGCAATCCCACCAACCCGTCAAGATTCTTTCTCTCTTATTCCCTAGCCCCTGCCCTGATCTCCTCCGCTTCAGATCTCGTTGAATACCACATCTCTGATGCCTCTCCCGTAAACTCCACTGCTAAAGGCTACTCTGAGCGCTTCATCCATAGCGAGATTCTGAAACAGTACCCAAATGTAAAGAGTGTAGTGCATAGCCATTCTGAAGCTGTGCTGCCGTACACGGTCAGTGGAGTGCCTTTGCAAGCGGCTTTTCATATTGCTGGATTTCTAGGTCTGCATTCTCCGATCCATCGCCAGCAACCAGTTAACAAAACCCAAGGCACCAATGTCCCCATATTCGACACCGCCGCCCATACCCAACGTAACTCCCGCCTTGACCTCCTTGTCTCCACCCCACTGCGCGGCGCCGCTTTCGCGGACTCCTTTTCAAAGCAAGACAGCTACACAGCGCGCCTCGGTCATGCTGCAACCTCTCTCGTCTCTTCTCTCGCCAAAAGCTCTCTCGCTTCCGACGAATCTCCGCAACCCGACCACACTGTCGTTCTAATGCGCGGCCACGGCTTCACAACTGTAGGAAGCAGTATCCGGGAAGCAGTTTTCAGGGCTATCTACACGCAGCAAAACGCCGCGGTACAGACAACGGCGCTTTTGACTCGCAACGCACATCTCAATGCCCAGGATAGAGGCAAAAAGCCAGAAGAAAAAAGTAGCGTCCCTGATACAGGCCCGCATTACCTTAGCGAGCAAGAGATTTCTGGATGTACGCTGATGGGAGCGGAGACGGCGGAGAGACCTTGGGGCTTGTGGGTCAGGGAGGTGGAGAGTAATCCGCTGTATGTTCACGAACAGTAGACTAGAGAATTGGGATGGGGGCAATTACTGGTAGTATGTTGCAAAGGTTTCGAGGGAATTGGATCGGGAAGGCGGAAATGAGCGAATTATCAGGGTAGCGGGTAAGCAGAGTAGGTGTTTTTTTTCATATCTTTCTCTTTTTGCAAAGAACCCCGTACGCACCAGAACATTCTAGCAACCGACAATCCCAAAAACCTCCAAGAAATAGTCCTGCATTCACAGCAATACTCTACCAGTCCCAGTCATATCCACCCAAACTTAGTATCTACCTCCATCCCTCTCTCTCTCTTTTGAAAAGTCTTACAACCATCACCCCACCCCAATCATCTAATCATCCCCTCCACAACAAGAAAGCAGTCCCATACACACCACCAGCGGTGGCAGAAAATCAGTATTGCCCGATAGCGAAAACCGAGGACCAGCCATGCCAGGTTAAATGCCAGACTGACTAGACGCCCATTCAAGAACATTAAATCTATGACTGATCACTTGTAAACATCAATCCCACCCAACTCGACCTATCGCGCAAGTTTTTGCAAGTGCACTTGGATTTATTCCGCGAAAAGCAGGATGTCTATCTATCCATTTAGACTTTACTCTACCGAACCCAGTTCTTATTTGTATAGTGATTTCCTGCCACCTCCCCCCCCTGGTTGCTCTTCTTTTCGCAAATAGATTGGTTCCCAGCAGAATAGTCTAGTGATTTTGGTATTCGAGGTCTTTGTTGTAAAACAGCCCTGTGTACAAAATTGAGATTCTCTCAACCCAGATAGCCTTTTTATTTATTTAAATACTATCTCTCCTCCTTTCTCTCTCTCTCTCTCTCTCTCTCTCGCGTTGCAGATGATACGGCGTGCGCTTTTTGTGTCCTAGTAAGCCTGCCTTCTTCCTTTTTCCCATTCCAGATATCCATGTATACTATACCCTTACGCTCCACCCCGATCTCCCTCCTACGCATTCGCCTCCCTCCCCCTCTTAAGCCCTTTCCATCTGGTACCCCCCAAAAAGCCTCACAAATCTCCGTATCAATTCGCTACCATTATTCTCATAATCGAAGCTCTCCATTAGCCACGCTACTATATATACCACACGCCTGAAATATGCGAATCCCGAAGATCAGCTCAAAGAACGCTCCTGACTATCTCTCCCACCTTCTCCCCCTTCCACGTTCCAATACCCTATATCCCGAACCCCCTTCCCTTCACCATACCTTCTCCATAGCTTTGAATCCCGCCGCCCCCTTTGGTCTCTTTCTCCATTTCTGTCAATACTACAACTCCCAATCCCACTTGAAGCAACACACCCATGCACAAAAACAGCTCTAAACCCGATGACGAAACGGGAATTCTGTGTTCTTGGACTGCTAACCTCGGATCTGAGATTATGTGCACATTCGGTATAGATGTTCAGGGGAAAGATGATGTGATCCGGTTGTTATTTCGGGGTTCGGGTTCGGGTTTTGGGTTTTTGAGGTTCAGGAAAATGAGGGGGGAAACGTGTGCGAGAAGCAGCTCGAGACTCTCGTTAGCGAGAATGCTACTCTTTCATCTGTGCAAACAGATGAAAATATAAGAGATTGGAAGGAGCAAAGTAACGAAGCTAAAGTTATGTTTTCAGGTTTGTCTCTGAAAAAGATAAGCTGACAGTTCTTTGATGGTTAATATTCACAGTATATGTGCTTTCACCTACTACTTGTGATGTGAAGTCAAGTATTTGAACATGTAAACCTGGTGGGGGGTCTGTGACTATAGAAAAGGGGTGTACGATTATAGAAAGGGGGTGTACATCTATAGACTCCCCATTCAAATGGGCTGCTGCCGGTACGGCTTTCCTATCGCTTTCAATTCAAAAGTAGTTTTAAAGTCAATTCAATACTGCGTAAGACAGAATCTAATCCCTCAAACACGAACATCCTCAAACATCTACCCCTTTTCTAGAGAAAGAGAGAGAAAAAAATTAACCCGCCCCCTCTCCCATTTCTCTTAGGGCTCCCTGGTAAATTTAAGGATCCAGCGTCCAGAACCGTATAAGCAAAGATATCCAAAATAGTAACAGCTAGAGGTAAGAGCATCTAATATCTCTTCCCCATCCAATTATTTTCTGAAATCCACAGCATCACTCCAACGAATCCTACCAAAAGCTCTTACCTTTGTTCAATTCTGTCCATATGCTACCGCACAAACCCTCTAGCTCGCGCATGTATCCCATAATATTCTCTAGCTGGCCCACTACTTTCATCGGTTTTGGGTTTTTGATCGGTTGGAGAAGGGATGTCGATGATAGATCGATGCCTGGTATGCCAAAATAGAAGTAGGGGAGATGAGGGAGGTGGTATTAGAAAGGGGGGATGGTAGTGTTGTAAGATAGTGTGGTTTGAGGAGGTTGGTGGTTCGGGGGACGCACGATATGAATGAGGGAATTTGCGGCCAGGGATCTGGGATGTGTGGGTGTGGGGATGATGTTTGAGAGGCGAGTCCCGTTGGGGAGAAGGGGGGCGGTCTAGGAAGAGGGTTTATGGGATTTGCGATTCGTGGAGGCGTATGCAATGATGCTGTAGATGGTGGGTTGTCTTTGTCCGGAGCCGGGAGTAGAGCGGTCAGCTGAACTCGTTAAGAGGACTTCCATTACGAAGTAGTCATCAATATACCGATATTTCTATGCACTTCCCAACATAGCGTTCTTGTGCGACCTTCCCAGCTCTTGGTTCCGTCTCTCGAGTGGTTTCTGGCACTTTGACGTATCCTTAAAATCCTGCGGATCAATTTTTGACATGATTGATGAATATAGGTGGACAGTCGCAACGCATGGATCTGTAGAGGGGGAAGGAGAGACAAATTGAGAGGATAGCATTGGATTCGCTGCATTTGTAAAGGAAGGAGTGCAAGATGAAATTTAGGGAAGAGAAGAATGATTTGGTTGAATGGAAGTGACGAGAAAATCAGTCAGTGGAATCTTGACGGGCAGCTGGAGAAGAGCAAAGCTAGTCGATATCTTTTTAACCTGTCTCCAAGCCTTTCAATTAGATTTCTTTTGGAACGTATACTATAAAGGGTAGCAAACCAAATATTACTGAGAGTGTCTCAACACGTAACAGACCTTTCAGTAGACCAGATATCTCCGTGAGCCTTAGTGATTAGTCTACGTAGGTTCCGGCTGCGCTGGAATATGCAAGCACCAAAGGGCGTTTCTGAGAACCCCCGCCAGCAACAATATTGTTAGTCGAAGCAGGTCGCGGCTGTGCTGGAATCCGCAGTCCCTAGAGGCGTTTCTGAGTACCCCCGCCAACAGCACTCGTTCACTCCTTTGTTATGTCTCAGGATCACCCATACATCTTTCGTTGACACTGCCGCATGATTGTCGACAGCCTTGCTTATCTTACCTCGTTCCCTCTACCCTTGAACAAACAGCTCCTACATCTTTCACCAACAGCACTGAAGAAGTGCACCATGGCAGCCTCCCTTCAAACTGACTACTCCCATGCTGCTGGCACCTTTCGGGGACTTCTCTAAAGCCAAAATAAGAAGGCGCTAGAAATGCTAGAAGCAGGGCGAACATGGATAGTGCAAAGGTCCACTACTTTAATAGGTAAGGCGAGCCGGTGGTAGGAAGCGTGGCGGCGTTTCATATGCTTCGTCCAACCAGACGGATTTGAATCCACAGAAGCCATGCTTGACCCACTCGGAACTCCGAGAGAGAACCGAGCAACGATGGCGGCTCCTCCATGGCTGGGAATAGGTATTGAGCTGACGAGAAGTAGAGTGGATACAGTAAAACAACATGGTGAAAGATGGAGTGGTGGTAAGCGACATCGAGGGAGGTCATACCTTCTCAACTCAGCTGATCCTGCGCAGCTACAACCACCATGGTACTGTTTAGACTTCTCTGCGAGTCTACAAGAGCATGCACTGACAGCTCTCTTCTTACCGAATAGGTATCCATAAGGAAATGTTGGTGCGTATTTGAGTCCTTTACCCCTGACGCGAACATTCTTTTTAAAACCCTTTCACTAATATGTAGGCCACTTCGATAGAAAGACGAGATTCGTACCAAAGCATATCAACATGCTATATAGCAGAACAAGCATATCTTCAAAGACAAAATCGTACTCGACGTGGGATGTGGGACAGATCGCCCACGGTCCTACCTGGGTCATCAATATCAACTTCAGCTGCGGTCACCTTCTATCCGAGCCCAACCCTACCAATGTGATACTGAATCCGCCATGTCAAAGCTGAGACGTTGTCCTCTTCGCGTTGCAACTCTTGTACACGGCCAATTTAACCATATCAACGTGTCTCTGTGAGTCTCCACCCTACGCCCTCAGCACACCAGCACCTAACCATAAACAGAGTCATATGGTCATAGATTCGTTCCAGCAGGTTCGCCATTGTGTCTGTCTGTTCTTTGTCTCTCGTCTTTCACATACTCCCGGCACAGAAGGGGCAATGTCGCCATGTAAGCCCCATTTCCCGACTACCTCGTCGCTTTGTCATCGCAGATCACACAGTCACTCACCTTCACTAGGATCACCAAGCCACCAGTGCCCTCATTGTCCTCGAGCAAAATAATGGTGGACCTTGAAACCCAGTGTATTTTTAGATGAGTTCATAGCATGAATGGCAGAGCTTGCGAGCTGTGGTGTCGCAAGATGCTTGTGACTTTTAAGCCCAGAACTAGGCTGATCAGTCCACTGATAGTTGGATCCATGGCGAGCCTAGACCTAAAGTTTCGATGCTTTGCAACGCTATAAGGCACATATGCCTTGCAATGGACTGATACCTAAGTGCAACCAGTTAGTTTCTCTACCGTCCCAGATCACGATGTCGGTAAGTCTATTGGGGTGCCCCTGAAACACCAGCTTGCACACCGTCATACCATCCTATGTCAATCGACTAGAATATTGAATTGACGGCCGCAACAGTGCCTGGATCAATACAAGCAATATTGACCACACATAGCAGGAATAAAATCGAGTCCCAGATAATCGGCTTTGACTTCTTTTTTACCCATCAAAAGACACCCAGATCTTGCTTCCTTCTTCCAAGATCAACCATACCACACCATCAGTTGAGGGCCGGCAACGGTTGAAACTGGCATGTAGTATGCTCATGATTGAGACATCCGTACAGTTGGTGAGTACACCTCTGTCGGCATTGATACTTTCTGAACATTGTAAGCAGTGCCAACTCCTTCGTTGTTGGTCTTGGCCGGAAATCTGACCAGTGTCCTTTGCAGAATCACAGATCCAGCTCCGATGCTAAGCAGCTTCAAGAAGAAACATACAGATGATACGAGGCGAGGCCTCCTCTCTCTTCACATGTATTTCGGAAATTAAAAGCGATGATTAAAAGATATTCGGCTCTTCACACCTACCCTCCGATTAATTGTGTAAGGCTTCTACCGAAAGTTCCCTATACAAGCATCTCTATGACAAAGGGCAGATACTCTTGCTGGGCTATTGCTTACCTGGTACCAACTATCATATAGGCATCTTCTAAGACACTCGACTTATATATGCCATAACGCAGCGGAGCAGGGCATCGACGTAGTAAGAACGGACCTAAGCAAAGGTCAGCAGCTCATCCCTTTTGATGCTTTGTGGGAAGGAAGCTGCAGTGACGAAAACTACACTACCATGATCATTCATGATGACCAACATAGAAACCAAGGTCTGAGCTTCTATGTTGGGCGAGTGTTTGCACATCTGAGCGTTTGTCGTGATAATATTCTAAGCGCCCAGACAGATACACTGACGAACTTTTGCTAATTGTAGTGCATCATTTCGTATAGGCACCGAACATGACCATGGACTCGAGCACTCCAATCTGTAGTGCAGGAAGACCCAGGCATTCCAGTATAGATGAGAAGAAAATTCAAAGGCCAGTATAATCTTTCCTTCGTCCGGGTCTCGCACAAAACCATTTGTCCACGTTCAGTCTTCTCTCCGGGGTCTTCTGGCTGGCGGGTGTGATTGAGATAGATGTACTGGTTCAGTAACAGCTGAGCGTGTATTATACTATATTCCCTTATAGCCAGCTTTGCTGACATGTTGTTTTCTTGTACAGGTATCGTGCATAGCTCTCAATCGACCGTTTCAATCGATAGTGAAGGAAGGGTTGGACTTTTCAGCGGAGCAGAGTAGAACATACAAAGGCCAGTATAATCTTTCCTTCGTCCGGGTCTCACACAAATCCATTCGTCAACGTCCAAGTCTTCTCTTCGGAGGTTTCTAGCTGGCGGATGTGAGTGAGATAGATGTACTGGTTCAGCGATCGCTGAGCGTGTACTATACTATAATCTCCCCTATAAGCCAGCTTTGTTGAGCGTGTCCTATACTATATTCCTCTATAAGCCAGCTTTGCTGACTGGGTTTTTCTCTTATACAGATAACTTGCATAACACGTTAATCGAACGCTTCAAGGTGTGGTAAACGGGGATCTGGAGGCAAGGTCATACAAGCAAGACACAGACCAATTCATCTAGCAATTCCCGTGGCCTGGCCGAAGCCGTTCAGGTTCACACGCGCATGCATTGAGTTATAGCTTTGCAATTGAGGCTTCCCAAAGACGGTGGTCTAATATGTCGAAAGAGTTGTACTGGTCCGACTTTTGCCAAAGTCCGTTAAACAATTCTTTGTTTTCAGGCGGCTCTTCGTGAGATCTTCACTCTTGAGGAAATCACAATTGACGCTTGACTCGACTCATGATCCCCCTTATGCCGGCTTAGAAGTTTTGGCGCTCCGGTCATACGTACGATGACAAGCAGTTGGAAAAGTAGACTACATCTTAGATGGGAATTTGGAATTATAAAAGTTTTTTTTTGGTTTATGAGAGTATTGAACACCGAGAACACTCGGTTGCAAAAACGCATCAGAGCCAAGATACCGAGGTAGGCATCAATCTAATTTCAGTCTTGCCGGCTATGGACCCTGCTGACCCAGCCAGGAACCGCTTCAAGATAAAGCAATAGGTGTTGTTACCTAGAAAATTTGTTCGATTTTGCTTGGATGGGGGAGTTCAATATTTTTGGTTTGTATTAGACAGAATATCAAAATGAAATCAACCATTGATTGCACCATACGCCAATGCGTAAGTGGGGCCACTCATCAGACTCGCGTTTGCGTTGTATAAGGCCTGCCGTTTGAGTGATATGCCACGGGATTTGTTGTTGGAAAAAAGGAAAAACAATATTGCATAGCCCTGTTGATGGAACACTCAACGGCTGCATGTGATCGTCTAATTGAACAATTGAAAAGCCGATCGTCAGGTGGGAAGGGAAGACGTGAACAGAGCAAGAGCTTTGCGCCTCTGGAAAGTCAATCTCCCTGACCTTGGCAGGCTTATCGACCATCTTCTTTCTTCATTACTAACGGCAAGCCATGCCGCATCAAGGTGACAAGCAACAGTTGGCTATGTTCGGCTTTCCAGATACAAGCCTTGATATCTTGTCATGTCCGCTATCGCCACCGCCATATTGGCTTCTGGTAAGATATGGACCCTGATAGAGAGGGAATTAGCGCTTGACATGAGTTGAAGTCTCGTTTGCAGTGAGAGTTCTAGAATGCTCAACGGGCACGGACTGTTACGATACCACGAGGCCACATCGGAGATTGAGTAGCTGGTGCGCAGGCTAAGCAGAATATGATCAGCAAGACATCAGTTTCGGGGTGCAGCTCACCTGACAGGCTCGTTCGACCTTTTATGGGAAGTAACAACACTGTCTAAGTCTGGTTACTTGATTCACATCTTGGTCTTCTCTGTGCTGTGAAAAGACATACTTCTGCTATTAGTGACATTGCCCTAAACCGCAACGTGACATCCTAGATCCTCCATCTTTCTAGTATGTTCGGGTCCAGGCTCCAGGACGACAAGTCCCTTCCCGGTCATCGACAAACCGACAGGCGCTCAGTAGTCTCTGATGCGAGTACGGAGTAGGGCATAATGCGTCGTTGTTGGAATATAATTGACGTGTTTAAAAGTGGGGTCGTGTCGGAAGGGCTTGATCTCGGCAGGACCTCCCGCATTCGGATCGCACTATCAATCATCAACCTTGTTGGAAGAGTCATAAAGTGACCTTGGGTTTAGGACGGACGGGGTTACAAAGGCATGTATAGGTCTCTGAGATCCCAAACAAGAAAGCATTCAGTTTCTCTAATCATCCTTTACACAGATTCTCAATTGGATCAAAACATGGGCCGATCACTTGTCTACCCAAAGCGTCCGGCCAATACCGCCCATCGGTACGACACCCGTGGTAAGTGTTTGATTCTCTTGGAAAAGCGTACTCTCTGTATGGAAGGTTGTTTCCTTTCGAATCAACCCAATTGACTTTTCTTTTTCCGTCTATCAGCCACATACGACCTCCACACCATCCATTCTATCATCAATAGTACCTCGGTCCTCCATGTCTCTTTCAATCCTGCCGACCCTACTCAGGGCCCTTTCCCAGCTATACTCCCCATGATTGGCGTAATGGGCTCTTTCAAGTACCCAAGCGCGGATTTGAATGACCCGCTCGACTGCTACCTTCATGGGTATGTGAGCGCGAGAATGATGAATCTGGCGCGTGCGAACGAGGGTGAAGGACTTCCAGTTTCAATTGCAGCAACGAAGGTCGACGGTGTGATTCTTAGCTTGACGCCGAACTCGCACAGCTATAATTACCGATCTACGGTGCTGTTCGGATATGCGAGCTTGGTGACAGAGGACGAAGAGAAACTGTGGGCGATGCAATTGATCACAAACTCTGTGATTCCGGGGCGGTGGGAAAATAGTAGAGTACCTCCGGATCGAGCCGAAATGGTGTCGACTTCGATCTTGAGGGTGAGAATTGTCAGCGGAAGCGGGAAGATAAGGGATGGTGAACCCCATGACGACAAGAAAGATCTGGAGAGGGAGGAAGTGGTGAATAAGGTTTGGGCTGGTGTCTTACCAATGTGGGAGACAGTTGGTGAGCCAGTACCTGGGGGAGCAAATGCCGTGAAGGAGGTTCCGGAGCACGTACTGGCTTTCCAGAGAGAAACAAATTCGAGCAATGAGACGTACGCAAAGAAAGCGACAAGAGAGCCAAAGGTCGAAAAAACGGTTGGGTAATGGGTAACGCATTTAGTCTACGTTATATATATGCCTCCGAGAGGCAGTCAATACCCATCACTAGGCCTGGGTTGATGCAAACGAGAGTTTTTGTTGGTGTATGGCGCTATGGATAATTTTTGCCCGAAGTTCGTTTCAAAAGTTTCAGTAGCTGCACGCCGTCATACGGACTGGATCCCATCAGGAGTGCTAAGAAGTCAGGAGGCTTTCATATGGTACGTATAGTACAAAGGTTTCACTGCAGTCAGCTTCCTCCACACAAGCTCATTGCATGCAGCTTATCACCACATGTCGACATGGCAAAACCGACGGTTAATCACCTCGACCTTTGTCAACAACGTAGGATTCAGGCGGGACTCGATCCAGAGATTTGTACGATGCGCTCGGCAAGATGAGGAACTTAGGGTATGGTCAAATATATGTAAAGACTCCGATGTGTTCTACCAGCCGGCTCTCTTAGGGTCTGCTACGTAGAAACCTCTAACCACCCGACAAAGCCTTCGCGACCAGACTTTTGGCACGATCTGACATAGGGACTTCAAGTGCTAGCTCATGACCTCTGTCTGTCATTTTGCCCCACGTCTTTTGCAGAATTCTGATGATCTTATCTTCGTCGTGCTGCTTCTCAAACTCCTCGAATTGGTCATCCAAGAAGACCAAGCACGCGACATCCTCCAGGGTCTGGGTATCTTCATCCTTCTTCAAGTCTTCCTTTCGGATCAAGGCAGCTACTCTTTCCGCATCCTCCTCTGAGTACCCACAGTCGAGGCATATTTGAGAAGCCAACTCTGCCTGCCTTTTCTTGAGATAGGTCCGCCATGCGTGATAGCCGATCTTGTTCATAGGATAGGTATTGCGAGGGACTTCCCAGCGCCTAAAGTGCTGGGCACGTATAGCTAAGCGTAGTGTAGCGGGCGCCGTTGGACTGCGTCTCTCAAGGTAGCTGCTCATTTTCTGACTGTAATGAAGCTCGTATGGCTGTTGTGTGCCGTTGACGTTGACCATTGTAGGATCCTGAGCATGTGCTTCATCAATCAATGTTAGCACACGCTCATACCTTGAGTCAGGATATTCTGCCATGTTTGTAAGCTGATCCGTTCGTCAGAGGTCGACCAAAGGAGGTTGAGATGGTTTCTGAACGACGAGCTAGCGTAAACTATCTGCGCGGTTTCGTAATATTTCACCTTGACCCACTCATGATCACTCAATGTTGTAGAAGAGAATCATGCGGACCGCACGATGCAGGGATGCTGCCAGAAGAACGACGGTCTCAGCTGCGTGCGTATAATATCCTCAACCTGATCGATCCAAGCTTTCTTGCAAAAGAGCAGTCTTGTCAACCCATCATGTGGCTAAAATAATCCGGCGTCACTCAGTCTGACTGACGATGGACAATTGGACATCCTCGAATATGCGGATGCTCATTCAGGTTTCCTGCCATGAAACTGGGACAACAAGAGCTTCAAGGAAGAAATTGAGAGATGACAAAATCTCTACAAAACTTTCGTTCAATAACGAAAGCCTGGTGCTGGCTTTGCACGCCCATGACTATGGAAAAAAGCTGGCAAATGCAATGATACATTTCGGTAGTTCAGGTTGAGGGTCTGCTTCTCGATGGACCTGTATCCTGGTTTTCGTGTGATTATTTTAGTTTATTGCTCAGTTCGGTTCTCAAATGGCAGAGTCTTTCTATATTTTACCTATCTCATTCACTTCTCCTTTTATGGATTTCTTAACCTACCCGAATAGTGTCAGTATTAGTGTCGCACATTGAGGCCTTCAATTCTGAAACGATCAAATGCTTGGTGATAGCGTTGTAGGATTGTCAAAGAAGTCGTCACCCACCACTTGTCAAACAGTCGATCCAGCTTCAGTATATCAATCTCGTGGATTAACCTGAAGGTAACCGTGTCTGAGGTTGTGATCGTCATCATGAATGGCGATCGCTCTATTCTCGAGCTCATGCCCCGAGATGTGTTCAAAGAAGTGCTCCGCATTGTATGTATATTGTGCACAGCGCAATGCTAAGCTGACAGATTTAGCTGGAACTCGAATCTCCAGATACACTGAAGAGTGTTGCGCTGGTATCATGGGATCTTTATTATCAAGCCCGGAAATTCACCTACCAGCATCTCGTCATCGAAGACTACCCAACAAGTATCCATCGCATTACACTTCTGTTAGCTCGGATCAAAGCGGACAGCGAAATCGCACCTTACATCCGTCGTCTCCGTGTTGCAGGATTGTTACGACACCGGGATTCCTCCAGTCTAATACACCTGGATGGCCAGCTGATACGGCTTTTGAAGAAGCTCCCTCTCCTACAAAGCTTACAGTGAGTCGAGTTTTCACAGATTACTTTGGCGTCAAATGTTCATTGCGTCATTCTACAACGTGCTTGGTTTACGTCCTGTCTTAGTTGATCTTATCTCCTCTTGTGACTCTTTGTCGTTGCTATCATAGACTAACCAGTGGAACAGTTGGGACACGGAACAAACAATCCCCTGGGAGATAATAAATTGGGTCAACTCGAAGCAGCCCGCATGCAAATTATGGATAGGCGGTCGCTGCTTTTCTCGTCCCACCCCTCCCCAGATCGTTAGGTTACAGAACTTGTCCTGCCTAGTTTTTCTATGCCTATCGATGGACGCTAGGGATGTGGGGGCCTTTGGTTGTTTGCAGAGTACCATTATGACCTGTCCGGCTCTACGCCTTCTTGACCTTGCTCTAGTGTGGGTTGGGGACTGGATGCATGGAGCGCCGATAATCCGTGGCTTCAGACTTACGAATGGACAGAGACTACCGCCCTTGGAGCATTTGATACTGGCTGGTTTCCCTACAGCGCTCCATAGGGGTATCGAGGATACCTGGAGAGAAGCCCTTGATTTGTCTCGACTCAAAGGTCTCTATCTCAGAGACTTTAGAGAGCAAGCTTTCAATTGGTGGCAGGAAACCAATCTTGGATCTCTCAAATATTTTGGGGCCTCGTATCCTGAGCGCTCAAACAATCACTTGAACTTCGATGCTATTCCCCCACAAGTCGAGTCGTTTTTCTACAGGAACCAGAAGATAGAAATGCTTGGACTCGTTGACTTCATGAATCATATGGAACTTCGTTGGCTTGCACCGCTCAGCTCGACTCTTAACACATTGCGCATTCACGAGCAATCACGGCGCCGAAGAGCAATAGGTGCAAATTTTGACAGCCGCCGCTTTCTTACTCACGGCGACATCTTACTTCTTGGTAAACTTCTACCAAATCTCCATACCCTCAAGTTGGATATCCGTGCCACTCCGAACTGGCCCTATGGAACCCTCACGTCAATAGCTATTGCTTTTCCTTGGCTACATTACCTGGAGATTGACTTTGATCTTTACTATGAAACGGAAAGCAAATTACTTCGACACGGCTACCCGGTCGCCACCATGAACCGAGCAGCTTCTTCTTGGTCCCACCTCTGGAGAATACTCGCAAGCCAAGATACTGCAACTCGTAAGCGTGCCACAGGTAATGTTCCCGGTCCGGACAAGCCTATGGATGTAAACATATGCCGCCCTCACCTAAAGGCGCTGGCTATCATCGTTGGACCTCCAAGCAAGACTCTTGACGGAAGCAGGGGAGGCGTCTCTCAACAATTCCATGTCTGCATCTCAAAGCGTGCTGAAGAGGCAGAACAAGGCATAGCGACGGTCACCTCAAGTGCGGTCGAGGACCAACTCCAGTCAACACCGTTGATCGATTCGGAGAGCGAAATGGCAGAACGCAAGAAAACCCTATCAATATGCAGGTACAAGGCCGAAGTCGGCACGATAGAATGGCCCATTAGTCATGCACCTACCTTTGAATTCGAGATACCGCCTCATTGGGGGGCAAAGCGCACTGTCCAGCCTAGCGATATTTTTCCAGACAAGTGTCTGAAGTTCAACGAACTAAAGACATCGATTGTAGGTCTATCCCAAGAGACTGTTGACAATTTGCGGTGTCTGGCAGCCGTTACACCCTCAGATGTATGATCGCTTTGAAGGACTTTAAGTGGTGGAGTAGGGCTTTGATCTACTATGGTAAATTGTCGTCGAGATAATGGAGTACGAGATCTGTGTAAGAGATGGGATGACATACTGGAGGCATCTGATTCTGTACTGAAGGCATGAGACAATGTACTGGAGGTAGAAGACTCTGTCCCGAAAATGTGCCATTACCGGGGATTTATCTGAAACTCGACCAACGCATGACTTGATAGAAAAACCTTCAATCGAAGCTACTCCTTGCTCACAACGGCACGAGTAAATTGCTCTCTTCGATATAGCAGATTTTAATGTACTTGAATTTTTGATCCCTTCTTCTCATGGCGAGCGTGGACAACTTGTAAAATGCAAAAGGCCCACAAAACAGAAGATCAGGGTCACAATCCCAGCACCCATACTCTGGATTTCGCTTGATGTTTCATTAATGACATAAAACTATGGCTTGAAGACCTTGGGCTTCTTAAATCAGCAGGATGTGCCCGTCATCCCTCTTCGGAAAAAAAACGCTATAAAAGTAAATCTTATGATTAAAGGGAGTGAGTGTGCGGAGGGGATATTGTGAATTTCCAGCTAGAAGAGGATTCGAGAGACATGGGATAAATGATGAGCACGGAGCTACCAGGCCAAGTGGTCATCGCTGTGTAGTGTGTTTGTTACATGCTTGACCCTGTCTCTTTGGACAATGTTCGTGCACATCACGGTAAAGAACAAGTCCAGAAGCCCACTCATGTCACAAGTGAAGCCGAATTGACCCAGAGATCGGCATCTATGTCTTGAATGCTAAGCCTATGCTGCACCGCGCTATGCAATGCCCAGACACACCGCCGCCTAATGCTCGATAGAAATATGCATGTCATATCCGTGGAAGAGACGCTAGTTCCAATGCTTCGTCACGCCATGCCATGCCATCATGCTGAACAACCATTCGTGGACATCAAGAGTAAATTCTCTGACTCCGTTGCAGCACTGTAATCACAGCCTCCTCAATCCGACCCTTGGCCTCGCTTTCACGCTTCCTGTCCCCACCATCCCAGCTGCAGGCGCCTTCCTGACGACCCCAGTAATCGTCTTCGTCAGACCTACGTTCGCACTCGCAGGTCTCATGATCGACGCTAGAGGCTTGACCTCGTTTGAGCCCTCCGAAACATTCTCTTTCCCTTCCCCAGAGCGGACTCGTTTGGCAGCCGGCGGGCCATCATCACTGCTAGCCTTGTCTTCAAATGGCACAATTGCTAAACCCTCAGCGCTTGCGTCCTGAAGGCCGCGACTAGTGAAGTTCACGCTTCGGCTTCGCTCGGTTAGCGTGGATGGTTTGCGGGTGGAATCAGTGAATGCCGAAGAGGATGCGGGCGTAGATGCTGAAACCGGTAGAAGAGGTGCATTGTTAACGATGTTACGCTCCGAGGGACTCAGGCCGGAAGCATCTTCGCAATCAGAGTCGGGTTCGACGGGGGTGGGGAGGTCGGATAGGGGACGTTTGGCGAGGGTGGGTCTTCGAGGGCTTTGTGGTGTAGTGACTGGGGATGGGGAGAGTGAGGGATCGTTCTCTTTGGAGGCAGATACTTCGTCGTCTTCGTCGGCTTCAGTGTCCTCGATACTATCGCCGCCCATAATCTGGCTTGTAGGAGCACTCTGCACACGCCTGGCGCCCGCTGTTTGCGCTAAAACGAGATGTGAGGGCAGCTTTTTCATGACTACCGTTGAGGAACTGGCAGATTTCCCGTTCATCCTAGGCCTGGGTATTATCTCTTCTTTCATCTCTGTGCCAGCATCTTCTCCCCGCCTTTTGGCCTCTATTACGGCTTCCTTCATCTCCGAGGGAATTTGTGCATGTATGGATGTCATCAGTCTGGCTTGACGCGCGAATTGATCAAAATCGTCCTGCAAGAGGTGGCCGGCTGAAGCGTTAAGGGCTGAATCCGGATTCGGATGGATCAGAAGACAAGATATTGTAATGAGTACATCCCGTAGCGTCAACTTTGCTTCCCAGTCTTTCTTTAGAGTGTCTACACAGACGTGGCCCGTCTTTTCCTCAACATTTGGATGCCATATCCGAGTGCGAAAGGCTGCCTTGGGAGGGCTCTTTGGATAGTCTTCTGGAATCTTCAGATGCAATTTCCAGAGCCCTTGTGAATATGGAGTGCCTTGTGGGCCAGTCAGAAGAATCGTGAGCTGTGTGAGATCATCTGGCATAGACGAAGATAAAGTGGCTGGAGGGAACAGATAGTGAGGTGGAAGCTCCGAAGTGTGGAGAGAGGAGTGATCTGAAGCAAGTCTGCGTAGCGTGGAGGAATTCTGCGAGCACTATCAGCATACGATCAAGAGGTTGAAGGGTTGATGTTGGAGGCGCAACTTACCATGGCCGCAATGTCGTAAACAGCAAAGAACTATATGTAGCGAAGGGGGAAAGACAGTATAGCTGCTTATCAGTGGTAGTGAATTATTTTCAACGAAGAAAGTGATAGATGTGACAATGGATGTTGAGTGAGCTTTAACGTCGCACAAGGTCTTTGTTGATGCCGAAAGGAACGATCGCGCTAAGTCCTCTCGGAGATAATCAACAACACGCGTAAGTAGCAACCCTACTGTTTATTCGCTCCACCACTGGCTCTCGTCAATTCTCAACAAGTTGCTCAACGAGTGCTCTGCTACTGTACGCCTAGTCTTCAGCTGAACACTTCAGGATGTTTGAAGTCGATCAATCGATTGACGAGGCTTGCTTAACAATACGTACCACACTACTTTTTGTTTACTGCTGCTATGGCTGTCCTAAACCTAGTTCTACAGATCTTCCCAACGCGACACTCGGCCATACCCCTAATCCGTACACTGATTTCTTCTCCTTAAGACCTCAGTAGTGGGCCGGATTGTAGCAGGTCTCTGGGCTGCGACACGAGCGTCGTCTTGTTTATGAATCCAATCTTGCTGAGAGACAAAGTGACTCGGCCGATAATTGTTCCAAGACCAATCCCGCCTGCACTTTGCTGAGGTGCTATGTACGCTGGGATTCAATAAGACACAATGGTTTAGCGGAGGAAGCTAGAATCTCGGCAGCCTCTTTTGGAATTCTTTGCATGCCTGATCCAGCCAATGATTTGACTACTGGTGCTCGATAACAAGCGGGCATATTTCTCTTCCTGTATGCTGTATTCAAGAGTCCAAGCTGCAATTGGTGGAGGTGAAAATCTAATTGTCGGGGGCAGACTGAGGGCTTTTGACTTAGACTTGCACCTGTCATATACAAGTACCACTTCTGATACCACGATCACCACAACGAGTAAGTTAAAGAAGAGCAGCTGGCTTGGATACTCTCATAGGGTATGTGACATCTCGAGACGATGAATGCAAGCGATGTGAAGCCCAAGGAAGAAAGATATACGTAGAATTTGGATCAGAGTCTATAACCCACTAATAGACATGGGAGTGCTGAGCACCTTATTACCAACGACTATAGTAGAAGAGGAGCATCAATATGATTGTGACCAAGCAAACTTGGAGACTGAATGTGTAGTCCGAGGTCCCGTTGCAAAGAGACTGCTCATGAACGGTGTTTCTTGTTTAGCATCGAGAGAGTTGCATGGGAACATATGAAAACCTCCCCCAACTAAACTAAGCAGAGCAGGTAAGAAATTTCCTTGTAGGTGAGCCCTTTCTTGATTCCGCAAACACCGGAGCAATGCTGGAAGCATCGGTCAATTATGAGGAAGAAACAACTCGGGGGGCCAAGGGGCACGGGAGGGAAAGGAGCAATTAGGGTGAGGACCGAGCTAACCTGACCGACACTAGAATAGTCAGGAACGACCGATGCCCCTTTCACGGCAACAACACGTACCCTGAGTTTTCTCCTTCACCACCAAGCTTCTTGTCATTCTTTGCCTCCCTACATTCTCAGCATTATCCAGTATTGCTTGTTGCTCATCAGCATTACTCTACGGTCCTTTACCATTATTACAACTACTATTCATACTTACTGCTCTTCAGCATGCGTTTCTCTACCATCCTTCCAGTTGCTCTTGCAGCGGCACCACTGGCCGTCTCTGCAACCGGAGGCAGATTCGGATTTGCTCTCGGTTCCAGACACACAGGTAAGCCAGCTATTGAACTGTGCAGAGTGGTATTAGATACTGATGCTTCACTAGATGGCACCTGCAAATCAACCTCTGACTACGAAGCTGATTTCGAGACACTGAAGAGCAAGACCACCGTTGTTCGAACGTACTCAGTGGTTGATGGAGCGATCTCGAACACCCCATGCCAGGTTGCCTCCGCAATACTTCCTGCAGCCGCGAACAAAGGCTTCCAAGTCATACTTGGTGTTTGGTAAGGGACCCTCGGGAATTCACGACGCATTAGCTGCCAAATCCATATATGCTGACACCAACCATTAGGCCTGACACCCCCGAGTCGTTCAAGGCCGACAGGGATGCGCTGAAGGCGGCTATGGTCGGAAAGGAAAATTCAGTGTATGCCATTACTGTTGGTTCCGAGACGCTTTATCGCGGAAACTTCACAGGCCCAGAGCTGCTGTCGCACATCAACGACATTAAATCAGACCATCCCGGTGTAAAGGTTGGCACGGCAGACAGCTGGAATAAATACACTGATGGAACCGCGGATGCCTTAATCAAAGGAGGCGTGGAAATTTTGTTAGCTTGACCTATTTGACCATATCCAGATTCTCTGCTTACATCCTTGTCAGACTCGTAAATGCGTTCGCCTACTGGCAGGGCCAGGACATCAGTAACGCTACAGCCACATATCTGGACGACTTGCAGCAAGCATTTGGTCACATCCAGTCTCTTTCGGGCTCAACCACGAAGATTGAGCTCTGGAACGGAGAGACAGGATGGCCAGGAAACGGTATAAGCTCCATCACTTAATTACATAAAGCGTTACTAATGCGTTTCATAGGCGGTTCTGACTACGGATCCGCAAAGGCGGGAACCTCCAACGCCGCGACATTCTACAAGAACGGAGTCTGTGCTGCCTTGGACTGGGGCTTCAACGTGTTCTACTTCGAGGCTTTTGACGAGCCATGGAAGCCCGCTAGCGCGGGAACCAACGGCCACACCGGTGATGAGACCCACTGGGGAGCTTACGACCAAAACCGCAATGTCAAATTCCCGTTGAGCTGCTAGATGGTCAAGTTTGTTTGATTTAATTGCGAGGCCATAGTGGACCATTACACCGTCGAGCCGCATCGTAAGGGCGGTCAGTTTGGATGCGGGGTTGACGCATTGGGTCTGGTGTTCTTGTATGCGCCTTATCTTTCTGTTCTCCTGACGTTCATGGGGTCTTCTGTGGGCTTAGAACGGCCTGGTCTGTGTGCATAAAGCTGTAGGAATACCTTCCCATCAGCGGATGGAGCACTAGAAGAGAAGATTACATGGCTTTATCCTAATAGACTTTATTGAAGATTCGTTTGTGTCAAAATGCATTTATCGTACACCAAATTCATGATCAATTGTAACCTTCCAATAATACTTGGAACTTGCTGCGAGTCTTGCATCCGATGTGCTGCTGGCGTCAACTCATGAATGGCGTTAAGCCGTATTACGTAAGTAAACATCGGGGCCAAGTTTACCTTAGAACTAGTACCTTAGCACTTAGGTACACTCGCGTTTCTCCGCGACTCGGTGAAACTGCTGTCATCACCATCACTCGACGACGACAACTCAGTAGGGGCGTCATGTCAGTACTTTAATCGTTCATGGGAACCCATCTTACATTCATTTGATCCATTTCTTTTGTTATTGCTAACCCTAGAAACGACTGCGTTGTTTCCGGCGCCCTCACCATTGTTACAGAAATACCCAAAGTCTGCCCACCCTTGACACTTCGTGGAAAGAATTGAGCCTTTCAGACTACGAAAGTAAAAACCGTCGCAGTGGAAGGTCGTATTAGAAAATCTGTTCTCGGTCTCCAGGGGCTAATTCATCTGCAGGATCCAGAAAATTGTCTGCTTTGGTAGACTTATCAGCAGACAAAGCTCCTAGAGACAAAGTTGAAGAATTACCTTACCGAAGTAGTAGAAGTGGAGGCGAATCGATCACTCACACGAGGTCTTCAAGTGTTTGGACCGCCCCGTCACCAAGCCAAGCCTTCGATCCATCTTCATCTTGGCTTCCTTCCCTGCCAAGTCAACCAGATTTGCCTCGACACTCGCACAATCTACTTTCACCGGCTACCCATCAACGTTCAGACAGCAGCACATATTATACTGCTCCATGGGGTTCTCCAAGCGAGAGTCTCTTGAGTCCTGAAGTGCTTCCCGGTCGTCATAAGCAGCGAAAGGTTAGTTCAGTGACTGCCGACGGATCCCCATTACGTCGCGCAAGGCCTAAGATATTGGAGAGAGTTTTTACTCCACAAAGCCAGAGAGGAACGCCAATTGCGGAAAGGGAAAGCCAAGCTAGACCGTCCGAAACTCATAATAAGTCAGTTGTAGAGTTTATATCGCCTCTGGCGCAAAGGAAGTCCCGATACGGTCTTACAGAAGACTGGCTTAAAAACAATATCCTTAGCCTTCAAAGATCCGAGAGAAGTAATTGGTGGAGTGACGATACCGACGCCAGTGATACGCCGTCTGTGGGTGTAAGCAACCACTTAGCCAACTCTCCCCCAGATGAGGGTTGGTTGGCGTTAGATCGGAAAACTCGGCAATACCAGTCAACAGAGTTTCTACAGGGCTCTTCATCCATCAGTACAGAGAAAATCCCAGGATACAGTCTCTTACGAGTATCTAAGGGTAGCTTATTAGCCGCAATGCCGGTCTCTGCTTTCGAGAGCCCTATAATCTCCCCGTCCCAAGGCTTAAATAACAGGATCCAAAACGTGGGGAAGCCTTTACCTCCGTCCCCACCGTCCGAGGAGAGTATCAATTCTCTAGCTGTCTCGCATACTGGTTTCACTGCAATCGAACTATCAACGAATACCAGGCCACCAGTCTCAACTGTGAACTCTTTTCAGAGGCCCAAGAAGCGTGTCCCTTGGCGCGGGAAGACTTGCATTATTGCTCTCCCACTTGGTGACGACCATGGTGACACAATTAGTCAGAATACCTACCTGAGCCCTGAAGCTGTATCTGAACGTCTACGCGAGTGGGAACGCAATGGATATGATACAAGAGGTTTTGGCATTTCCCCAGTGTTCGCTGGTACCACACTTCCACCTTTTTCGGAGGGACAGAGCAGACTTCCTTACCCTGATCCAGAAGACGAGAAGCGAGAGGGAACAGGGGTTCCATACCGGGTCAGCATACCTGATCGACGCGAATGGGAGACTTATGTCAACCGCTTGAAGGAAGAAAAACTACGCGCCCTAGGCGTAAGCTTTGGGGATGAAGAGCCCCCAAGAAGAGAATCTCCAGTCATCTCCCTCATGAGCCGCCAAGCTTCCTCGCAAAGTACTGCTGTTGCAATGTCGCCATCGCTGGCCCTCTCGTCGGCGGCCAGTTCACAAGCCCCACAATACATGAGCCCTTTCTCGCCATCCTATTATACATCCCCGAATCCTAGCTCCCACGTCTCGTCTGTTGCATCTCCGGTATCTCAATATCCAGAAAAGCCTAGAGTTTCCCATTTTCCAAGGTACTCGGTGGCTCTCCCAAGTGGAGAGAATGGCTATCCGTCACCGTATCAATTCGCTCAGACCAGTACGATTTCTAGTACTCGGTCGCCTCAGCAGCAACTGTCCTCTCCGCCTCAATTGAGCGATGTATCTCCCGCCGCCAATCAGCATATACCGAGTCTTGGCGCCGCAAGATCACCAGTACCACCATACGTTCGTACCAACAGCCAGCAAGCTGTCAACCAAGGTTCCAGCAGCCTTTTGGCGCAAATGCGTCAACAGCAAAATCGGCTGGAAGCACAGCAACAACAACAATTGTACATGCAATCACTCCCACCTGTGGCAAAATTATACAATTTCGCAGAGCAATCACGTGCAACAAAATACGAGCAACCTGAGATTGCTACTCCAGTACCACGGGGTCACCGTCAGAACTTGAGTGAAACCTTGCAGCGAGAGGTCGACGAAGCCGAGTCTCATCTAGAAGCATCGATGTCTCGACTTGAAGAAGCGAGTGGGAAGTTGCTTGATTCTAATGTCCCCAGGGAAGACTCAAAATCTGAGGACCTTCCAGTACTTTTCTCTAAAAGCCCTAGAGCTGACGGATCGGATATTGACACGAACCCCAGTATTGCGGGTACTCCTCCTCTCTCAAAAAGTCGCCTTGGATTAGGGCACGCATCTAAGCCTTCTGCGTCCAAGTTGAATGTAAACGCTCCAGTGTTTACTCTTGAACCTAAATTGTCGTATGCACCCGATGTCTTTGCATTCCTGGGTAATGAGTCAACCATACCATCCGGTCGTGGTTCATCACTCGTAAACCCAGACGTAAATCACACCAAGCAACAATCTGATGGGTCCGTCCATGATAGCGGTCTCAATGTTTCAGCGCCAGCATTTACACCCAGTAACACGACCAAGCCAATTGTTCCTTCGAGAGAATTCAGCTTCTCCTCAATCGGTCCAACCTTCAAGCCTGACGCTCCCAGTTTCACTCCGAGCAACCCTACTGCAGCTCCTAGGAGTAAGGTACCAGGCTCAGACGTACCCGACAATACTCTCAAGAAGATATTCCATATGAACTTTTCTGAGGTCATAAAACCTGCCAAATGGTCGAAGGCGATCCCTATCGTAAAGCCCACGGAGAGCCAAAGTGAAAGTGATCGAGATGCGGACGGCCAAGAAGACGAGTCAGGACGAATCACACAGGCGGATGGCCGACAAAAGAGGGCCCGACGCCATGATGGTGATGGTGATCAAGTACCTCAGTTCGCGACACCAAGCGGTATATTACCTTCGGAGCCCGTAGAAGCCGCATCCCCAGGCGTGGGTACTTCTTCAGCCGCAACACCAAACAATGAGAGAGAAGTTAAAACAATGGAAAACGCTGCAAGTTCATTGAAAGAAATCATCGGTGGTTTGCCGGCTTCAGAAATCATTAGTCCGACAGGCAGCAATCAATCTGTGGATGCGGATGGCAAACACTGGGAGCCGTTTGCGTTCCCTGATGCCGAAGAAGCTGCAATTTTCAATGCGGCACGGCCCTCATCGCCAGAACAAAGTAGAGGCAAATCAGACCTGGACACAGTGGAGACCACGAAGAAGGAAATCAAGGATACCGCTAGGCTTGAGCTGGCTCCGAGCGAATATCCGGACGCTAACATGCTCACCGCTAGCAACGCGTTTAGTAGTCCTCGGCAGACTTCTTCACCAACGATTCTCGACCGGCTTGGGATCCAGCCTGACTTGAGCGCTTCTGATTCTGAAGGAGCTTCTCGCGTGGTTGACGATGATTTAGTAGACTCTCGCTCCGTATCCAGCCGATCTGCGTCCTTCGATCTGCCAGAAGGACATGTAGAAAGATTTCACGAACAATTTCCTGACAGCCGCACGAGCCCTATTCGTCGCAGTCCTCGTCCGGACCAAGATTTAGTTGAGAATATCGTTGAGGGTGTGACTTACATTGAACCATCATACCAAGAGATCGATGCCGTGATGAAGCACCTTAATGAAGAAGATTCGGATCTAGGCGTCGAGAGAACTGGTGGTCCTTGGGGACCGCGAAATACTCTCCGAACACCCCTAGCGGAGGTGCATGAAAATTCAAGAACACACCAATTCCTACCTGCGACCCACATACGTAGTGATGCGCCGTCACCAAGTCCACGCAGATTGCAGCAGACATACCAGTACCCACCTCGGACGGATTCTGACAGCGCAGACTCAGCAGAAGTTGCAATGGTCGCTCGTAACGCTCGCTTCAGCCCGTCTTACAGGCCTTCCAAATCCGAAACCGTGGACTTATCTCCAATACATCGCCTCAATAGCCCCGGCAATGTTCCTATTAGCGACTGGGATGATGCCTTCTCTTCTGTAGATGATGATCTGAAGCTTCGGTCGAGGACCGGCTTCTTCGATTCACGTATAGATGATCTCGTGGGTGGTATCGTTCAACAGCGCTTAGGTCCTCTAGAAAAGACATTGGCAGGCATACAAGATAGTTTGGTCATCTTATCAAGCAGATCCGCCAACACAAGACGTCGGAGAAGCTTTTCGGGAGAAATCGTACATAGTGATGCTGATGATGAAGATGATGAAGATGATCCGGAAGACCCGTCACAACAAAGGCTCAGGTCGCCAGTGCGGGATCGCAAATATGAGAAACTAAAAGCTGCCTTGAGTGAAGTCACAGCCGCACAGCAAAAGTTTGCGCCTGTCAGCGAATTTACGGAAGTCATGGAGGCAGTCAAGGATTTGAAAGCATCATTGCAGCAGGCACCCCAAGCAGTTGGTGACATCAAGGCTATCATTGAAGAAGCAGTTGGTAGACAGACGAGGGGGAGATCTGTGCCCATCACGTCAAGTTCCTTATCAGCAACGGCTGAGAAAGCACAACTTCAGATCGCGGGTCTTGAAAGTATGCTCAAAGTTGCGGAAACTCGCGCCGAGGACGAACTCAAGGCTCGTAGATCGACGGAAGATGCTCTAGCTGACGCCCAGAGGCTCCTTCGCCAAGCACTGTACGAGGCTGCCGAACAGCGTGAATCGGCAGAAGAAACGGAGAGAAGCCTTGCGACTTTCCATGAAGAGCGACAACAAGTACTCAAGCGCGCCGCAATGCTTGAAGGCTCTCAGGAAAGCATGCAGAAGACAGCTTCTGACTTGTCCGAGAAGAATACCGCTTTAGAGGACACTTTGGAAGAGTACAGACTCTCTCACACTCAATGGCGTAAAGAAATGGAGGAGTCGAAGACGGAGAACAAGGATCTAAGACGGACTATCAATGCTTTGAAGGCTGAAATCGAAGATAGTATTAGAGGTCGTCATACTCTACGCGCTAAACTCGACCGATTACAGGAGGATATGACCCAAGCGTCGCGCGATATTGCTCACGACCAAGCTGTATGGCGGAATAGAGAGGAGGACCAAAGAGCTAGGCTTGATTTGCTCAGCACAAAGCTCGAAGCTGAAGCCCGGACAAGGGAAAGACTAGAGCGAGAGGTTGAGAGGCTTGAAGCGCTAGAAACAGAGACCTTCAGATTGCGTTTATCAGCCGAGGAGACTAGGAGTGCAAATGCACGGCTACAGGCTCTAGTAGAGGAACTAAGCCGAGAAAATGAGAAGCACCAAGTGAAAGCTACTTCTATGGAGCGTGATCTAGATGATGCCAAGGAATCCGGCAGATTAGAAGTCCAGCGTACGCGTACAGCGATGGATGCAAACATTGAGGCTGCGAATATCAAAGCCGAAAATGTGCGTGCTGATCTTCAGGCCGTGATTACCAGATTACAGTCACAGCTGGATGTTGCCGCGGAAGACGCTGGTAAAGCTAAGGCAAGGCACGAGCTCATGCTAGAAGAAGCCTCCGATTTCCGGAATGATGCCCTTCGAGAGGCTGCCGAAGCAAGAGAAGCTGCTTTACAGGAGCATTACCGTTTCCATGAACGAACTCTAGAAGAGATGACGTCTCAGCATGAACGCGCACTGGGAAATGCTCTGGAAGATAAAGGACGCTCGGAGACTCATCTCAATGATCGCCTTGTTCTTGCCAACGAGAAGGTGCTACATTATCAGGAGAGGGTTACTCACCTCGAAGAAAAACTCCAAATCGCTAAATCGGCTGCACATGCCGCTGTGCAAGCGGCCCAGTCCCAAAAAGGGACTCCAAGCCCATCTGCAGGTCGTGCGTCAATGCCGTTTACTAAAGGTTCTGACATACCCGAGAAGATCTCACCTCAGGCGCTTCGTGAGTCCATAATGGTGCTGCAGGAGCAGTTGCAAGAGCGTGAGGGTCGTATCGAGAAAATCGAACAGGAGCTGTCGAATGTTGATAAGGACGCACCAGCCAAGATCAAGGATCAGGAAGCTGAAATCACTTGGCTTCGTGAATTACTGGGCGTTAGAGTCGATGATCTCGAAGACCTCATTAGCATACTATCTCAACCATCGTACGATCGCGAAGCAGTCAAAGACGCTACAATCCGTCTCAAGGCCAATTTGCAGATGGAGCAGCAAGAAAAGGAGCGGGCTTTGGCTGGCGGCAAGACTTTCCCGTCTCTATCCAGTCTATCCAACCTCGCAGCTTCTTCCCCTCGAGCTCTACCACTTGCCGCCGCTGCTGCTTGGGGGAACTGGCGTAAAGGCCGCGACACTTCCTTTGGCAATCTCTCGGCAATTGCGAACGGCAGTGTCAACCAGACACCGTCACGTTCCTCTCCTTCTCAAAGCTTCCTATCCGGTCTTATGACGCCGCCGAGCACCAATTTCCGGCAGACGCCACAGCAAGGTTCAAGTATTGGATTGCCGAGGCCAACGTCGTCTGCCTTCGGGTCAGCACGACCGTACAGAACGCCAAGGCAAAGCCTGTCGCTCCAGGACGAAAACAGGCCCCTGAAGGACGTAGGGCCGCCGACAACCCCTCCATTGATGCGAAAGGCCAGCTACGACGAAGATGCATCGAGCAGTGGGTTTGGAGACACTTTCCCCGAGGCAGGGAAAGCGGCGGAAGAAGAACCTTTTGGGCCCACAATCGGTTCCCGCTCGGAACTTACGTAGAACACATTTTTCATTTGTCACATCACTCTTGCAGTCTTTGGTACGGCAAGTCGACCAACCCTTTTGTTTTTTGGAGCTCGAAGATGTACTCAAAAATTGCCTGTCTAGTACATAGCTTTGCGATGGATATACCCCCTTCGTTATTCTGCAATTTGTGAAGGATTTGTTGGAGATTGGCTTGGCTATTGAGGAAGGACTGAGAGATTGTGATAGCTTTAGGGTTCGGTTTTGGGACACCCGGCAGCGCGTGAATCGAGATATAATACAACAGTCTCCTAAACAAATTAAAAAGGATACGGGGCGATATATCTCCTTGTGTTCTCTATGATCATGACCGCCGTCCTGCTACTGTTGGCAGTGATGGCGAAGGCTCTTCCTTGTCGTATTCCGTATCCCGTACGGAGTACGGAGTACGGAGTACGGGTACTCCAATCGAGTGCAACTTGCGCGGGAGGCCTTTGTGGAGGCGGAAAGGATGTAGCCAACCAGAGCACGGCATTTTGCATGCGTACCTGCTTTTCGACGTGCACCAATCAAAAGCTTGGCCACGAACAGATCTATATTTACACACCCACACATCCAATGTCATGATTCATGATGCAACCTTTGGTTTACGGCGCTTTATCGTTGGTTTCGGGAACAGTGCTCTGAATGAACTTTGGGGGGGGGGGTGAACATGTCTCGGATACTTTGTACGGAATAGTCGAATATGAGTTGAAGGGAAGAGAATAAAGAATGCCAATGCCAATGCCAGTTGGCTGCAGGCACGCAGCAAGGACACGAATTATTCCTCATGTCAAGACTCAAGAAGCCAGACCGTGCATTTCTCAATCCTGGCTTCAAGTGTCTACTGTAGTACATCGTAGCGGGGAGGGTGTTTTGTATGGCCCCTGACCCCTGAAGTCGATTGGGGGGGTGTGCGGTTTAGAAGTAAGTACCTTAGCTTTTGTTGGTTTGATGAATCTCTTTGCACACCTGGCAATTCTGCCATCACGACAAATAGAACGGTACGGAATACTGTTTAAGGAGATGTTGTATTTGTTGTTGGTCGGAGTAGCCCTGTAAATAGCTGGTAAATGCCCACCACCCAGCCTACCCCCAGCATAGGTACTTTTGGAACCTGACAGCGAACGGAAGAAGCGATGGCTCGTCACGTGTCGGCAAGCGAACCCCCCACCCGAAATGGCATCGATCCTGAAACATTGAATGCGTCTTAGTGAACGGCGCTATTGCCCTTTCGTGTCTAGCCCAGCCAATCACATGCCGCCTTGTCGCTCGCTACCCACCATCCATTAATTACAGCACTGGTACAGCACTAGCGCTACTAGCCTGTTTATATTTACATTATTCCGTAGGTTGCGTTCTTTATTACACCAACCCCGACTTTTTCCCACCTCTTTCTTTTCCTGCCATTGCCAAGACGACTGACTGCTTCCGTACACTCTCATAACCTCCGTCACTGTCGCTTCTTTGATTGACTTTCGTTCTTTGTATCAATAGTCTCAGAAAAGGTCTCATTCAGTCTCTCGCTGCTGGTAAGTTTGCTTGCTTTCCTGCGCCCCTTACCCTTCACTCCTTGTGCGCAATTCACCGGTCCAGCCAAGCCCCCCCCCGCCCCCCCTCTGCAACTTATAACCCCCAATTCTAACCTCTCCTCTCTTCAGCAACTCCAAATTCCCACACCGTTTCTTCTCTCGCAAATCAATCCACCAACAATAGCTATAATGTATTCCTCGCTGCTCTTCACCGTTGCCGCCAGCGGCCTTGCTCTCGTACAAGCCCAAGCTGCAACAGGCAAGCTTGGCGATGCCGCCATTGTTGAGGGAAACCCAGCCGGCGTCACCTACACCGCCGTCCTGCCCAATGTCAACTCAACCGGTATCCGTGGATACGTTGCGGGCACATCGAATTCGAACGGAACTGGTGTGAACTTCAACATCAACCTTTACGGGTTCCCTGATGCGTCGCTGGGTCCATTCCGTAAGTCGCTACCTCCCTCCGCCACATTTCTAGTCGTCTTCTTTCGACACTGTTCCAGTGCTAACCGACTGTTTCTGTGTAACAGTCTACCACATCCATGACCAGCCCGTACCTGCTGACGGCAACTGCACCGGCACCCTCGCCCACTTGGACCCCTACGTGCGCGGCGAGGTTCCTCCTTGTGATGCGACCCAGCCCCAGACATGCCAGGTCGGCGACCTTGCTGGTAAACATGGCAAAATCACATCTTCGCCATTCCAAATCACGTAGGCTTCGCCTCTTCCATCCCCCTCACACTTTCGTGAACAAGGCCTCTCACTGATATGCCGTCGCGCAACAGATACTTGGAGCTCTACACCTCCACTGCCTCGGGTCCCGCCAGCTTCTTTGGCAACCGCTCCATCGTTATCCACAGCGCCAATGCTAAGCGCCTTACATGCGCCAGCTTCCAGATCACCGGCGGCAACTCTTCCGTGCCAACCTCCAACACCACCACCTCGGGACCCAAGGCCTCTCCCTCCAGCTTCAAGTCCAGCGCGGCTGTGCAATACATTTCCTTTGGCGCGGTCGCTGCCGGCCTCGCTGCTTTCTTCTTGTAAGGGGAGGATGATTTAATGCGGTTTGCGGCTCGCGAGCACTTTCAAGAACGCTTGCATTTCTGAGGATGGAGAGAATGCATGGAAAAGGGATATTTTGTAATCCGAAAATTGGCATGATGCATTGATTGGCTGAATCTGGATATGTGGTCGATGAATTCTGTAATGGGAAGGAAAGTGGGTATGCATGGTTAGCCTGTACTAATAGAATGTTGTGTTGTGTGTGGTACATAGGTGTGAATGGAACTTGGGTTTCCTAAAATCCGTGTCTCTGGGTCTGGTGTATTGTTTGCTTTGGTGCCGGAGATGGCATTGGTGTCTTTCTAGGACCAAAACAACGATTCAAACATTTCGCCCCAAGTCCTTGGCAGCGAATCCAAGCGAACCGTACCTGTGGCTTCTCCCTTACCTCTCTCCCTCCCTCCCACGCCTCCCTCTCGCCATCACAACACGCCCCCCTCCCACGCACCACTGCACCCTATCCTATCCTCCCTACCTACAGTACCCCAGCCCCCATCCCTCACCCCCCACCCCCCACCCACCCTTTCTCCCCAACTAACCCCACCTTCTGCCACCAGGGCAAGGAACGACCATCTCATCTAGCCTCTAGCCCAGCCCTCTTTTTCTTTACACCCCCCCCTCTCTCTCCTCTCCTCTCATCTCCTCTCCTCTCCTCTCCTCTCCTCTCCTCTCCTCTCATCTCTCCCCTCTCTCGCATCCAACAAGGAGGACAAGACGGTGATGTAAGTAAGAAGAGCCTGGGTCGCTTTCTTGATTGGGGTTTGAGGGTGCAGGGGTGGGGGTTCGGATGGGGGAGGGTGAGTGTGAGGGATTGAGCGTGTGGGTGGGTGTTGGGGTGGTTGGGGTTAGGGATTGAGAGGGGAGGGGTTTTTGTGGTAGGGAAGAGCGAGGTAGTGAGGTTTTTTGGGGGGTTATATCGAGCCGGTCTCTATCGATACTTTACTCTTTACGTCTTTTTTGCTGTGCTGCCTTTTTCTTTCCGTGCTTTTGTGGTCTTGAGGTCTGCTCGGTTTTTTTTTTTGGTCGCTGATACTTGCGACAGTCGTGCGGTTTTCTTTATTTTCTCCTCCCCTTTTCTTGTTGTTCGCGTCTTTCTCGCCGTTTTTTGCCTATCCCTCGTCCGTTTCTCGCTCCTCCTTTCTCTTCGTCTCAGACCCCCTTTTCTTCGTGCTCTCGTACTTTTCCTCTTTCTTCTTTGTCGTTCATTATTCTCCCCCCCTTCTTCCTCTCCTTCGTCCCCTTCATCCCCTTCATCCTCTTATTCTCTCTTCCTCCTCCTTTTCCTCCTCCTCCCCCTCCTCCTCCTCTTTTCCCTCTTTCACCCCTTCCTCCTCCTTTCCCTCCTCCTCCTCCTTTCCCTCTTTCTCGTCACCTCACCAACCCCCAACCCACCTCTCAAGCCAAACTCTTTTAGCCTTCTCTCTATTCGCCTTCCTTACCTCCCCCATCGACGCGTATGTCATATTTGTGTTTACAGCTACAGAATAACACTGGTGAAATGTTCAAGATCTGAGGGGAAGAGAGAAAGGGATGAAGAGGAGGAGGATAGAGGGAAGGGGATGGAGGTTGGGGTTGGAAAGGAGAGGAGAAAGAGGGGGAGAAGTGGGGTGACTGTTGTTTCTGGCATTGTGTTCATGGTCTCTGATGTCGAGATTAGAAAGAAAGGTGTCAAGCGAATTGAATTGCTTTCAATATGCCAAGAGATGCGTTTGTTGAAATGCGTGGGTTACAGGCCGAAAGTCTGGTATTGTCTCCTCGGCGTCCCTTCTTGATGTTCTAATCACATTCTGGTCAATTCGGCTGTATCATCGGCCGTCAGTCTTCGGTAAAGAAATCATAGAGGTCCCTCCTGGGATGACAATCCAATATCACCAACGTCAATTGTTCAACATGTTAGCTCCAGTATATTGTTACTCATTGTTTTACAGGAAAAGTCTATCAATCTACCGAACAGAATTCAAAGACGTGAGATGTACAGAGGAAGTCAAACAAGTCGAAGTTGCATATTTACAGCCATTCCTTGTTGAACAGCAATCACTACCATCGCACCCTCACCCCGCACAGCCCCTCACACTTCCCTCCTACTCCTTCCTAACCTTATAACTCACCCTCCCCCTACACCACCCCCACCTCTCCGCGCACCCTTTGTCCACCAGATCCGCCCCTACAGCCCAAACGTCCTTGTACGCCTCCGGGGCCTCCTCCCACACCAACTGCTTATCCTCACACACCACCCATGTACCCCCATTCACGTCTTCCCCTGCATCTTTTCCCTTCAACTTGTTGCCCCGTTTATCCATCGGTACGAAGTCTCCCCGCAGTAAGTCTTCGGCTCTGCCTTTGTACTTGTTGGCGATGTAGGTAGAAGCTTTGGCGCGGGACATTGCTCTGCCAGCTCCGTGGGCGAGGGAGAGCGCGTTTGTGAGGCCGTAGGAGTTGGCGGTGGTGAAGGTGGGGTGAAGGATGAGGGTTGGGGTGCCGCGGGAGCCGGGGAGAGGGAGTATGGAGAGGGGGTTTTGCGTAACAGGATTAAAAGTTGGGGCGGCCCCCTTCCGGTGGATGTACACCTTTGTTTGATGGGGATTTGAGGGAGGCGGAATAGAGGTGGTAGGGGAGGTTGAATAGATTAAAGCGCCAGGGTTGGTGCCATCAGGGTCTGGGTCGTTGGGACTTGACGAAACTGGGTCCGAAGATTGAGGCGGCCATAAGGTGCTTTCAACGTTATTATGCCAGATGTCGACGACTTTCCTGCTTTGAATCGCTGCTCTTGCGGCGAGGATATGTTGGGCAGTGGCTCTCGAGTCTAGGTTGTTCAAACCCAGTTCCCAGGAATCATCGCCGGGCTCGAGACATGCTAAAAAGCGTAGGGCAATAAGGTCTCGATTTCTGGAGGCCCAGGTACAGGCTCGATCGTGCTCTTCTAAGTAAAGCTTAGCGTTCGGTTCGGATTCGTGAATGCTGGTTTGGCCGTCGGCGGTGAATCTCTTCAGTATGTCGCCGCCATAGCCTCGGGAGCCTGAATGTACTAAAAGGACGACTTCATCTGCGTATATTTGGGGTTGAGATGTTGATGTGCTAGAACCACTGGCTGGGGCCGCTTCTTCTACGACTTGAAGCTCTCCAAAGTGGTTGCCTGCGCCAATAGTACCGAGAGAAGCATCCCACTCTGCACCAGCACCGCAGTGTGCGCTGGATTCCAAGGTTTCAATTGGTCGTAGCCAGACTTCTCTATCTTGCTGATTCCGCCAAGGCCCCTCTAGACCCTGGAGCCTTTCCGCGATCTTACGTCCTTTGTCTCCCTCCACTTGAGACCGAGAAAGCTTAGTCTTGTACCAGGCCATACCGCAACCGATGTCGCCGCCAATAAGCGGTGGATGTATCCAGTCCTGGGAAACAAAGACAGCACCAATGGGAAACTTTGTTCCTGGGTGTAGATCGGGCTGGGCAACAGCGTGAATCATACCCGGGAGGCTGCGAGCTGTAGTCTCCAATTGGGTGATTGAAGTTGAGTCAACGAATGCCATGTCGGCAAGAACTTTGATAGAGCAGTTTGCATTGCCACTTCTGGATGGTCCATGTTCATCCTGATTCTGTCCTTGGTTTAGGGCTTCTTCCTTTTTCGAGCCAACATACTCCTCCCCAGCGGAGACAAGGAGCACGACATCATCTGTCAAAACACCTTCCCAGTCTTTCTTCGCTTTTAGTTCTCGACCCCCAGCCGCGAAGATTCTAGTAGCCTTCTTCAACCGTAGCTTCGACTGTGCAGTCTTGATGACAAGATCTCGACAAGAAGACGTCGAAGCTGGGTCAAGATTTGCAGATGAAGGAATAATAATGGGCGCTTTCTGAGATTGTTTGGAATTCAAAGCAACAGTGACACGCGTTGCAGGCATGGTCAATTATGCTGTACGATGGAAAGGGGCATGGAAGTTTGGACAAGTTTGCTCCAACTCGAGCAAGTCAGCGAGCGAGCAGGAGGGTATAAGCGACGACAATCATAGCAAGAGAACGATCAAAGTCTCTTAGTTCCTTAAAGAGAGGGCAGAACTGAGAGGTGCTGAAGGACTTGAATTTCTGGAAGAGAGTAAACACTTTCCAGGGCCCTAAGCGGCGCATATAACCGGTCTGAGTCACTTTCCCGGAAGGGCAAATGTTGTAGATGAAGAAAATGTTATCGTCTCCGTCATGTCTTCAGCTCTACAACTCCAAAATAATTGTTGTTCGCCATGTCGTTGAAGTATTGCCAAGTGATTCGACAACGTTCATTATATTCGTTGATGGCTAAAATGTCATATTTGATCCTGTCTGAGGTTAGGAATCGGCTAAATATGCTACTAGATCTATAAGAAAGGTTTCTATTGGTATTTATGGCCTACAGTCACAGGGTCTCACGTTTTGAAGGAAGGATTATTGAAGCACCGCATTTCCTACCGTATCGAAAGACTGATTAACATGAAAGTGGCTCGGACAGGCCTTCAGCATGTTTGTAGACTTCAAAAGGAACATAGACTTTCAGAATACAACTCTAGCATTGTTTGAAACACCTGTCATGACACAAATTCAGACCCAAGCACGAGCACGCATGGAATGAAGCTAGACTACCAATGCACGTAGGATCCGCACCTTGATCGTAGATGCATAAATCCTCCTGCCGATACTTAGGGAGCCACCGCTTGACGACAAGAGTAGGACAATAGACCGTCTGAGCGGCAGAGTAGAAGGATGAGGGAGAGGATAGTTCGAGGAGCCCGTGTGGCATACCCGAGCTTTCACCAAATCGCCTAGTTGTGGCCTGCCTTCCGGAGCGAATTACTCAACCATTCCAGACCCTCGTAGAGACCATCACCCGATGTAGCACAAGTCGATTGAATGTACTAGAAGCTCTATTAGCTAGATGGATGGCCAGTCCAGGGATTGTTGCATACCCAAGCGCGCTGTCTCAAACTATGTAGACCAAGCTTGTCGGTAATTTCAGCAGCGTTCATAGCATTCTGTAAATGTATCAGTCATGTTCTCGGAGGTTTTTGAGGTCACTACAAGCTTACTGGCAAATCCTGCTTGTTGGCGAAGACCAAGAGCATGGCATCCCTCAGCTCATCCTCGTTCAACATACGCTGTAATTCCTCGCGGGCCTCTACAACACGATCGCGATCGTTGCTGTCAACAACAAAGATTATTCCCTGAGTATTTTGGAAATAATGCCTCCACAGAGGTCGGATTTTGTCCTGTCCTCCCACATCCCACACGGTAAATTGGATGTTCTTATACTCGACCGTCTCGACGTTGAAGCCTGAAGGAAGGTGCGTTAGGAAGATCGCAGTAAGGATGTCGGTAACAGGATAGGTAGTACAAACCGATTGTGGGGATTGTGGTAACGATTTCACCAAGCTTCAGCTTGTATAGGATGGTGGTCTTTCCTGCCGCATCAAGACCGACCATCAAGATTCGCATTTCCTTTTTACCCCACAATTTATCGAATAACTTCGAGAATGTGAGACCCATAATGGCGTATGTGTGTGGGCGTTAGGGAATGGAGGGTGGTGGTTCCTGAGAGAAGTTACCGCTTGAAGATTGGGTATCACTACTAGATGTTCCGTCAGCTGGGAACAATTTCCGTCGCAAGGGATTTCGTGTGAAGTTCAGTGGAACGGTTGACTGTTGGTTTGTGATGGCGCAGGGAAAGAGCTGAAACGTGATGATGACGGTCATGGACATGCTCGACCGTCCTTACATGGAGCATGCAAGTTAGTAGGATTCACGCTTACCGTTTGGTTTGAGCGGTCGTGACTTTCTGTGGTTGTGGAGATGGCGATAGAGGTCGAGCAGATCAGATAATGCTGTGCGGTTCTTGAGGCCACTGAAAGTTTTGGACGGCGGGTCGGCGATCTTACAGGCACGTGACCGTGAAGGCGATGGAACCAAAACAATCTTGCCAGCCGAAGAAAATGCGAAATTTTGGCTATGGCAGAACTAACGTTCTTCATAAGCTTTATATATTCACATAGCAAATACGTGGCCATATTATTTTACGTCCCAGGCAGCTGCAGATTCCCCAAACTAGGTACCAGTCAATCGAGCCACAAAGGGTTCATGTGTCCTTCTCATCTCTCCTCTATCTTTTCAATACATCAAGCCCAGACCAAGATGCCTTTCAAATATGTCAGGTATCATATCATAGAGCCAAAACGCCCAGCAACCAAGAACCTGCTTTCCCGGTCCTAACACCAAGCAATCCGTAAGTCGTCCTCAAGTCCACATGCTTCCTAAATTAGGGCTAATGACATGATTGGGATCCTTGCGGCGAGCTTACCTGGTAAGAAAACAGCCGAAATCTTACTAGATGTAGGGGCCATTGTTCCAGCTGTACCATAGCAAAAGTTTTCCTCTCTACTATACTCTCGCATTCTTCTTCGTTCCTATAGCGTGCTTCCCCAAAATGAGCTTTGTACTGTCGTAAAGGGTCTCACTTAGAGACCTATAAATGGGCTTCGCCTCCAGAGTGCCGCTTAGCTTGCCAAATATTATAAGGAAAATCAAAGACAGGCCCATGACCACACCAAAGCAAGCCCAGTACGTCTTGACGCTGTAGACTCCGTTGAGATCTGTAATTTGCACCGAAAAGTATCCAGTCATTAGACTGACTGGCATGAAAAGAATTGTAACTTTCGCTAGTAGAATGGTAATACGTGTGAGGCGCATAACAGCTGAGGATTGTTTGGTGGTGATGAGATTAAAATTCTATTAAGAGTATTAGCCAATCTTCAGTACCACGGAGGAAGAGACATACCATGAATACCAAGGATTCCTTCTCATCAAGGCAATCTTGTATCTCACTGAGAGCATATAGGTTGATTCTGTCTCTCAGTCTCTCGAATCGGACTGTCGCAGCCGACGCTAGAGGCACTTCGAATGTCTGGTGCTCCGCGGCAATTACTCCTTTTGAGAGAGTCTGTTGATCTTCATTCTTATGCGCACTGTGACTAGCGAAGTGGTTGTGTGTGCTCTTTGCTGCAGAATCTGGAAGCTTCTGTCGATCAAGGATTCGCTCTATGATAAGGACATAGCTCTGGTATATTCGCTTCAGTACCGCCAATTGCCGCCCAAAATGATGCAATTTGTCAATGTGACCGAAGCCTTCCGGCACCTCAAACATCTTCACGCGCTGCTGGATTATAAGTAGAGGACAAGCTACACCGGATCAAGACTTACAAGTCGTTCAAGTTTTTTTCCATACTGATGCTGTTTCCTTGCGACCAAGCTATAACTTGTAAACCAGTCATCGAAGAGGTAGTAGAACAGTAGACTTGGTGCATCTGAGTTAGTAATCGGTCTACCCTCTTCCGAGTATACTCCCGATCTTATCTTCAAAGCCATAACAGGGTTTTTGGCCGTCATTTCTTCATTAACCTTGGACAGTTGTCGGAATACATTCAATAAATTTGTTCGTATGATGTGCAAAGCCGCCTGTTCTTTTTCGTCCAAGCTTCCAGGATGACCTGGGAAGGGGTTCTCGTGGATAGAGATGACAGTGCCTAACACTTCATTTCAGCTCTGACCAAGTTTAGATTACATCGCATTCTCTTACCATCACTGCACAGTATTAGCCAGGTCCACAGCCTTGTTCCGTAGGGCATCTTTGGTAAAGGCCCATCCGGAGCGGTAGGGTCTTTCACCTTAGCCTCTGTATTGTGGAGGGAATTATAACCGATACATAGATCTGCCATGACTTAGCCAAGATTTCCCGATAGCTAGAAAGCGCTCACATTTGGAACCCCAGTCAACGGAACAAAAATGCCAAACTTCATCGACAATTCGGTAGTGGTTCAGATCAAGTGGACTATTATCTCTGCGAGACTCCTCCATCTCGTGAGCTTCAGGATCCGATGAGTGCGTGTCTATTGACTTCCGCTCCTTGTATGCTTTCACTAGAGCTTGTCTCCTGCTAAGAGGCTCTTCGTGCACTACGAGGGCAGGTGTTAACGGCTCACAGCCCATCAAGCCAAGGAGTCGTGGGGAAAAGCCATAGTAAGATGCCAAGGCCTAGGTTATTGGAATCAGAGCTGATCTGGTCTCACGACAACTTCAAAACTAACGTTGACTGAACCCTTCTGCTTCTCTGGCATCCATAGGTTTCTGAAAAGCCGTCAGTTCCCGCGGTGCAGAGATGATGCTCTTCAGAATAACTTACATCCATCGAGTTTTCGGGTGTGCGGTCCGCTGAACCCGAGGCGTCAGTATTTGTATAAGAACCATGGATCTTTTTTGAGACGGGCTGTTGTAGGCCTTTCTGAAAGAGAGTCTCCCACCTGGGTATTCAGGACCCTTTTCATGAATCCAACGTCGACATTGAGTGCAGCGAAAGCTGCTTCGCTGTCGAAGTCTACCAGGAAGTTAAGTGTGTCTGCACTTCGCACTGCGGTTTCGTATTTGGCGTAAATGGATGGATCATCGAACTTTTCAAATCCCTCAGGAGCATTCTGAGGCATCGAGAACAGATTAAGGGAGTAATAGTGGTTATGGAACAAAGGGAGAATTCTCAGCGAAAGTCGAAACACAAGGCTATCGCAGGAATATATCGAAAGGACTTGTTGTGAGGGTAAGAAAGAGGTTAACCACAACGACAAGGCTCGAGAGGGTACTTTATATATCCACTTTCAATATCGCGTGCTATATTTACGGAGAAACAAGGCAGGGACCCTAGTCGTGTGGTGTTCAATACTTCCATCGGGTCCAGCAGACGCTGTTGTATCACGCGATGGACGCAGGAGTTCAGCTCTTAAAAGCAGGGGTAGCGCCACCGGCGTCTAAGCGGAGAGCCGCGGTCACAAGTCTTGTCTCAGCCTCATCATCAGGATGAGTCCTTCGAGTCGTAAGCAAGGTAATGGCAATGGAAGTTGACAGTATCCCGAAGTGGAGTCACAAGACCGATAGATTGTCATCTTATGACTTGATAGGCCTGACGTGTGAACAGAAACGGACTTGCTACGTTTATCAACAGCGATAACAAGGACGGTTCACTGCATGTTCAGACACCCAAAACCATGTTGCAATCATCGTACGATCGATCACCAAAATGAGAAGATAGGCACGACAGGGTACGGTTTCAGCCTGACTGTGTAGTGCCTTGAAGAGGAAATGTTCCGGACGATATTATTAGATGTAGGCAAAGGTTCAGAGATTGAACTTCAGAGAAAACACAACTCGGATAACTGGAGAAGGAAAGCAAGCAGGCTTGTGTGTCTCCTCATAATCAAGACGTATATTTCCTATTGTTGTTGTGACGTGAAGCAGACAACCATCAGCTCGTAGGGCTCTGCTAGCGCGAATTTGCTCGCTACACACATATCCCCACTTCAAGCGAATTTTGAGTCACGAATCTTCCAGCACTCCACAGCACGCGCAAATCCTTACCAGAAGAATTGAAACCCTTTCTGGAAGACTGTCTTCATCATGTCCAAAATCACAGTCGGTAAGCCGCCACAAATTCCCTCAAACTATTGACAACTAACCCTAAACTTCTGAAGCCGGGGTGCGTACCAACGTGCAATCCCTCCTCGAGTACTCCCTCAACGAGAAGAAACGCAACTTTCTCGAGACTGTCGAGCTTCAAATTGGCCTGAAGAACTATGATCCCCAGCGTGACAAGCGTTTCTCCGGCACTGTCAAGCTGCCCCGCGTGCCTCGCCCCAACATGAGCATCTGCGTCCTCGGAGATCAGCACGATATCGATAGGGCTAAGCATCACGGAGTGGATGCGATGAGCTCGGATGATTTGAAGAAGCTGAACAAGAACAAGAAGCTGATCAAGAAGTTGGCGAGGAAGTATGATGCTTTCGTCGCTTCGGACACCCTGATCAAGCAGATTCCTCGTCTTCTTGGTCCGGGACTGTCAAAGGGTTGGTGTTCTGGTCCTGAATACCAGAGGTCTTACTAAAACGCCTACAGCTGGTAAATTCCCTACTCCTATCTCCCACAATGAAGATCTCAGCGCCAAGATTACGGAAGTCAAGTCGACCATCAAATTTCAGTTGAAGAAGGTGCTGTGTTTGGGGGTGGCTGTTGGGAACGTGGGCATGACGGAGGATGAGCTAATCTCGAACATCATGTTGGCTATTAACTACTTGGTCAGTCTGTTGAAGAAGGGGTGGCAGAACGTGGGAAGCTTGACGATCAAGGCATCGATGTCGCCGCCCAAGCGGTTATACTAGATGTGGGCTTGCTCTGAGGCGTAAGGGACTGACAAAATAGAACGAGCATCCATCAGCCGTTGACATGTTACGCAATCGCTCATACATCATGAACATGGATTAATGAAAGTCTTTTCCCACGGATAGTGTGACCGTTGTTTACAAGCTCGCAAACCTTTGCAGCTCCTACTTCCTCCCTCCTTAAAATTGGACCACTACCCACAAGAACATACGCGTATATAGCGACCACACAGCATCGCAAACACGAAGCTCCGAAAGAACAGGCACACTCTCATCCACCCCCACAAATCACACCAACCGAGCCCCCAGCACCCCAAAAAAAATGTAGAACCAATTCCACAGCCCCTTCGTCAACAAGCGACACCCCAAGGACCTGAAAGGAAAGAACCAGTACAATCAATCAAGGGAGCCGGGAACGGAAGCCCACCCACGGAGAATTTCGCAAAGAAACTCATCAGGATAGCCCTCAGCAAGCCGCCGTAGCGGAGCTCCCAATGTTATGTAGATTTAGTTATTACTAACTGATGATGAAGAAGGAAAGTTAGGAGCATGGGAGTGAAAAGGTTTTATGGTGGGTTTGGTGGGTAAGGCTTAGCGTGTTGCTAGTGGTAATGATTGATGGCTGGGGCCAGGGGCAGGGCAGGTGTGACCGTGTGAGACTTACCTCATACATTAGTAAGGTAAGGTATTGCTGAACGTACGTTTAACGGGGTTAGTGACACGTCTGAGAACCTGAGGCAAGACGTACGCTCCATATAACCTAGAGCTTAACAAAGACATGAGATCTTTCAAGATAAGTTAAGGCTTCCGGGCATTTCTTCGATATATTAGTTCGTTCTGCTAACGTGCTTTTGATTATGCTAATGATACAGCACTATGTCGCAGCAAATATCAAGCACCACAGCCGAATCAAGCTCAACCTTCCTCGCCTGTATCACCTCTTCGTCCTGACCCTCCATTCATTTGATCCACCTCATACATACTCCCATGCCGCTGGTCCACTAGCGGTATAGGTCGGCGCCAAGGCATCAAACCCCAAGCACTCCCTCACACAACCCCCTGGCACATCCGTATCATTCAATCCCATCACATTTGCAAATATCTGCCAAGGCGCTGTCCCGTTCTTCGTAGGACAAGCCAAAAACTCTGTTGCGCCCAAGCCTGCAAAGCTGAAGGTGCCAAAGGAGGCACCGGGTTTTAGGGCAAAGGGGGAAAGAGCGGCGCCGGTGGGGACGATGGAAGAATGGGCTTGAGTGAAGCCGAGACGGCCGTTGGGGGCTACGTAGACCCTTTGACCACCAGGAACTTCTGCGTCCTAGGAACCCTTTAGCATGGTCTTGCTTTGTAGGAATGCCACAATGAATTGACTCCTCTCATTAGAGGAGGAAGAATATTCTTACCATACTACATCCCCCAACATTACCACTAACAACCAGGGCCGTCTGGGTTCCCGGTGGACAGTTCGGAGTAACAATGGTCGGGCAGTAAGACGAGGTGCCTTTGCCGATCCAGAAGGATTGGCCTGAAGCTTCGATTGGTTGGAGATGGATCGGGCTAGCTGAGCGTGCGGCAATGATGGAGAAGGGTTCACTTGCGAGTGCAAGTGGGAGGAGCGAGGCGAGGAATACAGCAGATGAGAGCCTCATGACTGACAGAAACGAGATCACGGTGGTGAACCAGATTAGAGTAGATGAGTGATTTGACAGACGTAGAGGATGACAAAAAAGACGGTTGAAAGAAGGTCAAAACAAGTAGCAGAAGAAACACGGGCCTTGAAGGTAGATTTTGAAGACGGGTAGATACTTTGTCACTTCGTTGTACAGGGAGTCCGGACGTCTGTCTTTGACCCGTTTGCTGGCGTTACCCTTTTATGTTGTGAAGCTGCTCGTATCACTGCAAAAAATAGCACAGCCCGCTCGTGTACTTCACTGCCAACGCAGATCTACCCGTGCCAATACTGTGTTGACCTCTTTCCCTCAGTGGCAACCGTACCGACCCGTATGACGTCAGGCTCGTTCGATACTCGTGTCCAGAACTGGCAATAAGCAGTTCGCATTTTTACATTGATGTTCCTCTTCTATTATTATTGTTGTGCGGTCTCACAGCTACGACTCGGAGCTAGCCATTCTACTTGGGCAGTGAGCGATATTCTAGTGTATAGAGCATCTCGTGTTACAAGCGAATACGGAGCAATAAATGCACAACGTCGTCACCAGAATCGTGACCTTCATGCATAGATACTTTACCCGGTATGGAATGTGCACTTTCCTACATTGTCTGTATGATACTTTCGCTCGCATGGTCCGTGACACTGTTCACTGTCGCCAGTGGCAACAAATATATTCCAGGTCATAAGATAGCTTTATTTTGCCAGAGTGCCTTAACGACAAAGCAGTATGCGCCGCTCCATTAGTACTTGACGGGATGCTCTTTGCGTAACCGCAGCAGTGAGCTCGGCCTCTGAGTCAGCGCATAGGTTTGGCCCAAGATCTTCCCTCGTCACCTCTAAATTGTCTGCTATTCCCTTTATATTCCCATGCGCCGACCTCTCCTGCGGAGCTGGCTTTGCGCATCCGCATCCAGCCAAAGTATCCAGAGACCGAACAATCAAAAGCTGTTGACGCAGGCAACTATCAGGAGCTATTCGCCAGGAAACCCCAGTGGTAGAGATGCTGATCTGCTCTACGATCGATATTTTCCGACTTTCTCCGAGTAAGATTGAGCGCCGTGGTTACGATAGTCATCGAAGCTTTGGTTCAAAGTCTTATTGTAGAAGTTTTACAGATTCCGTTACAACGCTTCGCCTTGGTGTTCTGTTGAGTCATATGAGAGCGAGTGTTGAGGACCAAGGTATAGACATGATACTCATGATCATAATCCTGGCCCACATCTATCGCTGTTCCACTGAGTAACAAGAGTCTTGTTGCGACCCAGGCTTCGTACCCAGAGATGGCGTCTATCAAAGTTGGGAAGACGGCAAGGTACGAGTAGGCTGTTGAGAAAAAGAGCCATCCCATGATAGCTTTGACACGCCAGCCTTTTACACCAAGCAGCCCTTTACTCAGTTGCCAAAGCACGTCCAACTTTGTCGGGTAAAGTGTCAGGGAAGTAGATAATTCATAGGGTGTGGTACGCATGAGCGCATCCGTAACATACGGTAGGACAGCCAAGCAATAATAATTGGAAGTCCCTAGATCAGCGGCTTTCGCTTGGCCAAGCTCATCTGCCCGGTTGGTATATCGATACCAACGAAGCTCCAGTTCCCGCCGTTAAAGAACCCAAACTTTGGCACGATTGGTTTACCAAATTCCTTGGGAGTGATATTGTTGGAAGTCAGTGGTTGCAGGGAAGATTCCAGGAATGAATGCAATCGGAAGTAGTGGCAATACTGCAAGGAAGATACCGGCATGTTTGAGGTGGTCGCCTACAAATCGAAACAATGTCTTAGACAACGTCGAACAACAGGTGTTGCCCCTTTGAAGATGCCCCTCTTTTACCTCCCAAACCTTCGTTTGGTGTCTCGAAACAAATCGATGAAAGCCTGAGGAGTCAAATCTTGAGAGAGAAACTCACGTCTTTACTTGAAGAAAGTCGATCCCCTAGAAGGATCTGCTACGCCTTTTTCCTACTTAAGGAACCGGAATCATATCTTAGTCGTGCTAATGAGCAAAAAAACGATTTTCTTGGCGTTCATCCATGGCGACGCGTTGCAGAAAGCTCCCTGAATTGCCTGGACTACTTGAGTTGGAGTACCCATGAGTATTGGGAGCCTGCTAAGCACTGCGCGCTTGTGTCCTTGGAAAGTAAGACCCTTCATTGCGAAGAGGTGATGACCCAAGAGAAAGCCCAAGTGAAAGCAACATATCTTAAATGTGACGGACAGCTAAACCTATAGGGAACTGTGGGCAATATATTTCTATGTAGACCCAGGAGCCAATCTCAATTTGATAGTGGCTTTTTTGGGTCCTTCGAACCCTTCGAGATCCTTTATATCACCATCTCCCACGAATACTAACCTTGCCGCAACGTAATACGTGATAAAAAGCCATAGTCGGCAACAAAAGTGTTAAGGCAGTATGAACATATGATAGAGTCACCACAATTTTGTCTGTTCAAAAACTGCACCAGAAACTTATAATTCAATACTAGAAATATTCGATGAATAATGACATTTGGACGCTACTTGGTGCACGCCACCTCTCAAAAGTAAATAAAATTGTGCTATAGAAAGTAAGGTGGTGCTACAGTAGGATCTCCATTATCTATTCACTTGATCTGTTGTTCAAGCGTACCAAAAAGTACCTTATATGTGCAAGTACAGTACCGCTCCGGAGGAAGCGCTCTTGGCCACACTCCTATCCTAAGCGCTTGCATTAGAAGCCTTGCCGATGTAGACGTATGGATGTCTACCGCCATGAAGCTGAGACTCAAACGCTCGGGTACCGCAAGCATATACGGCTGGGATCCGCCTGTAGACAGAGTAGGGAGATGTCTTGAACAGAGGCGATCCACCCAGTTTTCATTTCACAAGCGCTGGGTCAGAAAGAGTCGCTGTGGATCTGGAGGCAAAGGGGATTGCCCACTGTGAAGTTCCCTGATACGTACTTGGTTTGTAAGTGCAGAACGTCGACTGTCACTCGGCCGACCGAGCTGATCAATCCTCATCTTCGTCCTCTTCAATGACGCGTCTCTTCTTCGTCCTCACCCCGGTAGCACCTTCGTCATTCGCCTCATGTGCCGCCTTGGCCTTAGTAGAGCTGCCCTTTTTCGGTTTTTCCTCTTCATCCTCGAAGTCATCAGCCATCTCCACTTCTTCCTCACTCTCATCAGGCACAATCTCTGGCTCCTCGTCACTTCCAACTAGGAAACCATCGTCTTCGTCGTACTCATCCTCCCTAGTACGTCCGCGACCACGGAACTCCTCTTCCTCATCACTATATTCGCTGTTACGACGTCTAGGTTTCCGCTTTGGTTTGCTCGGTCGTGCCCTCGTAGAAGTCATGCCGTCATCATCTTCCAATCCACCAACCGTCAAGCCAGCTGAAAGTCCACCCATGCGAAGCCCAGAACGGCCTAAGACACGGTTGGCGCGGTCTCGTTCTCGCTCCTCTTGCACTTGGCGACGTCGTTGCGCGCGCACCTTCTCCTTTTCAGCGACTTCCGCCTTCTTCTTTGCCAATTCAGGATCCTCCAAAATACGGATTCTTGCTAAGCCGCCATCTGGCGCGGCCTTGTTGCCCTTCGTCGCAGCTGCTAGAGATTCTTGCAGCCGCGCCAACGCATCGTCATCTTGATCAGAAGAAGTTTGCACACCCAATGATGCAGTAATCTGGTTCGTAATGCGAATAAGTCCAGCCGATTCATGAGGGGCAGCAAGGTAGGTATGCGAGTCAAGGCGAGAGTCGTACGGAGGTATTCCGTTTGCAACTTGACCCCGATTGGCTGCATTTGCACCAGGCCCCAATGGGTCACTCTGAGGTGGAGCAAGTGGTTTAGCAGTCAACTCGAACTGCTCTCTTGGGTTTGACGCCAATTGAAGCGTGAATGATCCATCCGACCACTTTAGCAAACGCGTGTTTGACTGGAGATTCGCATGTTTTCCAGGTGAGTATCTCCACCGCAATGTATTGTTGGAGGTTTGATATGACGAGAATGTCGACGAAGGGTTTTCCGTAGAGTGGTGGTCAGTAGTAGGAGGTTGGAAGCTCCTTGGATCATAAGCCTTCGGTTCAATGCCTAGAAAGTCCGGACATCGAAGTAGATATAGCTATTCTGGAATTCAGTAATAGTCACACACCAATAGTGAAGCTTCCGCACGAGGCTACGCACCTCGCTGTCACTGGGACGTGGGACCGCGTGTCGACCTAATTTAACGTCCAAAACGGTCTCGGCCCTCTCTTCCATGTCAACGTCACCATTATCACCATCATCTTCTTCAACGCCATCAGATCTGTCCTGACCATCCACAGAGTCTAGCTCCTTGTCGTTGAGCTTGCGGCGCTTCTTACTACCACTCTGGCTGCTAGCAAATGTGTCAGCCTTGAGTCAGAACACAGCACAGATTGACCACACACTCGTTGTCTTCGGCTTCGGAGCCGGACCCAAAAAGCCCACCAGCATTATCACCTTCGGGTTGATCCGAAGCTGCGGGGGCCCCCTGCTCACCGACTGATAAATTGTCTTGTTCTGTGCTGCTCAACTCCTCGTCCATCTCGAAGTTACCCAGGATTTCAACTATGAGGTTGAAAGCTGCGAGGCTAATGGCTGCCGAATTACCTAGGCCAAGAGTCAGCCTAATATCAAGGCCATCAGCTGTGTTGAGCCCCGAGCAACTTGGACGTTGATTGTCGCTGAAATCCGTTTGATCGGATCTGAGTTCTAGCGAAGGGTCTTTACCTGCAAATGGCGGAGGGGGTTCTATGCCCTCGATCCAGCGTTCAATTCTTATTTCAGCTTCTTCTGATGTCGGTCTTGGTTCGGCAGGATGAGACAATGATTGTTCTGTAAGAGCAGTATGTCTTGTCAATTGTCGTCCTCGGTGTTGATCCTGGACAGGCTCCTGCAAGGGTCAGTGTGAAAGCCAGCCACACCTTAGGTAGGGCGGCAGCGGACTACCGGATTTACGTTCGACCGACTGCCGCCGCTATCTGTATTATTACCATCAGCGATGTCTTCTTTCAGTGAATCTCTTCCATCCAATATCAACCTTGAGTCCCTCAACAACGAAGCAAAGAGGTGGTGTCTCACCCATCCTGTTTTGAGCTACAAGGACTGCGCTGCACGGCTGGAGAATAAGAGTGCTGTCCAATTCTTGTAACGATCAGTATGGCGACGTTCTTCCAAAGTGTGTAAGTCACCTTATAATAATTGGATTTCTGTTGTCACTGCTATGGCGCGTCGATGTTGTCTGTACAAGTTTTCAATTTTGTTGCCAAGTTGGTTCATGTGTTCCGCGGGTCGCCCTAGTCACCGCAGCTGGCGGTACTCGCATAACATGCAGTTCTTTCCTGTCCATGTCTATGCTCTGCAATTTGTTTCCTTCCGCGTCCGCGAATGACAACCGCGACAGCTTTCAACATGGCATGGCTATATGTGCGCCTAGTGCTTGTCCTAGTCTTTATTGCTATATTCGTGATCCTATTTTACATCGAGTACAAAGAAGAGCACCAAGCCGCCTCTGAGGCCCACTTCAAATGCCCGCTCAGCTTGGAGCCTGCCTTGCCTAAACCACCAGTGCATCAATCGCGCATGGTACATCGAGGTCCTACACGTACCAAAACTGCTGAGCGACGGCTCTCTAAACGAGAGCAGTATAAGACTGCAGTTCCTTGTTTCAAACATCTGCGCTGCCTTAAGCCGTAAGGATTCCATTGGTGTTATTGTTCGTTTCCATTTCAGCTTAGCCACCAAAAGAATCCTTCTCGTGACATACCCTCCTGGCATATTCATTGAATGCTTCAAAGTAATCGACTTAAGAAGAGCACAACATCTCTAGAACTCTGTAACTGATGCTGCATGTTTACTTAGCCGCCAAAATTTCGGTCGCCAAACAAGCAAGCCCAATGGGAACGGCAACGGCAGTAACAACCAGCAAAAGGGTAACGGCTCACAAAATTCCTCGCCAACGACCTATGCTCCGACTATGCCACCCCTCAAAACCTCAGCGTCTTTCTCTTCGACGTTGGGATCCAACTCGGAAAACAGTCCCGGTAACGCAGACCTCCAAATTGAGCCAGAGCCTACCAAATTCTTCTTTCGTGAGAAGTATGCCCGTTTGGGCGTGAAAGGCAACTTCATGCCGTTGGCAGCACAGCCAAAGAACGTGGACCTCGGAGAATGGCTTGCCCACCAAGGTCAGTATTAGCTAAAAATGCATGAAGACTCTCGCTAACTCTATCTCCCCAGGTGTCGAGCAGTATCGCCTCGTCGAATCATTGCTCCAATGTATCCAAGAAGTTGACACACACAATGGCCACCCTATCTGCAATCCCAAAACATGCCCCGTCATGTCTGCTGGCCGGTAAGTCTGCTAAATCCTAAACACTATCAATTTCTATGTACCAATCCCCGTGTAGTAGCCACACCTACACCTGGCTCAACAACGACAAGATCCCTATCAAAGTCCCTGCGTCCCAGTACATCTCACTCGTCCAACGCTGGATCGTCGGCAAGATCCACGACCCAAAAGCATTTCCCACCGACACCTCAATCCCATCCAGTGCCTCGACCTATCCGTCTGGCGGCCTCAACACCCCCGGCTCCACCACTCCCATCGCCCTCGGCCCAACTAACCTCACTACCTCTGTCTCCCAATTCGCTGGTCATGACTGGGTTGGCAAGAAAGGCGGTTTCCCAGAGACCTTTTTCAACGACGTTAAGACCATTTTCCGCCAAATCTTTCGGCTCTACGGGCATATGTATCACTCGCATTGGGTAGAGCCGTTCTGGCATATCACCAGCGGGAGCAATGGGAATGGGTGGACGGATTTGAACAGCTGCTTTGTGCATTACGTTACCGTTGCCAAGCTATTCGGTCTTCTGAGCGACAAAGACATGGAGCCCATGCAACCTCTCATCGATATCTGGATTGCAAACGGGAGCATTCCAGCAGATGCAGCGAATGGTGCTTGTACGATAGTAGCGCCTCAGTAGAGGTTGTTGTTCACAGTTTGGGAGATGTTGCACAGCTAGTCTGGCAACCTGTGATGCTTATCGTCGCATAGCATAGCGGGTTATTACGGAGTTTTCTTGTGGTGGTCAAGACTTGACCTAAGATATCTGGATGATTTGGGCCTTTTGAGCAAGAAGTCATAAACTCTATTGCAAGAGCCGTCTGCTCTCTCAGGTTGTACGCAAACGGAAGCATAGAGTTTCCATAGTTTTCATAATTTTCCATAGCGCGAGATATCTGGCATCCTGGACGTTGCTGTCAACAGCGCTATGTCACCAAAATCAATCAATTTTCATTTTCAAGTATGATCTTCATCTGTCTTGAAGTGAAATACATTTGATTGAGTCGCAGACGTTGGTTGAAGAGGCGTAAAGCTCTCCTTGGAATTCACACAAACGCGCCACTCTAGCACCTTACAACGACTATAGTACATATCTGTATCGAACGTTGCCTCCATTAAAGTCCTATACCCATGCAGATTTCTCATATGCATTGACTAGCGAACCTAGCGTCGCTGTTTGCGAGGGCACGGATTTACATGTAGGAATGATAAAGATGGAAACCCGTCATGATCCGAGAGTCCCCCAATACCTAACACGTCAGTCTTCAAATCTCCTGGGACTGCCTGCCAAGTCGGAGCACCGATTGGCCTCTATATAACATGCAGAGGTGGGTCAGCATATGAGTGATGGATCCTGCGTAGAGTAGAGTGTGGTGGACTTGCAGTACTTCCGACCGTGAAGGTTGTCTGTGAAAGGCTTATGGATAAGCTTTGGCTGTAATTGATAGCTCTAGTACCATTCCCGTTGATTCTTGTAGCGGTCTTCGTCCTTTAACCACCCTTAAAATAGCATGACCGACCAAACAGGTTGGACAGCTGGAATACAATCCCAGCTGTAATCACAGTAATCTCTTCTTCCAGATCACACCTTTGAGACCACGATCGATTACACTGCCTTGAGTTGGTTCATCGTGGGACTCATTCTTTTCTCCTTCTTCTCTTCCCCCTGCTTCCGGTACCGCCTTTGGTAGCGAAGGGCTTGAGCACATCCTATGCCTGCTGCATAGCCACCAAGATGCGCTAGATGGTCTACATTAACGTTGCCTCCGCCGCCAATAGGTGTGCGGAAGCGTCTAATGAACCCGTAGATATCTAGGGCAATCAAAACACCGAGGAAAGCGTAGCGACTCTCTCCCTGAAGGAGCCTGTCGGGTACAAACATAAGGTGCAACGGTTTGTGAGAGTCGAGTAAAAGATATGTAGCAGCAAGGCCACAAATAGCTCCGCTAGCACCTAAGGAACAAGTGTTGAAGATGTTCCGCAAGACGTAAGAGGATATAGAGGTGTACGAAGAGATCACTCCACACGTGAAGAAGACGGCTAAGAAGTTACCGCGTCCAATGTCATTATGTAGTGAAGTTCCAACCAACCACAGTCCCAGAATGTTTCCAGCAAGATGTGCAAAGCTTTGGTGACTGAAAAAGCAGGCCACCATGCTGGAGCCATAAGGGAAGGCGGGGATTACGGTAAAATATCTGTTGAGGAAGCCCCATAGTGGAGGTAGTCTCCACAGGAGAAATACAGCAAAATTCATACTGATCAGCGTAAGTATCGTGGCGGCAGCAGGTGGAACATCAGGCCACAAGCGTGCCTTCCGAGAAGGGGGAATGTAATTCTGTGCAAAAAGTGCAGATAACCCGATGACTGCAAGGGTTACCAAGGTCGATGGCCAAAGTCGCTGGAACTTAGTCATCTTAGGATGCTCTTTGAATGCAGACGTTGCCTTTTCCTTGTATTTTTTGACCCATTCTGCTGACTCTGTTCGTCTTGCAACAATGGTCCTTGGGGCAGTCCTTGAAGTTGTGAGCCCTCCGGCGTTCCCTCCCGCCTGTTCCTTCTTCTCCTTCGCCTCCTGCGCTTCCGCTGCCTTCGACTTGTTCATTTCTTTTATCTGGTCAAAGACAGATTGGCTATAATTATCAGTCTTGTAAGCGCCGTGCTGTGGCTTATAGACAATATCAAGTTCATTTTCCTCCTCCTCTAATTCTCTATCTAGTCGTGCATTTATAGCGGCATCTTCGTCCATAGGATGATTTTTACGAAGCCAGGCTAAAGCCCTGTCCGACAAGGATGCAGGCGCTGTAACTCCTTCATCCAACGTACCAGAAACGCGTTGACGTTGTAATTGGCGTAGTAAGGAGTTGCCGTCCTTGCTATCCACATTTTTAGAAAGAATCTTTCCAATCTCGGCTTTTGAAAGGGGCTTCAGCTCAGATTTTGACGAGGGTTTACTAGCCCGTCCAGGAATCGACGACTCAGACTTCCACCGCAATAGAATCGTTCTAAAGCCTACAGCTCCGTGTCCGTGCCTGCTATGACGCCCAAGACCCTGACAAACAGGCCGAGTACTACTGGTTCCGCAAGCCATAATTGCAATTGACCTAATGCACCCGCTTTGCTGTCCTCGACGGAGGAAGGATTTTGGGCTGCCAAGGGCCGTTGACAAAGGTATCGAGAACGCTGTCTGCCGTTGGAAAAGGGCCTGACTGACGGGGCGCAAGAATCGCCATGTCGTCGACGAGACAGCGCTCATCTCACATCAATGTCAGGGTATGTACTCGGTTTTGTGGAAGTCCGGGGGTTGAGCGTTACAATCAGTACTGAGTATCATGACGAAGGTACTCACGGTACTAGAATAGGGCGGAAATTTTCCGCCTGCACCCGGATTGGAGGTTCCTGCCCACCTCCGTAGGTTTGAAAGGAGCTGCTGCCACTGGTATCCTGCAACGAATAAACTTAATACATACAGACTGCTTTATGCCGAACCATCTCCCATCTACTATATCCCGGATCTGGCAGATTTGATGCCCCGCCACCAGCCCCACCCAAATTGCTACAAATGTCCTCCACGTCAACCCCCATCCCTCTTCACCGCTTCGTCGAAGCCATCACTGACCTACCCCTCTCAAACCTCCATTTTAAAGCTGCAGAAATCCGCAATGCAATCGCGCACCTCGAATCATCGAACCAAGAACTACGCCGTTTCGCGGATGAGGGAGATCAAGACTGTGCAAACGCGGTGAAAGAAAATCGGGACGTCATTGGGAGGATGAAAGAAAGGGTTTTCCTGCTGAGAAAAGAGGTGGAGAGGAGAGGGTATCACTGGGGTGAGGATGAGGTGGGAGAGGCGAATGGCAATGATGCCGAGATGAGGGATGCAGAAGAGGAGGCTGCATTTGGAGCGGACGAGTGCAGAGAGGGCGCACACCCCGCAGGAGGAAGAATCGGGGATGAGGAGCTGGCAAGAAGATTGAGGGAGCAGATGGAAGAAGACAGGCAAGAAGAAGAAGAAGACGGTGTGCATCTTTGATTGAAGATTAGGCACCTGTGGATTATACCACAGTCGCGTATCTCCAGAAGCTTCCCAAGAAAGTTTGGTTAATACAGTGAAGGACCAGGTATCGCATGCAAGATCGACGCTGGGAGGTGCCTCACAAAGTTACTAATCCAAGTATTTAGCAAATGACGCTCGCGGTTCACACAAGGCCGGAGAATTGTCATAGGCTAAAACTCATCCGAGCACGCCAGACTGACCTGTTGCTAGCACTCTACTTGGTGGCAGGCACAGAAATGCCGCTTTAACTAAGAGAACTCTTAAATCACTCAACTAAGACTATTTGGAATGAACGGCGGTCTTCATGTCAGCTTGCTATCCATGAGCGTTTACCCTGCCCTTAATGCAACCCGTTTCTTAAGATACTGTAGTACTAGGATTTCATCATAGTTTAATAGTACAAAGTCTTATCGGAAATGCGACAGGTCTAGCGGCACGCTGCTCCCTCTGCCTGCCCTGTAAATTTTAGATCCCCCGACGAACTCTCTTGGCTTGGGAAGTTGGCTTTCATCTTGGAAATGCCACCTTGAATCCTCAATTCTAATGACTCTATCTCCACTGCTAGAGGAGTCGCGATTTCCCCCAGGACTGGTGTTATGATTTGATGGATTTCCGTTGGATAATGTGTAGGTGCTTGGGTCCAGCAAAGATCGGATTGGTTGCTGAGACCCTGATCTCGGCGGGGGAGGTAGAGAGGGACCTGGAGGAGGCGTTGAAGGTGCCAAAGGCACTTTCGCCAGAGGAGAAGAAGTGGGCGGAGGAGGGGGAGGTGGTGCAGCTGGAGATGCTAGTCCACTCCCAAATGCATTTCGCGCTGCTTGCATGGCTAGAGCTGAGGAAGACGTGTCATTCGCAAACGAATGCATGCTCGAGGGCGGGCCTGGCGGTGGAGGAGGTGGATGTGTTGACCGAAGTGGTGGAGGACGGGGAGCCGAACTCGGAGGTAGTGGGGGTAGGGCAGGGGGCATGGAAACAGCAGATGATAAGGGAGGTCGCAGAGAATTCGCTAGTGGTAGCGGAGGACCGGAAGGAGGTGCAGGTGCAGGTGAGTGCGGAGGAGGTGGGGCAGCTGCAGAAGTTTTCCTTAACGATATAGGTGGTGGCGGTGGTTTCGATGTTCCTGGGGGAGGGGGGGGAGCTCTTGGAGGCAGATCAGATGAGGATTGCGGCCTTCGTACTGGCTTTGGGGGTACTTTGCGGAGATTTGCGACTAGTGGGTTTGAGGGCTGCGGTGGTGATGATTCCGTAGTTTGTGGCGAAGGCCTTGATGGTGCAGGCTTTAATGCATTTAGTCGGGGTGCTGTTGGGGGTTTTGGCGCAGATGAAATGGGTGGCTTCGGAGCAGAACTCCTCGAGCTTTCTGGATCGGAGAGGTACGACGAATCACGTCCAGTATCGATGCCTCCACCAGTTTTTCTCAGCTTCGGCATACCAGCCCCTGCAAATATTCCTCCGAGTTGGGGCCCCGATGGTAATCCTCCAGAATCCCCACCTCCACCACTTCCACTTCCACCAGTATCACTATTACTTCTGGCTCGGTTTGATATACCTCCGTTCGAAGCAGGCGGCGCAAGCTCACTTGGTGGTTTTCGCAAGCCCGATATTGGCACAGGTGGTGCGCCATCAACAGGCGGACCTACAGATGTACCTTTACCTTTATCTACTAGAGGAGCTGATCGATCGTTGGTCACTGCCTTTTTGAGCCTCGCACCTTTGGTGATATCTGTGAGTAAGGCGCCCTAAATTTGTTGTCAGTCTCCTCGATATCTACTTCAAGGCCGCCAGCTCAACTTCATTTTAGATGAATTTGAAGGTGAACGTAGACCATCAGAAGACGTACCCGATCTTTGGCAACGGTTGGTGGAGGCCTTGCCGGTAATGTAATTGCCCCTCCAGGAGGTGGAGGCGGAGGAGGTGGTGCGCCTGGACCACCAAAGCCTGGCATCGGCGGAGGCGGAGGGGGTGGAGGAGGACCACCGGGCATGTTGCCTTCGAGGTGAGACTGTCGCGCGACTGCGTAACCACTGCCTCAATGAAGTGCTGAATCTCCACAGAACTGACAAGAGTTTGATTCCGTTGTTGGCACCACGAACAGCTATGACCTGACGCTTCCCAGCCTGAGGTATATTTGTTGGTATCTAATTGCCCCGCAGAGGCTTCGCCGCCAAACGCGCGGAACACTACCCGCGGGCCAAAACAGTCAATATGGGATTGTGCCCTCCGTACGCAACTGCAATAGCACTTTTCTTATACCTATCATGGCGTCCCTCCGTTGCGTCCAGCCTCGTCTGCCATTGTATAAGCTGTTTCTGGGAGCTACCGTCCGCCCTCAAGCAAAATATATGCGATACAGCACAAGGTGCTCACGATTTCCAATTCTTTCTTCTTGCAGGAAACCTTGCAGATACTTTCCAGTCAGACCATTCGCAACCGCACAATTGCAAGATTTCAAGCCCACGACGCGATTCAACAATGCCTCGTTAACTCAAATGCTCGATATGGTCAATACTCTCTTGAAATCCTCCACAGTTCCAAGCCAGGCGTCGGTTGAAGGGGCGTTGGCAGATTGCGAGTCATATGGAAGGGCTCTTTACGAGAGTGTGGAGGATGCTGGGCCAAAAGACGAAAACACCCCAGCTTCTACCTTACTATCTCTAGAGAAACAGCAACAAGGCTCTAGTCGGCCAGCTCAATCCGTTGGGATGACGAGGGTTACGAGAGAAAAAGTGGTAGACAAGTTGTCTACACTCGCTTACTCCATAGTCTCAGATCCAAAGGTTTTCATTACTCCTACAGCTTTGGCTTCCTATGTCGCTACGCAATGTCTGATTGGCCGTCCCGAAACCCTTTCTCAGGTCTTCGTTCTATATTCAAGCAAACCAATCCCACGTCCAGGATCTTCCCCAGCGAAGTTCAAGCCTGCAAACCCATTTAAAGCTTCCTCTGCAGTCCCCTATGTCCTTGCAGACGCCGCCTTAACCGCAGCCATCGAGGCAAAGAACCTCCCCCTTTGCCTCGATATAATCAATACCAGCGTGTGTGCCACTGCATTCAACAGGAACAAACTTATCCGTCGTGCACTTCTGCCTGCCACGGCAGCTGCACTGGCACCTGTAGCGGCCTTTGTACTAGCTTCTCAGCTGTCCGTCTACCAAGACAATATGGATCAGACAGCGGCTAGGAACTTGATATTTGCCGGGACTCTAGCCTACATGGGCTTCACATCTGTGCTCGGTATCGTTGCGCTCACGACGCGAAATGACCAGATGAACCGCATTACTTGGGCCATTGGTCTGCCTTTGCGAGAGCGATGGCTGAGGGAAGAGGAAAGGGCACTTGTTGATCGTGTGGCCGCAGCCTGGGGGTTCCAGGAGGAAACGAGAAGAGGCGAAGAGGAAGGGCAAGAATGGGAGGCATTGCGGGAGTGGGTGGGACTTCGCGGGATGGTGCTGGACCGTGTATCATCAATGGATGGCATGGAATGAGGCAGGGGTTCTAATATCAACTAAGGAAAAGGACTAAGAGATACTTCATCATCTACAATGCCAAGCGTCAGGATCCAGCCGCAAGGAACTCGGGTATATGCCCAGGCCGGGGTCTCTATATAGTGGGAAAATGGACGTGCCGTTGAGGTAAAGAAGATTTCCGCTGCTCAATTTCCCCAGCTTCCATCGGCCTGAAGCGTCCGATAAGACCAGAGGCAGTGGCATGATCTAAAATCGAAAGCGATGAAGGAGTCTCGGACGGGAGATGGGCAAGCGCGGAACGCGATAGAAGATGGCATGACGCCACATATCTGGGGAAATGAACATAGTTCGATGTCTACCTAGGTGTTCTAAAAATTCGCAAGTCATAGAAACAACAGTAACCTACACTGTCCTCTAAATACTCGCTCCAACCTGTATGATCTCACTCGTCCTATGCTCATCACTCCTCAAAGTTGGCCAACTGAGCTCACTGGCCTTTGCAAGCGTCAATTCTAACTTCGTTCCCATAACTTTGTATGTTGATTTTCCTTGATCTATCGGCCCGAATAGCGGCATTTCCTTCTCGTATCTCTTCTGGTCTCCAGTAGGTAGATCGAGGGAGATTGTGGTAGGGGACGTGAATTCCACTTTGGCGTGGGATTTGTCGATTTTCTTGAGGTAAAGCGAAGCGATTACGGTTGTGAAGGTTTGGTAGAAGTCGTGCCTGTTACAAAGAACATGCATCAGCCATCTGATTGAGAAGCCTCCAGAACAAGCATGTCAACCTACCTAACCTCCAACAACTTCTCTTCTTCCCCACTCTTCTTCCCACTCCCAATATACAAATGCCTACTTTTCCTCTTACACCCCTCGATTTTCATGAACTCGTCGAATTCTAGTACCCGCCGTTTGCAACATGTCCACCCTTTACTACCTTCGTGAAAGAGCGCATGGCCCGGGTGATAGACACATTCCTCGCCATCTCGTGACGAAGCTGTCCCACTGGCAGAAGATGAGGTGGTATTGCAGCCGCGCCGGCGGCAGGTTAGGTTCGGTGGAACAGGGATAGACGGGTCATCCGTATCTGATTCTGGGGGAGCGATGGGCACAGGCGGTTGTGCGGTCAGTGCGGGTTGGGGAGCACGAAAAGATGCTGTGACTTTGTTGGTGATGGGCACTGGTTTCCTAGTGGGTGGTGCGGGCTCTGGTTCAGTTGATTGTTTGGGCTCAGGCGCAGGCGTGTCGTCTACAGTAGAGTGTTTTCCTGTCGTACACGGCGGAATAGAAAGAAACTCGTCAAAGGTCAGAACGCGAGCTTTGCAGCATTGCCATCCTGAACTTCTATGTCAGCAATAGGTTGGTGGGAAAGTGACGTTATAGAAGAGGGAGCCCAGACACCTTTCTGCCCCTCATGGAAGACTGGAGGCCCTGGGTGATATTGACAATCCCCTTCCGTGTCTGTAAAGCTCTTGCCGCAGCCTTTATGCACACATTTTTGGGACATCTTGGGCTCTTGATAGTACTCGAGAGTTTGAATGTAGTGATTTATGAATGTTGTGGTTGTTGTGTAATATAAGGTATTGTAGTTTACTAGAAAGCACGCCGGCATTCAATACAGGGAAGCTTCTAGTTAGATATTTGTCTTCCATGAGCCTTTAAAGGTCTCGCATGTAGCGAAGTACAAATTTCAATGAAAGTGGAAATTCGTGCTACGATTTTGGCTATTTGCCGTTTCGATAATGCAAACCTAGGATCCATACAAATGTATACGAAGCTTTGAAAGGAATCATGAATACCTCCAGCATACTAAAGTTAATGTGGCACGAATGGACTTATATTTAACCCCACAAGTATATTCGTTACGAGCTACAGCCTTGAGGCCCCAGATAGAACGAGTATGATTTAGCTAGTGTGAGGACGTTGTGCCTTAATAAAAGGGAGCCTTGAACTTCGAACCGTATGTGGCACCTAGAATTCCGTTGGGTTTTTGAATGACATGAATGAATTCGGCATCCTCAAGGTCCTTCATACAATAATATCATCGCGGGTCCTTGGTCCTGCTTTTGGCAATTACTCGTCGAACTCTGAATTAGAAGAGACGTAGACGACGAGCGCCATTTTCCCATCGAAGTACGCAACCCCAGGCCCATAACGTCGCTACGCCTCTTATATGACGAAATTTTTAGGCTCATTCTTCGGAGCAAGCCAGCCCACATCTTGAGGCTGTCTTCGCCCTTACTGTCAGGCGTCGAAGGGTCAGGGACGGAATGCGCACGAAGGAGACGAGGCTTGGACGCAGGCTGTCTTTGGAGGTCAGGCGTTCCTTGGCCCAGAAAAACAGGTTTAGGCTTGCGTCTGATTTGGAGCCAACCAATCTCCGGGTCGTCGACTTCTTCCACGGGGGTGAGAGGTTCACAGGCAGAGTATGCGCGAGCGCGCAAATGTAGTGAATCATACTCTCGTCGAGCTTCCCCAAGGCTCTTCCGACCTCGCATTGGCATGTCACACCACAAACACATACGGCCGCCAAAACAGTTATGTAGTGGCTTCTTTGAACACCCTTCGATAACGCACTGCTCGAGTTTCGTACCTAGGCTGGAATTCTGCGCCGTCTTGCATCTCGAACACAGCCAGCCGTCAGGTACAGTACATTGGCAAAATTCTTCAAATTCTGCGCGCTTTGCGTACGAAACTTGCGTTTTGCTCTGCAAGCGATTGAGTTGTATTTCGGGATGCTCACTTCGAGCCCAACATTCAGCACACACGTGACGACGACGATTGGCGTACGTAGAATCCTGCTTCCCAAAGGCATTTTTGATAACGCATGCGTCACAGGTTGACAATGTACACCTCAGGCAGCCTTTTGAGACATATCCTTCTGTATGCTGTGGGTCCCAACACAGTAAGACAATGTCGAAGCTGGGCTTGAGCGACGCAGAACGAATGCCACTGAGCTCTTTGTCTACTTGCTCTGCCTTTTCGAGGTCCTTGTCATGCGGGGAAGCACAATCCATTGAGGTTGCGTTTCAAAAAACTCAGCAAAGAATGTGAGACACTCTTACTAGAGCTTCCAGCATCAGACGAGATGAAAGTGGAGCAGAAGCGTAGCTAGAGATTTCTGGCCTTACACAAGAGCATTGAAAAGGAAATAGAGGAGTAGAGCAGCTCGACTGAGAGAGAGGAGGCTGTAAGGCCTTCATGCGGCTGAACGGCCGAGGAGAGGCGCTCCAACCCTGGGTTGTATCTAGCGGTACAGCAGCCTTGAGGCACTTTATAGGAATTTCGACAGTACGTACATGTCGCCAATAATTCAGGTTCAACCTTGCCTGATAGACGAGGAGATAGCTTCCTCAAAGTTAGCTTACGGGTCATTTTCCGTTCAGGCCGTTCGACTAGCGGAATTTCGTTCATCACACTATAACTTAGTGATAGAATATACGGAGGTGCAGTATACGGAGGTACGTCGTAAAAGCAGAGTCAACCCTCGATCTAATAATTTACATGCTTTATCCGTCCTCGTAAAACTGACGTTCAAGCTTGCGGGTAATGCGGCCTACATCTCATCTTCTACAGCACACTGCTCGTATTACTCTTTTTACTCGCTCTAATTGTGGACTTTGTGAGACCGCAAAGTCAGTACTTGGAACTTTGGGCAGCAAGAGGAGCTTCGAATACAATGAAATCGACATCATGGCATCAAGTGCGAAGCAATGGAAAGATCTCTACGAGTTCGATACACCTGTGGTAAGGGAATAGTACTATGCCTCCCGTTGCAGGACTAATGAAACATCATGTGTAGGTCCACGTCCAGCGGGTCTTCCATACGTACTCAAAGCCTGATATCGCTACGGAAGCTCGGAAGCTCATGCATCGCTTCACCGAGGACGATGTCGAGCTACTGATTGACGAAGCTGAAGGTCATGGTTGATCTAGCCTTTCCTTGGAGGCTCTATCTAAGTGCTGCCATGTGGCGCAATAGGCATGGATCTGTGACTTTTGCAATTGAAATGTCGTTATCGACCATAAGGACCAGTCATTCTTGCCGCTCCGGACACAGCTCCCTTTGCCATGTTCAACGCAGAGTGGACATATGATCCTCTAGCTGCCGTAAGGGCAGAGGTCATATAAGCTGGCAAAGCAACCATATCCGCTACAACCGACACCTGATATCGTCAATCGAATGGTCGCTCAGTTGCGTGGGTTGGCCTACCATTTGGAATCCCTGATCAGCAAACTCCCTGGCTTGATCTCCCGATGTGGCATATATTCCACTGCTTATGTTATTCTCCTTCGCTACACGCTGCACTTTCGCGATAGCCTCCCTCAGCTCATCATGCATGGTGCCATCCAGGATGGGGTGCCCGATGTTGTTACCCAAGTCAAAGGGACCAACAAAAAGAACGTCGATTCCGGGTACCTTGGCTATCTCGTGGATCTATAAATCATCTCAGCATTCTACTTTACGCCCATGCGCATCCACCTTTGTGAAGGGTCATACATTATGCAACGCCTCTTTGGTCTCTATTTGTACAATTGTGACCAGGCTCTCGTTTGCCTGCTGCAGATACTCCGTTGATGTTTGACCCCCAAAATTTTCCATTGGAAATGGCTTTTCAGTCAATACGCACTTCTTTTACAACGTAACTTCTCTAAAAATTTACTTACTGAGCCGAAGCCTCGCTGGCCAGTGGGAGGGAACTTAGCCGACTGAACCAACTTTTCCGCGTCGTCAGCGGTGTATAGGAGTGGTACGATTACCCCATGAGCTGAATACCTATTGTTAACTCGGAGACCTAGGTAAAGAGACCGGATGAATCGCTCACCACCGGAGTCCAGGGCGCCTAGAATAAAACAGTCTATAAGCCAGTCTCGCAACGCGGAAAGCTAGAGATGTCCTACGCTTGACCATCCAACCTTCATTGGCTGCTATTCTCACGAGTGGGCTCACTCCACAGGCTGCGATGGCTGCGACGGCTTCGTGCATAGCACTGTCTACACAAGCGTAAAGAATGCTCGCATCAGTGCTGCCACTTCTGCACACCGCGACTGTGCCTTCGCTCCCATACCGTCGATATTGCCATGCTCAGTGTCAACCAGTACCCAATCGAAACCACAGCGCGCAATTGTCCTGGCTTGGTTACTCCCGGGCAGCATTTGCCAGGCTCCAAAGGTAAGGCCTGAACCAGTCTTGAGGGCTTTAAGAAGTCGATTTGCTGCTTGCATGTTGGGCTTCTGTTTTCTAATATAAACAATTCTCCATAAGGATTAAATTCCAAGTTTTTATTCGCAACCGTACAACCAAAGAACAAGCCCAAATTCTTGGTGGGGGCCGAGGGAGCCGTTTTGTGCGGGAGGGGTATTCGTCCACCAGTCCCAAATGTGATATGACGCACCAATGGTGAAGGCCGACAATTTACGCTAGACTTTTGGTTTAGAAAGAAGAGCATGATAACAATTTTTCGATTCACTGGAACTTGCATGGAATGTCTGTGTACCGAAGAACCAGCAGAGATTTCCCGAAGAGGCATAGCCAAAAGCATTATAAGTATTTCTCCCCGTGAGGCAGATTTTCATAGCATTGACTTTCCTTCGCGTGGAAGAGATGTACAAGACCTTGAACCCCACATTGTACACGAAAAACATTACTCTGTCTACAAACCGCCGAAGTGATTTGGAATAAGGTAATCTACCTAAGGTACGTTACCTCAGGTACGTTACCTCAGGTACGTTACCTCAGGTATGGAAAATTACGGATAGGTCACGTGAGTGTAATTTAGATGTCGCTTACCCGACTGGTATCGTAATAATAATGTGCCAAGATGGTACTCTGAGTTTATTACGGTATTGTTTGAATTTGGTGAGCCACTTTCAGCTTCTAATCATCTTCTACAAGGAAAGGCGTTTCTTACTCGCTACACCTTCTGGGTCAAGGATATCTAACCGAAGGCTCGAATAGAATATAGCAGATGATGTCCCTTCAGCCATATGTCAACAGTGAGTACCACATTCCGCGCTTCTTACTGCTTAGACGACATACACCGCTAACACCTTATCCTATCTGAAGAAAAGGTTCTCGTCCTCACTGCAGACGGCAGAACTCTAACTGGCACTCTCCTTTCCTGCGATCAACTGACGAACCTTGTCCTGGGCCAAACAATCGAGCGCGTAATAAGGCCTCATGATGATCCGGAATCAAGCGCCGAGGTTAGCCATGGGCTTTATCTTATAAGAGGGGAGAATGTTGCTATTTGTGGGCTGATGGATGAGGAGTTGGATGCGAGTATTGATTGGGCGAAGGTGAGGGGCAATGTGGTTCGGGGCGTGAAGCATACATGAGGGGAAACAGAGAAAGTCGATGCCACGCAAGGATCTCCGAGAAAACAAGACGCAAACGGCCGGAAATGAGGTTCGAACGTCCACAATCAACCAGATAAAACCATTGAAGTAGGAAAAATGCTGGTCAGATAGGGAACGCCCAATTATGTTGGATAGGTGTGTTAAGGCATCTGGTTGGCCAACTGTAAAGTATGTCTGTTGAATCATCTCTTGTCAAGCCACTTAAAGATAACATCGGTACCATTTCCCGCAGTCAGCCCTCAAGCTCAACTCAAATAGAGCAGATCGATTAGGACTTTGAGACGTGTATAAGGGTAGTAGTCGGTCTGTGGACCTGTCATATGGCATTGGGTATTGATACCTTACGCGTCGTGATGATACTTGGCAATATTCGATTTTCTGCCAAAATGTTAGTGGTTCTATATATCGAGCTTTCAAACAACAAACGGACTTTTAAGTTCAAATGGGGACGGTAAACCCATATGCAAGCATGTGGTATTTGTAGTCATCGATGTCGCCAACAGGTATGCGAATGCGCGAATTCTCTAACCTCACCCGTCGACAGTACGCACTTTCCCTTTAGAGACTCTCTATTATTTACTCCTTTTCTAGTCCCATCCAAATATAGTACCTATAGAATATGTCTTTTACAATTTTCATTTGTGTATCAACTTGCTGCCTCGTGGTCATCAAGAGAATGGAAGCCATAGTTCAAATCTGTATAGAGGTATAGCCTCTAGACAGTCTAAGGTTAACGTCTTCGTAACGAAAATTATAAGGAACTCTTTTGAAGTAGACCTAGCACTCTTCGTAGCTCAGTAGAATCGGATCGTAGATAACTGCACGGTCTTCCAACCTAGGTCTCCGTACACCAATCATCAGGTTCACCTTCCTTCAACAAAACCCTTACCTAGTCTCAATTACTACAGGACCTCGAAGCTGCATCAGTCATACTACCTGCACTCCCTGCACTTCCGGTGACTACCGCTAATCTCCAAGGAAAAGAAAAAGAAAACTAAAAAGAAAGGAAAAGATGTCCTCCCTCTCCCGCCCCCTCACCCTTCTCGGCCTCCTTCTCCTCTCCCACGCGTGCGCTATCCTCCCTTCCGCTTCCCCCAACCTTCCACATGCCCACTAACCACCCCTATCACAGCTGCTACTCCGCCTACGAACATTACTCCCTCACCACCGCCTCTGCCTCAAATCCCCATCTCTCCACTCAACCTCCACCCATCGCCAACAGCAACCTCCCCGTCGACATCTCCCTTGAAACGCTAACCTCTGTAATCTTGATCTGTGTCGGGCTGGTTCTGGGAAGCGAGGAACTGAAACCGATTAGCTGGAGGGTTTGGGCGGGCAAGGTGGAGAGGGAACACGGGGCAGGGGGACCGTTTGGAGGCCTGGAGGAGAGGTGGGGCTTTATGGATGTCAGGGTCGGTTTTTTCTATGATATATTTGTGGGAACAGCAGAAATGGAGCCGTCTTGTGGGATGTGGGCTAACGTATGATGTGCGATGTAGGCAAAGAGGAGGGAATTTGCAGATTGGGTGCGGGGCCAGGAGGAAGTGGGAAAGGGCCAATGATGGGGTGGGACTGTAAGGCATTTGGTTTGACATGGCATGGCTTCTGTGGTTTGTGGTTGGTTTGGATGGTGTTGATATTGCAAGAAGGAGCGGGAATATCGGTTCGCCGCAGTGTTGATTGCTAGAGATACCCTTGGGCTATGGAATTTTCGATAGATATAGAGATTAGAATGACTCTGGGCTTTCAATACGTTGAGATCTCTCGAAGTCTTCATGGTTCACTAAATCGCTGGTGATTTGCAGGTAATGGTCATGCAAATATGACGGTTGATGACCCAGGGTCGATGTCAGGGGAGTATTGATAGAGAGCTCCTCAGACTGACGGATTCAAGTTTAGCGATCTTGGCGGACGAGGAAGCAATGTGCAAACGAGCGGCTGATAGCCAGACATTTGGCCACGAACCGTTTTCGTCACAGACCATCAATATCGCTGCTTCTTAACGGGGCATCAATTCCATCCTCTCCAGAAGCCCTCGAGGATCCTCTGTCTCCTCTTCGCCATAACGATCTGGACCAAAATCCCTGAGATCTTGGATCAGAAATGCCCTTGCCGTCTCTTCCTAGAAATCATGGTCAACCACAGATATTCTCGGGCGGCGAGGCTTCGATATCTTACGGCAAGCTTAAGATCTTCTTCTTCCTTTTCCGACATCGTTGCACATGCAGCAACCAAATCTTCTCCCATAGCGCTTAACACTATAAGCTCTTCCGCCCTGGCAATAATTGCTGGGTCAACGCCGTTCAATGCCGCGCAGCTGAAATAAGAAAGTCAGAACCTCAGACCTACTCTATGGAAAGTAGCATACCTGGTACCATGACTAGAGTTACTCCGGCCAGGTTGGAAGCTTCAGAAACCGTCAATATAGAGCGTCAGAAGGCTTGGGGGCACGTACTTGTACAGGTAGGTGATCTGATCCTCGACGTCTGCTGTTTCCATTGCGACTCGCACTTGCATGTGACTGAAGAATAGAGAAGGCCGGGCCTCAAGGAACCCATTTTCGAATACTTCATGGAAATGCGTGGCTCCTAACACTTTGGGTCGCCCGTCACCAAGTTCAAGGAAATGCTCAAAGACACCGCAGGCAAGACCAGCACCATCTTAGTGTGAGTATCAGCATGTTTCATCCGAATTTTGCCCCGAGCATACCACTAGATTCAGTCCCTTTGCCAAACTCGTCAATTATGACCAAGCTTCTGCATGTTGCCAGCGAAATCGCGAGAGCGACTTGTTGAAGGTCAATCATGAAGGCACTTTGGATCTTTGATACAGTCTCCCTGGTGGCAATACGAGTTAGTATCTTGTCGGTCAGACCAATGACTGCCCTTTCTGCTGGCACGAAGCAGCCTACGTGGGCCATGTACACGATCAAAGCGATCTGTTTTAGGTAAACGCTCTTGCCGGAGTAATTCGGTCCAGTCATCATTAGCATACTCGGTCCCTCAACATGGCCAACGACACACTCCGCTTGAGAAACTCCCCCAGGAGGTAGCGAGTGATTTTCTCCAGCTCCGCCAACTAAGAAAGTGTCGTTTGCGATATAAGAGGGTACAGTGAGCTCTTGCAATGGGTGCCTACAGACCTTAAACTCCAACGATCTCCACGAGAGGCGGAATCCTTACCGGCCACCCTTGATGTTGATAATATTCCTTTCCGTCATGCGTGGTCTCGAGAACTTGTATATTCTGGCTCCCTGAGCTAGAGCCAGAAGGCTAACCGGTTAGTCTATAGCTGAGCAAGCCGCACGGGGCAGATCCACACCTGTCTAATTCGCCACAGATATCGGATGCAGAATTAAGCATGTCCTCATACCTTAATACCTCCTGACCAAGCTCATGAATGATATCTATTTCCTTGTCTAAAGTTTCCGCTAAAGGTAAGAGACCTCGATTGACAATTGAATAGAAAGGAACCTACCACAGATGATGGCGTACATATCCCCAAGCGTCTGATCCAACTCTCTCATCCGGAAGTCTTTGTAATATACTCTTAATCCCGTAGAGAAGACTAAGTCCCATTGTGTGTCTTCTGTCTCGCCTCCTTCATATTTTCCTCTGCCAGTTTCTGGGTTCATAGGCATCGAAATTAGAAAGCCTATCTGAGGGAAGAAAATCACGTTCAGATCCACACTGTACTGTCTGGGAATCATTGCTGCAATCTCTTGCGAAATTCGATTCAGCAGGTCCTCGATGCCATCGTAAGTCTGCTTCATCGTATCTAGATCGTCATCCACCCCGGCGTTCACCACTGTACGATGCATCTCTACTGACGATGAGAAGTCAACCTGGGATTCACGAGTAAGCCATCTTTTCTTGATCAGAGGCGCACCGGTGTTGAAGACGCACGATTTGGCTGACCATAGTTCCAATATGAGCGAGCTGACGAGTTTCAAACTTTTCGAGCACCTGCCACTTCTGCTAAGTAGAGCTGGGACAGAAGAACTCGAGCTTCGTTCACCTTGATCCAGATTGAAAGGTTCTCCGCGCCGGTGAGCTCACTACATGCATCCCGTATATGCAGTGTATGAAAGGCAAACTGGGTTATAGTCAGCATGGATCCCCAATTGTTATGGAGTTCTTCTGCTCTACGGATCGGAGGCTCGACCAAACACCGCTCTTGATCCCACCTCCCTTGCTCATACCGTTGCTGATACCCTTCCTCAGATGAATCATTACCGTCTTCATGTTCTTGATCTGCCCCAAGCTCTTGACTAACATGTTCAAAGGACCGCTGTTATCTGGCCGAAGAAATACACTAGCCGTATCAAGTCTCTCGTTAATTATGCCTACATCGAGACTTGGGCGCAAAAAATACTGTCGTAAATTATACTTTCCTTGCGCAGTGCGAGCTAGATGATGGAAGAGGCCGTACACGGAAAGCCCTTCCTTCCATCCCGAGGAAGCTTTGGTAGGTCCTTGGTTGTGGGATTGGGGGTGGGACTCAGACTGCAGTATCTGCAGAGAAGCCAGCGTATCTGCATTCACGAACCTGCAAATTTAGTAAGCCACCGCCAGTTTCGGCAATCGCTGCTGTTGATAATAACATACATAAAGCCGCCCAGGCTGAACATCTCCACTGTCAAGATGCGGAATGCTAGATTAGCATCAGTATCTCCGGGTAGGTAATATACAGCCTTCCTTCGTTGCAGATACGTTAGCACTGCTCCGGCACAGCCAATTGTAAGACGGCTTTCGATATCAATCTTGCCAGACAACCTCAACAGTATTCCTTGGCGTCCTGTGTAGCCAGTGTCATTGCCACCGTTTTGATCATCGTAGGCATCAGTATCTCCAGGAGTGAGGAAAGACACTTGCGATTCGGCGTCAGAACCAAGGCCAAGGTTCACCAGTTTGTTCTTTCCGGCTTCGTAGCCGAACTCTGGAGAAGGACGGATTTCTAATACGTAAGGCAATCGGAATTGATTCACTGCAGGGTAGGCTAAGCCAATTAACCCATAACCGATTTTAGAAACATACCATCTCCATCGACTGATCTTCGACTCCTTCCTTCCGGGTCCAGATGAGCATCTACACTTTCGTCCACTCTTGTTGACAATAGTATGACGGTAGGCTGAACATGGAGCTTCACTGCTCTCCATTAGGGGGTGATCGAACCCTAGATCCAAGGCAACTCACGAATATCAATAACCTCAATCCCACCACTCTTAACGTCCTCCATCATGTAAAGCTTCTCCTCCCTCGCGACGTAGTAGCAACAGCCTACAATTCCTCTATCCCTTAAATCGACAGCCATGACAACTTCGTTGAGAGAATCATTGTCCTCTCGCACCGAAATTTCATCGTCAGGCTCTGCCAACACGTCAACGCCTGACGGTGTATGATGTGGTGATGATGAATTAGGGGTGGCGGAACCAGCTCGAGAAGATGGAATTACAGAATTTCTCCCACTGCTTAACGGACGCATGCTAACCCTCCTCTTAAGTTGTTGCTGTGGATGTCCTCCGGGCTTTATGCGAGGGACTGACGATGATCGTGCCACTGAAGATGAGCGGATGCTGTCGCTCTGACCGACAACTGGGGTGACAATGGAAGAACTTCGACGGCGTTTTGAAGGTATTTTGAATGCCATTGCTAACAATTCTCATGTGGGTACGTAATTCAAATGAAAAAAGGGGAAGCAGAAGGCAAAAACAACATGGAGCATGGGGTTAACATCAAGCGAAGGTGTACCAACATAAATACCAACGAGTCAAGGATTCATCTTGATTGAATGCCATGTGTATACTGGAACCTCCAATAAAATAAGCTTCTCAATTATCGTTGAATGTGCTGAAGAGGCCAATTAGTACAAAAGGAGTAGTATATTTAGCGATGGATGAGCTGAGCGGTCAACCCAGCTCTTTCACCAAATCTTGACTTATTGCTCTCAAAGGCTATCGACGAAGGCAGACTACGAGTGCAAATACATTCTTGGCGGTACCAGCAGACGTGCACCATCGTTATGTGACTATGTAGAGATCACCTACATAATGACACAACCATGTACCGACATCTTACAGACTCACTCCGGTACTTAAACCCAAGGCGATGCTTATGTTGTAGTATAGGCCTAAGACTTGGAGTTATCCTTCTCATTTGGAATGACTTCCAAGCCGTTTCCGGCTTCGGCCACATGTATCTTGACTTTTTGTCCGCTCTTTATTTGCCCTCTGATGATATTATCTGCCAACTTGTTTCCAACCTCTCTGGATATGAGACGATTAAGCGGCCGTGCTCCATAACGCGGGTCATAACCTTCGGTTGCCAGCCAATCTTTTACCTCGTCATCGACACTTAAAGTGATGCGACGATCATCAAGACGCGCTTGCAGTTCTTTTAGACGAATATCCACTATATCCCTCAATGCGGTCTTAGGAAGACGGCGAAACACTATAAAGTCGTCGATGCGATTGAGGAATTCGGGGGAGAAAGAAGAACCGACTACATCCATAACAGCCTTCTTGGTTTCGGGGCTGATATCGTCCCCGAGCCCTTCATGCAGAAGTAGATCCGCACCAAGATTTGATGTTAGTACGATTAGCAAATTTCGAAAGTCAACTCTCTGACCTCGAGAGTCCGTAAGAAAGCCCTCGTCGAGGACCTGTAATAGCAGAGCAGAGATGTCTCGATGGGCCTTCTCGAATTCATCGAACAAAAGGACGGCGTAAGGTTTCCTCCGCACAGCCTCAGTGAGTTGTCCAGCATCTTCGTACCCTACGTAGCCCGCAGGAGAACCAATCAAACGAGATATTGTGTGTTTCTCTTGGAATTCGCTCATATCAAATCTGATCATTGCACTCTCGGTCGAGAACAGGAAATTTGCAAGCTTCTTGCATAATTCCGTTTTCCCCACGCCAGTAGGTCCTAGGAACATGAAAGATGCTAAAGGTCGATTATCCCCCGAGAGCCCTGCGCGCTGCATTCTTATTGCGTTCGCCACTGCGGTGAGAGCTTCATCTTGTCCCCGGATGGATTGGCGCAACGAGTCTTCCATATGCACAAGCTTCTCGATTTCACCAGACATCAGCTTGGTGATTGGAATTCCAGTCGCTTTGGATACCACGCTAGCGATATCGTCCGCTGTGACAGAGTCATGTATCAATGTATGACCCTGAGCACTGGCAGCAGAGGTTTCGGAGCGGTCATGCGGTAACCGAGCTTCGAGCCGAGGAATTGTAGAATATCGCAGTTCACTTGCTTTTCCAAAATTACCCTCTCTTTGGGCCTGATCAAGTTCAATGCGTGCCTTTTCCAGCTCTTCTTTCGCATTCTTAATGGTCTCGATCTCGGCTTTTTCCTTATTCCAGATTTCCGTCAATCTTGCAGCTTCCTTCTGCTTTGATTCCAGGGAGGACTCCAACTTCTCTCTTCGCTCTTTACTCAGGACGTCCGTCTCTTTTCTGAGGGATTCTAACTCAATCTTTATGGTCATGATTTGGCGGTCGAGCTCCTCGATGGCGTCGGGCTTGCTCTCTTGTTGTAGTCTTAGCGCCGAAGCAGCCTCATCGACCAAATCAATGGCCTTGTCAGGCAAGAAACGGTCGGTGATATAACGGTTGCTGTAGGCTGCAGCCGCCACCAAAGCGCTGTCTGTGATACGCACCCCCTACAAAGATGTTAGAGTTATCATAGTCGTTAGGCAGGACCATTAGCTATGAAATAGTATCGCGAAGTGTACTCCTGAAACAATAATCGAGACTCATGTACAGAAATATTGACTCTGAACATATGCTTACATGGTGCACCTCATATCTTTCCTTGATTCCACGAAGAATGGACACTGTGTCCTGCACCGACGGCTCTCCGACTTGTATTGGCTGGAACCTCCGAGCAAGAGCGGCGTCTTTCTCTATCAGTCTATATTCGTTCAAAGTCGTTGCGCCGCAACACTGAACCTCCCCGCGCGCGAGCGCCGGCTTGAGAAGATTACTGGCATCAACGCTTCCTTCGGCTTTGCCAAGTCCGAGTAGGACATGTAGCTCATCCACGAATAAGATCACATCTTGAGCCTCTTCCACTTCTTTCAAAACTTTCTTCAAGCGTTCCTCGAAGTCACCCCTGAACTTAGCTCCTGCAATGAGCTGGCCGAGGTCAAGGGCGACCACACGCTTGTTTTTGATGCTCTCCGGTACATCGCCCCTTACGATACGTTGTGCGAGGCCCTCCAATATTGCCGTTTTGCCTACACCAGCAGCACCAATAAGCACAGGGTTGTTCTTCGTTCTTCGAGAGAGTATCTGTATTGTTCGGTAGACTTCGGCGTCCCGGCCAATGACAGGATCTAGTTTCCCTTTTTTTGCACGAGCCGTCAGATCTATCCCATAGAGCTCCAACGCCGACTTCTCGTCCCCGTCACCAGGGCTCATGTCCATCCGGTGAGTGCCCCCAGGTGGATGCGGTCGTCCATGCGCATAACCTCGAACAGTGCAAATCTTTGGAACAGTCCAACAAGGGTTCCCCAGAATCAGTCGATCGACTCCGAGACATGTGGTAGGGAAACGTCCATGACTGAACGGACCCCGCGTATTGATGCATTTTGAGACTATCCAACTCGATGTTTGCTGTAGCCGTAAAGCCTTCATTGCCACGTTGATCTATTGATAGGCAGCAAGACAGAGGGGGATTACAGGAAAAGGCGGAGAACATGATGGAAATTCGTAGTCTGCCAATTACGACATGCCATGTTCTCGCACAAGGTATTCCGTAAACGCGTGGTAAACTTAACAGGTAAAGTTTCCGCCAGATAAATTACACGCGCGAGTCGCTAGCATCAACTATGCTAGCGCCCCTTATCCCTCCAGCATCCACAAAATTTGGAGCGTGCAATTCAAAATCATAATCCCTACAGCAAGTCCTACTGTACTGTAACCACACTGCATATTTCCTCGTCAAAGTCGCAGACTATCACAATGGGTTTCGCGGATTTGCAGTCAGAGGATGGCCTTAGCAGTAACTTACTATTTCCCGATCCTCACCGAGCCTGCTAACACAATTCTAGTGCTCAACAACTGGTTGACGACTCGCAGCTACATTACTGGGTATGCTACATATCTCAGATTAATGATACGCTCATATAGCCCCTTTCCGTTTTCCCCTGATGAGAACAGTTTTGGTCCGTGTTGAGTATGGCGGCTTAAGACCCCACCTATGACTACTTCCAATGTGCACAGCATACCTCTGAACCTTTCACTATTACACTTGCGGCTTTGTCATGTTCTCGATGCATACAAGTGCCTAATAACATCAAAGCTATGGTCCATCACAAGCAGACGTCGCCTCCTTCAAAGCCCTCAAAGAGCGCCCTGATGTCACCAAATATCCCCACGCTTATCGCTGGCACAAGCACATCGCAAGCTACATATCCGAATTTTCTTCGCTCCCTGGCGATCCTTCTAAGGCATACACAACCTACGGTCCCGAAAAAACTCAGAAGACCATCAATCCCAAGGATGCACCAAGTGGTGCTGCCGCTGAGGAGGAAGAGGATGATGACTTGTTTGGAAGTGATGATGAGGAAGAGGATGAGGAGGCGAAGAAAGTTAGAGAAGCGAATTTGGCAGCGTACAAGAAGAAGAAGGAGGGGAAGACAAAGCCGGCAGCGAAGAGTATCGTCACTCTGGATGTTAAGCCTTGGGGTATGTTCGCCTTTTTCGATGGGGGTAATACTGCACTAACGCACCATAACTTAAGATGACGAAACCGACATGAAAGCACTCGAAGAGTCTATGCGCTCTATTGAGATCGACGGTCTAACATGGGGCGCTGGCAAACTTGTACCTCTTGCCTTTGGGATCAAGAAACTGCAGGTCAACTTGGTCGTCGAAGACGAGAAGGTCTCGATCGATGACTTGCAGGCTCGGATTGAGGAAGATGAAGAGCATGTACAGTCAACGGATGTGGTGAGCACAATTCTTGCATTACGTTCAATAGCCCCGGCTAACGATTATTTTCCCCTGTAGGCTGCCATGCAGAAATTATAGACAATCATCTAGCTAGGGCTATAGTTCATATAGCATTATGACCATAGTTTGTGCCTTGCGCGGTGTTTCTATGCTTGTTCGGCGATTCGAAAGCCACGATAAAGAAATAGTGGACCCTCAGAACAAGTTACAGAACCTACTATACATCTGATCGGTTGCTGCGGAGATACAACGTAGCTTTGGGATTTCCTCCAGTTTATCATTTTGCAAAATGGTTTGTCTTGAATAGCTCATGCGACAGACGATGGATTTAGCGCGCTACGTACTTTGGAATACGCCGCTCCCTTCTAACACAATATAGGTACATGAGCTCACAAACCATTTCCAAGCAGGTCAAACGAGTCTACATGGTTCAACGGTAACTGAAGCTGAAACCTATTGAGAGGTGATATCTCAGGGTGCTAGAAAATGATGTCAGGCAGATCAAGGACCACAAAAAAAGTTGGTGAATATCTCTAAAGGAACCGTGTCCGAAAGTAATCGTATTGCTCGTCAAGTAGTTTCGTGTCTTGCATAAGCCGTCATCTGCTTTAAAGTATGGAGTAGCTTCTCTAGGCTGGACTTTGACATAATTATATAACGGTAACCGATTCGTCGAATCCGCCTTTAACTAGGGTAAAGGTTGAGTCTGGGCCCCTCTAGGCGTACCTTATTGCGGGGCGAGGTGGTAGACGACAATCCAATTTGTTATGGCACGACTACTTCTTTTTACCACGGACACTCCAATTGCCAGAACAATAGCGAGACCGAAACTTTTGGCCGAAGCAATGGTTCAATTGAATGCTATCAATAACTAGCGACCCCAATGCAAAGAACACCTTTTTGGTGACCTATCAAGAAACGTTCAGAAGAGTGAATGGTTTCAAGATGTCCGTGAGGTCGTTTGTAAGCATCCTGTAGATGAACTCCCTAAATAGAACGATGAATATGAAAGGTAGTTGGCAATCAAGGATCACTTACGTACAACGATTGATCCCATGTTATCAGTGCCCTGACCACTGTAAGATGAGAAGGAAATGGAGAACGGAATGAATGTATATGGGAACCAGGCATGTGCAAATTATGCTAGGATGAGGCTTGGAAGTCAGTACACAACGCCTATTTTCAGCAGCTTTGACTATTAAAGGAGAGAAAGGAAAATGGTAGGTGATTGTGAAGGACGTCATGGCTCTTTTTGGAAGCGAAACGAAGAGACGTGAGCTATCCCAGCATGAACAGGAGTAGCGAAATACTGAAACTTCGTACGGAATACCTTATGCAGCTTTGGATTAGTGATGATGATTTTGATGAACAATGCCATCACTGATCAGGCGAACGTGATACTCGTAAGTTGGATAAACCAACCTCAAACATGGCGCCGACAAGCCGAGAAGAGATACAGGCCAATAACCTCCTTCAAGCAACGCCTTTAGAGCATCGAAATCGCCTTGTGAAAGGGCTCGGGCAATATATTTTGACAAATTCTGATACAGGATCACCGGGTGAGGTTCTTGAGGTACCTTGCCGCAAACGATCTTTTCAGCTCCGTAAAGCTTTGCTGACCCCTGACTATGTACATCGCCGCGTGGCACGCAAGGATTACCAATTTCGCTCGCCGCAACTTGCAAGTCGTTCTCTTTGGTCTTCTAGTGTGGTCGTGTCGATCGTTCTTTTGGTAGGGCTGCGACTTGTTTCAGAAAGGGGATAAGGTAAGGTACCTTACCTACCACCTTATTCTTCATTGGTGGGAGAAGCGAAGCTCGTCATCACTCAAGGAGGGGTTAATTAGGGTATTGAGTAAGCAGCTCGTCTCTGCAGAATCGGATCGCACTAATGCAGAAGCATCCCTGCTTAGCACACGAGGCCTGAAGAAACACCAGTCACACCCGATAACAGCAAGCATACCCGGATACCTTATGGTAAAGGTAAAAGGGGGTGGTCACAGTACAGGGTCTTACCGTTTGGGCAAGTCTGCAAAAAGCGGTGTCGAGCTGTCAGCCAGGACCTTTACCTTCCATCCTCGTTATCATGATTCATGGATGTGTCATCAAGCCCACGACACCGGTCCTTCCGCCACGGGCTCTCCCTAGTAACCGTTCTCGAGTAGGATGTTGGGCATGTCATAAGGTTTGTAGTCTGCACTAAGCAAAACGGGCTCTAAAGCAACAACGAAAGACAGAGTTGAGCATGGCAGACCGGGTACCAGCCCTCCGGGTGGATCCCAGTGCTGTGTCGATGAGTAAGCAGGTAGGTACTGAACACTTGGTGAACGACTACCGAACTACATGATCTGCTGAGTAATAGAGGAAACCCAGGTGGCCAAACACCAGAGCAGCTACTGGTCCTACAGGTGCGAGGACCGAGACTGAGACGGAGACGGAGGCACAATCATTGTTGACCGCTTTGTGGTATGACCCTGCTAAAACAGCCCGGAGCACTTGGAGAGATAGAAGCTTTCGACCACCAAACTATCACGAGTTTATCTGGACGATTTCTCCAGACCGCCATTGGTGTTTGGTTGGACAGGGAGACGGAGCTGCACAGCCTACACTTGCGCGGGTACGTACCTTGAAATTACAGTAATAGCCATTAATAGATATACCTTGGGCCACATTATCCTCAATTATCATTCGGCTAACGGAGCTTAGCATGCGCTCTTCTTCTGGTGTTTGTTGCAGGCTTGCAGCCGATCCTTCAGCCCTATAGTTTGTGCGTATCGCAGGCTAACACACTAACGTAGCAGCTGTTGCTATTTGTCGATAACGCCTCCGTGAGTCCCTCATGTCCAAACGATTAGTTCGCCGGCAGCTGGATTGTCGCCATCACAAGCCCCGAGGTTCGTAATAGATCCTGCCTGTCTTCATTGGTCCCCAATTGCGTCGCATACAGCAAGCCCACGCTCCATTGGTACTACCATGCACGGTGTACGAGTAACCCGGGCGTAACCCTACCAAATTGGATATGACCCTAACGTTCCTTCACCGAACTGAACCCTCCCGGCACTTCGGTCCTGATTCCTCTCATCCTGGACCCCACACGCCGAGACTGCGGGATGATTATTAAGTAGATCCATAGGCAGGGGAGACGCTCTCGGTAGAGTATGGCAGACCATGTGTCTGCAGGGATGTGAAGGAGTCGCAGGCCAGCTGCTGAATATACGAGCAAGTACCAAATATGTCCATGGCAGCCATGAATTTATATTAATACCGTCCCTTCTGCCTTTCAGTATTTTCATCTGACCATCAGGCTGAAATTCCTTTGTACCACCGTACATCATACTCCGGAAATTTTGTTGGGTTGACTCTTTCGTAGCACACCATTTACTTCAGCATCCTTATAGACGTGATGCAACGCCAAGACAGCTATCCGTATGCTCCATCTAGCCATGGCTCTTCGAAATTCTCCTCCCCAAATAGTACCAGCAGCGCTTTCAGCGCCAGTGCCAATCCGAATGAGGATTGGACCAAAATATCGGACCTAGCCGAACGCAGACGGATTCAGAACCGAATCGCCCAACGCAATTATCGTAAGCACCGCCTGGCTCCAATTTGAGACCTTACCTTTAGGAATCAAAGTTGGGATAGATTCCTAACAACAATTAGGGAAGAAGATAAAGAGACGCCTTGAGGACCTCGAGAGAAGGGCTGGCTCATCATCCATATCCCCGGAACAGTCCCATGCGGAGTTAGCCTCCGTAGAGCAGATGCGGCAAAACAATGAGAATGGAATCAAGCGGCAAAGGTCAAGGAACGAGCGTTCTGCACGAGCGAGGCGAACATCACCAGATCCTCCACCAACGCAGTACTCGAGGATGACAGACGATCGATCCCCAATGTTTACTCACCAGTACCAAAGGGATGCGTCAGCTTCTCCTCCACCAACGTTCACATACTCGTACCCGCTACCCGACCCGGTCATCCACGCACCGTATCCGCAACATTCTTCATACCACAGTTTGCCGTCGCCTTATTCAGACTATCCCAATCAACAAGTGTACCTGCCACCGCTACCGGTAACCCTACCTAGCATGTCACCTTACGAACTGGGCTCAAGCAAAAATGACAGTCTCTTCGAGAGCGACGACATGCTCAGTCAGTTCAGCATGAGTTATGCGCCAATGACCTCAATGGACATTTCGACCTCACAGCATTACCAAGAATCAGATCCAAATGTAAATATTCCTGATCTTTATTATCAGTTCTGATAGTCTTGATTCGTCTAATTTCCTTCCTCGGGTTCCTCTTATCTCGAACGTTAAACTCCTACGCTCTTTCTTCTGATCCAATAGTGTTGACGAGTGGTCACTGACCGTATCCTGCCAGACACCACCGCTCCTGCACTCACATTCCTTTGAGTATTCGAGAGCTGGATCGCCATCCATGATATATCCGGGTACACCAGTTTCTATCCCAGATTCTCCGCACTTAGTCATCCGATAAGCACTGCCTTGAAGAGTTAGCGCCGGTAACCATGAATGTAAAGATAGCCTGAACAATCAGTTAAAAGAGCCTTCTGGAAGGCTGTCATAGATATTGGGTGTTCGTGGAGCGGTATCTCTAGTACTAGTGGTCCTTTGTCGTATGGAGTTTAAGAGGTTCCGAGATCCCTTGTGATATATCAGACTTCTTTGACAGGATGTTCATATATGTATATAGGCACATTAGTTATGCACATGGCAGTAGTTGCGGACTCAGACAGCAAGCTTTTAGTGACACAGCGAACAGCTTCACACTTACGTCCTTTACGAGACTGGAGGCTGCCTTAGGTTCCAAGGCAACTCAACGTAGAAATTCGTGTTCGCAGACGCCGTTATTGACGGGGGCTGATAAGTCATCATATATTTGATGAATTGTAAGATTGACATAACGAACAGTTATTCCCGAAGCCTGAGAGTGATTATTGTTAAAGCTACAACAAAGTGGAGGCCAGGAGCCACTTCCAATGTTTTAGGGCAGCATTTTAGTCGTCGGCAATGTAACATGAAATTGTGTAATATTTAAACTCTAGAAATCGTCTGCTGCGGTGGGATATCAGATCGCAACCACAATCATGACGTCCAGACGTAAAAGACAACGGCTCTCGATCAGTGGTCAAGACGCTGTTACTGCCATCCATGAGGAAGAAGCCAATCAGACAAAGGAACAAGCTCTCGGCGCAAATCAACCTACGAAGCAGCTACAAGCAAGGTCCTTGTTTGTACGCTCATTGCCGGCAGACGTCACCACGGCAAGCTTGACCGAACATTTCTCTCAATCTTTCCCTCTGAAGCACGCAACAGTCGTTTTAGACCCTGTAACGAAGCAATCGAAGGGCTATGGCTTTGTCACTTTTGCTGATGTTGAAGATGCACAAAGCGCTAGAGAAGCTTTTGATGGGTCCACGTTCGAGGGTCGAAAAATCAAGGTTGAAATCGCAGAGCCCCGCCATCGGGATATACACGCGGACGAGTCAACCGGGCACAAAAGAAGGCTATCCTCAGCAGTGCCGACCGAAGCCAAGACCGAGCGAGATAGGCAGAGATCAGAAAGTCACAAACCGCCAAAGCTCATCATCAGGAACTTACCCTGGACTATTACGAAGCCGCAGCAATTGGCGGCACTCTTCAGAAGTTTTGGCAAGGTGAAGTACGCCACGCTACCGAAGAAGAAGCCCGGCCTCTCGGCTGGGTTTGGCTTCGTCGTCATACGCGGAAAGAAAAACGCGGAGAATGCTTTGAAGGCTACTAATGGGAAGGAGATTGAGGGACGGACACTCGCAGTTGATTGGGCTGTAGAGAAGGATATTTGGGAGACGCTAAACAATGGCGTTGAAGATGTCGAAGCTCGGATTCAGAAGCGCAACGGCATGGGCATACAAGGTTCTCAAAGTGTCAAGTCTGAGGGCGAGGAAGATATACATACTAGCAATATCGCACAAAGCGATGCAGAGCCTAATTTATCTAACAGTCAGGACAGTGAAGTTTCGGTCGAGGACAGGCCCGATGAAGCTGTAGCTACTAGACGGCAAAATAATTCTTCTACCTTGTTCATTCGCAATCTTCCTTTTACAGCCACAGACGGTTCACTGAAAGAGCACTTCGCCACTTTTGGTCCAATACGTTATGCGAGAATAGTTTTAGATCCTACCGCAGAGAGGTCAAGAGGAACAGGTTTTGTTTGTTTCTTCAACCAGGAAGATGCCGACGCGTGTCTGCGAGAATCTCCCAAGTTAGAATTTCCGCCAGGAAAAGCGAATCCCCTATATAAGAGCAAAGCCGTTCCATCGGTCAAGCAGTCACTTCTCGATGATATTAATATCGATCAGTCTGGCCGCTTCAGTCTTGAGGGTCGGATTCTGCAAGTCACTCGAGCGGTGGATCGAAATGAGGCTGTACGGCTTACAGTTGCCGGCAACTCTGTGCGAGATGTACGAGACAAGGACAGGCGACGACTATACTTGCTATCCGAAGGCACAATCCCATCGAACAGTCCTCTGTACGATAAACTTACGCCGTCAGAAATCAAGCTACGAGAGGATAGTGCCAAGCAGAGACAGACTCTGATCAGAAGCAATCCAACACTTCATCTTAGCCTTACTCGACTCTCAGTCCGTAATCTCCCACGCAGTATAACGTCAAAAGATCTTAAGGCCTTAGCAAGAGAGGCTGTCGTCGGCTTCGCCAGTAATGTAAAGTCTGGAATCAGGCAACAACTGTCGAAAGAGGAACTCTCTCGTGACGGCAATGAGTTGAAGGAGGCTGAGAGAGCACGAAAAGCCAAAGGGAAGGGAATCGTCAAGCAAGCAAAGATCGTTTTTGAGGGCAGGGAAGGCGCGAAGGTGGCCGAAAATAGCGGCGCAGGTCGTAGTAGAGGGTATGGGTTCATCGAGTACACTTCACATCGATGGGCGCTCATGGGCCTTCGTTGGTTGAACGGCCACGAAGTGGGGCACACATCTTGGGGTGTAGATGAGGAAAGCATATCGAGAGAAGCCGTGAAAGAAAAGAGCAAGCGGTTCATTGTCGAATTCGCGATCGAAAACGCTGAAGTGGTTGGAAGGAGGCGCGAAAGGGAGGTTAAAGCACGTGAAAGATCCAAACTCGTTACCGAAAAAAGAGAAAAAGGAGAGATACCTCAAATGACTCCCAAGGCCCTAAGCAGGAATGCCTCAATGGCGAAGACTAGGAAAGGGTCCACGAAAACTCGTGTTTCTGATACAAGGGATAGCAACGCTTCGAAGATTTCGACCGCAGCTTCCAATCATGGTAATGCGGTGGACCTTCAAAAGCTTGCGAAGAGGCAGAAAATCATTGAGAAAAAGAGGATGATTCGGAGGTCGAGGAAGAAGGCCACAACAAACTAAAAGTGATTTGCCAAAGGTCCCCGACGGATCAACATATTCGAGAGTCGCGACATGCTTCAGTGTAAATCGGGCAGATTTTGACCAAGATACTATCTTGGCATGGTTTAGCATTAGTCCTATCAATCTTCCTAGAGGACATTTCGAATCTCCAGTGACTAAGGTGATGGGGTTGCTCGGGAGCTTGCATTGCGTACGTGTGCTTGACGCAGATACTTTGATGACCAGAGATGTCTTTGCTGGTTAGTGCTTGGGCAGAGGCCTTTATTGGGCCTCGAGTAAGAGTTATTGTACCTAAAGTCTATATGTGCAGCAAGCCGCCAATACAACGGCTCGGGACCTCCACCTGCAGGTTTCCGCTTTCTACTTCTGATATGTCTTGCAGATACTCTACACGCTGATAAAACCGACGCTCCCATCATGGTCCAGATATTGTCAAACCTGTCACAAAATATCTCACTTCGCACAAGAACCGATGGCATTTATCGACGATATCTGCTGCTTGCAGCAGGCAAATAACAGATATCACATTCATCGCAGTGTGCCACGACTCAACAAGAAACCCTTCCCCAGATAAGCAGCTTCACCCTATAGGGTAGATAAATAGAAACCCAAAAACCATTAATTCCAAATCGCTTTGCAGCCTCAAAGTCACTGAGAATCAACAAGAGGGCCACCCAAAGAGAATAACTCCAACGATGAATCCAGCTAGCCCACTCAACGAATGTAAGTAGCAAAGCATACACACACGGAGACTCCGTCTACACGAACGAGTAAAACTATAAGAATGGTCGACAAATCGCTCATGCTTCGTTTCTCCAGTATTGTATGTACCTTCTACGCGCCGCCACCAATCTCTGCCTACAGTAGTCAGGTACCCCCAGAGCTACTATACCAGATCAAGAAACAAATCGTCAGTCTCCAACGCTCTGCGCGTCAAGGACGAAGCTTTACGGCCAATAGAATCAGCTACGATGTGTAAGTTCGAGCAAACTACGTGGGCCTGTGGCCATCAGACCCATTTTCGATGCTCTCCATGCCACCATGCACGTACCTGGCCTACTTGCGAAAGTGTCAAAACGCTTTATCGCGTATTGGAAAACAGCCATTTCGAATGCCCTGGTTGTCAGAACGCTAAAAAGATACCAACCGACCTCTTCCAGCAGCGCAACTACTCTGTCGAGGTACCGGAGTCGCCCAATCAAGAGCGCTGGACGGCGTTTTGGGAGGCCATGCGGAAGGAGTACGGTTCTCCGCAGCAGATTCAAAACCGGCAACAGTGGCAACAACAGCTGGAGCAGTATCAGCAGCAGCAACAACAACAAGAGCAACAACAGCAGTCACGTCACCACCTCCAGCATCCGTATTCCGGGGTCCGCTAAGGCATCAAAACCAAGGCATCAGTATGAGAAGCTATCGTGGACGTCTGATCTTGTGCGATTGGCACGGAAACAACTAGGGCAAGCACACATGAAGCATGGCTTCGGATGCTGTTGGTAATTTACTGGGGTATGGATATGGCGGTAGATTTTCTTTATGGTAAAGCTTAGTGGGTGAATGTAGTTGGTTTTGGGGTTCGGTTGCTGCAAACCGAGCGTAACAGGTTGAGTGGTTGGATTCTTTTTCGACGGGCGGTGAGACATTTCAAGATATTATTATGACGATTGAGCTTAATGGATGGATGCCGTTCGTTTCCAGCCGATTAAGCTGCTACTTTTGTTGTGGTACCCGACCTAGCAACAATCATAAACCTTTTGTATCAACAGTGTCCTTCTCTAGCATTGCACAGCAATTCTGAGGCTCAAATAAAATCGTATATTGAAGAATATTTGGGCTTCGCCTTTCAGAAATACAGAGAACAGAGTTTCTACCTGCAGCATGCAGGAATTGATGGTTTTGCTCAACGTCGACGTTACTTCAGACAACCTTCGGTATCCTGCATGAATATATGTGGCACCTTTCGGCACGCGCATCTGGTGCCGATGCCATCGTGCTTTGCGCGGCGCAACAACGTGTGGGCATGCAAGGAGCCGCTATCACCATGCAGAACACCTGAAGAGTTACATTAATCAGTCACAAATACATGGGATAGCCAATGAGAACGTCCCGCTCTATCTAAAGTCAAAGTTTCCTCAGCGGACAGTCGAGTCTGAAAACTGATTACCCAGCTCGTGATACTGTGCAGCCATGTGGTGTACCCAATGCTCCCGTCGTACATCTAGCGAGGCCACATACAATGGTTATTGTCCATGTCGACGTAATATCTTAGCCATAGCAAGGTGACCCACCCTGACAACGCTTTCCTATAACTAGCTTGAAATTTTCAGCGTTGCACTTTGCCGACGATGTTATACCTCTTGCTGAAGAACGTGAACCAATCATGCAACACTTTCTTGTCTTTATCCTCGAGATCTTCATACTCGGGTCGGCAGTCCTCGATCTTCAATGACGATTGGGCCAGAGCCCGGGAGGCATCTTTCCCTGCGAATACTGCCAGGATGCAAAGGTTACCAGCGACTCCACTTTCATTCCAGAGCTCTTGGGCCTGACAGCTGCCAACAGAGCTCTAAGAGAATCATATTATGAACCTACCATGGTATGAAGCCTTTGGCGCATAAGCCTTGTTCGCAGAGACATCAAAAACCGTGCCCTTGATCGCTACATACGTAGGATGATCCTCGCTAGTCCCTGCATTGTTTGGTCGATTAGCTGCTGCTCCCCAGGGCGGAGAATGGCAATTTGAAATCGCATACCGTCGCATTTTGCTAGCTCTTCGACGCTGATAGGATCGTCTTTTGGCGGATTGAGCTTAGGAGGATCTTTAGGGTCAAAGCTCCGGGTACCCTCTTGCGCTGGCATTTGCGATGGTATAACGAATGGCTCGTGGAGGGCACTTGCTTGCAGTAGTGTAATATAGGGTGGCTCTCCGGGAAACGTTCGGATATCTGCCGAGGAGTTGTTGTGGCACAATGACAATGATAAAGATATCGGAGATTGAGAGTGAATATTCCTCGAGGTATCAGATAATGGTACTTTGCTTGTCACTTGGACAAGAAACAAAGACGTTTGGAGTAGTTCACTCGATTGAGTTGAAGACGACTTCAAGGTGCAGTAAGGTACCTTAGGGTTGCGGGGCATGCGGGGCACTAAGATAGCGCCCGAGATAAGGGTTCTTCTTATCAGATGAGGCACGTGCACCCGAGGTGTCATGTCCCACAAAGCATCACAGCCTTGTAGGCTTTGGACCAGGCTTGGCAGGTACTTGTCTCTTCTATTTGAACCACCTACCTGCTACCAATCAGATCTATGTATTCGGCTCGTAGAAGCGGTTCCTCTCTATGACTTCACAGGTACCTCTATCATGAGTGTCAACAACGAGAGGGCTACGTCTGCGGCCGCCAAAAGAGTCGTCTCTCCCGGGTTGTCATAAATTGGGGCGACTTCGACAACATCCGCACCGATGATATCAATACCTTCGAGACCATCAAGAACCGAGAGGAGTTCTCGCGTCGACCATCCACCTACTTCTGCCGTTCCAGTCGCTATTGCTTAACGTCAGCTGATAATGTCTTTGTCACGGACGGAGTCCCAATGGAAGATTCCGGCAAGTAGGTAGAGAGTTCAGGAAAATTGATGACCCTGGATTGTTTGAGATGGCTTACCTGGTGCAAAAGCAGGATCAAGTACATCAATATCAACGGACACGTATACTCTTGTGCCTGCAACGCGGTCTTTGAGCTTCTCGATAATGCCATCGACCCTAATGCGGTCAATGTCCCTGGCTTTGACAGTCTCAAAGCCACACCGAACGTCGTTCCGCATGTCTCCCTTGCGCCTCACCAAAGGTGCTCGAATACCTGCATGGATGGATGAGTTGCGAATTAACCCTTCTTCGTGGGCTAGGTGCAGGAAAGTGCCTATTACAACAGCTTTTAGTTGTGACACCCGGTTGAAATACAAGTGATTGATCTTACCATGGTTTACGCCACTAGATGGACATTGCACTTTCAGCAATCAATTCCTCAAGAACGCGTGGGTTTCGATCGTCTTTCCTCCATGGGCTTACGCATAGTCTGAAATACCTCCACCTGTGTGGATTGTCAGTTACGAGCAGATTCCAATATATAGCAACCTACCAAGTACCTTAGGGTCCCAGGTATCTATACGGTCGTCAGCCGTCGTCAGCCATTACAATATGTGTGGTATCTAAGCAGCCAAAATAATTTGGACTAACCTATATGAGAATCAAAATGAATGACCGACACTTTTCCCCATCGTGACTTTGCCGAGCGAAGCGCAGCAAGAGTTGTAGTGTGGTCTCCTCCTAAGGTAATGATACGTGGGGTCTTGGACTTGATTTCTGTCCGAGCAGTTCGACCGGATATAACCTCGGTCATTCTCAGCCTTTGCACATATTTCCATCACAAAAGCTAACACAGGTGGAGCTGAAATGGGGCATTCTATTCCTAGTGGCGAGACATGCTTACCCTGTGCGCCTTTTCGAGCTGTTTTAGAGCAATGGTGTTATCGAGGAATGTCAGAGGAGCATCGCCGCAGTCTATGATCCTCGCCCAGTCTATGAACGGATTCTTCCCTGTGTGGAATATTAGATTCATGACATAGAATTCTGGGGTTACCCTTCGTGCTGAAATCGAGACTCCTACCAGTGTAGACATTCCAGCCGTCACGAGCACTAATTCGCTGAGAACCAATCCGAATGCCTCGAGGTCCGAAGCGAGCTCCAGGTCGTGCAATGACGCTCTATAAGAACTTAGATGCAGTAGAAACACATGACCACAGAATTGATGTTAGAGAGTGGATGAAATCCACGTGATTTAGTCTGTAGCTGTCCATTCTTTCCGATGAGTTTCTTGACCGTACATTGGCCATCAAGCATTTCATTACCAACGTTACCAATGCAAAAAGAATTAGATAGCCCTCAAGCATTTGCAACGTCACGTTTGACTAACGAGAACCGAAAGCTTCAACTCAACTTAAAAGCCTTCCTACAGCGGCTGTCTTATATTCTCTCGAGCCAAGAAACAAAGGACTAGATACACCACGAGAACAATGCGAGATTATTCAATTAAAATTTGGATTCAAGATGATATGTAAAGCGCAAGTAGACTGACCGTATCAAATGGCGCCCCCAATATTGCAACATCATACGCCTCCATCACCTCGTCAACAAAACAGTTCGCATACGGCAAATTGGCAAAAGTTGTCAGGCCCGCAAAATCGCTGCCGGTAATGATATCAATGCCATCGTCGAGCCTGGTCGATTCGATGGGCACCTGATGTGGATGGAGACCGGAGATGGGTGGGAAGATTAGATCCCGTGCCAACGATAGGGTGATGTTCGGAAGGAAGGCGAGGATGAAGGAAATGATGAGCCTCATTTGAAGCACCGTGGTGATGAAGCAAGATGATTTCACTATCGAGGTCTAATCTGTTATGTTTGTAGACTTTTAGATTGAAATGTCTTGTACAAGGTTACCAATGACTACAGGTCCTTCCTGCAGCGGACTGAACATTGCTTAAGCGTTGCCGAGCTTGTTCAGGTATAGCTAACTTACGCTCTCATACAAATAATTCTTGTTAAGAGACTTTTTGCTAATGCAATGTTCAGCCCGCTGCAGAAAGAACCTGTACAAGGCTAGCCTTACGAAAAATAACATCAAAAGTTCTTGAAATTCGCTAATGCACTTTCATACAAGTTTGTATGTATTGAAATAAATAACATTGAAGAAGATTTCAGTTCTTTATTAAAGTTTTGTTGAAAATTCAACTTTACTAATTCTATAAACTTCAGCAGCTTTCACTAAGTAACTTTCTCACTATCATCATTCATAATTGTTACGATCCTAGCTACGCACCTATGTTGGTAGCTATGTTGATGGCTATGTTGATGACTATCGCCGGCCGCTCGCCGCTAGGCTATAGGGTTGTTCCGAGGCCAACCCTATTCAGGGTTAGCTTATGTTCTTCTGAGTCATATAGATAGCCGGCTCTTCCCTTCTAGATACTTTCCTTCCTTAGCATTTATATACTCGTTACATTACACCCATATGACTCGCTCTATGCTGGCCCCTAACATTATATAAATGCTTCTTCGTTACAGGCGAAGTGAAATAATCTGCATCGACCCTCGAGTGCTTCTGTCGACCCTTCAACCCACTATCGACATTTGGTCTAGCCGGCTTGCAACCGTCAGCAGCACTCATCTCCCTTCCCTCGTGAGCTGATTCAGCGAGGATAAACAAAAGATTCGAACTCGTGCGCTGATCAGCGAGTATAAACAAACGATCGGAACCATCCGACTAGATCAAAGATCAGCGAATTAATCGTTCATTCAGATTCGCAAGGGATTCTTCGAATTTGTTGAACAATCAAACGGGGCCAGTCTATGACTGCGTGAAGTCTCTATCCCAAAGAGCAACCAAAGAGACCAGTCAAGAACTGCGTGAAGTCTCTACCTCAATGAGCAAACCTCAACAGTGAGCCTGCTTCAATGACACTCATCGTCAATGCGATGACTCATCTACCCTCATCGCTCTACTCACCAGTGAACCGGTCCGCCTACCCGTTCATGTGCAACTAGTGAGCCTGCTACAATGACATGATAATGCCTTTGACAACAAGCAAACCTTTGAGCTTGTTTCTATATCGAAACCTCAGTGAGTCTGCTTCAACGACACCCTCAATGCAATGATCTACCCACCCTCATCGTTCTACCCATCAGTGAATCGATTCTGCTACTCGTTTACATGCAACTAGTGAGTCTGCTACAATGACATCTACCCTCAATGCGATGATCTACTCGTTCACATCGCTCTATCTATCAGTGAATCTGATCAAATGTTCACATGCAACTAGTGAGTCTGCTTCAATGACACAATCATCTTCGATAACAAGCAAATCTATGAGCTTGTTCGTGTATCGAACCTCAACAAACTCATGAGCTTGTTTCTATATTGAAATTCCTCAGTGAGTCTGCTACAATGACAAGTCGATGATTGATCTCTTCAATGAGCAAGTCGACTAGTGAGTCTGCTTCAATGACATCTTTCATCAATGTGATGATTCATCTACTCACATCGCTCTACCTATCAGTGAATCGATCTGTCAACTCGTTCACGTGCAACTAGTGAGTCTGCTACAATGAAATTCTCAATGCGATGATCTACTCGCTCTCATCACTCTACCTATCAGTGAATCGATTCGTCAACTCGATCATGTGCAAATAGTGAGTCTGCTACAAAGACGTCTTTCGTCAACGTGATGATCTACCTACTCACATTGCTCTACTCATCAGTGAACCTGATCAAACGTTCATGTGCAACTAGTGAGTCTGCTACAATGACATCATTCTACCTCGCATAGTGAGTCTGCTACAATAGGCATTTCGATTCTACATAGAGCTAAGAAACACATTCATGCGAACATGAATTGTTGAAGAGAGAAGATAATGTTACGACTCTAGCTACGCATCTACGTTGATAGCTATGTTGATGACTATCGTCGATCGCTCGTCGCTAGACTATAGAGTTGTTTCAAGATCAACTTTATTCAGAGTTAGCTTATGTTTCTCTGAGTCATATAAATAGTCGACTCTGCTCTTCTAGATACTTTTCTTCCTTAGCATTTATATACTTGTTACATTACACTCATATGACTCGCTCTATGCTGATCTCTAACATTATATAAATGCTTCTTCGTTACAGACGAAGTGAAATAATTTGCATCGACTCTTGAGTGCTTCTGTCAACTCTTCAACTCACTATTGACATTTGATCTAGTCGACTTGCAATCATCAGCAGCACTCATCTCTCTCTTCTCGTGAGCTGATTCAGCGAGAATAAACAAAAGATTCAAACTCATGCGCTGATCAGCGAGTATAAACAAATGATTGAAATCATTCGACTAGATCAAAGATCAGCGAATTAATCATTCATTCAGATTCGCAAGAAATTCTTCGAATTTGTTGAACAATCAAATGAGATCAGTTTATGACTGCATGAAGTCTCTATCTCAAAGAGCAATCAAAAAGACCAGTCTAGAACTGCGTGAAGTCTCTATCTCAATAAGCAAATCTCAACAGTGAGTCTGCTTCAATGACACTCATCGTCAATGCAATGATTCATCTATTCTCATCGTTCTATTCATCAGTGAATCGATTCGTCTACTCATTCATGTGCAACTAGTGAGTCTGCTACAATGACATGATAATATCTTCAACAACAAGCAAATCTTTGAGCTTGTTTCTATATTGAAATCTCAGTGAGTCTGCTTCAACGACATTCTTAATGCAATGATTTACTCACTTTCATCGCTCTATCTATCAATGAATCTGACTCGTCATCGAGTTCACATGCAACTAGTGAGTCTGCTTCAATGACATCTTTCGTCAATGCAATGACTCAGCTACTCACATTGCTCTATCAATCAGTGAATCGATCTGTTGACTCGTTCACGTGCAAATAGTGAGTCTGCTACAAAGACGTCTTTCGTCAACGTGATGATCTATCTACTCACATCGTTCTATCTATCAGTGAATCTGATCAAATGTTCACATGCAACTAGTGAGTCTGCTTCAATGACATGATCAATGTGATGATTTATTCACTTTCATCGCTCTACTCATCAGTGAATCTGATCATACATTCATGTGCAACTAGTGAGTCTACTACAATGACATCATTCTATCTTGCATAGTGAGTCTGCTATAATAGACATTTTGATTCTACACAAGACTAAGAAAATACATTCATGCAAACATGAATTGTTGAAGAGAAGAAGTAATGTTACGATTCTAGCTACGCATCTATGTTGATAACTATGTTGATGACTATGTTGATGACTATCGTTGATCGCTCGTCGCTAAACTATAGAGTTGTTTCAAGATCAACTTTATTCAGAGTTAGCTTATGTTTTTTTGAGTCATATAGATAGTTGACTCTTTTCTTCTAGATACTTTTCTTTCTTAGCATTTATATACTCGTTACATTACACTCATATGACTCGCTCTATGCTGACTTCTAACAATAATTATGCTTAATAATAAAGAAAATACAAAGTCAGCTTATAAAATTCAAGTCAACTTATAAATGTGTTGAGACTTAAGATTGAGTAGAATTTTCTAGTTATTAAACTTTAAAGATTTTGATACATGATCAAGAAATAATAATGATTCTGTTAAAATTCAGTTTACTAAATGAATAAACAAAGTTTATAAAAGTAATATAACAATGTGATACTTTAAGCAGACATAGTATAAATATATATTATGATAAAGTTAATTATTAAAAAGTTTTTAATAACTAGACTGATCATCGAATCAAGTTTTCATACTGTGATAATCAAATCTACTAAATGAATAAATGAGATCTATAAGAGTGATATGACAATGTGATATTTTAAGCAGACACAGAATGAGTATATATTATCATAGAGCTAATTATTAAGAAGCTCTCGATAACTTAAAAGAATCAATCAACTATAGAAAGTTTGTCAAGCATTATCAAGTTGAGCACAACATAATTCATGATATATTAAGTTGAAGATATGATGTAGTCTAAATAATGTTTTGACAGAGTCATAGAGTTTCAGAGCTAACTCAGATCTGATCTTTGACTCAGTCTTTGACTTTAATCTTTGATTTAATTTCTATGTGTCAATTCATCATGACAATTGTCTTTTCTTCTAAGTGAGTTTATTCTTAATTTCAATAATTAATGTTTTTGTTTACTCTGATAAACAATAATGTGCACTCATTAATTCACTCTAGAAGTTCTTGATAAAAATCTTCAAATCTTTGTGAGAAAATAAGAAAAAGAGAAACTTTTGATTGAATGATGATTCATCTTCAATTATAATGCATGTAGATGACATTATAAATAGTATATGTGATGTGTAGTTGATGTAAATGACAGCAATGATGATGTGTAAATAATGCATAAGCATTGTTTATCTTTCAAGTAAATGATGTTGTTGAGACAATAAAGCATAAACAAGAATGAATAATAATTGTTGATTTGTTTATTGCTCTTTCAGTTTCTCTCAACTTTTTATTTTCTTCAACTTCATCTTTTTTCAATCATGATTGTATCTTTATCATTGTATGATTACTTTTGACAGACTTTAAGTATATCTGTATCATAAGAATAAGAAATCTAGATCATGAGTTGTGAACATGCAATGATGCTCAAAGAGAATCATAAGATGATGAAGTTGATTGATGCTCAAGTCAAAATCATTATGAAAGTAAGTGATGTTACAACTTGAGATTTCACGACTATTACTGCAACTAACAGTATCATAAATCTGTTCAAAAGATATTAATCAGACGTGATGATCATGATGTTGCTGATGCTGCTGATGCTGAATCACTTGTGATGATGCAGATATTGTTAAATTCTGATTGAAAATTCATTGCTTTTATTGTTCAAACTTTCAAGTACATCTCAACTATCAAAGAAGAAATTTGAAAGACAATGAGAAAAGAAATGATCATTAATGCTTCATCAATGATCTTGTTGAATTCATAAACTTCGCGAAATTAAAGAATAATGATGAGATTTACTTATTCAACTTCTTGATGTCATTACTGATGCTTTTTAGCTGTTAATTATAAGAATCAGCAAAAGAAGTGTTGCTGATTTCAAAGCTTTAAATAGAATGATTTGTATAAAGTGTGCTTGAATTTTACACATTGAAAATAAAGCATTACTGTGTGATGTCATCTTTCAAAGAAAGACAATGTACAAGAAGTGTGCTCACTATGCAAGTAATGAAAATTTCTGTATCATAATGAATATACTTATCTGATACATTTGTTAAACATTCATGATTTAATGTTTAAATTCTCAACATCTGCATTTTAACTGTCAATGAATTCTTTCATTTGCAGAATATTTATGATAGTGCAATTGAAAATGAAGAAGAGAACATTATTCTGAAAACATTCATTGCTCATCAGAAAATTCTTTACAAGAAGTTAACAACAGCAACTTGTGTAAAGAATCATCTTGAAATAGTTCATAAACTTAAATTTCTAAAGATTCAAAAGCTCATTCTCAAAGAAATAATGATTATCAATGACATTGTCAGAAAAATTCTGAATGTAAAGCGCTTTGCAATATGTTCAATCTCAATTATATATCATTTTGTCAGCATTTCTAATTATTCTGATATATTTTAGCATAATCTGTCGTTTCTTGAATTTCTGTTTTCACGTCTCAATGTAAATCTGATAATGAAAAAGAAGAAGAAGTCTGCAATCTTATTTCATATGAAAAATGTTTGATGAAGTGATGATTGCATGATGTTTATTGTGTTGTGATAATTATGCTTTCTTGTCAAGCGCATTTAAGTGTCTTTGTGCTTTTTTCTTCTGTCTGTTGATTTACATATGTGATCATCTCATTAAAGAGCAAAACTATTATAATACAATGATTCTTCTTTTCTAATAATGAATTTATGCTTGAAAGTGAGTGATTATGCTTTTCGCTCATGTTTCAGTCTCATTTTGAAAGCTTTTATAAGCTTTGAGACATCTTTCATATCTTCGCTCAATATTCATTGATTATATTCAATGAAATATTCTTTTCATTGTATCTTATAATATAAGATTTTCTTTCTTTTTTACTTCTGTAGAATCTTTTCTACTTTTCATTCTTACTCATCATCAATAAGCTTGAAAGTGAAATACTTGAGTATAAAGTCATCATTTAGTCTACAATTATATGACTTTAAAAGAAATACATGAAAGACAGAGTAAACTCTATAAATGATTGAAAGACTTAAATGATACATCTGCTTATTTATAAATTCTTATATACAAAAAAGTTTTAGCATCTTATTTAATAGTTTCTTACTCAACTTCTTCTGCTTCAGATTTTTTGCTGATAGCATGACTAAATCATCAACATTAAAGAACTTAAACTTATGTTTTTGATTATAGTACTTTGTCTGTGCATTGATTATGTTTTATCATCATTTTATCAACGTGTTTTACATGTCTTGCAGCATTTCAATGCATTTTTTTGCTGCTGACACTTCTTCTTTCATAGCATCATTCTTGATGTATATGTCAAAAATGAATTCATAGTCATACATAATTTTAAAAGAATTACAGCTCAACGAAGCATGCTTTGTCTGATGATAAATGAACTTAACTACAAGTAAAAGCGTAGCTCAATTGTCTTGCTTTTCTGAACAATATATTCATAAATAATGTTTCAACGTTTGATTTTATCATTCTATCTGATCATCTGTTTGCAAATGAAAGATGATGCTTAATCATCATTTCATCTTGACATGATAGCAGATCTCTGATCAGAATGCACTGATAAATAAAATATCTTTATTAATAACTATATTATTCAATATCTCATATCTTAAAGCAATTTACTTAAAGAACAACTTTGCTAACTTTATGATAGTTGAAGTTTTCTTTGTAAACAGATAATGTATCATCTTTGTGTAATGATCAATTATCATGAGAATCAAGTCATATACAACTTCTTTTCATTTACTAGACGACAGATTTGCTATGAAATTCATAGTGATTTCTTTTCATGAATTTGTGAGTCGAGATAATGATCTCAACTCATCATATGATAAATGATGTTTCATCTTTACTCTTTGACAAATGTCACAAGTATTTATATATTTTTTGACATTCTTGATCATACTTTTTCAGTAATATTTGCAATCTAATAGCTTGCTGATCTTATCAGCATTAAAATGCTTCGCTAACAAATCATCATGATGATGTTTCAGTAACTCTTCTCTGACAGAAAAATCTTTTAAAACATACAATGATTCGTTGTACTTTATCATTTCTTGATTATTCAATGTTCAAGCTTCGACGTCATTCTTTCATATACTTGTCGTTTCATCTGCTTTTAATCTCACAGTAAATTTATTTTCTTGCTGTAAGATCTTGATGAGTTCGACTATAAATTTACTATTGAAGTCATATGTTGTTTTGTAAATTATCAGTACTCTGACAATTGCATGTAAAATGAGTTGTTTGCAATCAACAGTTTCAGCAACAGAATTAAGCTGTTTCTCAGCTACATTGTGATTTTTATGAGTTAATGTTTCAACATTTGTGCTTTTTAAAGTTGTTAATTCAAATTGAAAGATTTTATCTTTTGAGAAATGTACTTCATCTAGATGCATTTCTTGCATTGCTAAAATCATAATTTTCAACAGCATACTTCTGACATGCATTGCTGAACACATATTTGTGTTTTTATTGACACTGTGAACAAACATCTTCTTGACTTCATTAATCACTTATGTACAGTAAATTTTATCTTGCGATCTGCTTTTGATATGTTTCGCTGAATATTTTTGTTCATTAACACTGTGAATGAATGTCTTCTTGACATCATTAATTATTTATGTTCATTAATGAATTTCATCTTGCAGTCTGCTCTTGACATGTTCTGCTGAATATTTGTTCATACTTATACTGTGATCGAACATCTTCTCGACATTGTTAATCACTTGTATACAGTATAGTTCTTTGATCGCTACGAATATAAAGCTATTTAAGCTTTCTATTCTAGTCAGCTTTCGCTGCAAAGTGAGCAGCAAATGATTTGCAAAGATATTCTCATTCTTATAATCAAATCATCTTGACAACACATTGATTGAGTTTGTCTTTTCTGATTTATGTGCTATTTCAAAGTTGCAGATCAACAATCTCATGATTCATCTGACTTGTCTTTCGTTTAACTTTTGAATGTTCATAAAACTTTTTAAATTATTATGATTCATCAGAACTTTGACAGTATGATAATTGTCTTTCACATAGTGTCATCAATGTTTAAACATCGTTACTATGACTAGAAACTTCTGATCATGTATTTCATAGTTTCTTTCAACATCTATCATCATTCTGAATCAGAATGCAATCAAATGTCACTGATTTTTATCATCTGACTGAGACAAAATACTCGCGACTGCATAATTGAATGCATCAATCTCGATGCATATATGTTGCTCTGAGTCAAAGTGTCTTAGTATAGATGTTCTCATAAAGACGTCGTAAAGCTGATTAAAAGCTTGTTTCGCTTCGTTCAATCATATAAATGAGTTTGTTTTTACATCTTTTACACTATTTCTCAGCAATTCTGTTAAAAACTCTGCTATCTGAGAGTAATGATGTATAAAATGTTGATAGAAATGAATGAATCTCAGAAAAACTTGTATTTTTTGATACATCTTTGATCTGAGTCATGTTTTGATGATGTCTATTCTACTTAAGTTTATCAAAACACTCTCAATAAATATGACAAATTTTAGAAAGTTCACTTTAGTGATAAAGAATTCACACTTCTTCAAGCTAACATATAGCTTGAACTTTCTTAATTTCTTGAGAATTTGCTTCATGTGATCTACATGATCAGTCTTCTTTATGAAGAAGATTAGAATGTCATTCAGATAAATAACATAAAAGTCATTTAAAAACTTTGTCAAGATCTTATTAATATAAGTCTGAAAAATGACAGACATGTTGATTAAATCAAACGACATGATCATATATTTGAAGTGATCATAACAAGTACAAAACATCATCTTTCACTCATCTTCACATTGAATTCTGAAATGATGATAAACGTTCTTCAAATTTAACTTAATAAACTGCTTGACTTTATTAAGTCTGTCTAAAGTTTCACTAATTAAAGACAGTGAATGATGATTTTTAACAGTGATTTTATTCAAATCTTGATAGTTCATGCATAAATAAAGATTATCATTCTTTTTGAAAATGAATAGAATAAATGCATCAGTTGAGCTGATGAAGTGCTTAATTCATTTTTTCACTAAAACATCATCTAAATACTGTCTCAAAGTCGTTAACTCTGTGTTTGACAAATTATACAACAATTTATATGATGACTTTGCAATGATTTTGATTGCATGATCATGATCTTCATGCAAAGACAGTTTATTTGCACTTTCTGTTGAGAATACATCTTCATATTTTTTTAATTCAACAAGTAAAGTTTGTGTTTTAAATGCATTTGTAATACAACTTGTTATGCTATTCATTGCTTTCACTTGATGTTCAACAATCAACTCTTTGACAATGTTAATCATGACAAAAGTATATACAGTAAACTCATCTTGTAAAGCTTTTGCAAATGCTTGTGCAAAGAACAACTCAAATGCGTACTCATTCATGTTGAAACATCATGTTCTTGTGATCATGTTTATTTGAATACGCTTGAATTGCATATTCAACATACTCAAGATCAAGAGAGATTCTTTCTTGTCAATAGCATAAAAGATACTTATATATTTTTTCTTTATGTTTCAGCTGTCTCTCAGTCAATAACACATTTTATAGACGTCATAACAATAAACATTCTGATCATTCATTTAAATAAATCTTGAAAGATCAACGTTTAACAATGACATATCTTGCTTCATGATAAAACATTGACTAATCATGTTTATCTTAACATTAATATTTATATGAATCTTTGTTTCTGTCTTCTGATCTTTCTGAATTACATGCTCTTTATATATAAGAGTCTTTACAAAAAGAACTTCTTGTTTTTTTCTTGATGATTTGAAGTGTTCATTGAGAGCTTGTCTTTTCTTGAAATCTTGAAACAACTCATATGTGATATTGAATCAATGAATACTCAATTTGCATCAAATTCTTTTGATTTATTCTTGATCTTTTCATCTTTACAATCAGTAAAATAATGATTTTTTCAATTGCACATGTAACACGTTATGTTAAACAAATTCTTGCTATAATGTGATGAAGTATATGAGCTTGTCTTTAATAAAGAATCAGATTTGATTGATCAATGAGATTTCTTTCACTTTAAATGAGTCTTCTTGTTGATTTTATCTTGATCATGCAAGTTCTCGTCTTAAAATCATTTCAACAACAAGACATGTTCTTTTTGCAAATTTGTTTTCAATCGAGCAACAAGATTGATTAATGCATCTCATGTGATAGAAATCGACTGCACATTAGTAATGATCACATGCAGCTCAAATCTCAACTTAATGAATAGATGAGCTCACTTATGCTCATTATTATACAACGATAGTTGATGTTTCAGAATGCTCAAATGAGCTGCAAATGTTCATATCATTTGATCTGAACGTTGCAATGCATTTGCATACTGCTGAGTCATGTTTATATCTTGATTCATTGAATCTTCAATTAAATTCAAAAGAAAGTTGATAAAATTGAATCACATCTGCTGAGCTGCAAATATAGTTTCTTTGTGATTGAATCAAAGTTTCTTTGATTCATTTTTTAAATAAATCATGCAGTAATTGTAATCATAATTGTAATTCATACACTCTTGTGACATCGATTTAGACTCGACTCATGAGAGATTCTATGCTACTTATATCGAGTGAACAAAACTCTCTGAGAAAGAAAATTACTTGTCGTTTACACAATTGCTTCACGCAGTCGAAACAATGAGATTGACACTGTGTTACCAAGTAATGAATTTATAGCTTCTATTCAGCGTGTGATGCTTAAGTAAACTCTTGATGAGAGTGTCTGTGCTGTTTGATTATGATGCATCGTTTTTGCTCTGCTCTTCACTGATGATATTTTATACAATGATGTTTCGATTCAATTCTCGATTCAAAGACGAAAGACGTTTTCTTTGCACTCATGATGCTCGTGATTGTAACGTACGTAGAGCTGTGTTCTCTTACTCAATGATTGTCATTCATTGAGCAGAGAAATATGTGATGAAAGAGAGATGCACACGATGAAAAGATAGAGTGTGATTGTACTAAGTAACTCTTTTCTTCTCTTGACTTGACTTGTGTCATGTAAACGTTGAATGAACTGTTAGTATAAACGTGCAATCATAATCGTTCGATGTTTGACTCTGATCGATGAAAAAGAATGCATTCTGATCATTCTCTTGAGCTCTTGATTTTTCACGTAGATAGATGTATGACTTGACGTCAAGTAAAGAAGATGAGTTCAAGCTTTTTCAGTATATCAGCGTGATCGACGAGTCACTACTTCTTCAAGCACTGTAGTCATGATTCTCAGACTGAGAACAACTGTTTTATCTGATATCTTTTCATCAATTACTTGATGACACTGTCAATGTGATGAAGACGTTTCAGTATATCGACGCAGTCAACGAGTTGCAAATTCTTCGATCACTTGTAATCACGACTCTCATACTGAGAATGACTATTTCACTAGATATCTTTTCATCTTTTACTGACATCGACATGTCATCAATTATCTTCATAAATTGATTGTGACTGTTAGAAGAGATGTTGTCGCGTAGATAAAAACTCTGCACAATCAACTTTTCTGCTTACACAACATTTTAACATCGTTTGAACTGCGTCGAATTGAGATCTCTTGACTCTTCTGACTTCTATTCAAAACATAGAATCAAAAGATTCGTAGTCAACATCATGTACAGATAAATCTCGTTGTCGATCATAAATTATGCAGTACAAAATCTTTTTCTCATCACTTTTAAAATGTCAAAAGATATTTTAAAATGAGATTTTAACATTGCAAATTCACTCTTTATGTTCTTTTATGATTTTGTCATGATACTTTTTCAAAGACATTGAGAATCTTTGCTTTTGCAAAATGACTTCATGATGACTTTGTTTTGTCATCGTCGACACTATGAAGACGATGCATAAATCATTCAAATTCTTCATGAGAGCTTGAGTGAAAATTTCATAATTTCTCTTCATCATTTCAACAATTTGCAGAGTTTCAATCTTTGATTGAATAACTGCTAACTTTTGTTTCTTTCGCAGTTCATCATATTGAAGCATTGCTCATGTCAGCTGTTCATTAATATCAAGAAAGAGTTCATTCTTTACTTCTTCACTTTCTGATTTCATTATGCAACATTCATTTTCTGATATGATGTCTTGTAAGATTGAAATATCATCATTTCAACTTTGTTGCAATTGCGTTGCTGTTATCATGCTTGAATATCAAATTGTCATCTTTAAGAAGAGTTTGAAATAATTAAAACTGTAATGATCAGATTTACTAGATGAATAAATGAGATTTATAAGAGTGATATGACAATGTGATATTCTAAGCAGACATAGAATGAGTATATATTATTATAGAGTTAATTATTAAGAAGTTCTTGATAACTTGAGAAAATCGATCAACTATAAAGAGTTTGTCAAGCATTATCAAGTTGAGCACAGCATAATTCATGACATATTAAGTTGAAGATATGACATAGTCTAAACAATGTCTTGACAAAGTCATAAAGTTTCAGAGCTAACTCAGATCTGATTTTCAACTCAGTCTCTGACTTTAGTTTCTGATTTAATCTCTATGTGTCAATTCATCATGACACATATTTACATTTTGACTTAACTCAAGTACTTGAGTTGAATCTTCTGACTTGACTTGAATACTCAGATCGAATTTCATGACTCAACTTGATATCAATCTCAAGTCAAGTCAGAACTTGCTGATTTGACTTAACTCATCAAGCAATTGAATATGATGTCAAGAGAGTTAAATATAGAAATTTTTCCGGTTTTTCGTCTTTGCATTACCTTTTTGCATTATCTTTTTGATAGAATGTCATAAAGAAAAACATGAAGAAAAACATAAAAAAGAACATAAAGAAGAACATAAAGAAAAACATAAAGAGAAACATGAAGATCATTTGATAGAAAGCTTTGATAGAAAGCTATGATAGAAAGCTATGATAGAAAGTCATGATGAGAAACTATAAAGACTGTTTGATAGAAAGTCATGAAGAGAAGTCATGAAGAAGAGCTATGATAGAAAAACATGAAGACTATTTAATAAAGAATCATGATAAAGAGTCATAATAGAAAGTTATAATAAAATATCTATCTATTTATCTTCATGTCTTGATGAATCGAATTGAAAATTTTAAATCAATACTCAATTTCAATTTTCTGATTCAACTTAAATACTTAAGTCAAACATCTTGATTCAACTCAAATACTTAAGTCAAGAATTCTGACTTGAATTAAATCTTAACGAGTTGAAAACTTGACTTGATCTTAACGACTTAACTTGATGCAATCAATTTATCAATAACTTGAAAGAATTGATCAATTATGAAGAGTTTATTAAGCATTGTTAAATTGAATACAACACATTTCATGATATATTAAGTTAAAAATATAATGTAATTTAAACAATGTTTTGACAGAATTACAATGTTAATTTAAATTTGATCTTTAATTTAGTTTTTAACAATAGTTTTTTTGATTTAATTTTTATATGTCAATTCATCATGATAATTGTTTTTTCTTCTGAGTAAATTCATTTTTAATCTTAATAATTAAGAAAAAAACAATCATAATGCATGCATCACAAATTTTGAAAAAGAGCATTACAAATAAAACAGAGTGAATCTAGAAGATGATTGAATAATGATAAATTGCATGAATCACAGCAATGTTGATTCAAAGATGATTGCAAGCGATGTTGATTCATCACAAGAAAACAGAGATGCAAGATTGAAATACTTACACAATGATGAAGAGAACATCATTGACGTTTCGGCAAAGAGCTTAGATAGCTTGTGAGCTAGTGAGCAGAGTTCATTCAATACTAATGCGCTTGAGGCGCATATGCTAGCTACTAGATGAGACGTTTGCTACAAGCTAGCTGTCAGCTGAGTTTGCATCGTTGATTAGCTTACATGCTACATAGATCAGCTACAAGCTGATTTAGCTGATTTAGCACTAC
>JAABUL010000193.1_pt1 | contig 126431 bp, 116 predicted proteins | sample 5559151 | NCBI WGS metagenome assembly JAABUL01 (sample SAMN10711876, study PRJNA513368) | rock metagenome | isolation source: Antarctica rocks | place: Antarctica: Victoria Land, Pudding Butte sud | reverse complement strand
GACTTTCCGAGACCCTAGCGAGTCTTATGAATGGAGCCGATTTTAGTGAGTGAATGCGTAACTGACGGACTGTCGGCGATGCTGTTCAACTGGAGGGGTGTATTCTGCCAGTGATAGCAAGGGCTGGTATTCAGCTTCCGTTTAGTTGCATTGGATTCTTCTGCTTCACGCCTGGCTGCAGAAGAATCAAAACAAAGACTACTGGGCGGGACGGCAGCGCTATAAATAAAGAGGCGAAATATACACCGCGAATGAATACTAGTATAGATACAACGACGATGACGGTGAGGTTATCAAAGGACGAAGAGGCCTTGAGAAGAAGAGAAGATGCAAGCGTAGCGAAGTGCGTGACGACGACTGCTGAAATGAGCAAATCACTGCAGAGTGCAGAGAGTTCTTTCGTCTTTTGGGAATTGGGAAGATCTGGCGTTCCATTAACTAGGGGGGCTGCAGCCAGGGATTGGGGCTAGGTACAGTACTCGTACCTATACGCTAGGCTGAGGCTGGAATTGATAGGGGACGAATTAGGGTTGCCCATAGCTACCTACACTCAGTAGGTACGGAGGAGTCGGTACCAAAGTTAAGGGAATCACAATACCGAGTACTATTCTATCGTTGAGAGGGAGTGAATAACAACGATCTCATTGTTTCACTCTACAAGTTATTGCACCTTATGCGATGTACACGGTATTCTATATCTTTTACGTGGTCGAGGCCTCAAACTCGGGAATTGTCAGTAGCTACTCCGTACGGAAGTACTCCGTACTACTAAAGGCTGAGGGTGTGCTGGGAAAGGAATCCATCAGTTCGCATCGCCTTGACAAAGTCGTTGGGGCTAAAGAGCGAGCGCTTCAGTATGTACTGGGTACATACGAAGGAGTACGAAGAGTACTGCCTTGACAGTTCACTGATCTTATTTATACCATAATATCTATATTCTACAGCTCCCCAGAGCATTGTTGCCCACTTTAACAATTCAAACCCACATTGTGGTGGCGGACAAATAGCGAGTGCTGACGTTACCTCGTGTCCTAGACTAGTTTCCGCAGTAGAGGCAAAGGCTCCAGATGAAAAGGGGGCTGTCTAATAAATAAAATCAATGAAGCTCTGTACAAAGAGAGACATAGCGTTGAAAGGATCAATCGAGTTGACATAACTTCCGTAATGGGAAATGAATACTGTACCTACGGTATACGGAGGTACAGTACCTAGAATTGGTGAATGTAGGAACACGATTAGTGATTTGAAGATTCCAAACTGGTTATATATTCTATATAAAATAGGCGCGCCGCGCGGAACGAAGGCTCGGAACCTAAAAGGCGGGAAAAGGGTGGGCACGATGATTCCTGATGGCTGTTGTTGGACCTTTGCTTGCTGGCAAAGAGATTGCGTTTTCCTACTGGTGGTCTTGTGAATGACGCTTCTTGTTGTCTCCTTGTCCTATTGCCCGCTCCTGGAGAGCTTCTGAGACCCACCCGCGTTCTTTGAGGCTGAACATCTCTCTTTCTTGGTTGTCGACGTGTTGTGGATATTCCGCCTGCCGAACCGTTCTTCAACCTTTCTCTGACTGACATTCGTAGTTCGGACAGTCCGCTATCAAGACGTCGCAACTCCTAGCCGCTTGACCACACCTTCACTCTTTGCTTCGGAGCCCTATATGTCAAACGCCGTGTAATCGAAGCCGAACGATTCTTGCTTCGAGCTTGTCCTATTAAACATTCCTGCTTCGACACTTATAGTCGACAACTGGGACTTCTGACGCTGTACCCCGAAACTCAATCACCAACCCCGTCGCCTCATACCTGGTTCCTAAGAAGACCTGATTGTCCAAAGGTAAAACAAGTGCATAGCCTGCAGCAAAGAAACCAAGTAAGCAAGAGTGGGAAACAATACGGAGGGTTTGGCTTTGAGCAATTCTCGCTGGTCCCTCGTGAATAACCTGTGAGGCAGTATTGGCAGCAGCCACAATGGCCAATGGGGGTGATACGGATGGAGGGAGATCTCCAAGAACGTACGAGCGGGGCTCGAGGCTGGGATTAGACCCATCGCGTTCATCATTTGCAAGAGAGTCATCCAAGGAGGATCTGCAGAGTGCCTCCACGCAGATATCTCCGCCAAAGGCTCTTCCTGCTGTACCTACTGCCAGCCGCATGGGAAACCCACTGCCTTCAGTATCGACGAATAGTACGCCAGACGCCGCGAACCCAAGGCCACCGGTGCGAGTGTTATCCTACGAAACCGGCGATGATGTTAATCATAGAGCAGTATCGGGTGGATCAGGAAACTGGGAGTTAGAGTCAGAGCAGGAGCACGGACACTCTAGCGCCTACGGAGAATCTATGCCTGTCACGCAGTCTATTCCATACAGGCAAAGGCTCACTAGAGAGGCCCCAGATACCCTGCAAAGACCTCAAGCTGCAATGTTATCCTCTATGAGTGGCCGAGAACTGGGCCCGCCTGTCGCCGTTACTCATTCGAGAAATACGTCTGGCGGTAGCTTCGAGAACACGCGGAGACCATCAGACTCCAGTTGGCCCCTCCAGTACCATCTTCAAGAGCCTGAGTCTGGCAAGGTTGTACCTTTAGTGGGTAGGCGTCCGTCACGTCCAGAGTTTCAAACATCGGTATCCGGTGAATCACTTTCGCTCTCTGCGTCACACAACGTTCCATCAAATCAACATCTAGCGCCCACAAGGAACAGTATGTTTGGCGCAAACCTTCCAAGGCCTGCCTCCACATACTCATCGAGCTCGGAGTTTGGGAACCGGGCACGATCCCCTCAGCTCTCACCCAATCATTACGCTCGCGCACCATCTGCCAACTCGGGGCAGTCAGATAGTCGCCCTGTCTCATATGTTGACTTGTTGAACGTGCCATATCCTCAGCCACCCCCAGCTCCCTCTAATCTTGACAATGCTCAGTTAAGAGAAGCTGTGGGCATGAATGCGTCTCTCCTCAGTACTAGGAAAACCTTGGACATGTATCGCGCTAATGTCAAGAAGACGAACGATCCCACGATACAATACGAATTCGCCGTATTCATGATTAATGCCGCCAAGGAAGCAGGGGCCGCCGGGGAAGGCGATAGCACCCCTCGACATCCCGGCCTTGCATCCTCAAGAGACCTCGATGGCACACCTGACTTAGGCCCCGCCAGCTCTTCCGCCGAGCTCCTCCGCGAAGCCCGCCACATCCTCCAACGCCTCTCCGACCGCAGCTACCCCTTTGCTCAATACTACCTCGCTGACGGTTACGCCTCTGGCCTCTTCAGGAAAGGCAAGGAAGACTACGACCGCGCCTTTCCCCTCTTCATCGCTGCCTCCAAACACGGCCACGCAGAAGCCGGGTACCGCGCGGCTCTCTGCTACGAATTCGGCTGGGGCACCCGCAAAGATCCTCCCAAAGCTGTCCAGTTCTACCGGCAGTCTGCCTCCAAGAACCATCCCGGCGCTATGTCGCGGCTGGGCGGCGCCTGTCTATTCGGGGAAATGGGCCTTGGTAAACGCTATCGTGAAGGCATCAAGTGGCTCAAACGCGCCGCTGAATCAGCCGACTTTCAATACAACAGCGCCCCTTACGAGCTCGGCATCTTGCATGAAACAGGCTATGGCGACGACATCTTCCGCGACGAGTCATACGCCGCTCAGTTATTCACACAGAGCGCTGATCTGGGGCATGTGAATGCCAATTATCGTTTAGGTGATGCCTATGAGCATGGCAAATTGAGCTGTCCAAGGGATCCGGCTCTGAGCGTGCATTTCTACACTGGAGCGGCGCAGAGGGCACACCCGTTGGCGATGATGGCGTTGTGTGCGTGGTACATGGTCGGGGCCGAACCCGTATTGGAGAAGGACGAGAACGAGGCGTATGAGTGGGCCAGGAAGGCTGCCGAGACAGGTATACGCTCATCTTTCTTTTCTTCCATGACACCTTACCATAACTTACTGACAACACCAAGAACCACCGTTCCCAAAGGCAGAGTACGCCGTCGGCTACTTTACAGAAACGGGCATCGGCTGCCGGCGCGATCCGCTCGAGGCCAACGTCTGGTATGTAAGAGCTGCCGATCACGGAGACGAGAGGGCGAAGCATCGAATCGCGGCCATTAGAGCTGCGGCGAGCGGAGGGGGGAACAACACTGCGAGCGTGAAGATTGCCAGTGATGGGAAAAAAGAAGAGGACGAGAAGAAAGGAAAGAAGTGGGGAATTTTCTGATGTATTATTCTTGAATTGGGTTTGTCGTGGCCGGGGGATTGGGTTTGGGATATGGGTATTGCATTGCATCGGGTGAGGTTTGAATTGCATTACCGTCTTTTTTGTTTTGGATCAGGACTGGGTATCCTGAGTACTCACCCAGGTGTTTCCATCTTATCCTTAGGGAAGAGGGGCGGATAGTCGTCTCTGGAAAAGCGTCCCCATAGGGGGGTGGGGTTTTCTGGCATAAACATACAACTAATATATAGAGAGCGCGAGGGTGGGTTTGCGGCATTCTGTTAATAAAGCCAGAAGAATTTAAGCTAATAGATCTCTCGTATCCAAATATCCCCCAAAAAGATCCCATAAGAAACCAACGTCTAATAACACCCGCCCAGATGCACGAACCCCTGGGTTGAAAAGCACCCTATGATTACAAAAATTCCCACCGGGCACCGACCCCAATCCCACGGAACAGAAATGCATCAGATAATCCCCGCCAACCGCCGATGCGGCTCAAAAACCTCGATCCAATGCTCCTGCGCGCGCTCGCAAACCCTGCTCCTGCCAATCCAATCCTTGAGCGTACGATCCAGCTCGCACCCGACACTCTTCAAAATATCCCAGACGTCCCTCTCGAGATCGGTGCCGAAGATCTTCTCCTGGCTCTCTTTCGGTCCCCACAGCCGCAGCGGTTTCTTCGTCTTTTCGGAGACCAGGACTCCGTCGTCGAGGAGGCGGCCGAGGTTCATTTTGGGGACGTTGGCGTGCAGGAAGAAGGGGCGGATGGGGTGGGTGGTGTCATTGATAGCGGAGGCGAGGGCGTCGTCGCCTGGGTGGAACTGCACGATGGCGCCGCCTTTGAACTCGCCGTCTTCGGTGTGGTAGCCGACGGTGCCGACGTGTGTCTTTACTCTGTAGTATGGGAGGCCGAGCACCACGGCTGCGGCGAGGAAGGTTTCTTTGTCGCCTTCGCCCGCGGCGCCTTGGCTCAGGATGGGGTAGTAGAAGCCGGGGCCGTAGATGTTGTAGTAGGCTGCGAGGAGTAAGGTTGGGAGGTGGATTTTCTTGGAGATGAGTAGTTGGCCGGACTCGGAGGCGCGCGCCGGCATGCCTTTGGGGAAGTCGGGCAGGCCGGCGATCATGTAGAAGACGGGATCCTCGGTTGCGATCCAGTAGTCTGGCCAGGATACGAGGCCCGAGGAGGAAAAGGGCTCGGCGGTGAGCAGTTCGTTGGGGTCGCGCAGAGGCATGCAGTCACTGTCAAGTAGCACCGCGGTTTCATACGAGGAGAAGAGCACGGCAAGAACTTTGAGTTGATAGTGGCTTATTTTGAGGGGGGATTTGCGGGTAAGGAAAGACTCGAGGACGAAGCACTCGGCGCCGAGGGCCGGGAGGACGTGTTCGCAGATGTCGGGTTCGTACTCTGTGCGGGATTGTAGGAAGACCTGGACGGGGAGCCGAGAGCCTGATCTGCGAAGCATGCGGAGGGTGAGGATTGCGGGGGCAAAGTACTGGCCTCCGGCTACGATAACAACACCAGTTCCGGAGTAAATGGTGGACGTTATGTTCTGAAAACTGTCGGTGGATCTTCTGATATGCTGTAGGAGACCCTTGTGTGCTGCGTGGAGATTGTCGACATCTCCTTGGGAAAGCCCTAGGATGCTTTGACTCGGCGTCCGCTCTCCATCCGCTTCATCTGACCCGTCTGTAGACGCCCTGTATTGCAGCTCTATGGGGTCAATGTTCGGTTTGGCTTCCTCGAATTTGCTGGCCCATTCGGCCCAGAAGGATACGATGGCTGGCGGAGGAACACTGGGGCCGTGTTTAGATGATAGGAGAATCGAGGGCTTGTAACGGCTATATGACTTCTCCCAGGTATTCAGAAGCGCCAGCAAGCAAACAAGACCAATCGCGGCGACGAGAACCTGGAACAGTCGGTGGGAAGGTCGGATGAACATGGCGAGCTCCGGAAGAATCACAGGGAACGGTACGACATGAGTCGCGATCAATCGATGAACAAGGCTGTCATTATCGTAATTATAAGCATAGGAATAGGAGAGGAGCTGACGGAGCAAGAGTATCTTCGAAGAGAATGACTGCCATAAAGTTCTCCTGTTTCCTTCAGCTACACAGGATCTACTTGGCACGCCAGTAGTGGCTACTGTGCTCCTGTGTGGTACGTCTGGCTGTCGGCAAAGATTGCGGGCGGCCTTACCCCAGACTCTCAGTAAGCTGTACCGTACATATTATACTGTAGAACCAGTAAAGTACTTTAGTTTCGCCCCTGAAACTTCCATTGCTTCTGATAGCTGCCTCCAGGCCCTCCACATGCCGCTCCACCTCCATTGCTGCAGAATTACGGAGTACGGAGTACTTATATCTCTACCTTACACTCGACATCGGCCCTTACACCCAAGATCCCCCAAAGGAGCTCCTAAGTTTCCACAACCTTTTATGATACCCCATATTCAAGTTCTCCTGGAGCAAGATTGTCTCGATTTGGAAGGTTTTCTACGTGGTCACATCGGTCTCTGAACTTGTATCTAAACACCTTTGGATTGTCAATTGTCTACGTGCAACCTTCAGACAATCGCAAAATTGTCTTCTCGATGACCTTCTACCCAGAATTATGAACAGGCGGCACCCGAAAACTGGTTGAGGCCTCTCAGACATTTCATCCCCGAGTTGTTTAATGTCACACCACCCTGGCTAACACGAGCAACCGATAGCAATGGGCGCTCTGAGGATGTTATTATTGAGGTTGAAAAGTGTGCTTTGATGCGGACGTGTAGGCTCATCTCTGTGATAACGAAAGATAGCTCAGCTATATCGAAATCAATTCAATTGGAATGTACCTTTAGAATGCTGAATACATCCTTGAGTAGGGCATCCAACCCTAGATACATCCTTAAGTAGGGCATCCAACCCTAAGCTAGTCCTCCAAGGTCGACAAGCTGACTAATCGTGGCTGGACTCGGCGAGGGCAGGGGTTTGTAAGGTACATAGGTACATAGGTACCTAGGAAAGCCCACCCGCAGTCCGCACCCCCTCGGTCTGATGGTCTACTCGTAGGCTGTGCAGCTTCACGGGCTTGCACTGCTGCCATATGAATTTCGTTTCCAAATAATAACCACTACTATACAGGTCACTCCATTGGAATCCCACCTCCCCTTATACCGTGGATGAACGTTTGTATTCTCATGATACCCACGTCGCTCAAATATTTCAACCCCCCCACAATTGACCGCCGCCAAAATCAGTCGCTTTGTCCCTTCACGAGTGCTGCATATCGACACTGCACCACATCATATTTCCCACTGCGAACACTCGAGCAAGAGACTGAAGGCCGCCAATGATCTTATGGTGCTGACCTCATCTCCGACCTTTCCCGCGTGGCCCTTTGTTGTGACAGCCTGTCCGGCTCGTATAACTCTGGTGATCGCTAGACTTGAAGACTCAACAGCGTGAAACGCCGATCGCGTGATTGGGACATAGCATGAAATCTCCACCACCTACTGTACGCAAAGGCCTTGAGACCCAGTCTTCAGGCCCCGAGACTTTCGAGGATTTCCCCTCACTCAAGAAATCCCTTTCCGCTCACTTCAGCAATCGATCCCAGCGCCCTCCGGCACGCCACAATGTATCCTCTGAGAATGGAAAAGCAGAGATGTTACGGCGCCCCAAGCCGAACCCCAGCAGCTCATCCCTCTCTGTCGACATCCCGAAGCTCCCCAGTGCAGCGGATGCGGCGTTCTCGGCACTACAATATCTCCCTACCCCTTTGATGGTACTCTCCACCAACAAAACCATTGTTTTGGTGAATGAGGCCATGGAAAGGCTGTTGGGCTTGGATTCGCTGGAAGAACTCAACCATTCTTCCGGCGAAGAAGGTCAGGAGTCGGCCCCAGTGACTGACATGCTTTTGGGTCAGTCGCTCTCACAAATCGGTGTCGACATGGTCCAAGATGGACAGCCCATTTGGGTTAGCTGGGAGAAATTCCTTGACGAGCTGGCCGATGAAATGGAGACGAACACTTCTCAGACAAAAGAGAATGTGGTCCGGAGTGATCGAGATAATAGAACGAGGGAACGAAACATGGTCACGGAAACATTCAAGAACCCTAGTCACTCGGCAAAAGTCCCTTCAATAGACAAGAAGCAACCCTCGAGCAGGATAAGAAGCCGCGCACTGGTGCATGACGCCGTCGTCAACGTCGTTTTAAGCTCCCAGTATATCGGCGCAGGCAGTTGTTATCCCTCACGAAGCCCCATGTCTTCTAGCACGGATACTCAGACGGATGCCAAGATGATCATCTCAATCTGGACAATGGAGAATCAACGGTATTTTACATTGACCTTTACAAGCACTTCTACTACGACAATATCGACGAACCGACCTCATCCACGAGCTATCTCCAGATCTTCAACCCAAGGCACATTGTCTCCGTCTTCCCTATCCACCCCGTCCTCACCCACCAGCCCTAGCTTCTGTGCAAACTGCGGCTCTTCCCGAGGCTTCACACTTACCACGCCTGCAGGAATTCCTCTTTCTCTATCACCTTTCCCACCACTTGGTGCGCCTGGCAAGTCAAACGTCGCCCTCTCCCCTTCTGTACTGCAAAAGACGAGCCGAATGAAGGACGCCATAATAAATGCTATGGAGATACCAGTCCTAGCCATGTGGAGGGATGAAAGCCTGGGAATTCCAAACAAGGCAGCTTCCAAACTCATGCAGCAAATTGCAGATCCAATTTCCGAGGATGCTTATGATCTGCTCTCGCGATTCAAGGTCTATACTGAAGACTTTCAGCGAGAACTCAAGGTCGAGGAGCATCCTATCATTAAGCTCTGCAGAACCCAGACTCCTTTTACTAAATGTAAAATCGGCCTCCTCGACTCGAAGTCGAAGCGTAGACATTACGATGTTAGTGGCGAAGGTATCTTTGACGAAAAGACTGGAGAGTTCTTATTTGCAATCGTCACATTGCAAGACGTGACAGAGTATACAGACATCATCAAGACTCAAAGCGAGGAAAACGATCAGCAGTTTCAGCTTATCTGTGACACAATGCCTCAAATGCTTTGGACGACTACACCCGAAGGGTTGCATGACTGGTTTTCCCGTCGATGGTATGATTATACCGGGCTGTCTGTTCAGCAGTCTTTAGGTCTCGGCTGGCAGAATCCATTCCATTCGGACGATACGCCCCAAGCGCAGAAGAAATGGAGTCACTCGCTAGCAACGGGCGACGAGTACTCCGTCGAGTATCGGTGTCGAAGATATGATGGTGCATGGCGATGGATGTTAGGGCGCGCCTTGCCGTTAAAAGACCACAAAACCGGCAAAATCGTCAAGTGGTTTGGGACGTGCACGGATATCCATGATTTGGTCGAAGCTCGATTGGCAGCGAAGCGCACACGGGAGCAATTACTAAATGTCATCAAGCACGCACAGGTTACAGTCTGGGCGGTCGACAGCAATCGCATCTTGACCTTCCTCGAAGGAAAGCTTATGTGGGACGACGACGAGGAGGACATCACTCCTGATAGTGTGGGCATGCGTGTTTCCGATGTATTCGGAAAACACCATGGCGAGGTTGATCTTCCGCTGTACATGGACCCCATCAACGAGATTCTCGAAGGCAGAACTAGAGAAATGGTTCATGAACATCACATTGATGGTAATGGACGATGGTTTCGCACACGCTTTGTCCCAACACTAGGCAAGAAACGGCATGGTGGCACTGAAGATGAAAGTTACGTTGATGGGGTCATCGGTGTTAGTATGGACGTTACGGAGCTTAAAGGACGAGAAGCTGAACTGCAGTCGCAAGAAAAGGAGAACATTCGGCTCCTATCAGCCGAGACTGCTGCCAAAGAAGCGAGCAGACTCAAGAGCCAGTTCCTTGCCAACATGTCACATGAGATTCGAACGCCTATAGCAGGCGTGATAGGGATGTCAGAGCTCCTTACCGATACGAATCTTGACCTTGAGCAGAGAGAATTTGCAGAGAATATCCAGAGATCTGCAAATGGCCTCCTGACTGTCATTAACGATATATTGGATCTTTCAAAGGTCGAGTCCGGAAGGTTAGATATCGAAGAAGTCCACTTCAGCTTATCTGTGGTCATTCACGACGTCTGCAAAACGCTCTCATTTGCAGCCGAGAGAAAGAACCTCACATTTGAAAGCGATGTGCAGATAGGCGCCGATGAAGATTTGATTGTCATGGGTGATCCTGGTCGAGTTCGACAGATACTTACCAACTTACTTACCAACAGCATCAAATTCACCTCGGAGGGGTTTGTGAGATTGGCGGTAAAGGCCAAGAAGGAGACGAGTGAAAATATTGAGGTGCTCTTCGCCGTGGAGGACACTGGTATTGGTATCGAAGAGGAAGTGCGAAAGCGTCTGTTCAAACCCTTTAGTCAAGCCGATTCCAGTACAGCTAGAAGGTTTGGTGGGACTGGCCTTGGGCTCACGATTTGCAAGAACGTAAGCTTCTAAGAGGAAGGGCTTGTATGGCAATGGCTAACATTTGACAGCTGGTTGATTTGATGCACGGAGATATCACACTTGACTCTGCTCTCGGGACCGGCACTAAAGCTACTTTCTCCATACCATTCAATAAGCCCCAATTCAGGAGTGGTACCTCACCCTTGATCGAAGTTGGATCTATACCCGAGAGATTACGATCAGAAATGTCGGTGTCTGGCTGTACATCAGATGAACGGGGGAGCTCAACTCCACCTCAGAGTCCTCTGGATGCGGCCGGTTTCGCTCTCTCCCATCGTCACCATCGAGCTAGCTCCCAAAAAGCAAGAACACCACCTTCGGGCACACCCACGGATCAAGACACGATTTTGACAGAGGCTGACCGCAAGAACATCCATGTGCTGGTTGTAGAGGATAAGTATGTTGTACCCATGGTTATGGATGTGCATCTTGCTGACCATGTGCAGCGCCATTAACCAGCAGATTGCGCTCAAAACCATAAAGAAGTTTGGTTTCTCCGTCAACGCCGTTTGGAATGGTAGAGAGGCTCTAGATTACCTCATTGCAGCCCCATCGCAGGGTAAACCCAAGCCCGACATAATCTTGATGGACGTCCAAATGCCGGTACTCGACGGCTACCGCGCAACCCATCTAATCCGCACTCACAGCCCGTACTCTTCGATTGATGGCATGTCCGCTGTCCCAATCGTAGCAATGACTGCCTCCGCCATCCAAGGTGACCAAGAAAAGTGCAGGAAAGCAGGCATGGATGACTACCTTGCGAAGCCTGTTAAAGGCAAGACTCTCGAAGATATGCTCATCAAATGGGCCATCAAGATCAAGCGAAAAGGACGTCTCAATGAAAACCGCGCTCCCTGGGAAACCAGCCACGACAGCAATTGCTCCGCCCCTAAAATCATCTCGGCCTCGACTCACGCCGCTGACCCCGTCGACTCCACTACAGAAACTTCTGAAAGCAGCGGCGACAGTGATTGCGCAATTATTGATGCCAGCGGCCTTGCAGAGCTAGAGTCCGAAGGGGATCGAGAAATGCAACGCGTCGAAGCCGAAGAAAAAGCAACTTCCTTACGAGACGATAAACTACTGGCTGCCAGCAACTCCCACATCGACCATAGCACCCTCGCCATGAACACGCACTCCCGCCCCGGTCCCCCAATCGCGGCACTGACGGAAGAAAACATGGACCGCTTCGACCGCGCGCACGACGAGGCTCATGGACCTTCGTTGATGCCCGACGAAAATGGCGAGGAGCTCTCCGATAGCAGTCTTAGGGCTACGGGGCGTGATGACTCGCCACCGACGAGTACGGTGGGGAGTTTGAGGGGTCCGCATGCGGGGCGGTATGCGAAGGCGTGGAGCAATGATGTTGGGGGAAGAGGGGCGAAGATGAAGAGGAACCAGAGTGATATGAGTCAGAAGACTATCACGCAGTTTAGTTTGCAACAATAATGAGCAGATGAATGATGTGGATACGACAGCTAACAATGGTCCAATGGGCCCAGGGAGTGGCAATCTTGTTTTCCATCGAATTGGCGCAATGGGTGGTTAACGATCGGAGTTTCGCTACAGGGAGGCGCTATTGCAGAATCGGGGGGTTTCTACCGGCGTCTGGAGCTGAATTGGCTGGATGTTGCATCACCACCGGCATAATGAAAAAATCCCAGCGTCGCTCTTTTCGGCGCTGGGCACTTTTGCATGGAGAGGGCGCTCTTGTTTCTCGATTAGAAACGGGGTATTTACTGCTAGGAAGGGATGTATATATGATGAAAATGCGATGACTAGGCTCCGTGAATATAGATGGAAAGCATAGCCGAGAAGTGCTGGAAAGTAAGATGTAATAACCAGCTGTGTGATTCGCTTTTTAGTTGGAAAAGATGTATTTGAACATAGGGTCCGATGATGCTGGGAGGTGCGAGAGGAAATGGAAATCCTCCCATATTCAAAACACAAAAATCCCCCACCTAGCTTTCTCTAAACCCTTCCTTTACGCTTCCCACCCTTCTTTCCTGCCCTTTCCGTCGTGTTTGCATCGCTTCCCCCACGTTCGAGATCTCAGCGTCCTTGTGCCGTGCTTGCTGCGAGCTCTTCATTGCCTCCGCGGCTTTTCGCTCCAATTCTGGTCGAGTGGGAGTGGATGGGAGTGGGGTGAGGTGGGGATTGCGATGGATGGGGAATGAGAAGCGAGAGATGGGGCGTGGGAGTTGAGTGAGAGATGGGACACGAAAAAACGAACGATGGAAATATATATTAAAGGGGGGAGCCAAATAGAACGTATTATCTTTCTTTCTTTTTGATAGCCGTACTGTATGTATGTACCATCTGCCCTTTTCCTATAACCACGTGTTATTTTTTAGCACGCAGATGGGTTTGGTTCGGCGCTTTTCTTGGAATTGTATCGGGGATAGGTGAGGGGGAGAGAGAGTATATATGTACATGTGCCTTTTGAAAGCTTAACTGTTTGGAAGTCGTCAGACTGTAAGTTTTAGATAACATGACTTGAAGTATTTTTGCCTCCTGGCCAATATCTTCATCCCGACCGTCGTGATGGAGAGCATCTTTTCGTGCATGGGTACAAGGACGGAGAAATTAGCCGTTTCGCGGACGAAGCATTCTCGAGGAAGGTGCTTCTCGCACACCATCGTGTCTCTCGGATTCCGTTGATGTCGTTCGTCACGGAGCTGTTGGGTCTAGTGACTGTACTGTTGAAGCAGCGGAGATGGTGGTGATGGATTTATGCTTGTTGGATTTTTTTGGCGGGGGTGTGTGGCTATTAAAGAAAAAGGGGGAGGGGAGGGGGGGGTTGACAAGTATAGAAAGGAGGCTCCAGTGCCTGCCTGCAACAAAGGCGGAGATTGAGCAGCCAGTTTTTGGTCTGGTTCGCTGGTTCCCCATACGGTAGAAATCGCCAAGATATATGGCAGCAATGAATAACCTTATTGGATCTTCTGTAGCCAACCAGCTTCGTCAAGAGCGGGCAACCGAATCTAACAAGGTATGTGTTCAAAGATTGATGCCAGTAGCAGCCGCTGTTGTTGGGCTTTCGTTGTTGGATTCGTAATCGAGTTCTTCTGGTGTAAGTACTTCATCATGAAGGAGATCTGTTGTGATCTCGGGAACTAGGTAAGTGGTTGTAGAGCTGTGGCTGGAATACCAACAACCAACATGTTCTCACGGTGATGACTGAGTACAAAGCTAGGGCCAATGGCAGGGACATGATAGGGTATCGTTCTTGGTGCCTAAGAAGGAGGAGAGAAGATTACCATTTTCTCTATGTCAAGGAGGCCAAGAGTCCGTGAGTAGAAAAGGAAGGAAAAAACCAAAAAAAACAAGGTAGCATCAACTGGTTTCGATCCAGTGCCCTCCGGGTTATGAGCCCGGCGCGCTTCCGCTGCGCCATGATGCTGATGATTTACAAGGATCTGACCCTTATTTATTTAAATAAAAACCATCAGATATTGTGTATGAGATGTGGTGCGTACCGCTAACCTCATCCTCCCAAGCGCGTGCTCGACATCTCGCGCGATTTCTGATAGCATCACGATAATCAAGTGCAAAGAACTATACTGTCGAAGACACATCTTTATATGTTCTATCTAATGTATTTATTGATTTAACGAAATACTTGCTGTGTAAACAATGGTATTTGACGCTGCCGGCGTTACGGTGAAGCTACAGTATGGTATTACGAGTACTGTCGTGAATCGCGTCAAGCTCATCAATCGTACAACGTAGGTCGGGTTGAGACAGGGCAGACGGTCGAAAAGGTACTTCTGTGTAGGATAAACGCAATGCGAAGCTGTGAGGATTATTTGTTAGGACCGAAATGTGGCCTTGATGATGCTTAGAGCTATTGTGCTTGAAGGCGACGATGCGCTGGCACTAGATAGCTAGAAATGCAAAGTCTGTGTAGGTCCTGTATGAGTATTGCAGACAAAATTATGGGATCTGAGGAGTTCAGGTGCGGCTCGTAGAATGAATGTTGATGTTTTTGATATTCGATGACTGAGAGATCAAACTCGAATTCATCGCTACAATCAACAAATCGGATTCTCAGCGAACGCTCACCAAGCTTTCACGAATCGTCGACTTGATTTCAATTATTGATCATTAAGTAGGACTACTGGCGAAGTCTACAATTTTGCGCTCACTGCTGTTGCTTCAATATTCACTAAGCACCTGGTCGCACATTCATCACGATGGTAGCCAAGCTTCACGAAACTTGCGCTCGAGTATGAAACAATGACATCCAATTCGTCCTGATCTTCTATGTATCTAGAGACTTTGGTTACACTTAGCCAAAGATTCTATAATACACAGAGACACCCCCTCATCGCCAACATGAAGAACGACGATCGGGAATGACTGGGCGAATGTGGGAAGGAGATTCGAGACACCAAACCCTGCCACCGGGTTCGAGAAGAGGCCTTTCGGAATGGCTTCTCGTATGGTACTGCCTATGACGGATATTCGACACCTTTGACACGGAGACAAGTCCGGCTTGAGCAAGAGGAAAAGGACACATGAGAAAAGGTTGTAATCGAATAGAAGATCCCCATCTCGGGATCTGGATACTCTGACATGTTCGTTTCGGTTATCACCACATCAGTTGGCGCTGGCCTTAATGAGGAACAAACTTGGAGAAAGCATGGCTGTAGCTTTGACAATAGTGTTCTCGGTAGTCTGCTAGCAACTTGAAATGGAATTTCGTAGCCATCACATTTGACATATTGCTATCCCCCCATTGATCTCTTCCAAGCCCGCAGCTTGTCAGACCTTGAAACCGTCTACTTCAAGAAACCTCGTTGCTCGTACATTTGAGGTCTACGGAGGAACCAGCATTAGTCTTATCAACCATGTCATTCTCTCCTTCTCAAAGCTTGAATCGTGTCAATCGTTTGGAATATCTGTCATAGGCCGGTCGCTCTGGTTGGATGAACTTGCCAGGCTGAGCTTAATTTCGTATATAGAAGTAGAAATCTGTGTTCTCTTTCAAATACTCAAGTATTCAAGCTGCCGTGACCATCATATTAATCTCTGTAATAGCTCAAAACCGTACGAGTGTCATCATTTGTAACCCTGCCGTGACCGTTTGATTAGTATTTGAGAGCAGCAATGACCCCCTGCGAGCTTCAAACCCCTTACGTGCATGATATTGACCTTCTGTTCCGCGCCGGTGATCGGCGGCCGCTATGAATCGTTCGTTCAAGAGCCGAATCGTCTCCGTTACGATGGCAGCAGCTGTATGTGCTGACTCGACGGATGGTAGAAGGGGTTGCCACGCGGTAAGGGCGTCCGAAGGTTCATGGTGGGGGTAGTGTCTGGTGTATTGCTCCATCGAGGAAAACATTCCATATAATATCTGTTGATTCGAGATCTGACGACTGAATATTCATTTTTGACGATCTATAGCCAAAAGACTCAGACCAGAGCTGCTGCCATTGATGTTTCTGGCTTAGTGGTGTCGATACCGGAGTCTTCGTGAGTATAGTGTTTAGAAGGTCCCTGTCCATCTGGCGGAAGGAGGGTTTCTGCTGGATGCTCGGTCAATGGTGCCAGTCCGCCATTTTGAAGATTGTCATGGTTTGGAAATAGCACGTGAGATTCACTCTCGGGATAGCCGCTATGGCTGGATGGACCGCTCGATAGCGACGAGGAAGCTAGCATCAAATTCGATACCTTGAGTGGTTGGCCCGACTTGTCGATAGCTAAGTCGGTTGGTTGCACGTTCTGTCCTTGGATTGGCCCGGGGTTGAGATAATCGGTCGCAATGGCCGATCCAACCTCTTCTAACAAGTCCTTCGTTTCTTGTTCTTCAAGATGCTGCGCCGTCTTTTCCCTGATCTCACCAAGAGCGTTATGATCATCCAATTTGATATTAGACACTCCATGATTAGCGTCGAACCGCTCATACATAATGAGATCTGAGTTCAAATATTGGAATTGTTTCATAAACACTGCCTTTTCTTCCGAATTCACCGCAATTTCGGTCAAGGTCTGTTTTAGGAATACACCTTTTCTGATGATGCCGGGTATCAGGCCTGCCAGCCGATCTCGCTTTCCAGGCTCCACTTCGTCGGCTTTAGCACCAGTACCGATATTGGTGAACCGAACGCGTGAGCAGTCAAGATCACCATGAGGTGAAAATTGTGGAGCCGAAGTCGCAGAAGCAGCCATCGGTCTAGTCGACTTCTTTCGCTCACCACGAGTATAATGAAAATATATGGCAAAAGACGGATTATTGTGCGCCAATCCTCCATCCGCAAAAAATCTGTCCTCGATACTGATGACCGGAAAGAAGGTTGGTGCCGCCGAAGTCGCTCGCGCTGCGTCGCAAACTTTGCACATGAGGTTGTCCTTGCAAGGCAGGCTGCAGATAAGGACGGCTTTATTTTTTAGCTTGGAGTATTGGGAAGAGGAGCAATGCTCTCTACAAATCACGGCACTAATGATAGATGTGTTAGCGAAACAAGCCTCGTCTTGGGAAGTAGCCATGCTGAAAATATTGCGTGGTAAAATTCTCAGCATCGCGGGGACGTACCAAGCTACCCTATCTGCTTCATGCCCCATCGACATGTTTTCGTCGAGTTGACGATCACGTAGCAATTTCCGGATGCAGTTCCGCAGACATTTTCCTGAATACCTTGCAGGGGCGAGTCCATGGGTTATTCTACCCCTCAAATGCTTTTTCCCGAAAATCACCCTGGAAAGCTCTTCATATTGCGTAATACATTCGTCGACTGTCATTCCCATCTTCCCAAGCATCAGAGCGATCAGCCCTCCGGTGCTCGTTCCAGCCACAAGCTGGAAGACGTGATGCGGATGCAGCTCGCCGGAAGCTGCGCCGAGGCTTGTGAGAGTTTGGTTGATTTGGACCATCAGCGCTTGGAGAATAAGCAATGACGAGAGACCTCGAACCCCTCCTCCATCTATCATCTCATGTTAGTAAAGGTGGAATACTATTACGGACGATGAGGATCAGTTACCTAACGCGAGGACGTTGAGACGCTTGGACCCGGCGTTTAAGTTGTTCATGTCTTCAAATTGGTGTATAAAACCCGAGCTACAGCACGCTCCTGAAATTGGTAGGAGCGAAGCAATCAGGCTGAGCACAGAGTATGCCTTGTTGCTTATGGACAGACAATAGCCGCAGATTCCGATTTCGATGAATTGGTTCCACTAGTCACCAAGGTTGAACAGCAAAACAGACGAACCGAAGAGTATCCTAACGTTTGAAAGTCGCCACAAACAATCCACGGAGGCGGGGAGTAAATATATATGTAGAGTCGATAGAAAGACAATCGGACAGATAACGACGTTCTGGCGTGAAGGGCATGTTGTCGCTTGTGTGAAATGACGAGCGGTGTGACTTTTGTTGAACTACGCTCAGCCTTGCCTTGAAGAGTTCTCTGAGCCGCCAGTTCTAGTCCTGGTGCAGGCTAACAATTGACGATGGGGAGGGGGGGTGGGGGGAACTCGCAAATGGCTTCCAGTCTGCCTAAGACGCACACACCCTGCAAAGCCTAAAATCTCATTCGGCCTATCATGGAAAAAGGCCGATATTTATCTACCGGAGGAAAGCCGGTGGCCCATGCGGCATCAGCCTCCCCTCTAGATTGGAGCAATCCGCGGCTCCATGAGAAAGAGTGGAACATATCCATCGGCAAAGTGCATTGTTAAGGTATGAGGGTCAAAAGGAGCATATGTGCATGTATTTGTATATGGTTGAAATACAGTAGGAAGAAGCTACGAAGATAGGAAGGAGGTGAAAAGCCCTAAAGGGCTCGGAGCGGAGATTACTAACCACAGGGGTAGCAGTATGTACTGTTCCTTATTTCCAACATGCATCTCGTGGAAAAAGAAGATAACAATAAAAATAACAATGCGAGAAACAATAATATTGTGGAAGCTTCGCCCGTTGGGGAGACCTGTCGGTGGCTAGTCAAATTCGAGATTGAGTCAGCCGGAGATGCCTTTCGAGAGTACTCCGTAACACAATACTAATGTCGGTTCATGCGTCAGCTCTTGCAGCGCCCCTAGTCAGCTAATATCAAGCCTTGTGCGGTATCTGGTGCCCCCTACTGGTATGCGCGAGTCAATCTCATGATCGAAATCGGCAGTCTTGTTCCGAGTTTAGAATTACTCGTTGTCAATCAATTGCCTCGCGAGCGTGGAAAGGCTGCAATCCGCCTGACAGAAGCATGGTGGGGGGATGGCGGTCGTGGCGGTCCATCGGGAATCAGGATGTTGCTCGCGTTATATAGAACTATTTGGTAGGTCAAATATGTTTTGCAACCACCACAACCTCCGCGCCCCGGGCTTTTGGGGGTGCCAAAAACAATTGGGTGGTGGTGACCAACCGATATCGGTGGCGGTGTTGAGGCTGACGTCAATGGGGCGCCAAGAAGGCGCAGTCATTAAACGAGATCCAGTCATGCACTGCAGTCTGCAGAGTGAGTTGCTACATGCAGCACCTGGCTCGTGTCACCGTCACCCTGAAAGGTTACAGACTATATTCGTCCAGCCGCGTCCTACTACTGCGCAAGTAGGATCGAGTCATGTATAAGAAGAAGTCGCCGCCCAACGCCATCTGGTCACGGCCTTTAAACATTTCGATATTCCACTTAACTTCGCTTCGAAGCAGACGAAACAATAACCACCTCTGCAGTACATGGCCAAGTTGCCAAAGCCTACGAAGCCTCTGAAAATCCTGACCATCGATGGTGGCGGACTTCAGGGCATTTCAACCCTACTCATCCTCCACAAATTGCTCAATGCAATCGCCCGGAACAATGGATTCCCAGACAGCAAACCTCGGCCCTGCGATGTCTTCGATGTCATTGCGGGCATCGGCCCAGGTGGCTGGCTGGCCTTGCTGCTCGGCCGCTTCCAAATGGACGTGTCAGCCGCCTTAGCCGAGTGGTACAACCTGATCGACTGCATCGCACCCAGATCCAAGGCTGAGGAACTTCGCATGCGCCTGATGCAGCACAGTTATTTCGATACCGATCGCTTGGTGGAGCAGATTGACCAACTCACCGAATTCTACGAGACCGACAAGCATATGTTCTTCACGCCACCAAATGGCACCCGTTGCAAACATGTATTCGTCTCCGCCTTGAAGACTGACTCAAAGGATACGCACCTCGGGTACAATCTTTTTCGGACCTACGATTGTCCAGAAGGTTCCAAAGTACTGGACGGGCCGTCAGATCCTCGCAAGTACAAGCTCTCGCACGCTTTTGGGGTCACAGGAGCGGCCAAGTACTTCACGCCTCCCTGGAAGGAGACTTCAGCCAAGAATGGCAAATCGAAGTTTCTAGATATCCAGTTTCCGAGTCCTCACAACATCACGGAACTTGCGTTGGACGAAATGTGGGGGATCTATGGCACAGATGTGGAGATTTCCGTCGTAGTCAACATTGGACCTGGAATCCCTAATGCTTCTGACTGCAGGAATATTGCGAGAAGGTTCTCCTGGGGCAGCAAAGCAGCAACGACAAGCCCCGCGCTCCCGAAAAGGAGAAAGTTGTCTGGTGCTAAGGAGATCACCACCGACCCCAAAAGAGTTCCGTCCCATGACTACGAGCCGACAGACGAAATGCCCCATAATGGATCTGAAATCTCTCCTCGGGTCAAATTCGATCAAGAGCTACCAACTCTTGCAGGCGACACGGAGAGGAAGACGCCCGTCGCTCGTCATACCACTTTTGGCTCCGAACAAAATGTTGGCATTGAAGAAAAGCTAAGAAGAGATGAAAACAAGATCGAGGTCGACATCAGAAGGAAACTTCGGAACGTCTACCAAAAGAATACTCCGCCGTACTATCGACTGGCGCCCGAAAAATCCGCCCCTGGGACTGCTCAAAACGACACTTCCTCCCCCAAAGCATCGTTTGATGCTACAATGCAGTATCTTCATATCCGCCACGTAGAGGTCGACATAGAGGAAGTAAGCCAGCGTGTACTTTTAGAAATTCCTGTGCTAGCCGGATAACATTCATTGCTAGCGAAATGAACCCGTGCCAAACCAACGACCTTCTAACGCCATGTATGTTGGCTGTTTTGGCGCATTTGTTTTGCGATTTCTTCTTATAGTTCTATACTATAATCATATAAAACGCCAGAAGACATTTTCCACTTTTCTTAGGTCGGTAATCGGCGAAGTTATGGCCCGCGTCATTTGATAGCAACCAACTGCGGCGCTTTCCAAAAGAGGCCAAGGAGGGAGCTGATCAGATGCTCGGGCCTTGTGAGGCACACACACGAGGTAGGATCCTTTAAAAGGCTCAGCGAATCCTGAAACCGCTGAAACCGACAAGATGTTATTTATAGGAACCGGTTAGGAGTGAACAGTCGTATTTCAAACAAATGATAGGTGATTGTGAGTTCTCGTGATTCTAGCTGACTAGGGATCTTGAAAACTTTGCCACAGATAGGATGACTGTATCCTCGTTCTTGGGGACCTCCGATTCAAAGAACAAAGCCCGAATGCGGCTAGAAGCAGACGGCAGGGAACACCCGTTCTCTCTGCTCCACAAGCTCTGTTGGGTCCTGGCAAATAGGGCGTAGACTCGCAAAAGGCTATAAGACATGCTTAAAGCGTTATACGTATGTCGTGTCTAACGACGAGACAGATTGCTGCCTCAAACCTTCAATTAGTGGACCCCATCGCACATGGCGAGCAGGCGAGCAAGCGACTCAGGTGCGATGCGGACGATTAGGCAATCTCAATTCAGCTGTTGCCAGACTTACTTTCGAACATGAAATTTATTCAGAACAAAGCGATTTCCGCGGCCTTCTTCTCCTTCCGGGTTTGCACTAATTTTATTGCGTTGAGTCGGCAGCAAGGGCATCGTTCTCTGTCCCTTGTCGCCGCGCTGGGGGTCCCCCCACCTCCTTCTCCTCCTTCTCCTTCTCCTTCTATCCTACACATTTCGGGATTATTGCAGACTCTATGATTGGACTATTTGCTTCGCGTGGACGGAAGAAAGTTATTGTAGTTTAGACGGAGGAGGGGCGTTTGATGTTGGATGGATCCAGGTGGTTCCATGCATATGCAGTCCCAAGCTTCTCTCTCTATCTCTTTGTTAGATAGTGCCTACACATAGGCCTCATAGCATCCTATAAAGATCATTAGGTTTCTCTCTTCACTTCCGCCTGTCGTCCACACAACTTTTGAGATCGACGTTGCGAACTTCCTGTGGAGTCTGGTATGACCAGATCGACGCTATCTCGATTAGTGTTGATATTTTTGAACAAGGGTTGTGGATCCCACTCAGCTTCTAAGCTCTCGCTACGGAAGTCGGCTCATTGTTACATAGGTGAACCCGATTCCTCATCTTGGTGCTTTTGATAGTCGAGGCGGTCGCTGATGCAGGCGGCGCTGCTGCCGGCAGTCTTCTGTTATCGATTATATTGCGAGAGACTCTTCTTTAGGGAACAGGAGGCCAAGCCAGGCAACAGTGGTGATGAAGACAGTTATAATAAGCGTGAAGCAGCTATAGCCGAGTACGAGGCAGCCAATTTAGGCTCCCCCGTGCTGCGTCTCTTCTAGCACGAGTGCCTCCTCCTGAAATGCTCCTCCGTGCTCTCTTCGTGCTCCCCCCGCTCCCTCGGTGCTCCTTCGGTGCTTCACTGACGCCCCCCCTTGCTCCCTCGGTGCTCCCCTCGGTAGCGGCCCTGCATCGAGGGAGCGCTGAGGGAGCAGGGGGGAGCAGGGGGGAGCACTGAGGGAGCAGGGGGGGCAGTGAGCGAGTGCAGGGGCGCAGCAGATGGGAGCTTGAAAAGGCTGCTTCCTACTCGGCTGAAGTTGCTCACATTTGCTGTTCATCAGTGTATAATAATGGTTTTTGGAGTATTATCACAGATGACATCATAGGATTCAACGGAATCGCAAAATGAACACAACGTTGACGGCGAGGTTAGCGAGTTGGAAAGGCGTTTCTTGGCAGATAATTGGGCCTGGTCAACCTAAAATAGAAGTTCTCAGTCCTAATAGAAGTCTTTAGTCCAGACACCGCCAGGCTTTACTAATTTCACTCAGTCATTTCCCTGAAAGATCCTTGAGTTCCCCTGATAAAAAAAAATCGTGAAGAGCTGACACATACTCATGATCATCCGATGCCCTCTGTCCCCCACCAACGGTTGCAGGGCCTGCAAGATGCTCTGGTCAAACTTTGGTTTCATAAGAGTCACAGCATTCTCGCTGAACAAACACTAGAACAGCGCAGCAGAGGAGATCAGGACGCCGAACTCGTCGCTGTAGAAGCTAGGGGTCAGCTCGTAGAAGATCAGGATGGCGAGTATGATGATGGTCGCGGTGATCAAGCCCGGGATGCCCAGGGATTCGTCGAGGTTGCTCGTGGCGTAGCTATGACTGAGGTGCATGAGCAGTATCGTAAAGACGTAGACGATGGGGACGTGCGACAGCATCACGATGCCGGGATACCACTGCTGCCACGGACGATTCATGCTCTCGGCTGTTCGAGTAGTGGAGGTAGTCCGTAGGATCTCGTCTGCATCAGTCTCGCTGCTGCTCGAATCGCGGAAGACGAAGCGCGGTTCTGCGCCAGCGTTGACTGCTCTTCATCCTCGTACTTGTCTATGCCTGTATATTCGCTATGCTTGTGTGAAGGTGTTATTTTTCATATGAGAGTCGAGGATGTTGCAAGGAGAATAGACTGCTGGGAGATCGTCGCCATACTTATTTATACGTTCCCTGGCAAAATATGCTTAGAAAGCCTGGAATCAACACCGAGCGAGACCCTGCTGACTATAACTGAATACTGATCTCTCTTCTGACCCGAAGCTCTTATCAAACTGGGACTCCACACCGAGCGAGCCCAAATAAGGTCGTCGGTCCCACGCTATTTCCAAAAGCAAGCCCGTGCACCACTACTATCCGGAGAGCGTTGGAGAACATCGTGAAAGATTCCCGCAGACTCCAGTTCTGCCGATGCTGGAATCCTTCAAATCTCAATACGCTGCGAGGCACTTGGACCCTACGTAAAGTTAGATAAAATCTGTCCATCCGCGGTCCCATGCCGGATTTGCCCTATCCTCCGTACAATACACCGTCGTTGAAGTCCTTCTCTTCCACCGTGGACGAAGCTTGATGAATCCAGGCTTTCAACCTCATGGAGCCATCGGCATTACTTCTAATCTCTTGTGATCCTTCGCTGGTGGAGCTGCAACTATCAACAGACGTCCCGTCATCCTCCGAGTCATTATCATATATGGTAAGCAGCCACGGATCCTTGTATGCATCTTCCGGAGGGCTACCCTCTCCATTATCCAGGACCCATCGAAACGAAGCTATCGTAGCATCAATGGACGTGTCTTCGTTGTCAAGGACTCGCAGGTCGTGGAAAAGCTCTCGTTCGGGAAGGGGGTTCGGAAAGACATGTGGAGTCACCAGGTCTCTTCCCATGTTGGCGTCAAGTTTGCATCCGTCCTTAAAGCACCACGTCGAGCCCTTGTATGCAATAGTATGTCTGTCGCAATCTTTATGGACTTGTACTCTAAGCGGGCAATTCTTCAATAAAGCGTAACCTGGAGGCTCCCAAGGCGTGAAAGGGCCAATCCCATAGTGCAGGTCATCATCAACAACTGGAGGAAGCTTCCGAAGTCGCCAGCAGTCACTGCGCCGGATATATGCTTTCGAAGAACACATCTCGTAGTACCTACCTTCCCCCGCAATGTCCATAAACGACTGTGGTACTCCAGTCCAAGCATACGCATGTGGTTCCTGAGGCGGTTGACCAGTGCTGACTTGACCCAAAATTTTGGACGTCAGGCCGCTGATTGCAGCACCTATCGACAGGAATGCAATGTTTGGGGCGCGTCGAGCGCAGATTAAAGCTATGACCTCCGCGTATTGTCCTGAAGCATCTTGGATACCACTCATTTCATTCAGATCCCACAGAGGCTGTAGCCAAGGACTGACAAGATTGCTGGATACGAGAGGGTTCCAGAAAACTCCACATAGGCTCGAATTGATGACATCGCCTCCGCAGCTCAGTGTAATGTAGTAAGGCAGGTCGTTGAACAATTGATCCAAGTCCTCGCTGCACAGTTTTACTGACAGAAATCCGGAGTTGCGTGTTCTAGGACAAGGAAGGGTTGAATCTAGGTTGAGGTAGTTATGTGTAGGAAGTAGCAGTGCCGTTGCGAGTGCCGCATGAAGCTGGTGATGGCTCACGCCGTGTCGATTGCAGAGGCCGATCAGACTCTGCAATGCCTCATGCGAGTTCAGAGGCGTTTGGCCGCTCATTTCCAGGTTTCTGCGGTCTTCCCCGCACTGTATGCTGAACGGAGACCCGGGCGCCACTAGAGAAATTTCCCATGGGGCGTGATGGCTGTACGTGTTTTCCTGGAGGAGAGCGACCCGAAAGCCCCTACCTGGAGCCAGAACAGCCGTAAACCACCGCACAGTTCGGGAGTCCACATCGCCGACGTCCACTGGAAAGCTAGAGACAATTTCATCGCCCTGATATAGAGGGGCTGTGGTCCTTGTATAGACCATCTGTGATCCACTCCGGCCCTGCAACTCCATCAAACGAGCAGATAATATGTATGACCAGGCCAGAACCAGTATTGCGAGAAGATTGGGCTGGTCATTCCCTTCAAATTCAGTCCATGCGCGGAAGCTGTTACCGCGTAGAGTCACCTTAGTCGGAGCCCGTATCAGCAAGCGCAACTGAACTGGAGGAATCTGAATGGGTTTTCCACTAGCTTCGCAATTCTTAGATCCCGTGATGTGCCATTTTGACTCCAAGGGAAATGATTCCATCAGACCGTAGCTCGTACGAGCAGGTATTGGGGGTATTCTGCCTAACATGTTCCGAAGCTCGAACCGTTCCAAATTGAGGCCGCTCTTGAGTTCATGAAGAGCTGCATCCGCCTCACGGTTCCAGTATCGCCTTGCGCTAGAATAGGACTCGTCAACTTCGGCAGAGGTAGGTTGTAAAGGCTGTTTAAAGATTTCAGTCAGCATTGGTACTAGGCTGCAGATACAACTTACCTGGTGTTCTGGCCTATCAGAGCTGTACACCATATCGAAGATTAATGCGAGAGTATGTGGTTATTGTTGCGGTACCAGTGGGCTTTTCGAAAAGAACGAAGATATCAGCAATGAAATTGAGTTGCGTTTACTATTGCCTCAGCGCCCCAGTGTTTCCGTGGCTAAGCAGCCTACGGGTAACAACGTAAAATCATCAACTTTCGTCTTTCAGACGCGATCATCAACGCAAGACATATATTTTTTCGATATCGACAACTGCAATCAATATCAGTATTACTGAGTTCGAGACATAAGGTATATATATATATATTATATACACCCCGAATTTAGGATTGGGAATTGCCGTTTTCGATCGGGAAAGGGAGCAGGGCCGCTTTGGAGGGAGTACCGGGGGAGCAGGGGGGAGCACAGAGGGAGCACAGAGGGAGCACAGAGGGAGCACAGAGGGAGCAGGGGGAGCACCCAGGGAGCAGGGGGAGCACGAAGGAAGGAGCCTGTTCTGGCTCCTCGTACTGCTGCCTGGCTCAGCCTCCTGCTGCCTAGACTCAGAGTGAGCAGTATTCTTTGCGATCAGAGAAGATTGTTGAAGAACAAGATCATATGACATTTTGATATGGAAGTCTATCTTATCTAGAAGCGAGCAGGTAAAATTCTACTAGCGGGCCCCAGCCCTATCAGCCCTATGAAGGCGGAGATTACCATCTCCCCTATTTCCAACAGAGGTTGTTATTTTCGACCTGGGCTGCTGCTTGACTGCTGTCTAGACGAGTTTTCTGCTTACTATGTATCATGCCAATGAATGAGAGATTGCGATCAAAGTTCAAAACTATCTTACTCGACATGATCACAAGAAATATAGGCAGGCCCCTTTCACTTCTCGCCTTGAGGGTGAGCAGCGGCTGCTTTGAGGAAAGCTGAAGTTTGAGCGGCTTCGAGCCGTGCCTGAACTTGAGGTGAGAGGCGGCTTAGCATGAGCCGACCCATCATGACCTACGTCGTCTTCTATCTGTCCTTCAACAACTCTCTCTCTGTTGTCGACTCTTGCTATTCATCTCTCTAGAAAAATCAGCTCGACTGCTGCAACGATCGCTTCCCCAATGCAGCCACAGCTTCATCGACCCAGTCGAAGAGAGTCTTCAAGCGATCACGATTCATTGACTTCTGCATTCAGACTCGACCAGGTGCTTTCACCCTCCACAACATATTCTTCGGTCTATGGCTTGGACCAGCGCGCAGCAGCTCAGTTCGAACGGACATGATACCTTTTCAGAGCATGCTAAAGCACCTATTCGCTTGACTCCGTCGCTCCGGAGCCTTTTGCCTCTGCTTTCAATTGCCGGCCACAGCTTCCCCATTGCTTGACTAGTTTACGATACTGGTTGAGAACCCAACTTATGGCGAAAACCCAACGAAATGAACTATGGTGGCGTGTTTAACAAGGTCGAGCCCTCTGTCGAATAACATTATGCTTTGATGAAGAAGTGTAGTTCAACTAGCGGCTACATAGGGCTTCTTGAATTATTGTGTAAGCCCTTTATTTCAATTGTGTGTCACGCCGGGCGGATATGGGAAGATCTGACGAATGATTTTGGAATTTCCTCTCAGAAGTGGTCGTGGCTCCAGGCTACAGCGACAAATGAACAAAGAAAGAACTTGAAAAAAGAAAGGACAAAGATCACCTTCCAGTAATCAGGCAAGAAGACAGTCAGTGATGACCTCGAGGGAGATTTTCTATCTCATGCCGTTGAATCTCTCCGATAGACTAAACCACTCCCAAGGTTACCACCAAGATCCTTAAGCTTCGACACCTCGATTGTCTCTACAGTCGGACCTCAAGTCTTGTAGAGAAAGACGAGATATCGTGCTTCGAGGCAAACTTTCGCTGAGCAAGATTGCCTGTTGGGAACAGATTACGCAACCTTCGATCGTTGAGGATCTAGGTTCGTTGTTTGGCGGAATCTGGGCGTTATATTTCGGATTTTCCAAAGGTGAGAACCTCGAAACATATAGCACTAAGCCTTCCCATATGAGCGATTCTCTGTACACTCAGTATAATCAATCAATATATTATATATATGTAATAACGCTTCATTTGAAGTTTGCCTTTAATCGTCTGTCATCAGCTTCAGATTGATTGAAGTACACGAGAACTTCACGTACAAGCTGAATTCTTACAGGCAAAGCAAACGAGACAACTCTAAGCACCATGCTTGATGTTGATCACAGCGTCTCGCGCGGCACATAACGAAGGGTCAACGTTGTACAATGTTGGCGTCGTTTCTCCATGAAATATCACGCTAGTTCAGTAACTTGCTGCTTAAAGTACATCGACATCGACGGACCTCGAGTATAGAATGAATCTTCCATAAAGTCATCAAGTCAAGCCTTCAAGTCTTTGAACTTTGCACGATCTCACAGTGACCGATCATTAACGAGATATCTAAGAACCGTGCGGTCCTTCACCAAGCAATATGCCCACCAATAATCTAGGTTGTCAAAGTGTATGCCCATCAAAGATTCATCAACCTTCGTCGCAGCTTTGACAGTGCTCAAAGACCTACGATTTAGCGTTCGAAACCTAGATAGATGCCAGAAGACGGCCCCTGCAAACACAAGAATGAGACGAAGCAAGCAACGAACAACGGCGGTACACGTGGGCGAAGAGCCAAGGTGGCCACCATTTCGGAAACTTGAAGATGTTGACATGAGGACTGGCAAATAGTACTCGCCACACAGCTCGTCCAAGAAGCAATCCAGTTGTCACATGCAGCAAGAAATTCGAGCCCAAACGCGAGAGCGAGAATGTCTAGTACCAGAGGCAGCCGTTGCTGTTCGACGAAATCGAAGTAGATCTCGGTAGTGGGAAGGAGGGTACCTCGAAAAGAAAGGGTCTTTTTGCTCGGTTGAGAGGGCGAAGGAGTGGTACTTCTTGAGCATCAAGAGAATAGAAGCTCTGCTGCGATGCAAAAGAATCGATCGATTCGCCACGATTGCCGTTACAAATGACAGGTAGTCTAGTGTTTGATGAGGTGAAATATCTTGTATAGATGGAACGTTTGCACTAGAAATCCTCCTCCCTCGATCATACCTTTAACACCTCAAATAACCTAGCCGACTTTCCTAAAACTCATAATTTCTCATTTAAGGCATTCTCGTTCAATCTCGATGCAAAATTCTGGCACCAGGAAGATCATGGTGTAGAAACCTCAGCGTCTTTCTCCAGTGATTTGGTGCATATTCTTCGCCGAAAACTCTTGCATGGCTGTCGTGTCTTCGACTTGCAGACCCAGCGTAAAGAATTCACTCTCGAAAGCTCGTGTTATGATCCGGCTACCTTTTTCCCTATCCTATGCGCCGTGCTGTCTGGGAGTTCGAATCCTGGTGCTCTCTAGTCGTCTTCTTGGATCGGGCAGAGGTGGGGAAGGACTCGGGTTGTATGGATACTGAGGGAGAGTTGTTATTCGATAGAGGTGATAGATACCCCGAATCAACTATTGCCTCCATATATTCGTGTCCTCTTCTAGCATATCATAATCTTGGGTCTGCAGCCAGGGTTGGGGGAGCTGGATTCCGGACTGATGGGGCGTAGAGTTGTAGCTCCATTGGACGGTGTCAAGTTGCGGTTGCTGGTCTTCGTAGTAAGGGAAGGATGCCATTGGATATTGAGAGACTTCGCTATGATTTTGGCTTGTGTGACTCCAAGTCCAAGGGTCAAGGATCGCGTCCACCGTAAATGTTGGTTGGACTGGTAGGAATGTAGTGTTTAAGGATGTTTGGGAGTAGTCGTCTTGTGAAAGCTCGGTCACAAAGCCCGTGGTCGACGGTTCGGACTGCCAAATCTCTGTTGATTCAAGGGGAACCTGAATAGGTGGATAAACGAATTGAGTATTCTCAGGGTTTTGATAGTCTAGTTGTTCCTGAGCGAATGTAGAAGGCTCAAGATAGCTGTGAATCTCTGCATTCGAGTTCTGGCCTTGGTCGTAGCTTTGGCGTTCTTCCTCAAACTCTGTAAAATCTTCTCCTTCTTGCTCCGCTTCAGAATCATCGGACGTTTCATCAGAGACAGCTGAAGCTTCTTCCCAATCAGAGTCTAGTTCCCAACGGCCATGTTTACCACGTATTCGTCCTCCAGTATCCAGATAAGCTTGACGGAATGCAGCTGCGTCGTAACCACAAGCCGTCAGCGCTTCTTCCCAGATATTGCCCCTATTTCCACTTCTGATGGTAGTCCGACGGTATTCCCAGTCAGTCTCTACTGGTATTTGATATGCGTAACTTGTAATACTTTCCCCAAAATAATCCACAGCATGAACATCCGCGCCAGCGTTAATCAAGAGTATGAGCTCGTCAAAACAAGTATGAAGCTTCGAGGATTTGATGCAATGGTGGAGAGACGATATTCCCAAATTGTCACGAGAATTAGGGTCTGAACCGCGGCTGAGGAGTAAAGCGACCATCTCAGTGATTCTGTAAGAACCTCTTAACAACTGTATCAATATACTACGGCCATACAAGTCTCTTTCCTCGAGATCAATAAACTCATGGCCAAGGTCTAGGACTAAACGGAGAGAATCCTTTCACAGCGTCAGCTACGACTAGCTACATCGAAAGAACATATCTACCACATTTGGCATATATAGCAACATATTCATGTGTGTCTCACTTCTAGCTCCACATTCAATAGAAAAGGGTAATGTTGGGTCTGCTTTGGCTTCCAGAAGTACACGTTTGCAAGCTAATACCAATTTTGGTTCGGTTGAAGACGTTTCCAAATCATAAAATCGACAAAGATCTAACATTGAACTGGAAACAACTGTCAGAATTTGGTATTTGTTTGTTATTAAATGAAAACTCACACTAGATAGTCACCATACGAGTCTTTCTCGATAGCATCAACATCAGCGCCATTTTCGACAAGAAATTTGCAAATATTTGGCGCTGCGAATGACATGGCATACTATAACCGTCAATGCTGCCTCTTTTAATTGTAAAGTAAGTATCAAGATTCTTACATTCAGCAAAGAACGACCTATAGAATCGCGATCTGTGAGAGAAGCTGCACCCCTAGCAAGTAGCTGAAGTAGTCCTTCCATGTCACCATCTTTGATTCGTAAGAAGACCTCTGAATTGTCTGGCAAAGTGGCTGAAAAGGAAATTGTTGGTTTTCCAAGAAGAGAACCTTGGTAGGTCGATCTCTGTTCAAATGAGACAGAAATTCTGGTATTGGGAACGCTGTTCGGTAGGAATGTGATTTCTCCTTCGAAGACTTCAAAAACTTCACTATCAGAGCCCTTGTAGTCCTCGTGGTCCTCGGTATCGTTCATGATATGTTTTAGCGTCCTGCTTCTTACGTTGATGTCGATAGAACCATCACCGACGGCATGACTACGCCGCAAAAATTTACGTTTATATTTGCGTCCTGGGGCTCTAATCGGACGAGACCTAGCTAGAGAATAACAGATCAGGTCAGCAAGACCGACTAGTCTGAGACAATCATTACATACTTTGTGGATTGACAACTAGGCATTGAGTTGTGCCCAGCAACTTCTCTATGCGCTTAATTCCACGATGCTGTAGTTCCTCGTCACTGGAAAGATCACTATCTATGTCCTGGTCTTTATTCCGCTTTCTTTTCTTTCCGTTTCTTCTGCTAGTGGAAGCCTCCGTCACTGAAGACACTGCATTCAGCAATTGTTCAATGTCATCAATGATATCTTCCGCTGCTTTCGAATAAAATGACTTTTCTTTCTCTAAAGCTAGCCCGCGAAGACGCGCCAGACTAGCTCCAAGGTCTTCTTCGAATTCTTCCTTTTGATTCGCGGCCGGTGTTCTGTCATTTTCTGACGTCTCCGGAACTTCCCATATCCTGGTACCTTGATTCAAAGTTGTGGCAATCACATCTTGCAGCTGCCCAAGCATTTCTTCAATTTTTCTGGATTGACCTGTGGACACGTTGGAGAGCGCGTCCACTCCGCTACTCAGTTCCTCAATCCTTTGGTGTGTGGTCGCATGCCATGCTGCCGAGTCCGCTCTGGCGCCAGCAAGTCCATCTTTTATCCGAGTCGTATGAAGAGAAGCAGCTCTGTGCGTCTCGTCAAGACGTTGCAGTTGGTTTGCATGTGTAAGACTGAATTCACTAGGTTCATGGGAACCGATTAGTACTATATAGAAATCGATTATCAAAACCAACACTCACGTCCCGATCAACTGAAAATGCATAGTCAGAGCCAGAACATGCCGATTTATCCCCTCCCATATTCTTTGAAAATCATCCTGCTTCAGCATGGTTTTAACTCTCATCCATGCCTTACCGAACCTTTTCTCGGTTGGCATTATACGTAGACATCCAATCTTTTTCTCAAAGGCTTTAAGGTCTGTAGCACACTGCTGTAACAAGGTTTGCAGATCTGCGTTGACATCCTCGAATCGTTCGTTCAGCGTTTCAACCCGCTGTAGGATCTTCTTGAGCTCTTCCAACGCCGAGATGGTCTGCTGGACAATCTTGGGCGCATCCTTGATACCGGATATTGTATCACGTATGACTTTGGTGGAGGTTAAAGCGAATCCCACAACGGCGATGACGCTGGCTGCAGCGCTGACGCCGTCCATTTTCTGGCTATTCTGATTCACCTAAGAAGTTAGAGTCGCGGTAAAGACGTTAAAATAAAATAAAATGGAACGGGACGAACCAAGCTTCGAAGAAGAAATTGGGATGTCTAATGGGGCTGGGTGTGCTTGGGCGAAGCAAGGCTGAACAAGACCACCCCCATCAATCACGTTACATATGTACGAGTACAGATTGCGGGACTAAAATATGCATGATACATATCTAAGGGAAGGAACACGCGAGTCCACCGCCTTGCGGTCGACCAAAACGAAAGAGTCGTAAAGACAGTCCCATTAACTCCAAATCCCAGGTGTCTAAAGATTGTTTCACTTTCTGACAACTCGAAAGTCTATATGCTAGCATAGAGTCTTGACAACGAGGCGTCGAACGATATCTTCAATCTCAATAGCTCGAAGAGCCATAGTCTAGTAGACAATCGTCAAAGTCGTTATTGGAAGAAGCAATTGACGACGTTTTCATTTTCAGTGTATACAGTACGCTGCAAAGGCCAGCTATAAGACTCACCTGTACGTGGTGCTAGATAGCTACGAACCTTCTGCTGCCACAGAAGAGTCAAGAGGTCCCACCGTCAAAATAACGCGAAATCGGGTTCTTGCTCGCGTTGTTCGACAAAAAGACGAAGCGTGCATTTCGAATTAAATGCCCGAGCGGTTTCTACGAGGTCATACGAATGTTCGAAATGACGAACAGTATGAAACGAAGAACGTTGAATCGAGAGTCAAAACAACACATTCCTACACGCAGAAATCGACAATAATCTCGCGAAGCCGTACGATGAGAAGTCTTCTTCTCTCATACGAGTTACGACTACTATTATTTCTTCGACTTTACGAATCGATTTCAATCTTTCTTAAATATAACATCTGAATCGAGTTCTAGTCTCGTAAATACAAAGTTCTTTCTAGAAGAAGAATCAGAAAAGAGAACAGGCTTATATGCTCGGATTCAATAATCTTGCTTGCCCGCGATGTTCGTAAAGAAAATCACGTTTATACATTCACAGACGAAGCTTAGAAATACACTACTTCTTTCATTTATCAACATGCATTAAGGTCTTGGATTAAGGGAACTGAGACGGGTTCTTCTATCCTGATTCAGCAAATGCTACTTCGTTATGATAAGCCGTTGATTTCAGCGTTTTATATACATAGCAGATATAGATCTGGACCTGATCGCAGTCTCATTTTTCCTACGTCCTACAATATACTTAACCGAACATAGTCATTAGGCCGAGTGAGGGGCTCCTACAGTACTAGAGGATAAAGCCTCCCTTCGAGTAGGAAACACACACACACACGCACACACACACGCACACACACACACACACACACACACACACGCACACGCACACGCACACGCACGCTGCAGCTAGCCACGAGGTAGCAGAGAATACCAACACCATTGTCTCAGAAGCAGCTGCTATATCCCCATCAGCCTGATTCCTAATCGAAGTTACGAGCAAAGACTGCACATACCTGCACGCCAAAACCCGAAGAACGAGAACGATACTTATTGATCCTACAGTAGTACTGTATTATTTCAAAATGATAGCTTTACGGATAGCGAGTACGGTAGCAAGAGATTAGGTTCGTCGAACAGGAACTGCACTGTGGATTCGATGAAGAGAAGCCGTCGTGAAAGAAATATTTGAAGTGTGAAGTTGATGCTGGAATCTGAATCGTGTCGTAGAAGCAAGAGCATCCTCCGCGCATCTTGCTTGTCAGATGGCAGAGAGCAGACGCATTGAGATTTCTACACTGGAAGACGGTCGCACGTTCACATTCTGAAACGGGAATCTCCAATCCTAAGTTTGGGGTGTATACAAAATATATATATATATATCTTTCTGTTTGGCGTTCTCTTATGTATGCGGAAATGCCATCTTCTACTGCTTTTCCAACTCATGAGAACCCTCTTCTACTCTACCCCCTTACATGCCACCAACCCTCAATAACCCCTCTCCCGATCAACAACATTAATCATCTTCTTCCCCTCCTCCCTCCTCTCCAAATTAACCTCCAGCACCTGAAAGGCGCGATCCACATACGCCGTGCCGAGTCCGCTAATATGCGGCGTCACAATGCAATTTGGCGCATCCCACAGCGGATCATCTTTCGGCAACGGCTCGGGGTCCGTAACATCCAGCGCTGCGCCCCTCAGCCCGCCATCTTTGCCACCGTTCTTGGCGCCTTGTTCGAGTGCGGCGACGAGGTCGCGTTGCTGCAGGATCTGGCCGCGGGAGATATTGGTTATAAAGGCGTTGCGTTTGCCTAGAATGGTGAATTCAGGGGCGGCGAGGAAGTGCGTGGTTTGGGGGGTGAGGGGGACGGAGACGAGAAGGTGGTCGATGTCTTGAGCGAGGAAGTGGTGCAGGGAGGCTTTGTCGAGCCCGGAGTACCAGCCGGAGGGGATGGTGCCGTCAGGGTCGCCGGTGTGGGGGACGATGAAGCCGTGGTCTTGTTTGCTTTCGGGGGTTTTTCGGGGACTTGCGGTGTAGGCAATTACGTCCATCCCCATTGCTTTGGCGACTCGAGCGACTTGGCGTAGTTAGTTTTTCTCTTAGACGTTGTGAAAGCCGGAGAGCCAAGTTCACCTTGCCGGCCGATACTGCCATAGCCGAGAACAGCGAGCCGTTGACCAACACGGTCTTGAACGGTGCGTAGAACGCCTTGGTTATCACCTTTGCCCCAGTTGTGCTGTCGTTGCCAGGAATGAAGGAGGGAGTAGTGGTGGGAATGGGCTAAGGTGGTGAGAACGACCCTATTTACTCAGTTAAACTACACGTCTCTGGAATCTGCTGGTTGTTTACCATTCAGCAATCTGAGGTCCATGTATGCCTGAGAAATGACGCCGACGGTCAGCGTTTGATCGCCGAGTGCCGTTTCTATGCGGACTCGCCTGACGAAGTGGTCAACGTTATGTCTGTCGAGGTATAGATGGGGGATTTGGCAATATGATTTGTGCTGTCTCGTGCTCAGTATAGGCGTAGCCATTGGTAGAGACAACTGACCCTGCCGAGAAGAAGTGAATAAATTCTGGATAAATTAGTCACTGTTCTGTAGTGGTTGGACGATTCAACGGACCAAGCTTCGGACAGTCGTCGGGAGATGGCGGTAAGGCAGACAGGGTCACCAGTATAGTAACGTCGTTATAGATCTCTGCCGGGGGCAACGAGAATGGCGTCAGAGAAGGCCAATAGATCGTGGGGACTTCATTGGAGAAGGCAGACCTCTTGGGATCTCTTGTGTCCCCTTCCAAGGCGTTTCGTTGAAAGACAAATTCCGGTAAATGATCTTGATATGTGGGTGTCTCTTTCGGATCCTGTCAAAGATGGCAGTTGGCTCTTCAAAGGGCACGACAACGAGCATATGCTCGGGCTTGGCGCCGGGACCACCTCCCATCATGAGGGCGGAGGTGAGTTGTAGCAGACGTGGCAATGCAATGTTGTAAGATTTACGTAAAAGACCACAGAGTTGTTGAAAGGTCGAAGTTCTAGTTGTGGACGAACCCCCTCCCTACTACTTCGCCCCTTCTGTGCCCTCAATCGGCTTGTTGCGGTAGGCGGCGGCATTAAGTGATCAGCGGTAAAGTTCCGCCCCCCGCATGCAAGACTAGATCCCGCCGCCGGCAATGCTTGCCCCTGAGCTACCTCTGTAAAAAGTAGCCTATCATCTCAGGAGTAACAACCGATTGCCACCATTGGAACAAGTAAAGAATTGAGTACGAAACAGCAGATCTATTAGTTCTATATGTCCATTTGCCCAATTTGATAGGTAGACTATTCCAAGAAAACAACGCGTCGAATAGTCTGTTTAATGTTCTCGACGGCAACCGGTTGTTCACCTGCATCTTTGAAATATAGGCACGTGATGCTGCAAGCTGGAGATACCTTACGAAACAGGGTTGTCGGCCTGCAAACAACGCGCGTTTTGGAGTCTTGATAAGGTAGGTGGGTAAATTACACTGAGCCTTCTAGGTTCTTTTGTTTTTGCTGAACATGCTAACCAAAGCCTGGCACCTAAGGCCAACACCCGCTGTAACGCAAGAGATCAGAAAGCCGCCCAAAGGAAATGTTATAAGAATTTCTCCAGTTCCACCACCTCCTTGAAGTCGCTTGCATACTTCTTTACCTCTTGGACCGTCGGGCTCGGCAGTGGTTTGCGTGCGATCCCGCCGTATCCATAATACGTATTCAATGCGCTCTTTGTCCCAACAATACCACCTGAAATAGCTGCCCAATCCCCACGGGCCACGACGGCCTGCAACTTCTTGGCCTCCGCCAGCTTTCCTGCCGCATAGAGCTCAATGATCTGCACACATGCCTTGGGCGTGACATTGCCGAGACCGCAGATGACTCCGGAGCCACCAACGACGATGGTTTGGAGAGTGAAGTCTGCTGAACCACCCATACACATAAAGCCCGAGCCATTGTCGGAGGGAGTAGCAGCGTCAACAGCTGCGGCGATTCTGCCTAGCTTGCCGGTATTTCCACAGGTGAGCTTGCAGCCCACAATGTTGGGATGCTTGGCCAGCTGCGTAATGACGTCAGAATCCATATCAATGCCGGCCACGGCTCCGGGATAATTATAGATCAAGATAGGCACTGGCGATGCTTCTGCAACATCTTGAAAGAATTCGATCAGAGCGTCGGATCTGTACATTGGCTTGTAGTACGAAGGTGGCAGAACCAAAGCGTAGTCCCCGCCTGAAGCCAATGCTTCACGGCAGAGCTCGATCGTTTCGCGAGTAGATTGCGAGCCGCAGCCTACAATAACTGGTAAGGAGTGATACCCTGCGTCATCTAACGCTGTACGTGTCGTCCTGGTCACCAGCTTTCTCTCCTCGTGTGAGAGATGAACTGCCTCGCCGTTCGATCCTTGCGTGGTTAAGCCAGCAACGCCAGCCTTTGCGAGTCGAACCGCATGTTTGGCAATCACATCCAGATCGAGATCCTCGCTACATTCCTTGAAGAACGTCACCGTTGGTACATAGACGCCCGGCATGAGTGATCGATGGGTATGAGAGTCGTCAAAAGAAGAAGCTGCGGTGCTCTCGGAAGACTCGCTGTACTGTGATTGCGAGTAGATTGAATCAACAGCACTTCGCCTTCGTGGTGGAAGAGGTTGAGAACTGAGAGGCGAGTGGCTGAACGGTTGGTGATAGCTTCCTGCAAGTGAGGGAGCATTAATATGAGGTGCCATTGTGGAAGTGTGGCAGTGGGAAAGGGAGAGATGGCGCAGCGAGAGACTCAATTGCTGGGGTGAGGAAGGATGAGAGGATTGACACGCATGATGGAAGCATGACGAGATGATCGGTTATTTAAGTATAAAATGGACCCAAAAAGAACGAGGTCCGAGCCCCAGGAGGAATGTTTTGGGGGGTGGGGGTCCCGCGCTCTAATGGCTTGGCTGTTGCTGTTAAAGTACAAGTACTTAGCAGACTTAGTGAGCGATCCACCACAGAGGTGCAGAAAGTCAGTAGACAATTGGTATATGTATCGAGTAAAGATGTCCAATTAAACTCTTTGATTTCTGGAAATAGTAGTATTGTTGTCGGTTCGGGCTCATTGGCAAAGCTTATGCGATGGGACGAATTGGACGTTGGAACATGTAGAACTTGACTTTCTCGTACCCAAAAAGGGCATTTAGTCTGACGATAGGCCTGGCGTGTCTGACAATCACCTGTTGTTTATTTTCCCACGCGCCCCGGTGATTGAAGACTCGGTGGAGTGAGATTGAAGGGTTCAAGCCAATGGCTGCGACGCTTCCATATTACCTTGCCTCTCGTACATGCATGACTCGTTACAAATCCGTCATGTGCAACAACCTGCCACCCATTTCGGAGAGAAGATGGTTATTTTGAGTTTGTCGCAGGGAGAATTCGAGCGAATATGCCTCGAGCGGAAACGGTCTAGGCTTCAATCCCAGGATTCCGAGAAGTACCAGTACCTCGCTGATGATGTTCCCAACGCCATCCATCGTGCGCCGAAAGAGCCCGGAGATTCGGTTACCTGCATGGCGGGGCTCGGCGGGATAACGTGGGGTTGAGGCTGTAGCGTGGGTGACAGCGGGGCTCCAAGTCAACCCTGTCATCCCCCATCCGCACCCTAGAGAGCATCAGCGGGACAGGCAATTCTGCCTGTTCGGCTGTTAGAACTCCTATTGCAAGCAAGCTTAAGTAGCCAGAGCTACCTCAGGGTATTTGTCGTTATCACTGTCCAGCTCAGTAATCTAGGTCTGTGCGCTGATACTCTGAATGTTAGATCTGAAGCCGTTCGTCCGTCCGGGACAGAATCCCCCGGAGGCGTGACGCGTCCAGTAAGTCTGATTCATTTGGAAGCAAAACGAAGCACGGCGACAAAACTACCGATGGAGGAACTGCTCATGCCTTTCAGGAAAGCGTGACAGTAAAGGGATTTCGTGCGTCGTGGCAAAAAAGGGCCTTTTTCTCCGTGCTCGTTTTCGAGATACCCCCACGCTAGACCTTTCCAAGATTACCTATCAAAACCAGCAGAGGGGAAGAAAAGTCTAACGGAAGGTAAGGCAGATGTTTCCCGGCTCCTTCGCCGCTGAGTACAGCTGGTTACTACCGTTGTATGGGCTGTGAAACGTACCTACTTTCACTTATACTCTAGGCAGGATGATGAAGGCCTACAGTAGTATGACTTGCAGCAGTATGCTCGGGCCACATGCTACCTAAGATCTTCGATGCGACACATCGGCAGATTCCATCTAGATCAATAATGGGTAGTGCAACGGCAGGTGTGTCTCTAAGGATTATCCTGATATAGGTAGCTTTACCCCGCATTTCGCTTATGGGGCTTCCCGTGGTCGAGGTTGTATGCTGAACATCAAGGCGGATTTCCGCGGATGAGCAGGCACGCCACAAGAGTCTCTCGCTTATATTCCCGGACCGATTCCAGTCATGGCAAAGAGGAAAGCCCATATGTCACAGCGAGAGCGTGCCCTGCTAGATCGACGTTACATTCAGGGGTAGCGGTATATCATCCGGTCGATCCTTGACGACCATCGTCCATGTCTTGAGTTATGGAGCTGTCGAGTCATCACTCCTTGATTTCAGCCCCTCTCGTTGCCGAAGGAGCAATTTAGCCAATGGAACATCGTCCTCGTCATAAAACTCGATGTCTTCATCAACACCAAAATCGTCCAATCTATCACCTTCGGAATCCCGCCATGCTTCTTCACCTCCACTAACTTCGTTCTTACTTTTGAAGGCTTTAGGATCATCATGCCACTCCATGTCGTTATCCTTATAGCGTTCGTGGAACGGCCTACGTCGGGCGACCGGCTCTTCCTGATGATAGCGCTTCAAGTCCTCTTCTTGCCTACGACGGAAAGCATCGAGCTGCTCGCGACTTGATCTCGAATCGTCTTCGTATGTAAATGCTTGACGGTTCGCGATTGTTGACTGCCTTGGCATACGATCTGGGTCGGGAGGCGGCCATGTTTGTGTGGGATCTGTGACTGTGAGATTTATACTAATGAGGAACCGCACTCGCACTGACCTTCGAATCCATTGGTTTCAAAGTAGAGCCCAGACTCAATGGATGGTGTAGCAGCGAAAGGCCAAAGCCAAAATACAAAGATGCCGCCCATACTCTGTTGTATGTTTTGGTAGATTCCTATGTCGTAAGGATACTCTTGTCTAGTAATTTTGACTTTAATGCCATCGGGACCATCAAGATAGCCTCCCAATACTTTGGCTCGCCGAAGAAGGGTCTTGTGTCTTTCGATCTCCCAGCCTTCGATCGTCGAGACGTTTGAACCCAGGGTCCAAATGTTGCGCGCTAACAACATGGCAAGAGCAAAGAGTGCGATTGAATTCGCCACTGATATGATGAAGAGAAATATCAAAGCGGCTGGAGAAGGACCAAGGTACTTTATAGTGTTCTATGAGCCATTGGCAAGATGGGGGACGTAAAGGGACACGCACGCTTGGGAGATTGCGTCCACTCCATACAAATCCTACGCGAATATAGAGAAAGCACTCCAAATAGCTCATTGATATGACTGCATAAAACAGGAGACGGAAGAAATGGGGAAAGGTACGATGGGAGACGCAGTTGACAGTCCAAGGACAGTGATGGTCCATTTTTGGGATGCATCTGCAAATTCTACGTCAGATATTGTTACCTTCAAGATACGACTCTTTTGTATACCTCTGGCAGACTTTACAATGGTGCGCCCTCGGCGGTTTGAAAGCCTCGCATCTTCTGCACCATCGTTGTCTTTTTCCAATAGGTGGCTGCGGACTACTAGATACATTGCTCTCTAAGAAAGATGAAGTCCAATTAGATGGTACTCGGCCTGGGCCGGTAAAGCATGCTCGGCCATAGCAAATCCATACACAGCCTACCAAAGCATTGAATAGAAGTGCTTCTTTCTGCTCAAGCGGACCCGGTTTAATATAACCAAAGAGTAGCTGAGAACCATACGCTAGAAACGTGATAATTGTTACAACGCCTGGTAGGGCTAGCTGCGATACCGAAGGCATAAGAATACTGTCTGTATAGTCTATGGAGGAAAGCATCTGGAATCGTTTCGAGACGCGGCGAAAAGCGTCACGTGCATTCGTGCGACTAGCGCGAAATGGGTCTACCTACTTCACGTATTGAAATTTCATGACGTTGATTGTCAATGATATTACCTCAAGTATATCTTACCATCCTTACCAGCTATGATTTTCCACAGCGCTGGGATGAGAGCATTTGATCCCAATTAGTGGTGCCGATAGTTCTACAGCATGCCCATCGCTGCACTTCCTACTAATACTGTCCGTGCCATTGGCTCCTCCCAAGTCCTTGCAGATTCTGCTTCCTTGGTCAAGGAGCTGGTTGAAAACGCTCTTGATGGTCGGGCCACCGCCATCTTTGTTGAGATATCTACGAACGCTTTGGACATTGTCCAAGTCAAAGATAACGGCCATGGTATTGCCCCAGGGGATAGAGGCATGCTCTGCAGACGGTACTGCACCAGCAAAATCAGGGATCTCGATGACCTCACAAAGGTTGGTGGGCAGTCGCTAGGATTTAGGGGCGAGGCTTTGGCCAGTGCTGCGGAGATGAGTGGGTCTTTGATGATTAGCACGCGCGTAGAGGGTGAGCCAACAGCGACGAGGATCAAGGTCAGACAGCAGGGTGGGATTGAGAGGTACGATTGCTCGAGGCTTGATATATACAAAGTCTGATCGTAGCCTCCAGTGAAGAAAAAACGTCTCACCCTGTGGGTACAACCGTCCGAGTCGGCGATTTCCTTAAGGCTTTACCTGTGCGCCGACAAACTGCCCTAAAAGCTCCCGCCAAGCTTCTGTCCAAAATCAAGAAGATGCTGCATGCTTACGCTCTATCTCGACCGTCCATCAGATTCTCGCTTAAGGTTCTGAAGGCCAAGAATGACAAGGGTAATTGGATGTATGCACCAAGAAGCGGAACAAAACTCGAAGCTGCGTTAAATGATGCAGCTATCAAGGTGGTTGGCAAGAAGGCGGCAGAGCAATCCGCATGGAGAGATTGGTCATCAGCATCTATGAAAGATCAAACAACAAACACGGTGGGGAAAGCTACTGGAAATGAGGTTTACAGGATTGAGGCATTTCTACCTGTTTCAGCATGCGGTAAGTGCGGAGCAACTACACCATCGCAGATCAACGACAGTAGATACTAATAAGCCTTCTTAGATACATTATCTGTCAGTACTGTAGGTCATTTCGTTTCTGTCGATTCAAGACCCGTTTCATGTGCTAGAGGTACCCTAAAGCAAATGATTAATCTATATAAATCATACCTTCGTTCTGCAAGCTCGTCGTACGATGGACCGAATCTTGTGGACCCATTCTTATGCATGAATATTTTCTGTCCACCGGGTAGTTATGACGTTAATGTTGAGCCTGCGAAAGACGATGTACTATTCACGGATAATGGTCTCTTTCTCAAGTTAATTGAGAGCTTCTTCATAAGTGTCTACGGAGACCTTAGGAAAAGGAAGACCGAAGACGTTCCTGCGAGATCCTTGAAGCCTAGACCTCAAGGATTTGAGCTTCTGCTTGCCAAAAAGACGCCGCTGAGCGTTGCTGCTATTCAAGAACAAGACGTCGAAGGTGAATGTTCATCAGAGCGTATTGAAGACCCCCACTCTGCCGTCAGTGAGATGGAGAACAAAGCGGATTCCATATCAAGTGCCGTGCCCGATCCAGAAGCGCAACCCTCTGACCCATCTGTCAGGTCTCCTCAGACTGCAACAAGATCAACCTCACCTCAGACTTCACCAATTGCCAACACTATCCCAGAGAATAATGCTGGCCCTCTCAACGACTCTACAGCGGGTGTCAAAAGACGCCCGTGGAACCGAAATATGTATTTCGATGACGACGACTCTATCGATGAGCTTCACCGGAACCGCGACGGACAAAACAAAACATCAGGTGCTACGGATTATGCCAACGAAGATGCTCTACGCGACGTTACTGTTTCGAATCCTTGGGCATTTGCGAAAATGAATGCGCCAATCCGTTCGTTGAGAAAGGAACATAAGTCAGAAGCAGTAATGAATACCAATGGGCAATTATTCACACCGGTGCGCCAGAGAGGGGAAGCTATTAATCCGAATTGGTTAGGTAGTCGTAATCATGTTGAAGATAAAATCCTGTGCGAGCTTCCTACTCCTGAGGGATCGCGTGCCGCAGTTCCCTCTACGACAGGGCTACAATCTTCTTCACCTGAGCCTTTCCCATACCCGTTGAAAGCTTGGGGCAAAGGAGAAGGAAGCCGTACAGCCAAAAAATCACACGGTCTGGACAGAGACCGCTGCAGTAGCGGTGCTCTTGACACATGGGTGCAAAAACCCATGGACAACCATATGAGCACCCCTAGCAATGATGAGATCAGTCTACTGGATTCCAGCGCCACAGCTACCAATCGGCCTCGCGACTTTATATCTGCCCGGACTCTACCCAAAGGAACACCCTTGGGCGATATTCCCAGAGGAGCTCCGAGTTCTGGTCGAAAGGTAGGACCACGGAAGCAGCAGCAGTCAGGTGTCAACAAACCCTTCGTATCCCCGGTCAACGACCCTGAGCGCGTTTGGTTTGATATAGAACCCAAGCGAAGGAGTAAACCGACTCGACCGGCACAATCGGACCATGGTAAAAACTCAATAGCGGCCAATACCCCAACTCGTCACGACAGCGAAGATGATGATTCGATAGCCGAACTCCCCAGCAGCGCAGCTTCAACTGAATCTATGCACCCCGACCTTGCTTCAATAATGGACTACGAGCTACGCAAGCAAGCAGCACTTGACCAACGTAAAAAGTACCTTCGCCAGCAAGTAGCAGCAGCGAAGACGCTCAACCGAAATGCTACAGAGCAGTCTCTTCGCTCTCAAAGCTCACTTACGTCTCCACACAAAAACAGATACCACAAAGCCATAGCTGCCCTCCATCCCGGCGACGAGACCTCGACAGATCGGCATCCCCCAGAGCAAGGTCTTGTGTTCGAACCCGGCGACCCGAGAGCCTACCTCATCCGCTTTCAGCAGCGCGACAATGCAGAACGCCAAACCACCCCGGCGGGAGCGTCTCCAGTCAAAAAGAGAAGGAAAACAACCATGCTGCCCCTGGAGACGGTAAGCGACGATAGGAGCACACGAGATCTATCGCTGAAAGTTAACATGACACCCAAAGAACTCGAGAACCGGATTTCGCAAGTGGCGATCATCGATGAATATGTCCGTGCCGGCACCATCAGCGAGGCCTTTGCAGCACCGAAGATTCAGCAAGTCAGGATGTGGGAGGCCAAGCTGGGGGCCCTCATCGAACGAAGCTACAGGAAAGAACCTGACACTGAAGACGAAGGTGTGGGGATGCGCATCGATCTCTGGCCAGCCCTGCAAACTCACCTAGACACATACGTTTTGGCATGAGCTTTGGGATCTATCAAACCCGATGTAAAAGCGTGATTGACATCTCAGTCCATCTTAGCGGGATATATACTGTAGCTGGGGCATTTTTGCATGGCGCTTACGGGCTTGGGAAAACAGGGGAGCATCGCTAGGAACCGGAGCTGGGAGTTGAATGGCTAGGTGGTGCTCACAGTAGCTGTCAGATTATGAAGAGATACCCCCCCTCCCCGGGCTTTGAATGGATTGCTTGATTTAACAGTAAATCATTGAAAATGTTTTTATTTCTTGGGTGTGATCAGAATTGCAATCCCCAATCTTTTGAGCCGAATTGAGTCTACAGCTCCCTCAGCAACTTTGCAGCTTTTATACGTATGGTTTACAGCGACAGGCTGGGGATCGATCCCTTTTGCTCGGGTAGATAGATGGTTTGGTGGATCGTACAGTATATGACACTTGACACGCACCTTGGAAACCGACTCGTCCAATGGAAGATTCTCGACGCCAACGGGAAAGTTCACGTCACAGATGCAGAGTTTTCATCCACCGTTTCTCAGTCCACATGGAAAGATACAAAGCTATGCACTCAATTCCGAATACAATACAAAACCCACTCAACTCCCCGCCCCATGTTCAAAGCCCAAAGCAGCCATCAACGACACCACCTATATATCCAAACTCGGCGTCTGCCCCTTGACCCTCCCAATCACAATATCCGCCGCATACTTCGGAATCACCTCATCATCATGCAACATCTCAAATTCCTCCGTCGCATCCTTCCCCATATGGCTAAAGAGCGCTTGCGGGCCCCCGGGGTGCTCGTCCAGCCAGTTGGTCACGTCCAGCACGCACCCCTTGACCACGATCCACAGGTCGTCCTTTTGGTTGTGCTTCTGCACTTCCTCCATGGAGAATTCTTTCTCGGGGACTTTGAACTCGACGGGGTCGGTCGGTTTGCTGACTTTGCCTGGGTCGGCGCTGTCGGCGGCCGCGCCTTTCATGACGGGGGCAGCGGATTTTTGCGATTGTTGGGATTGCTTGTCTTCGCCGGCGGCGGAGCTTGACGAGGCCGTTTCGCCATTGCCCCATTCGACGGAGATCTTGCCGGGGGTTGCGGGGTCGATGTGCAGAGAAATTTGGCCAAGGCGTTGCGCGGCGCTTGAGACACCGCCGGTGAGGACTTTCTGGAAGAGGTGGGTGCTGGCGCTTTCACCGGCGACACGGCCGTAGACAACGCAGCCGAGTAGCGAAGAGCCTCCGAGTCTATTGGCGCCGTGGACGCCACCGGCGAGTTCACCACAAGCGTAGAGACCTTCGAAGGGTGCCCCATCAGCGTTGAGGACTTGGGCTTTGTCGTTGATTTCAATGCCGCCCATTGTGAAGTGCAAAACTGGCTCCATGACGGCGACATGAAAGGTGTCGGAGATGTCGAAGGGAAGGTTGTGGAAGTATTTCTTGCCGTATGGATCTTTCTTCTTGCCGTCGGCGATGGCATTGTAGTCTTGGAAAGTCGATTGTAGGGTAGACTCCGAACAGCCAATCTCCTTGGCCAGCTCCTTGCCGCTCATTTTCTTCATCAGACCACGGCCGGAGTAGTGGCGGGTGTGGAAGTCCAGGACATTGGAGGCTTTCGAGTTGAGGACTAGGCGAACAGGCCATCTCTTTGCTTCCTTCTCTTTCCACATCTCTCCGGAGACGTAGTCGCGATGGCCGAGCTCGTCTGCAAATCGCTTGCCCTCACCGTTTAGTAGGAGACCGCCCTCACCACGTAGCGCTAATCGAAGGTCAGTGACTGTGCTCCAATCTATCGAGTGAAAAAGGAACCTACCCTCTGCGGCCAGAAACTTCCACTTTGACCCAGGGTCTTTGGGATCAACCAATCCGGTTGGATGCACCTGAACCTTGTCAAGGTCAATACCTTGGCCACCAATCGCCATAAGCATCTTCAGTCCATCGCCAGTAGCATGTGTACCGTTTGTGCTTGCAAGATCATAAGTATCTGGCCTGTGCTTTTTCAGCAACGAGGTTTCTGTGAAGTCGGCAGCGTAGCCTCCAGTGGCCAACACGACCACACCATCTACAGAGCACTGCTCCTTGTTGTATTCGTACGTAACTCCTGTGACTTTGTTGCCTTCTTTGTTGACCGAAGTGACGCGTGCTTTTTTTATGATCTGTACACGCTCGGGATCACTCTCGACTAGCTCTTCCAATCGCTGCATCAAAGCATAGGTGATGGCCATTCCAGGAAATTTTGCGTCGTGTCCGCGATGTGTTCTAGGTTGAGAGTGGCCACTATGCTTCCTTAGCAGGTGATCGAGGTAAAGGTTCTCTGCAAATACTCACCCTAGCCGTGACACAAGAGTGAGATCGAGGTTGAAGACGTCCTGTAGCCATTCGACAGCTGCAGCGGATTTGTATGTGAGGACCTTGATCAAGTCGGGACGAGCTTTGTCTCTCGCTGATTTCAGGGTGTCATCATAGAACTGCTTTACGCTGTCGCCAATCTTCTCGTCCACCTGTGTCCGTGTGAGGGCACCGTTGATCCCAGACGTGGCTTTTGTTGAGTTTCCTCCGAAGAAGTCTAATACAGCAGTCAGTCCACTGTTCCTCTTCATGCATATGCAGTACCTACTGTTCTTGTCCAGAAGCAACACATTGCCGCCAGCCAGGTAAATGGTATGGGCCGCACTCAAGCCGGATACTGTCTTCTAGTCAGCTTCGGGTCCACGGCGAACAGTGGGGGGGATTGCTTACGCCCTCCACCAACTACGATAACTCTAGGCGCCATGATGAGGAAAAGATGAGAGGTGGCAGACAAGGGAGCGCTGAAGTCTCTGAATGGTACTTTCTATGCTTGGAGCAAGCGGGGTGGAGAGAAGGTAGATGAAGACCCAAAGATGCACTTTCCGAGCCCACGGGTTGGAGAAGTACCGAGGCTCCGCCAAAGTGGCCGTAAGCGGAAACTCAAGGTCCCTCGGGCTTGTTTTGTTTCATTGGCAGGAAAGTAATATTCGAAGTTCTGGACAAAAAACATAAAAACATGTGAGACACATGGAACGGAAATTATCATATGGTTTCTACCTAAAGTACTGTAAAGTACGGTATCTAAAGCAGATCTAGAAACACTCTTGTTGCTCTCTTGGTTCTGAACCACCACGTGACCACACTGTACAAGTACCTACTCGTAACTTTCTCTAGCTCAGATTGGCATGTGAATGCCCCAGACCGGCAACCCCCGGAGTAAGCTGCCTTTATATCCATCGAAGGGGTATTAGGAAGTCAGCTATCTCTACAGCAGTGTGTACATACTAAATCCACCTCGGCATATGTAACATTACCTACTTTTCATACCTCCACATCCAAGGGGCTAGCAGCCAAACGTCAACATCTAAACCATTCATGTTATATGCCATTATGCGATTTGAAGTTCTCCTAGTAGCACTATCCCTCAGCGCTCGGTTACCAAATGCGGTCTCACAGCTCGTCGTGCCCGACCTCTTCAACAAGCGTTCTAATTTTATAGATGCTGCCACTCATCGCCAAGAGCCCATCATGAACGTACCAAACATCGCATTACCTCCTTCTAGCGACAAAGATACATCTTCTGGTGGCGTGGGCGATGTGGTGATATCAGATGTCATTGGCAAGGAGCGCGTTATCAACATCTTTGCCGGCTTCACAAGAGACATCGACACGATTTCCAAGCGCTTGGACGACAATGCGCAGAATGCTACGGTCCTCGCGCCATTAAATTCAGAGATCCAAAAATTACCAAGAAAGCCGTGGGAAGATCCCAAGGATTATAAAGCTCTAGGAGAAAACGCTTATGAAGGGAAAGCTGGTGAAGATAGGGCTCATCGAAATCTAAGAAGATTTGTTGAGGCCCACATAATACCAGTCAGTCCCTGGAAGGAAGGCGATAAAGTGGAATCTTTGGGTGGAGGCAGGATTTGGTGGGAGAGCAAAGGAGATAAAAGAACGGTACGTCCACGGTACACGTGGCTCTATAGATGAAGTCACAGCTAATCCAACTGAAGATCCAACCTGGCAATATCGAGGTCTTAAGTATTGCGAACCGTGTATCTAATGGAGAAGTCTGGGTCATAAACGGAGCCTTGAACTACGAGTAAAATGAAGGGCTGGAGCGTCAGTGGTCGAATAGCGGCTGGCATACAAAGGGACAGGCGTTAGGATAATTGAATAGAGCGATGAGTCTAGACGATACCTCTTTTGCATCGTTGTTGCATCGTTGAGCCATGCGGACCTCTACACTCAGATCGGAAAAACCATCACCCGCAGTGGCTCAATATAGCTAGCGCAGTGACGTGCATCTGCTCATCCCGGCCCTTGATCCACTGATCGGGAACCCATACCATCACACCCAGCTCTTCAAATTGTAACTTGTCTCTACCTCATTCTGTGGTACTGATCGACCAGAGGCTCTTTCCAATTTTAATACCCGCGTCTACTCCAACCGGGCTCACTGGGAGTTTTGCGCCTGTTCGAGCGCAACGGCGAGAGCGCAAAAGGGCGCGATCGGCCTACTCCTGGCAAAAGGGAGATCTAACATAATTGTAAGCTTCAAACCACGCCTCCATTCGCAAGCTATATACAAAATCCTGTACTTGGGTGTCAGCTAAACAAGCGCCAGCTGCTAGACCAACTGTACCCTCTGAAGTCTTCAAAATGAATTCGCAAAATGGAAACAGCTGGCCGCCGTCAACAGGGTCGGGTGGGCCTCCTCCCAACAATGAACATCACAACCAGGGGCAACAGCGGCCGCTGGGGAACTTTGGGTGGGTTTGGAATTTCTCTTCCTCTCAACTAGTGCCTTAGACAGAATCGGAGACGCCTTTCTTGGATGTTCCTGCGCGCCCATTGCCCGCCAATCGCCTCTTTGCATAGGCTGACAGTCTGTGCTTTAACAGACCTAATCATACGATACACCAAGGCCCGCCTCCTCAGATAGGGGGTCCGCCTTTGCTCCCCCAGTCCGGTAAGACTTTTGACCCCACAGTCAAACCCCGAGATCGTTGTGGTAGGAACGAACTGAGGCATTTTGGGTTAGGACCATTCTATACTAGCCAAACCAACGGCCACGCGCTTCCTAACCCTGTGGGTTTGACCCAAGCGTCTCCCCTACAGCCAAATCGTGGGCCACCCCTATCTCATCAGCAACATTCACCTCCAGGTATTCAACACCATCAGATACAGGGTCCCGGCTATGCGTTGCCAGCGTTGGGTCCAGCAGTCCAACAGCAACAATCGCCACAAGCGGCGATGAACAATGAACGCGAACGGGAGCGGGAACAAGAAGTGGATCGACAGCGACAGCAGGATATTTTAGCACAACGTGATTTCGAGCTGCTAGAGCAGCAACATCGTGATCAGCATCAGTCGACGCTCGAGAACCACACGGGCTCTATTCCACTTCAGCAGCCTGTAGCTTCCAGGGTCCCAGCAACGCTGCATGGTCCAAATGGCATTCTTGCGAATCTCGGTGCTGGCGCCGGACCAAACCCACCTCCAGCTACCTTAGGAGCACCAAGTGGCCCCGGAAATGTCTTCGCAAATGGTATGCAACAGAGGGATGAAAGTCCTTCAAGGGCGTTCATGCAGCAAGTACCGCAGAATATACCCACCCAGCAGCTTCTGGGTTTCGGTAATGCAGTGACACCGCAACAACTCCCAAATGGGATGGCCGCGCTTTCGCAGGGGCAACAACCCATTCTAAATGTCAGCGTCCCTTTCCTGCAGTGTCTGTTCCCTACCAGTCGCCTGACCATGAATTCACCAAAAATACCCTTATCTTGCTATAATTCATCTTAGTGGCGTTATGCATTGATCGGAGTAAGCGTTCGTCATTACTAACCGTGCTATTCACCAGGATGCTTTGAGTTATCTCGACCAGGTCAAAGTCCGCTTCGTCGATCAAGCTGAGGTGTACAACCAGTTTTTGGATATTATGAAAGACTTCAAAAGCCAGGCGTATGTGTCGCCTGTAAAATGTGGCAGAATGTGGCTGATCTCCGTGTTATAGAATCGATACTCCAGGTGTGATTGAACGGGTCTCAACCCTTTTCGCAGGCCATCCCGAACTCATCCAAGGCTTCAATACCTTTCTACCTCCTGGATACCGAATTGAGTGTGGAACGCGGGACGACCCAAACGCTATTCGAGTAACTACTCCCATGGGAACAACAGTCTCTCAAATGCCATCGGTCCACAATCGTCTAAACGGAGGGCTGAGGCCTAACGGTGTCCATGCTCCAGACGTCGGAAACACTGCGCGACAAGGCCTTTACGGAGATGGGCCTCCTCTTAACGGTGACTGGCAAGGCCAGCAGCAAGATCATATGGAAAATGCGCACGACAATCCATTCAGTTCCAGCCGGCGATTGGTAGAGATCCCCATGTTTGGAGGCCAGCCGAACATTGGCCACAGCACCGGTATCCCATACGACAGAGATGATCAGTTTGTTGACGCCGATGCAGCAGCGATTGCACACCAGGAAGAACAGCGTGGAGTCTCACACCTATCGAATGCAGTTTCTGTCGTTGCAACCAACGGAATCCCCAGCAGGCACTCACTGACCCAAGCATCTCTTAATGGACCCCAGACGACATCGCTTAGTCAAACTGCTACCGGGATCAATGCTCCTGGCTCGTCACTGATTTCAGGAAACCAGCTTGGGGTGGAGAAACGAGGGCCTGTTGAATTCAACCACGCCATCGGCTATGTAAACAAGATCAAGGTAAGAGCGATCGACTTTGCCACGATATACAATATTGATATCATCACTAGAATCGCTTCGCGACACAGCCAGAGATATACAAGCAGTTTCTCGAAATTTTGCAGACATATCAGCGGGAATCTAAGCCCATCCAGGACGTTTATGCCCAGGTCACTCAGCTCTTCAGTTCTGCGCCTGACCTGTTAGAGGACTTCAAGCAATTTCTTCCAGAATCCGCAGCTCAAGCTAAAGCGCAAGCTGCTGCTAGGCAAGCGACGGAAGATGCTGCGATGCTAAGTAACGTTCGTGGTGAAGCCATCTATAATCACATGCAGCCGAACCAAGTGCAAACCCCAAGGCCTGAGATGAAAATGCCACCAGTGGGCAATTTTGCACCTCCCCCTAGTGTAGGCAAAGAAAACAAGAAACGTAGAGGAGGAGCAGGATCCCAGATTACTGGTGGTGCGGCAGCTTTGGACCAAGCATCAGTTCTGTCGACTCAAAACAACAAGAATGGGAACATTCGAAGTGGAACTGTGAACAAGGTGAGTGGTAGCGCTAAGACTTCATAATCCGATTGTGAAATCCTATTGACAATACGAACCATTTGACCAAATTTTGCTCAATAAGTCTAATCCCATTGAACAATATGTACCAAACTTAGCGCGCATTGCAAAATCCGCACAACACTTCTAACCATCTGTTACTTCTATCATGTTCTACACATTTAGCCTGCGCTTCCTCTTCTGTTCATCTATCAACTCCGTCTTTACTTTTGCTACATACGTGTTCTGTGCCTGGCGCATAGGATTCCAACGCTGACCTGATTACGACATAGCGTGCAAGGATAGAACAAGCAAAGCCTGCAGCTCCAGAAATTCCTCCTGTCTCTCCGACCCTTGTCCCGAGCCTTCCACAGCCAATGCCGCCGACAAGCAGCTCCAGCGCAATGGCGGAAGAACTAGCGTTCTTCGATCGTGTTAAGAAGTTTCTGGCCAACAAGCAGACTTTCAATGAATTCCTCAAACTCTGTAATCTATTTACGCAGGATCTGGTTGATAAGAATGTGCTCATGCACAAAGCTTCCAGTTTCATTGGTAGCAACCCTGACCTGATGACCTGGTTCAAAGCATTCATCAAGTACGATGGTAGCGACGAGATTATCGAGAACAAGCCACAAATTAGCAGCGATAAGGTGGTTCTAAGCCAATGCCGTGGCCTAGGACCGAGCTATCGACTGCTGCCAAAGCGGGAACGCCTTAGACGCTGCAGTGGACGGGACGAGATGTGCCAGTCGGTGCTCAATGACGAATGGTCATCCCATCCCACCTGGGCCTCTGAAGACTCAGGGTTTATAGCGCACCGCAAGAATTCCTACGAAGAATCCATTCATCGCATCGAAGAAGAGCGTCACGACTATGATATTAACATAGAAGCCTGTCTTAGGACGATCCAGTTGATGGAGCCGATTGTACAGCAAATCAAACTAATGTCTGACGAAGAGCGGAATTCATTCGTTTTGCCAGCTGGTATTGGTGGACAGAGTGAGACCATCTATCAACGAATCATCAAGAAGATATATGACAGAGAACGTGGAGGAAAAGTTATTGAAGACATGTTCAAAAATCCAGCTGCTGTTCTCCCTATTGTGCTGGGAAGACTTAAGCAGAAGTCTGAAGAATGGAAGGCGAGTCAGGTGAGTTCCGGCTGTTATCCTATTTGCAAAGTAAGTTACTAACGGTGTGCTCAGCGCGAGTGGGAAAAGGTCTGGCGGGAGCAGACTCATAAGCTGTTCTGGAAGAGCCTAGATCACCAAGGCATTAGCGTGAAGTCGGCGGACAAACGTCAGTTCCAGCCAAAAACTCTTCAGACCGAGATCCAGGTCAGGTATGAGGAGCAGAGGGCTCTGCGCCAGCGAAGTCAGCGGAACGAAATGGTTCCCAAATATCAATTCCTATTTACCTTCAACGACAAGGAGGTCATCCAGGATGCAAGCCATCTGATCTTAACACACCTTCACCATGCTTATGTGGGTAACGCAGCAGACCAAGCGAAGCTCGAGACCTTTTTCAAGACTTTTATACCGGCGTTCTTCGACCTTGACCGCGAGTCTTTCAATCGAAGAATGGCTGACGTCTACGATACATCGCCACCAAATGAAGAAGCCGAGGATGACTTGGTCACGAACGAAGAATTCAATGCTGGCCGAGGCCGCCGGGCTGCGAATGGTAAAAAGGCAAACCTGCTTCGTGGAGTGCTTGAACGTGGGCAGAACGGAAAATCGAGCCACAAAGGCAAAGAGGACCAGGACAGCAAAGAATCTACGCCCGATGTCCTTTCCATGGACGAAGACACCGCCACATCGATGGAAACACCTTCTGAGCAGCCTGTCCGTGTCGATGCAGCCGAGCATCGCTGGATGGAACACCCATCGGCCGGCAACAGGGGCAATAGGCAAGACGTTGACCACAACCAACCTTATAAGCGCGACAGTTACAATCTCTACGCAAGCTCAAACATATACTGCTTCTTCAGGATGTTCGAAATGCTTTACGAGAGACTTGCAAAAATCAAGGCAAACGAAAAGGGCGTACACGAAAATGTCCGCCGTGCCAAGATTCCTAAACCCGCTCACGACCTGAAGCTGGTTGATAAGACGCCCTCTGATTTGTTCTACGATGTTAGCCCTAACGCAAACTATTACCGCCAGATCGTGCGAATGTGCGAAGATGTTACCAAGGAACGAGTTGACATCATTCACCTCGAGGAGACTCTGCGTCGATTTTACATGCAAAATGGGTGGCAACTCTACAGCTTTGATAAGATGCTTACCGCCATGGTTAGATTTGCGTGGCAGATACTGGTTAGCGACAACAAAGATAAGAGCCTGGACATCATCAACCTTTTCTACAAAGATCGCAAGGAGACTGAGACCACCCACCAAGCGGAGTTGACGTACAGAAAGCAGGTGGAGAAGCTCACGAAGGATGCCGACATTTACCGTATTACCTATGTAAGTGATTTGACCTACCTCATGAATGTAACAGAACTGATAATCCTACCCAGACAAGTTCCACCGGCACCGCCACCGTCCAGGTCTTCAAGAAAGACGACAAGACCTTCGAGATCGACGAAATGGCAGCTACCGCAAGATGGTCCTACTACATCTCCACCTTCGCAATGCGCGACTTGACCGAAGGCCTCGACCTTAGCAAGATCGACTGGCCATTCCTAAAGCGTAACATGCCGCCAATGCTCGACACCGAGGACGAGTACACCCGCGTCTATACCCCGCAATGGAACGAAGACGGCCTGGTCATCCGCATCTCCTCCAACAACTACCACATGCTGTACGACCCGCTGACGCAGGACTGGTGGGTCCATAACGCCGCGGTGCAGAAAAGAGGCCTGCAAGGCGAGGCGGTACTGAAAGATGAGCGGAAGCAGAAGTTCGAGGAGAAGTTTGTGCTGAACAATGCGTGGATGGTGGGCAAGTCGGTCGAGGAGGTGGATCAGATCAATCAGGAGTATAGGCGGTGGGTGACTGAAGGACCCAAAGCCCCGACTGAACCGCCGGCGGATGTTGCGAATCAGCCTGCAGGGACGGACGAGGCTATGGCTAGCGCTTGATATGCTCGACGATTTCCTAGGCGCTCTTGCATCATCGACTTTGCCCGCTTGGGGTTTGCATGAGAGGAGTGGCGGCGTGTACGGAAGGGCCTGCGATGGACGCGCTTTGGCTAGAATCTATACCACCTATGCGTATCATCTGTTGAGGAAATTCGCTGTACTGGGTTTCGCATTTGTGGCGCGGGGGCGCAAAGCATGGGGTTTTACAGTTAGTGGGGGGTTTGGCTATGTGTGTATCTACTTGCTGATAGAGGGTGCTGCTGATAGCTTAAAACGTTTTGGATCTTGTAAACTGGGTTGCTGATTCGGAATTTTGAAGCCGTGATGATATGTACTCTTTTGGGCACGAGAGATTGGCACGACGAGGTCACCTACGGCTACATACAGTACATACCTACATCACGACAATCGTGACATATATACCTTCGTAGAAATCCCGCCATCAAACACCGTGCAGTCAATCTCCCATCTACCTTACCTTATTGCTTACCGTTTTTTTTTTTAAAAACCCCCCCACTGTACTCGTACAATTCGGCTTAAAGAAACTACATACCCCTTACAGACACGACCAACTCACATTCCGGGTCCTGGCTCTGCGTAAGGGTTTTTGTGCGCGCTCTGGGGGTATGATCTTGGGGGTTGAATGCTGTGGGTATGTAGGTCTATGTACTGTAAGAGGAAGGGGTCGTATTTACTGTAGGTTTCTAGTGGCGGAGTAGATGTGGGTGTTTCCGGGGGGGGGGGTTCAAGGCGTAAAAGGGGGGAGTGTTGGGGATGAGGGAAATGGGTTTTATATGTATGCTAAGATGGGATTCAGAACCGCGACTCTGCATTAGATACTCTATCCTAACCGTCGAGGAAAGATGATGCGAATTCTTTTTTGGGTGCATTCTGCTGTTTGTTGCCTTGCTAAGCCCACCTTCTCGCACGTCACGTCACGTCAAACCCTGCACAATCTCCCCCCGACATCAGCTTCCCACCCCTCGCTGCCCACTGCCATGGTAGCGTAGAAGATGTCACTCGGGTCGTATTTCGCCTTGATAGCCTTCAGTCTCGGGTAGTTGGTTCCGTAGAAGGTCTCTTGCCAATTCGGCTGATTCGGATCGCCCTGACATCCGGCGTCAGCATGAGGTTTTCTAATCGCCCTTATTTACTTGTGTTTTGGTAGTAGTGTGGGAATGAGGAGGCGCGTACTTCGCTCAGATAGCAGCCAGAGCCTGGGGTGACGGCTTCGAGTTGCGGGATGTAGACGTCTGTCATCAGTTTTTGTAGAGCTATCATGTCGGACCGGGGGAGCGAGAAGTTCCAGGGAATGGTCATGGAGTTAGTCTTGGTCTGCTGCTATCTGGGTATACACTTGTTTGACTTACGTAGTTAACACGGAGTCAATCAAGGTGTCCCTCCAGGCCGGCAGGACCGCATTGTCCCCCTCCGTCCCTTTTGCAATACTCCTATTCACATTCAACCCCACCCCAACGAAAAGTGGCGTCGCATTCGGCGTCTTGTCTTCCGTGATATTGCGTATCGCAGCGGTCAATCCTGCATTATTCGTCTCAACCACTGACCTCGGTATCAACCGTCCCCCGTATTGAGCTGTCTCTACTGGAATAGGGGGCTCGAATGTACTAAACTCGTCTAGATAGGTAGGAAAGTCTGTAGGGCCAGTCATTTTATATTTGATATTCAGCCGATGCAAGGTATCGAGGAATGGCTGTAGGAGCTTCAAGGCTTGTGAAGCTGGGATTCCAGGGCCGTGGAAGGGCGTTAGGATGAAGGAATCGGAAGTGAGATACCAAACCGTCATCCCGCCTGCGTCGACGATGCTGGGGAGAGTGGCGTGCCATGCGGCGACGGCGGCGTAGAAGGTATCCTTTGATAAGCCGGCGCTGGAGAATGTGAGATTCGTCCCTGAGGTGGGAATGTCGGTATGGGCTTTTGATGTCAAGGAGTAGACGATGCCGTAGGTGCCACCTCCACCTCCGCTGAGTGCCCCTGCCCAAGTTCAGAGTCCGCATTTTTTACAAGAGCAATGTGGCATGTTATTAAGGGTTTGGCAAGAGATAAAAGAACGATTGTCTCTCAGAATAATTGTTTTGCGACTAAAAGATAGTACCGATATAGAGGGAAAATGTTAGAAGAAAAGTACGTACAATACAGATCCGAATTTTCTGTCGGACTCGCTTTGATAAATTCGCCTGACCCGGTAATAACCTCCCATTCCAAGGTCTGGTCGGCTGCTAAGCCATACTTCGAAGCAAGCGCCGAATGACCACCTCCTTGGGTGTACCCGCCTGCGAGGCCAACTGTTGGGCACTCACCTCCGGTCACCGTCAGGCCTACCTTATTTCCAGCATCGACTGCCTCAAAGCCTTGGACGCCAGCTCCCATTTTGATGGCTTTACCTGTGTAAGTGGGCCCATGATAGTCAAAAAATCGAATGCTTTTAAGATTATGTGTCCAGATACCCAAAGCGCCTGCTCCGGTAGATTTACCATTGTAGTCATGGCCTGTATTCCTAATGACAAGCCTAATGTTGTTTTTCGTGGCGAACGCCACCCCTTTCGAGATATCTGCGGGCTCAGTGACATTGATTGCGTATTCAATATAGTTCCCCAGCGTGCAGAGCATCGATTCTGGGGTGAAAGGTATACAGCTGTTTCCGGCGTAGAAAGGGGCCATTACCGATGAAGACGAGACATAGTGTGCTTGGGGTAGCAGCCATGACTCTCGCACATCACTACACAATGCGGCGTTGAAATTAGGGCCATGACATGGTGATGCGAGTGGGGATGTTGCAATCAGTCTGCCGTTGATGGAGTTGTTGAGAGCGGCCCATGCGGAGGGAGATGGCCAACAGGCATCTCCGGGGAAGCAGCGGCATTCCTTGGCAAACGCAAGAAATGGTATGCAGAAGCTAGTCAGTGACAAACAGAGATTAAGCCACGCAATGGAACTGGCCATGTTGAAGGACTGAAATGTTGGCTTGGAGGAGAGGGGAAAAAAACATGGCAGTTTTGATAGAAGTGTGTGAAAAACATCTATATAGGGCTCTTAGTATTCGAGTATCCCTAATCGTTAAGTTCCTGCATTCCATGACTTGCCATGATTGGTAAGGTAGGCTCGTGCATACCTAGTCTGCAGGAAGTACGTGCTGACACTCGCAGGTCGGTTCAATCTGCCCAGAAGATAGAAATGCGCCCCAGCCTCACTCTCGATCGGGAATGGGGTGAGCGCTGCTCTACCGCCGCGCGACGCGAGTGACAGTGTACTCTATATAGTTCACGGTGTATTGGAGCCTTCCAGGCAGCATCGGGGATGAACTTGGGTTGCGGACAAACCCATTAGTCTGAGGGTCTCAAAGCTTAGAGATGCCCTTAAGACTTGGTCATCATAGTATCGCAAGGCACATCTGTCTATAATCGTCTCCACACGAACATGGCGAGAGCTCATTACATTATCAGAGTTGGAAATGAAGGGATTGCAAAAAAGATTAGCACCAGCGCCCTAAACCACTGGCACTACCTCTCTCCTCAGCACCTCTGGGGTCTCCCAAGAAGCATGACCCATGTCAAGGTCCGCGCGAAGTTCGAGGCGGATATTGAGAACCCTCAAGTTACAGCGTACATCTGGTTCCTTTGCAACGGTCATGGCGGACCTGGTCATTTTGTTGAAGTGGGTATCGGCAGGCGTCATTTAGGACAAGGCCCTGTAGGAAATGGAACCCTTCCTATTCCAGAGGACATGATGGCTCGTCTCCAGCAGGGGTTTGACCACTGGTTCGAATGGCAGCCACTTACTGCCAACGCAGCTTTTCAAGACCAGCTTCACCAGCTACCAATTCCTCTCCCCCATTTCATTCCGACCCTACGCCACGTCACAGCAGAACACCAATCCTTTCCGCTCTTCCAAGCCCTAATTGATGGCGAGGAACACCGAGCAGCAGCTATAACAACAGCTTTACCCGCAGCTGCGCCTACCCCTCCAGCTATCGAAGTTGATGATTTGGAGAATGTCCGCCGTGAGCAGGCTGAGCCCCATTCCCAAGGTGAAGTCTACCTGATCCACATGGGAGGCACGACATTCTACAAATTGGAATGAGCCTCGATCCGCAGATACGCTTGCGGACAATGCAGACAGGGAATCCGTATCCTCTACAGATTCTTCACACGCAAGCTGTTCAAGACATGCGAAGTGCGGAAACTAGTCTTCACCGACAGTTTGAGACCCAGCGGGTTCCCAATCTTAACGCTAGAGAGTGGTTTGACTTCGGTGATGGCCCTGGCGAAGTAGAAAGTGCGTTTGGTACCCTTTGATGAGGAAAGTAGGTAAATCGATTGCGAACAAATTTCTTGAGTGAGATTGTTTGACTGTGATTATGGATGACTATATACTGGCTTTTGCCCCCTACAACGTCTGCTGCAGCAGTCGGAAGATACCTCCTACTGTACTAGGTTCTCATTTCATAGTACAAAATGCTTACGAAGACATTCTGAGTACTCGTATTTGATGCTTAAGGTAGCTTGTATAGCTTAATAGTACTTTGATAGAAGGTAAGCGGTGGAAAGAGTACATGAAAGGATGTGACAATAACCACACACATACGGGATGTACACATACACTTTCTTTCTGAGTTCTTAAGAACGAAAGTGAGAATTTACGGTATATGATACTCACCTGCGCTAAGTGCTGCATCACCTAAGGTGTCTACAGTAGGATGCCGCATCACCCCCAGTCACCCGGCTCGCTCGCAATAGCGGCAGCCTCTGGGTGAGCTTCCACACAATCATTCTAAGTGATCTCTTGAGCGATACATGCTCCACGCAGCTCTCATGTTTCTGCTTTGTACAACCGCTTCTCAGATGCTTTACGACAGGGTTGATGTTCTTTCCTTGAAGCGGTTAAGATGAGAGTATTTCTTTACAGGTCTCGTTGCACAAATCTCTCGAAATAGCTAACGCCAATCTATCATACATTTAAAGCCCTAGCCAAGATAAATACAAGTGTTGCTGGACATTGCAAAGTCAGCTTACTCTACCATCATTGGTCAACAGGCTGCAGGAAAGTGCTTACGGCCGAAGACGGTGGAACTTCAGTTACAGATAACCGCATAGACTAATTGACAGCAGCACATCTTCAACAACACCTGTGAAAGCCATGGATTTTTATGCATGCTCTCAACGGCAGTCTGCGAAAATGCTCGAGGAGCTGATTTCGATGTCGCTATGGAACTTTCGCGTTAGTGATTACTGAATTCACGAGTGGTATGATTTTGTACAGTTCTTGCTGAAAGCAATCAAGCACTTGAAATCATACTTACGGCCATCGTCGTCCAAAGCATGAGCTCTACCGAGTAATCGTCAGACTACTATTCGTCTCCAAGCAACTTGTTATCCGCGCATCGCTTGCTTCACCATATCCAGAAAAGAAGACCACGTGATCATTACTCGCAAAATTTTCTCTGTTCTCTCTAGTGTTTTCATGCTTCAAGCAGTCATTCTCGTCAGATGGCAGAACAATCTGTCCGTGTTGCGGGATCGGGTCAACTGGGGATATCATGCCGACGGCTCGCTTAAGTTGGTTTTGCCCGAAGGGTGCCCAGGAACGGAGTTTGGGGACGGTGTTTACTCAGGGGTTGGGAATGGTACGAATGGGGTTTTCAGGTTGAGATGGGTAGATTAATATATAATGTTCTTTTCCTGTATGGTTTTGATATGATCAGTATTATTAAGGCCTTTGGAGGTAGATCCTTGCTTGTTGGTTATCAGTTCTGCTAGGCATTCTGCCCTGAAGCTCTTCGAATACCTTTCCTTCTCGATTTAGTTGTCCGGCTTGTACTCCTTTTGCTTTACAGAAGACCCAGTATGGCATCGGAGCCGAACAATTCATCAAGAGTGTTTACTCCACCACCAGCATCCATGGACAAAGAACACGATGATGGCTTAGAGACGCCGTCATCGATCCATGAAGAGACCAAAATACCAGAGTTCAAGCCTTCAGCTCGTATCTACCTAGCCTTTCTCACACTGTGTGTCATCACCTTGATGGTGGCCTTGGACGGTACATCACTATCTGTGGCGATTCCAGTAAGTTCCTACGACGCAGATTCCCTCAAACAGCGTACTCAGGATCTGACCCAGCCGAAATATAGATCATCGCAGACAAACTTAAAGGCACAGCGATCGAGGCCTTCTGGTCCGGGACCTCCTTCCTCCTTTGTTCTACCATCTTTCAACCGAATTTTGCCTCCTTCTCTCACATCTTCGGCCGGAAGCCAGTGATAATTATTGCCCTTGTTCTCTTTATGATTGGAGCGATCGTTGCTGGTGTAGCGAACAATTTTGCTACGTTGCTTGTCGGACGTTCTTTGCAGGGTATTGGCGGTGGCGGCTTGCTTGTACTCACCGAAATCGTGGTGACAGACCTTGTTCCGTTGAGGATGCGAGGGCAATGGTTTGGCATAATCAGCGCAATGTGGTCGATCGGATCAGTCACAGGACCGATTATTGGTGGAGCCTTTGCTCAAAACGTTTCTTGGGTATGTTTTTGTTGACTCAGAGAACGTTTATGTATAACACTGACCATATACAGAGGTGGCTTTTCTGGATAAACCTACCTTTCATCGGTATTGCCTTTGTTTTTGTCCCTCTCTTTCTCAAATTGTACTTCAAACAAAGCCCTTGGATCGTGCAACTCAAGCGCGTCGACTGGATCGGTTCGTTCATCTTCATCGCGTCCTCAACGAGCTTCCTTATTCCAATCACATGGGTATGTCCTGAGCATATCCAACATTTTGTTGATACTTACTTCTCTAGGGTGGAGTCTCGTACGCCTGGAGCTCATGGCGAACTCTGGTGCCTCTTATACTCGGCACTTGTGGCCTGATAGGTTTCGCACTGTTTGAGGAATACGTTGCGGCGGAACCATTGATCAGGCTCATAGTCTTCAAAAACTGGACCGCTGCTGTGACTTATGCAGGAACATTCCTCCAAGGCATGATCCTTTGGTCACTTCTCTACTACCTACCTCTGTACTACGAAGCCGTCAAGGGTCAAACACCCATCATCGCAGGCATCAGCATTTTCCCCGAGACCTTCACTGTTGCGCCCGCAGCAGTGGTCGTTGGCATACTTATCACAAAGACAGGACGTTATAGATGGGCGATATGGGGAGGCTGGGTTCTCACCATTCTCGGAACCGGCTTGCTCTATCTTCTGGATGTGCATACTTCAACAGTAAGGTGGATATTCATCAACCTAGTCAGTGGCTTGGGCTTGGGGATGCTCTTTCCGAGCATGGCATTCGCAATCCAGGCTTCCTCAACAAACGCAGATCTTGCATTTGCCATTGCCATGTTCGCTTTCTTCCGCGCCTTTGGTCAAGCCGTTGGTGTCGCTATTGGAGGAACAATATTCCAGAATCAGATGAAAATAAAACTCCTGGCATACCCCGGCCTTGCCGCGAAAGCAGACCAGTACTCAAGAGACGCCACGAGCTTAGTGCGGATCATCAAAGGGACGCAAGACGCTGCATTGAAGCTACAACTCCAGCAAAGTTATGCTGATGCCTTGAAGATAGTCTGGGTTACAATGTGCGGGTTGAGCGCGTTGGGATTCGTGCTCAGCTTGTGGACAAAAGGGCTGGATCTGAATAAACCTCTGGAGACGGAGCAAGGAATGCAAGCAAGTTCGAATGTTGATGAGGAGAAGAAATAATGGCGACACGATAATACAATAGACATGTATTTGATAGCATAGAGCACATTCTTTTTATTTTGGGCAATGGGTGGTAAACTCGGCTTCTCAAGCTCGCACCAATTATTCAGGCCTCTACCTCCCACGAGAAATGGTCTTACATACCTTAATTAAAAGAATAGAGTATCCGTGCCCCCCACTTTCGCTCATCCTTCGCTTAGTGCTCGGCGGCCATACACCACTTTCAGCCATACACCACTAAATCTTCATATTTTTGATTCACCACCTTCAAAAATCCACCAAATTTCAACCACATGGCTGCTACTTACGCTATCATCGAGAGTCGCATTCAGAAGGCTATTGACGTCATAAACACGCGTGAAAATCCTAATCGAGCCGAAATTGCGCGCGAGTTTCATGTTTCATATGATCGACTTCGATCTAGACTACGAGTTTATCAGTTCAAAACAGCAGTACGAGAACTGCATAATAAAGCTTTAAAATCTGATCAAAAGTCAGCTTTATGACAATACTTAACTACAGTGAATCAGTTAGATCTGTCAACTAAACTACACATGATTGTCAGAGACTAGGCTGAACTAGAGATTCTATCAATATAGAGAATTGATTATTATATTACTTGAACTAGATACAAGACAATACATCAGATAATGTACAAGATGAAAGACAAAGAGTGAAAGAAAAGAATGAAAACTCGACTTTTATATACATGAATCGAGCAGAATCAAGACTAGACAATAGTTTTATTGACTTAAGATTGTAGAAGTTCGTGCACACAGCTGAGATGATTGAAACAGAATTGCTGAGACTAGATTAAGATGATGATGACTAAATTGATGACTTGATTCATTGAACTGCAAAACAGATTCAATGAATTGAGATTATTTAAGATATCGACGATTTATGTTTTAAATCAAATTGATGATCTGACATCATGACAGTAGCTTCTCTCTTCAAGATTGAGCTTCTACAAGATGATGAGAAGAAACAAGATGAAATGAGAAAAAATTAAAGATAAAGACTGAAATGAAACAAAAATTGATGTGAATGCATTTTAATGTGATGAAACACAGATGAAACTAGAATAAATCTGAGTCATATCTGAATCAAATTTGAGCAAGATGTTTGAGTCAAATCTTGATAAAATTTGAAAAATGAAATGAGATGAAATGCATTTTAACATGATGATGCATGAAAAATTGAGACACATTTAAATCACATCTGAATCAGATTTAAATGAGATATTTGAGTTAAATTTAAACAAGATCTGAGTTAGATTTGAGTAAGAGAAAGATGAAATGCAATTTAATATGATGATGCACAGATGAAACTAAAATACATTTGAATCACATCTGAATTAAATTTAAACAAGATGTCTGAGTCAAATTTAAACAAGATCTGAGTCAGATTTAAGCTGAGTTGAAATGATGAAGATTGAACTTAAAGTTCTTGACATTGACATTGAGATATTACACATAACAATACATGTGATTCTTCAATGACAGAATTAACAAGATGATATTCATTGAGCATTTGCTCACAATTATTCAAAAGATGAAAAGACTTTTAAGTAGAAAAGTGATCTTCTCAATCAATGTAATACTTGAACAGAGATGAGTTATAACATTTATCACGCTTGAAGTTTAGTATGCTGTTTACATATCAGAATCTTTCGTCATTCTTGATAATAACAAATTCTCAAGATTTTTAATGTTGACTTGAAAAAAAGTCACTTGTGATATGACTCAAAAGAATAACATGAAAGATTGAATGAATCTTCATGAATGCTGAAAGATTTAACTCAATGATCAGAAAATTATTTTTGAAAACATGCTTGATCTTGAAGAAATCAATGTTATGATCATTTAACTTGACAGCGAAATGAGCAATGCTGAGATTGCAAGCATTCAGTCAAACTTCATCTTCAATGAAGTATCTAGAACAAGAACGACAAGAAAGATTAACATTGAATTTGTAAATGATTTAAGTTATAAGCATCTCATCATGTAAATGCTCAGTTAGTTTCTTCATCTTCTTGATGAATTCTTCAACATTGATTAACTTGTTTCAAGCTTGAAATATAAGATTCTTGAGCAAAGATTCAAAAAACTTGAAGTTTAAACATAAGTTCTGACTTAAATTGATCAAGAAAAGTGATGTTAAAGTGATTAATGATGATGCATTATTAATAACAAATTTGACTTCAGAAAGTCATTTAGCTCAGTCATTCTGCATGTAGTTGATGAAGACTTGAAAATAATGTTTCATGATAGCATTGACTTTCTCAATTTGATCATCGATCTCAAAGTGATACATCATTGATAACTTAGCATTTATCTTCAGCATTTTACACATATGCTTTCAGACATTGAAGATGAATTGTGTATCTTGATCAGACATGAAGAACTCAAGTAAATCATGATGTTTTCAAACATGAGCATAAAAGCAGTTGATAACTTCTTCAACTTTCATAGAAGTGATGAGAACTAAATGTTTCATTTTAATAAAATGATCAATGAAGATTAAAACATATTTATATGTGATACTCATGAAGATATTGAATGATAAAGAATTTACATAGTTCATGAAAACATCACATCAACAATGTTCAAAGATTGAAAGAGAATATAATCATTCTTAAGTTTATTGTCTAAAGAGCTTGAAACGTGTGCACATATGATAGTTTTGTACAAAGCATTGAACATACTTATAAATGTTTGATCATCAATAAACTCAACTGATCAGTTCATAACTTTTTGCTCTTTCTGAATGATCATTGATGACACTATCATAAGCGAGCTGAATGATACAAAGACATAGTTTATCTGAGTTGAGCACATACTTTCTTTCTTGAAAGTACAGATGATTCTCGTGTTCTTCACACTCGACTAAAGAAATTTTGTTGTGATATCATGCTTCATTGCGAAGCACTTCAATTATTTGAGCTGCAAATTTGTCATTGATTTCAATTTACTTTCACAATGTCTGAATGAGAATATCAGCAAAATCTTCATCAAGATTCAGAATGTCTTGATCTAGTTGAGACTTGATGTTTTCAACATCAAATTCTTCAATTTCTAGATTCATGAAAGCTAGAATTTGCGAAGATGCTGAGATAACTGAGAATAAATGTAACTGAACTGAATTTAGAATGATGATTTGTGACTGAAGCTTCATGACTTTGATGTTGAAGATGTCAAGAACGAGATTCTCAACAATATTGAGATTTAAAACATAAGTTTTCAAAATTGTTTAATGTTAATATTGATGTCAAGAATCAAATGTATCTCTCTCTTTAAAGAGATCTTTTGAACAAAATGTCAAAGCATTCAACTTATTGTCAATCTTGTCAAGATAATAAGCAATGTGATAGTTGAATTTAAACAGAAATTTGCTTCAACAAGCTTAACAACGACTCAACTGTTTAATTGACATGAAATACTCAAGATTTTTATGATTCGTGATCATCTTAACAAAGTAGATAAAATCTTTAAGCTCTGATCATCATTTCTTGAAAGCATGAACAATGATCATGAGTTCTTTATTGTAAATGTCATAGTTACACTCAACTGAGTTATGCTTCTTTGAAAAGTAAGCGACTGAATAAAGAATTTCATTCTCATCATACTGAAAAAGAATGTCTTTGAACACATAGTTTGAAGCATTGATTTCTATCACAATCTTGTGATCTGAATTATAGTGACAAAGAATAATCTTGAAAGTAAAGACTTTCTTAAGAATGTTGAATGCAATCTGACATTTCTGAAATCAGACAAAGAGTACATCTTTTCTGATGAAACAAGTAAGTGAGATAGCTATTCTACTATAGTCATAGATGAATCTTCTATAGAAGTTCGTAAAATCTAGAAAACTTTGAATGTTTTTAACGTTGATTAAGATGAATCAGTTGACAATGATGTTTATCTTAGAAGAATTCATCTTAATCTCTTTGATGATGATTATTAATTTTAAATATGAAACTTAAGTGACGTGAAACTTGCATTTGATTATATTCATCTGAAGATTTGCTTCTTGCAGCTTTCGCAAAATGAGCTTGACATGAATTTCATGCTTGAATTCATTGTCAAAATAAATCAAGATGTCATTCAAATAAGCTGTACAGAATTTATTTAAATGTTCACAAAAAGTATTGTTGATATACTTCTGAAACAGACTGACAACGAGATTCATCTGTACATGATGTCGACTACAAATCTTTTGATTCTATTCTGTGTTTGAATAGAAGTCAAAAGAGTCAAGAGATCTCAATTCAACGCAGTTTGAACGATGTTAGAACGTTGCATGATCAGAAAAGTCATCGTGCAGAGTTTTCACTCATGCGACAACATCTCTTTTAACAGTCACAATCAATTTATGAAGAAGATTAATGACATGTCGATGTCAGTAAGAGATGAGAAGATACTACTAGTGAAAAAGACAACTCAGGTGAAGAGTCTGCGAGTTGTGACTACAAGTGATTAAAGAATTTGCGACTCGTTAACTGCGTCGATATCAAAACGTCTTCATCACATCGACAGTGTCATCGAGTAATTGATGAAAAGATATCAGATAGAATAGTTGTTTCAAGTATTGAAAGACGTGACTACAGTGCTCGAAGAAGTAGTGACTCGTCGATCACGCTGATATACTGAGAGAACTTGAGCTCATCTTCTTTACTTGACGTCAAGTCATTCATCTATTCATGTGAAAAATCAAGAGCTCAAAAGAACGATCAGAATGCATTCTCTTTCATCGATCAGAGTCAAACATCGAACGATTGCGATCGCACGTTTATACTAACAATTCATTCAACGTCTACGTGACACAAGTCAAATCAAGAGAAGAAAAGAATTACTCAGTACAATCACACTTTATTTTCTCATCGTGTGCATCTCTCTTTCATCACATATTTCTCTGCTCAATGAATGACAATCATTGAGTAAGAAAACACAGCTCTACGTACGTTACAATCACAAGCATCACGAATGCAAAGAAAACGTCTTTCGTCTTCGAATCGAAGATTGAATCGAAACATCGTTGTATAGAATATCGTCAATGAAGAGCAGAGCAAAGACGATGCGTCATAATCAAACAGCACAGACACTCTCATCAAGAGTTTACTTGAGCGTCACGCGCTGAATAGAAGCTATAGATTCATTACTTGGTAACACAGTGTCAATCTCATTGTTTCGACTGCGCGAAGCAGTCGTATAGATGACGAGTGATTTTCTTTCTCAGAGAGTTTTGTTCACTCGATATAAATAGCATAGAGTCTCTCATGAGTCGAGTCTAAATCAATGTCACAAGAATGTATGAATTACAATTACAATTACAATACTTCTGAAACAAGACAGATTCATTACATAAATTGAAAAGCATGACTAGATACTTGAATAATTCAAATTGAGTGTGAAAGATGATGAAAGTTTCATCTTCTTCTTTGATTCAAAGTCGATTGAATGCAAAGATGATATTCAACTTAATAAAGATTTTAGCTCAACTTAGATGATTCAGCATTTCTGAAATCAGAAACAGAGAATATCAATTCTTGATTGTGATAACATTCAAATCTTGATAATTCACACAGAAGCAAAGTTTTTCTTTGAGTTTCTTAATGAAGAGAACAGAAATGATCATTTGAGAGTGATTGACTTGAATAAAATTTTTGCTCAGATTCTTATTCAAATAACGACGAAGTTCTAGAATTTTTTCACGACTCATGTTATATAAAGCAAAGACTGAGAGTTAAGCATCTTTTTTAAAATGTATGACATGATCATGAGCTTGATGCAAAGACAAGATATTAACATTCTTCTTAAAGAAAATGTCTAGAAACTTGAAATATCTGAATGATAAAATTGTGACTGAATCAACGTTCTTACTTTGTCAATAAACTTCAAGATTTTCTTGTGTCATGAATGCAATCAAATGAAATTTCTTTTTCATTTGACAAAAATTTAGACAATGATTTTTATCATATGTACTGTCTTGAGAACGAGATGAAAACTGCACAAGAGTTGAACTGTTCTTTGAATGAACAATTAAAGTCGTGTGACGTGATTTTGACTCATCAGAATCTAGACTAAAAGATGAGATTAACTCAAGATTCAAGAAAACATTGATTTTCTTTAAAATGATGCTAAACACTTCAATGTTTTTGACATGAGCAGCATGATCAAAGCTTCAAACTTTCAACTTAATTATATTAAGTTGTATAAAAGATTAATTGAATTGATCTGCTTGAGAAACAACAGAAGTTTTAAAGAAAGAAGAATTTTAACACTTGATTTTTAATGAGTATTCTTTTTAAATGACTTAAAGAATACAACTAGAAGTTTCTTGTTTCAAACAAGAGACAAGATTGAACGAAGTTTATTTCTTGTGAACGAGCTGAGTATTAGTTGACTTTTCATGAGTGAACGAAAGATTATATTGCTTCTTGTGAGCAAACAAGAAACTGAGTGACTTCTTGCAAGTAAATTGAAAACTAAATTGCTTCTTGTGAATGAACGAGAAACTAAGTTGCTTCTTTTAAGTGAATGAAAGACTAGATTGCTTCTTGCAAGTGAATTGAAAACTGAGTTGCTTCTTTTAAGTGAATGAGAAACTAAATTGCTTCTTGCGAGCAAACTGAGTGTTGAATTGCTTCTTGTGAGCAATTTGTAAACTGAATTACTTCTTGTGAATAATTCATGAACTGAATTGCTTCTTGTGAGCAAATTGAGAGCGAGATTGAGAGAAAGCTACTTTGTTAACTTTGAATGAGAAATTTTCTTCTTGTTGATTAAGATCATAAATCTTGATGAGAAATGAGCAACAATGATTAAGACAAAAGAAGAAAGACAAGATGAGAATATTGTGCTCAAAATTAACATCAATGACGTGACAATGAAGTCATAATAGACTCATGATGATGAGATATTAACTTAATTCAGTGATATAAAAGAATAGTCTTTCAATGTATTCATCAAGAATCATTGTGATTTCAACAACATGAATAATATCATTGATTAAAGCAACTTGATCATCAAATTCTTGAAGTCTGCGAAAGTAAGTTAATTAATGCAAGAAAAGATGATGTTGTTGCATGAAGAATTTATTCATAAAGACATAAACAGAGATTTCACTATCAATCAGAACGAAAGTGAGAACTTTAAATTGAGCTTGACGTAGAATACAAAATATTATCATGTGACTATCTTTGAATGTCAAATTGAATTCAAAGAGTTTCAAGATAAATTTAGCAGAAAACTTTCTATATGATTGAAGTGAGAATGAAAAGATTGAGACTAGTAGACAAAATGATATGTATACAGATTTCTGAGCGTGACTTAGTTCAAAGACTAAACTTTTTTTGCAAACAGTGAGACTTCTTCATTTATACTGATGACATCATTGTCATAAATGTTCATGATATACAGAGTGAAAAACTTTTTATTTGAGCATTCTTTAGTGATTTTGCTCAAATATTGCAATTTGCAGTAGTAGCACAGCTTTCACTTATTGCAGATTTTCTTGATCTCAGAAACGATCAAAGTCTTATCTTGAACAATGATAATAATAAAGTTTAAATTTATTGACTTATCAAGAAATGAGAAAGAAAGAGATGAAGATACTGTTGAAACAACAGTCACAGAAATGATGATCTTTGAATTCAAAGAATTACTAGTCAATGCAAAGATGCTTTTAACTTTGATGAATGAAATGATGACAAAGATGAAGCGAGATTGATGATGTTTAAGCTGCTGAAGCTCTTCATTGATGTCAGAAAATGCTTAAATTCATTGATGAAAAATGAATGATTGAGTTTCATTGAGATTTTGTTAGAAGAAAACAACAATTTGAATAAAATAATTGACATTGTGCTTCAGACAGTCAATCAACAAGAAATCTTTCATCAAAGAACATTCTTTCTTTTGATAGAAGAAATTGTAATAGTCAACAAAGTTATTTATGTCTTGCTTCAAAGTTTCGCGAAAATATAGATGAACATCTTCTGTCTTGAAAGAATTGTTGCAGCAATGATGCAATTTGTGTTATCAATCTGCAAAGATGAAAATGATACAAAGATTATTGACTCAATATTGACTCATTAAATTGTGAATCTTCTTATTTATGATGAGTCGTGACTCAACATAAATGATCTTGACTCGATGAAAGAAATAGTGATCATCATTTACATTCATGCGCTGTATCAGACTTTGCTTTCAGACATTCAATTGATCTTTGTTTCTTTCATATTTAAATATGTCAAGAAGCTTTTTGAATTTAATGAAAGTCAAGACAGTAACAAAGTTTGCAAAGACTTAAACGATGAAGAGAGATTGATTATGCAGAATTTATGTGATGATTTGAGTTATCTGTTGAGATCATGTCTAGAATCTAATCACACTGCAGCGAGATAGTGCGTAGCTGAATAGAATGTTTGATCAATAAAGATAGCTATAACTAGAATATTAAGAATACAGAAGAAATCAAAGAGAATTTCGAGCTGTATTTATAATAGAACAAAACAAAGAGAGCGAAGCAGATTTGCTTGAGTATTGAAAGCGCTAGAATAAAGTATTGAAGCTGAGATTTAACATGAGTCAAAATCTCTAGAGCTTATTGACTAGAAAACTCTATTCAATCTCGACACACTTGTAACATTACCTTCTTCTCTTTAAAAGTCATGTCTCTATGACTTGTAGTGTAGTTCATAGCACTGACGTAGAGTCTTGATGCCTGTCTTTCTATCAATCTTTCTATTGATTCAAATCAATTCATCAAATGCTTATTGTAACAGACTCACTATGTGAGATAGAATGATCATTGAAGCAGACTCACTAGTCGACTTGCTCATCAAAGAGATCAACTATCGACTTGTTCTTGAAGCAGACTCACTAGTTGCACGTGAACGTGAGATAGATCGATTCACTGATAGATAAAGCAATGTAAGTAGATAGATCATTGCATTGACAGCATCTTTGTAGCAGACTCACTAGATTGATCTTGATTCAAATCGAGTTGAATCAAATTTGATGATACAGATTGTTTTGACTCGACTGATTCATGAGCTTGAAAAGAAAAGAGGTTGAACAGATTGTTTTCACTCATTTGCTTCATAAGAATGAGTTGATTCTCAAGCAATTCATGAAGATTCTTTATCGTTGATTCTATTAATTGAGTGAACTGTGTCTACTTAATGAGCAATAGATTCTCTAGCAATTCAAACAGTCTTGTCGTTGATTCTATTGACTCTCTGATGTTGTTCTGTCTTTCAATTGCGTCAATCATCAGATAAATGAATTTCTTTAAACTCGTTCTGTCTAGACGAGTATCTTGAATAAGTAATGAAATCAATATCATGTGATAAACGAATTCTTAATATAATGTTGAAATCGTGCCTAGAATTTAATCACACTGCAGCGAGATAGTGCATAGCTGAATAGAATGTTTGATCAATAAAGATAGCTATAACTAGAATATTAAGAATACAGAAGAAATCAAAGAGAGTTTCGAGCTGTATTTATAGTAGAGCAAAACAAAGAGAGCGAAGCAGGTTTGCTCAAGTATTGAAAGCGCTAGAATAGAGTATCGAGGCTGAGATTTAACATGAGTCAAAATCTCTAGAACTTATTGACTAGAAAACTCTATTCAATCTCGACACACTCGTAACATTATCATTGCAAGAAACTGAGAATTCAGCTTTTGATAAACTGAAGAACTAGAAACAATGAATGAAGATGAGATGATAACATCATGTTGTTGAACTTGATTTTGAAGCTCACGCATTGCGTGAAAGATCTTAACTGAATTTTCAATCATACTTTGAGTGAACTGTTCAACAGCTCACTCATCATCAATCAAAAGACAATGAGATTGCTTCATTTAAGTGAGAAGATAACTAGACAAGATTTCAATGTATGAAAATGTTGCAAAAAGTGTAGATTTTTCATAATGTCAAAGACTAGACTGAACTAGAGATTCTATCAATATAGAGAATTGATTATTATATTACTTGAACTAAATACAAGATGATACATCAGATAATGTACAAGATGAAAGACAAAGAGCAAAAGAAAAGAATGAGAATTCAACTTTTATATACATGAATCGAGCAGAATCAAGACTAGACAATAGTTTTATTGACTTAAGATTGCAGAAGTTCATGCATATGACTGAGATAATCAAAACAGAATTGCTGAAACTAGATTAAAATGATGATGACTAGATTGATGACTTGATTCATTGAACTGCAAAACAGATTCAATGAATTGAGATTATTTAAGATATCAACAATTTATGTTTTAAATTGAGTTGATAATCTGACATCATGACAATGATGCAATCAATGACAAACACTCTTCATGCTCAAGACTTTGCTTATTGAAATTCTTCATCTTTATTGAATGTTTCATGAATTAAATGATGATTAAATCATCAGTCAAATCTCTTCAAAGCTAGACGAAAGTCTATGACAGCTGACAGAAAGAATATGCATGTTTCAAAAGTACTACAGACTCATTTTGATGAGTTTAAAAAGATAATCATCAAATATGATATAACAAAGAATGATACATGAAATTTCGATGAAATCGACTATCATATGAGCATTGCATGCTTTGATTAAGTTGTTACTGTAGATTCAAATAGAATGTTATGATGTCAGATCATCAACTCAATTTAGAACATAAATAGTTGATGTTTTAAATAATCTTGATTCATTGAATTTGTTTTGCAGTTCAATGAATCAAGTCATTAATTTAATCATCATCATCTTAATTTAGTTTCAGCAATTCTGTTTTAATCATTTCAATCATATGCATGAACTTCTACAATCTTAAATCAATAAAACTTCTGTCTAGTCTTGATTCTGCTCAATTCATGTATATAAAAGTTGAATTTTCATTCTTTTCTTTTACTCTTTGTCTTTCATTTTATACATTATTTGATGTATTATCTTGTATCTAGATTCTATCAAAGTAATAATAATATCAGTCTTTTATATTGATAATATTTTTAATTTAGCTCAGTCTTTGACATTATAAAAGATCTACATTTTCTGCAACATTTTCATACATTGAAATCTCATTTAGTTATTCTTTCGCTCAAATGAAGTTATTTCACAATCTTTCAATTGATGATGAGCGTATTGTTGAACAATTCGCTCAAAGTATGATTGAAAATTCAGTCAAGATCTTTTATGCAATGCAAGAGCTTCAAAATTAAGTTCAACAACATGATGTTATCATCTTGTTCTCATTCATTGTTCTCAATTCTTCAGTTTATATAGAATTGAATTCTCAATCTTTTGTGATAATAACTCAGATCATTGCATAAATCTTGAACAATTAATCTTTTCTTGTCATTCACTTCTTTGTAAATTTTGTCGCTGTCTTCATTACTTCTAAATTTGAGAAACTTTTCAACATATTTGAATATGAGAGAAACAAAAATTGATTAAATGCATGAAAGCAAAGTCTGATACAGCGCATGAACATGAATGATGATCATTACTTCTTTCATCAAGTCAAGATTATTTATGCTGAGTCACAACTCATCATAAATAAGAAAGTTCACAATTTAATGAGTCAATATTGAGTCAATGATCTTTGTATCATTTTCATCTTTGCAGATTGATAACACAAATTGCATCATTGCTGCAACAATTCTTTTAAGATAAAAGATATTCATTTATATCTTTGTGAAACTTTGAAGCAAGACATGAATAACTTTGTTGACTATTACAATCTCTTTTATCAAAAGAAAGAATGTTCTTTGATGAAAGATTTCTTGTTGATTGACTGTCTGAAGCGCAATGTCAATTATTTCACTTAAGTCATCATTTTTTTCTGATGAAATCTTGATGAAATTCAATTATTCATTTTTCATTAATGAGTTTAAACATTCTTTGACATTGATGAAGAGCTTCAACAACTTAAACATCATCAATCTTGCTTCATCTTCATTATTGTTTCATTCATCAAAGTCAAAAGCATCTCTGCATTAACTAGTAATTTTTTAAGTTTAAAGATTATCATTTTTGTGACTTTTGTTTTGACAGTATCTTTGTTTCTTTCTTTCTCATTTCTTGATGAGTCAATGAATTTAAGCTTTGTTATTATCATCATTTAAGATAAGACTTTGACCATTTTTGAGATCAAGAAAATCTGCAACAAGTGAAAGTTGTGTTACTACTGCAAATTGCAACATTTGAGCAAAATCATTAAAGAATGCTTAAATAAAGATTATCACTAAACATACACTTTTTTTTACTACACATACATCTCTTTTTACTATATATACGTTTCTTTCAAATAGATTTAGCGATCACTCAACTAGATTTAGCAGCTTAAAAACAGACATCATACAGGTAATAAATACTTGATTTCATATGAATGACTCATCAAAAATGAAGTATCTTTGAGATTAATATGTTCTTCAAAGCTGATTTAAACTACATATTAAATTTGAAACACTTCATAGAAGTCTTCATCATTTGAAGCTTTCAGCTGATGTTTAAATAAAGATTCAGTCAAAGCTTCATTGACATTCTCTTCACTCTCTTCATCTTCTTGACCTAGCTCTCTATCTTTATCTTTATCTCTATCTCTATCTCTATCTCTATCTCTCGCTGATGTTTGCTCTAGCTCTTGCTCAGCTTATTGTTGCAAATGCACTTCAACGCGTTCAAATTGACTTGACTCGCGTTATGTCATGATTCTAGCCTTGTCAGACTCAGTCTTCTAGCCTTGTCAGGTCTATTCTCGCTTCGTCACCTTGACTAGTTTCTATTGAGCCTAGCGTTGACTGAGAAACACACATATGTAGTCAGCTTCTTTTCTGTAGCTACCTTTCTTTCTTAGCATTTATCTTCTAGTTAAATGACACTCATATTGACTCGCTCTATGCTGATCTCTAACATTAGATAAATGCTCATCATTTACTACTCTGCTATCGACGAATAGATGATATGAAACAACCTATTCAGTAAGGAAAATTTGCAAGAAATTCTTCAAATTTGCATCATCATTTTAGATCGCAAGAAATTCTTCGATTCTACACTCATTTTCACCATTCTATTCGCAAGAAATTCTTCGAATAAAGCACTCAATTATTACCTGAAATTCACAAGAGATTCTTTGAATTTTCACTCATCAAAAAACATCAATTCAAAACATCAACCTCTCATCTATTCTTACCTCAACAACTTCTACCTTCTCTCATCATGACACGCGACGTCAAGTCAGTTGAGCTTCGAACAACTCGCCTACTTAGAAGCACTGTCAGTAGAAGAGTTTCACTTCTACTCATCGATGCTTCAGTCGAAGCTGAGAAAGCTGTCATCTCATGAAACATAAACATTGAAGAACAACTGTTTCATTGAGTCAGCAATCAATTCAACGAAGTCATCAATATGTTGAACGAGCTTCGAAGTCAGCGAGACTTGACTCTACAACTCAATGAACACTGACTTTTCATACAAGATAATCACAAAAAGAGAGCGAAACAACTAGAAGTCGCTTTTGATAAAAACGATGAGCTAGAGAAAAAGATCAATCAGCTACAAGGCGAGCGATTGAACTTCAGAGCGAAACAACGTCAAGCTGATCGATCTATGCCTCGTCAAGATACTCAGTCAGCTGAGCAACGAGTCAATCAGAAAGAAGCTTGCTCTCAACGAGAATCTTCTACTCTATCTGATAACGAGAACGATCATCACAAGTTCATCAAGCTTTCGAATTCACTCATCTTCATCGAAACAGATGACTCTACCTGAAAGACATGAAACATCAAAATAGCTGACAAGCTCGATGTCAACGCGAATCATTACTCTACTGAAAAGATTCGTATTGTCTATGTGATTTTCAGGCTAGAAGACGATGCTGATCAGCAAACCTATGCAAAGCGTCATGTTGATGCTTTCTCACTCTATCAGTCACTATCAGAGCTACTGAAACATCTGAAAGAAATTTACGAAGATCAGAATCTGATTTGAAAGTGTCGTCATGAATACGTCGCTCTGAAGCAGCTCAACAAGCTCTTCAGCTTCTTCTATTCAGAATTCACTAGAATATTCAGCTTTCTGAACTACGACGATATCACTCTGATGAACGACATTCAGAATAAAATCAACAATCGCCTTCAGAACGTGTTGTCAGTTTGCCTCATAGAGTTTAGCTCGCTTGATAAGCTCAAGATCTTTCTTCAAGATGTGAATAATAAACAACGAGTCAATTACCAGCTACGTGACGAGCAATGAACAGTCAAATCGATAGCAGCTTCGAAAAAACGTTTCGTTTCTTCGTCGACATCAACATCAGTCTCGATTACTAGCTATGTTCGACTCGCTACTTTTTTCATTCTCGAACCTGAACGATCAAGAATGTCAATCATCTGCTTCAACTGCAAAGCATCGAGTCATCTTTCAAAGAACTGCTCTCAGCTGAAGGCTAGTACTTCAACATCTTATGCATTCATCTTTCGCCTCAATGAGATCGTCATGTCGAAAGAAGAGAAGAAATTATTTACAGAGAAATCGAAGAATGAGGCAAAAAACTAGTGACTTTCATCAAAGACGCGATGAAAGATGTGTTAATTTCTTCAATAACGAGCAGCTCAAATGATCTCTTTGCTTCGAAATCTTTGACTACTGAATGTGTACTATCTAGCAATGAAATTAGTTACTCATTAAAGTCATTGATTGACACTGAAGCAGCTGACTATTCGTTCATTGATGAATTAATCGCGCAGAATGTTTGTGATCATTTGCAAATTGAATCTTTACCTTTAACCAAGCTCAAACCAATAAGGAAATTCGATGATCATTATGCAAAAAAGCTCATTACTCATGCGATTTATTCAAATCTAACTGTTCAAGATCATATGAAACGTTTCATCTCTATGCTGATCACTCGATTAGGTCAACATCAGATGATTCTCGAAAAAACATGAATGAACAAAATCGAAATGACTATTGATATGAGAGACGATCGTCTTCAATTTTCTAGTTTCGAAGCTCATATCAAAGCTTCTATCAAAGCTCATTCGACTGTTCTTTCGAGCAAGAAAATCGCGATAGAACAGAAGAGTTTGATCTCTACTCAAATACTAAAGAGATCTATTTCTTCTGTCATCACTCGACTCAGCGAGAAGTCATCTTCATTCAGTAAAATCGTGAAACCATCTAGCTCAGTCAACTTCGCTTCGTCTTTCGATTCAATGAACATAGCAATGATAAAGGCTGCAGCATATAGATCACTAGTCAAACGGTCGAATGTGACTACTTTCGCGATCATCGTCACGAAAATCGATCGACTTCTAAAAACAGCTAGAAATAAACTCGAAGATGTAAATCTACAAGAGCTTTCACACGAAAAGATCTTGAAAGAAGTCAAAGCTAAGCTTTCTTCGAAATATCATGACTATCTAGACGTGTTTGACCGAGCGATGACTGATCAACTACTTTCTCATCGCTTCTACGATCATAAAATTGAGTTAATCGACGAGAAAACATCTTCTTGAAGTCGTCTCTATCATATGTCTGACTACAAGCTTCAAAAGGTGAAGAATTACCTGATCGAGCATCTGAATAAAGACTTTATATCTTCTAGCTCAGCTTCATATGCTTCGCTCATACTATTCGTCGAAAAGAAAGACGATAGCTTGCGTTTCTGCGTCGATTACAGAAAGCTCAATGCTTTGATCAAACGAGATCGCTATTCTTTGCCATTAATAGACGAGACTCTCGCTTGTATACAAGAAAGTAAGTATCTGACTCGATTGAACATCATTGTCGCGTTCAACAAACTACGCATGCATTCAGGTAGCGAAGATTTGACTATCTTTATCACCTCTTTTGATTTCTACAAATATCACGTGATGTCTTTTGAATTAATCAACGGCTCGACTTTCTACCAACACTATATGAACGACGTGCTATTTGACTACCTTCATCAGTTTTGCCAGATCTATCTAGATGACATTATCATCTACAGCAAAACACTGAAGAAACATAAGCGACACGTACGATTAGTTCTACATAGACTACGAGAGACTGACCTTCAGATGAATATAAACAAATGCAAGTTTCATGTTCAGAAGATCTTCTTTCTGAAACTATTGCTATTCATTGAAGAACTAAAGATGAATCTCAGAAAAGTACAAGCAGTAGTTGAATGATCTACTTCTACAAACCTCACTCAGATGCAGTTCTTCGTCGACTTCTGCAATTTCTATCGACGTTTTATAAAGAACTTTTCGAAGATTGTTCATTCTCTGGTTCAACTAACTCAAAAAGAGGTGATATTTGAATGAAATCAAGCTTGTCAAACGATCTTTGATCATATGAAGAAACGAATGACTGAAGTCTTTATTCTTCGTCATTTTGATCAGAATAGAAAGACTATTCTTGAAACAGACTCATTCGACTACGTCAACGATGACATACTTTCTCAGTATGATGACGAAGAAACATTGCATTCGATGATCTACTACAGCAAGAACCTGAGCTTCGCTGAGTGCAATTACGAGATCTATGACAAGAAACTACTAGCAATCATTCGTGCCTTCAAGCATTGACGACCTGAGCTGAAATTGACTGAGCTACTCATCAAGATGTTCACTGATCATCAAGCTTTAACGTCATTAATGAAAGATAAAGAGCTAAGTAGACGTCAAATGCGCTGAGTACAAAAGCTCGTTGACTTCAACTTCAAAATCATGTATCGCTCAGGCAAACAAAACATCAAAGTCGATGCATTGACTTGTCGAGTCGATTCAGTTTCTAGAAGCTTCGAGAATGAACGATGTCGCTATCAGCGAACTACAATTCTCACGTCGAATCGAATGAAAATCGCTGATCTAGAAGAGAAAGAGAATGATGAACCAATTTATCGATTGATTCTAAAAGCTAACAGAATCAACGAGAATTGTATTTTACTTCGTGAAGTCGTATTAAAAGATGAAGCTCAATACGAAGATACTAAATTAAGGAATTGTCGAGTTCAGAACGAAATACTATATCGAGGTGATCTTCTATGAGTTCTCTTCGATGAGCATCTTCAAATGATGCTAATTCGAGAAGTTCACGATCAACCTTCTATTGATCATTCCGAAATTCTCAGAACGATGAAGGTCATAAGAAGGTACTACTATTGATCTTCAATGCAAAAGACAATAGATCGATATATTTGAAACTGCTACATTTGCCAGCGATCAAAGACTTCTCGAGATAAATTCAATGAACTACTACATTCTCTATTCATACTTGAACAGCAATGAAAGAACATAGTCATGAATTTCATCATCGACTTATCTCTTTCGAAAGGCAAAAACATCATACTAACAGTGATATGTAGATTGACAAAGAAACGACATTATATTTCTTGCTTCACTGATGACGAGAAAATCACAGCAGAAAAAACAGCTGAGCTAATGCTTCAGTGAATATATCGAATACACGATTTACTCGATTTCATTGTTTCGAATCGAGACTCTCAATTTACCTTCATTCTATGAAAGTCGCTTTGCAAAAGACTAGGCATTAACCTTCGACTCTTCACAGTCTATCACTCTCAGATCAATGATCAAAGTGAACGAGTCAATCAGAACGTTGAAAGATACCTTCGATTCTTCTGTTCATACATGCAGAATGACTGAGCTAAGCTACTACTCATGATCGAGTTCGTCAACAATAATGCTCTGTTCTCAGTCATCTTCTCGACCTCTTTCTTTCTAAACAAAGACTTTCATTCTCGTATGAGCTTTGAACTCGATGTCATCGAATATGAAAGTTCTTGTGAACGCTTGCAGACAACTAAAGTCGAGAATATATCTGAACATATGAACAAAACACTGAAGTTTGCTCGTGAGTCGCTAGTCAAAACACGAGAACAAATGATGAAACAAGTCAATAAGCATAGAAAAGAAGTTGATTACAAGATCGAATCAAAAGTGTTTCTGAATGAAAGAAACATCGTTACAGCGAGATTTTTCAAGAAGCTAAATGACAAAATGCTCGATTCTTTCACCAACCTAGATCTCGTCGACTCTTCATATAAACTGAAATTACCAGAGTCTATGCGTGTTCATGATGTATTTCATTCTGACCTGCTTCGCTCTGCCGTCGACGACTTCTTGCCTGGTCAAAAGAACGAACCCTCAGGTTTAATAGTGGTAAACGACGAAGACGAGTGGGAAATAGATGATATATTGAATTTTCGTTGATATCGAAGACGACTTCAGTATAGAGTCAAATGAAATGACTATGACAATGACCTCAATTGGTACAACGCTGATGACGATGAATTTATGAACGCTCAGAAGATCGTTGACGATTTTCATATTTGATACTCGAACAAATCGCGCTAATCAACAATTCAATCAATCACGATTTAACAGGCCTGAGCCTGTGAAATCATGATTGAACAATCAATCGAGTCGAGCAGAAAATACATTCATGCGAACATGAATCGTCGAAGAGAGAGAGTAATGTCACGATTCTAGCCTTGTCAGACTCAGCCTTCTAGCCTTGCCAGACCTATTCTCGCTTCGTCATCTTGACTAGTTTCTATTGAGCCTAGCGTCGACTGAGAAACACACATATGTAGCCAGCTTCTTTTCTGTAGCTACCTTTCTTTCTTAGCATTTATCTTCTAGTTAAATGACACTCATATTGACTCGCTCTATGCTGATCTCTAACACGTTAAGTAGAGTTCTCTAGCTTATGTATTGATGATGATGATGAGCTTCTTATGACTCACATAAAGTTCACTCATCGAGAAGAGTGCAAGATTCATGATGATAATGAGGTAGAATAAGTGATAGATAGTTGATTGATGAAAGAACATATGCACGTTGTTATGATTATTAAGCTGTTAAACCTAGTTGAGTAATCATTAAATCTAGTTGAGTAATCATTAAATCTAGTTGAGTAATTGCTAAATTTATCTTGAGAGAGACGTATATTTAGTAAAAAGAAATGTATATGTAGTAAAAAGAAATGTATATGTAGTAAAAAGAGATGTATGTGTAGTAAAAAGAAATGTATGTTTAGTGATAATCATATAAAAAGCTCTTCACTCTGCATATCATGAATGTTTATGACAATAACATCATCAATATAGATGAAAAAGTCTTGCTGTTTGCAAGAAAAGTTTAGTTTCTGAGCTAAGTCACGCTCAGAAATTTGTATACATATTATCTTGTTTACTAGTTTCAATCTTTTTACTTTAAAGAATGAAAAAATCACGAAAATAAATTACTTAAACTATTTAAAGACAAAGCACATCATTGACAGAATGCTCACGCTTCATTTTGATCATTAAGAGCAGATGAGAAGCATTGTTGACGTGATGTTGACGAGTGAACAAGAAATGATTATCACTATCTTGCAGAAGAATTCAGTCAAGACGAAAGATATACACAAGAAATTACACAAGCTGCAAGTATTTTATGAGCTCAACGAACGTAGAAACAACAAGCTGATGCTCTGAAAGAAGATGAAAAGTTTGACAGAGATGATAGAAAAGCTGATGTGTCAATGCATCGCTGCATCAACTGTCAATCAGCACATGAAGAATCAGTTGAAGAGACTGAAAAAGATAATGAGCAGACTCAAAAAAGAGTTCATGAAGAAGAGAGAACATGTTGACAGCTGAGCGAAGAGAATGAGCATGAAGTCAACAATATCATTTGAAAGTTATCTTATGTTCAACATCAACATATCATCATCAGTGCAAAATCATTGTGAGAAATTTGAAGTAAAGATCTTCATCAAAGAGAAAGAGAAAGTAAAGAGAATCATGACAACAACAACAAAGAACATAGTGAGATGAGCGAGAGAAATTGACGTCGACGAGATGCTGTTGACACGCAAGAACATAAAGACAATGAAGAGATGATTGAAACTGCTGATATTTCAAATCAAGACAAAGAGCAGTAAAAAAACATTAAAGAAAAATGATTTTTAAATCAAAGAGATATTGTTGAATGCATGTCTGCATGAAGTCAGTTTTGAAGTAGTGATACATGAGATTAGAATCGAAGAAATGTCTAAGAACATAGAGAAGAAAAAAACGAGAACGCTCATCAAGATCAATAAAGACATACATTCAGAGATGATGATCGAGAAGATTAAGTGACTCATAAAGAAAAGTGAGCAGAAGAGATACATCTCACTAATGATATGCATAATCAACGCTGAGATGATAAACAAGCTGATCAATGAGAGAGTATGTCATGAGATCGATATAAAGATCACACAGTTCTATGATTCAAGCTGCAAAGTGCATCAGTGTTTAAAGTGTCAAGAATACAATCATAAGATGTATGAATGCAAAAACAAGCAGAAATGCATTTACTGCATGCTGAATCATTGCTTAAAGCATTGTTTTTACAAACAGACTTGAAACATGTGAAAATGTGAAGCATGTCGAGACATACACAGAATCTTTGACTCTCAATGTCATAAACGACAAGTTGAAAAAGAAAGAATAAAGAGAGTCACAAAGCACAGATCTCTATATCATGTTGTACGAAGACAGAAAGAACTCAAGGTAGCAATGTCAAAGATATTCACAGAAACATTTATCAATCTGAAATCGCTGATGAACAACGACTTGAAGAGAAAGCAGAGACGTTCAATGAATGAAAGTCATCTGCTCAATGCAATCATCACATCAGAAAACACTATACTGAATCACTTGATCAAGAAGTCAAGATCAAATGAATCAAAGTCAACGTCAATCACGTCGTTGTCAATGTCATCTTTTGTTGAGAATTTTACAAGTGAAGCAAGCACTTTGCAGACACTCAAGAGAACATTAAACAGTCAAAAATGTAAACTTTAATGTCTCAGCAAAAGAAGCTTCAAATACTACAGTACAACGTTCACAAGTTTAGAAACAAGATGATGATAATGCTATTACATGAGAAAAAGATAAAGAACTATGACATTCTGATTCTTCAAGAATTCTGATGATTTGATGACATTTTCAGAGCATACTGCTCAGCAACTGTCAACTTTATACTGAAGAATAATGAAGATAAAATCTGTTTCTACATAAACAAGAGAATTGACAGCAACATCTGACACTCAACATGACACTTCAAAAATGTAAACACAATTACGCTATAAACATTAACAGATGATACACAGATGACTCAGAAAGTTATACACATTCATGAAGCATACAATTCATCACTCAGAGATTATGAAATCATTCATGAAAAAGAAAATCTTTCAAACATTGAAAAGATGCTGCACATGTCAAAAGAAAGCATTTTTGTAAAAGACTTCAATCTGCATCACTTCACATGAAAAGAATCATTTTATTCAAGACAACATTTATTGTTGAATGAGTTAATTGAAATGATCACAAACATCAATGCATTGCTAGCATTATCTCAAGATACAATTACGAGAAATTATCAAGAATTTTAAACGACAATAAATTTAATCTTCACGACAGAAAACATCATAAACAGATTGATACAATGTGAAATTAATGAAGAAATGAAAAACTTCTCAGATCATTTATCAATACAGACAGTAATAGATCTTAAAGTTTGCAAAGAATCAGCATGAAAATCGCGTTGCAACTGAAAGACAATGAATGAAGAGAAGTTCATTAATATTCTGAGAGAACAAATGTTGAAATCACTGTCAAATCATGAGATGAGATGTCAATGCATAAATGAGTACATCAAGCAACTGCTGAATGCACTGAAGAAAATCATCAAGATTTTCACTCTTTGAGCGAGATCACATGAAATGATCAAAGCAGAATGAACGAAAAAGTGTACAAAGATCATTAAGAGCATGCAATGAATGAGAAGAAGCTGTTGAATCATCAATGACTGAGCAGAGTACATTCAAGCATGTGATAAGAAGAGCAAGATCATCAGAAAACAGAAACGCAGTGAATATTGAAAGATCATGCAAAATGTTGAACAATTCTTGAGAAAACTGTTCAAAACTGCGAAATGAGCAAGAAATGCAATCGCAGACACATTGACTCAAGCGACAATTTTCTCTCTGATCAAGTCAGAGTGCTCTGACATCATCACAACAGCGCAAAATAAAGTGAGAATGATGTTTCAAGCTCACTTTTTGTCATCTTCAGAAATTCTCATGCTGAACACAATAGACTTCAAGTATTCATTCTCAATTGAAGATGATGCTTCGCTGATGCATCATGAAATTAAGAGAGTTGTTTACAAAGCGACATCTGACAAGATGTTGAGATACACAAGATACATAAATAGAATAATGCGCAGACTCGTTGACAACACGTCAGAATAAATACACTCTTTTTTTGAAAAATGTTTACAGAAGAAAATACAGTCAACTCAGTTCAAGAGCGCAGTCACAATAGTGATGTGAAAGTCAGACAAGAAAGACTACTTCAATGCAAAAATATATAAATCAATTGTGCTATTCAACACATTGAGCAAAATATTAAAGTTCATCATATTTGAATGTTTGCAAAATGTCATAGAAGTTTGTGATTCAATATTGTTAGAGATCAGCATAGAGCGAGTCATATGAGTGTCATTTAACTAATAAATAAATGTTAAGAAAGAAAAGTATTTACAGAAAAGAACTCGATTCTTATATGTGTATTTCTCAGCTCTGTGCTAAACTCGATTGAGTTGACGTCTTACACATATGATGCAGAGTCTCAATGATATCATCTCTAGATCAGATTCTCGCTAGGCTTGATTAGAATGAAATCAGACGAAAACTAGATGAAGAATAAACAAAGACTAGAATCATAACATTATCTTCTCTTCTTGACTATTCATGTTTGCATGAATGTTGTTTCTTAATGCGTTTTTCTTGAATATTTGATATGAAAGTCATCAATCATCTCTTGAGCGTTCATAAATTCGTCATCATCAGCGTTATATCAGTTGAGATCGTTGTCATAACTCTTTCATTTGACTTGATATTGAAGTTGTCTTCAATATCATCGAAAGTTCAATATATCATTGATTTCTCATTCGTCTTCATTGTTTATCACTATTGATCTCGAGAATTCATTCTTCTGATCAGACAGAGAATCATTGACTGCAGAATGAAGAAGCTTTGAATGAAATACATCATGTATACGCATGATGTCTGATGGTTTCAATTTATAGAAGAAGTCAACAAAGTCTGTGACCTTGAATGAATCAAGCATCTTGTCATTCAATTTTTTGAAAGATCTTGCTGTAATAATGTTTCATTCATTCAGAAACATCTTTGATTTGATTTCATAATTGATCTTCTTTCTATGCTTGTTAGTCTGATTCATCATTTGCTCTCGTGTTTTGAATAAAGCTTCGCGAGCGAAGATCAATGTCTTATTCATGTGATCAAATATATCTTTGATTCAAGCGATCTGTAGATGTTCGCGAATGCTTTCATACTTTGTGATGTCAGAGTCAAAGCTCATGCGAGAGTGAAAGTTCTTGTTCATGAAGAAAAGAATCAAGAAGATGACTGAAGACAAGACGTTATTGTCGACAAACTCAATTATGAGTAGTCACTTGAATCAGTCGTTCTGCATGTATGAACAGAAGAAACAAAGATATCGCTCGACATTTTGATTGACTCATTCGCTTTGATTGTCAATCTAAAGATGATAGATGATGAACAATCAAAGAGAAATGCTCAGTCGTTTGCAAAGAAACTTTCAAAGAATGAAGATGAACTGAGAATCTTGATCGAATACAATGAAGCTTGATAGATCGTGAGTTCAATATACTCATTGAAGCAACATTTCAGCTGTCTTTTCGACTGTGATATCTTCATCATCAATGATGCAAGAAATATAATGTCTTTCTTTCAACAATCTGCAGATAACAGTCAGAATAGCGTTGTAGTTGTACGAATCAAATAGATTAATAATGAAGTTCATGACTATGTTCTGTCATTGCTGTTCAGATATAAATAGAGATTGAAGCAAGTCATTTGATTTATTTCTTGATGTCTTTGAACGTTGACATACGTAGCAGTTTTGAATATATCGATCTATCGTTTTTCGCATAGAAGATCAATAGTAATTTCGCTTTATGATCTTCACTATTCTAAGAATTTCAGAATGATCAATTAACGATTGATCATGTACTTCACGAATCAGATTCATTTGTAGAAGTTCATTGAATGAAATTCATAACTGACTATCATGAAACAAGATTTCATTCTGAGTTCAACAATTCTTCAATTTGATATCTTCATATTGTGTCTCGTCTCTTGCTATTGCTTCGCGAAGTAACGTACAATTCTCGTCGATCTCATTAGTCTCAAGAATCTGTTTATAGATTGATTCATTGATGTTCTTCTTTAGATCAGCAATTTTCATTCAATTCAAAGTCAGAATAGTGATTCATTGATAGCAAACATGCTCATCTTCTGAATCTTTAAACACGACGTCAGCTCAACGAGTTAATGCATCAATCTTGATGTTTTGTTTGTCAGATCAATACATTATCTTGAAGTTGAAATCAGCGAGCTTCTGAACTCAGCGCATCTGACGTCTGCTCAGCTCTTTATCTTTCATCAACGAAGTGAGCGCTTGATGATCGATGAATATCTTGATAGAAATGTCAGTTAGTTTTAGTTTGAGTCATCAGTGTTCAAATGCTTAAATGATAATCAGAAATTCTTTATCATATATCTCGTAGTTGCATTCAGCAGAAAACATGTTCTTGCTATAAAAGACAATTGAATGTAGTACTTTTTCATCATCATATTGAGAGAGAACTTCATCATTGACGTAGTTGAATGAGTCAATTTCAAGAATAGTCTTACGAGTTTAATCAAAGTGACGTAGTATAGAAGTCTCGATCATACATCTCTTCATATGATTGAAGATGATCTGACAGACTTTATTTCATTCAAATATGATCTTCTTTTGAGTGAGTTGAATCATTGAATGAACAATCTTTGAAAAGTTCTTGATGAAGCGTCGATAGAAGTTGCAAAAGTCAATGAAGAACTGCATCTGAGTGAGATTATTGAGTGTAGATCAATCAACGACTGCTTGCATCTTTCGCGAGTTCATCTTCAATTCTTCGATTGATATCAAAAGTTCTAGAAAGATAGTTTTCTGAACATGAAACTCGCACTTGTTGATGTTTATCTGTAGATCAGCTTCTCGTAGTCTATTCAAGATCAATTGTACATGTTGCTTGTGTTTCTTCAAGATTTTGCTGTAAATGATAATGTCATCTAGATAGATTTGACAAAACTGATGTAGATATTTGAACAACACGTCGTTCATATAGTGTTGATAGAACGTTGATTCGTTGATTAATTTGAAGAGCATTACATGATATTTGTATAAGTCGAAGAAGATAATAAAGATAGTCAAATCTTTGTTATCTGAATGCATGCGTAGTTTATTGAACGCGACAATGATGTTCAATTGAGTCAGATATTTGCTTTCTTGTATATGAGTGAGAGTTTCATCTATCAATGACAAAGAGTAGTGATCTCTTTTGATTAAAGCATTGAGCTTTCTGTAATCGATGCAGAAACGCAGACTATCGTCTTTCTTTTCAACGAACAAGATGAGCGAGACGTATGATGCAAAGCTGAAGAAAATGAATTCTTTGTTTAAATGATCAATCAGATACTTTTTTATCTTCTGAAGCTTGTGATTAAACATCTGATATAGTCTGCCTCAAGAAAACGTTTCTTCATCGATTAACTCAATTTTGTGATCATAGAAACGATGCGATGATAGCTGATCAATCATTGCTCGATTGAAGATATCTAGATAGTCGTGATATTCAAAGAAAAGCTTGATCTTGACTTGCTTGAGAACTTCAGCATGAGAAAGCTCATGCAGATTCACTTCTTCAGACTTGTTTTCAACTGTAGTTATGAGTCAATCGATTTTCAAGATGATAACAGCAAAGATCTTGATGTCTGATCATTTGACTAACATTCTATATGTCGCTGTCTTTATCATTGCTATGTTCATTGAACTGAAAGAGAATGAATTCAGACTGAACGTTGATTTAGAATTTTTGACGCTAGTTAAAATCGCGTCATACGATTTTAACTGTTCAATTAGTTTAACTGATTTCTCATTGAACTGACTGAAAGAAAGTGATTTCAGACTGAATTGAGATGTAGTGAAAGATCTCTTTAGTATATGAGTAGAAGTCAAACTCTTCTGCTTCGTGATTGTCTTGTTGCTTGTGAGTAGAACAATCGATTTATAATTAGAAATGAAATTCGAAAATTGAAGAAAATTGATTCGCATATTAATTACTAGATCGATTTTGTTCATTCATGTTTTTTCGAAAATCATTTGATGTTGATCTAATCAAGTGATCAACATAGAAACTGTGTCAATCGTATGATCTTGAACAGTCAGATTCAAATAAATGACATGAGTAATGAGTCTCTTAGCATAATGATCGTCAAATTCTCGAATTGACTTCGCTTTGATCAAAGTCAGAGATTCAATTTGCAACTGATCACAAACAATCTGCGCAGTCACTTCATTAATGAACGAATAGTCAGCAGCTTCAATGTCAATCAATGACTTCAATGAGTAACTAATTTCATTGCTAGAAAGTACACATTCAGTAGTCAAAGATTCAGAAGCAAAAAAGTCATCTGACATGCTTGTCGTTAAAGAAATTAACATTTCTTTCACTGTGTCTTTGATGAAAATCACTAGTTTTTTGCCTCGCTATTCTCTGAAGAAGAAGACATTTTCTCATTCTCTTTATTCTTCAAAATGGTGATCTCATGTAAACAAGAAATGAATACACAAGATGCAGACGTATCAATCTTGTTCTGAGAGCAATTCTTGAACAAATGACTTGAGATCTTGCAAGTATAGCAGATGATAGATGATCTTGCTGACTCAGAAGTAAAAGAGATGATAAACTTAACATAATCAATTATCAAAGTCATCACTGACAATGAAGTAGCAGCGCATTTATCAGGTACGACAATGACTTTGACGATGACAGTGCGAAGCTGACTGCGTAGCTGATAGTTGACTCGCTGTTTATTATTCACATCTTGAAGAAAGATTCTCAAGTGAGTGAGCGAAGTAAAGTTCTTTGAACAGACTGATAAAGCGTTCTGCAAGCGATTATTGATTTTATTCTGAAGATCGTTTATCAGAATGCAATTGTCATAATCGAGATAGCTGAATAACTTCATAAAGTCAAAGTAGAAGACATTGAAAGACTTGTCTGCTTGTCTCAGAGCGTTGTACTTGCAACGACACTTTCGATTTCTATTCAGTTCATCGTATATTTCTTTCAGATGCTCAAATAGCTCGTAGATTGAGATGTAAGAATGCAAGATGTCATGATGACGTCAAGCAAAAATATGCTCAGCAACGTCATCTTCTAGTCTAGATATCACATAAACAATGCAGATAGTCTCATTGATGAAGTGATTAACATTTGTCTGAAGCTTGTTGTCTATCTTGATTCTTCAGCTATTTCATGTTGATTCATCTTTGTCAATGAATACAGATGAATTTGAAAACTTGAAAGACTTGTGATGATCATTATTGAATAAAGTGAATGACTCACGTCAAGTATGATTCTCGATAAATTGACAAGATAGAGATTTCGTAGAAACTCGAGATTCAGTAGACTGACAAGATCGAGACTGATTTGCTGAATGTAATACTTCTTTGAGTTTATTTTTAAGATTCAACATCTTCTCTTGATAGCATTTGTTTGTCTCTTCTAGAGTGTCTATGATCATCTGTTTGATCTCTAGTTGATTCAATCTCTTGTCATGTTCAACTTGAACAACAATTCACTGCTCATTGAGTTTCAAAGTCATGTCTCGTTGAGATTTAAGCTCGTTCAACATCTTAATGACATCGTTTGACTGATCATGAACTCATTGACAAAGCTGTTCTTCTGTCTTAATGTTTCATGAAATATCAGCGTTCTTGACATTGACTGAAGCATTGAAAGAAATAAGAGAAACTCGTTTACTGTTGAAATCATGCCTAGAATCTAATCACACTGCAGCGAGATAGTGTGTAGCTGAATAGAATGTTTGATCAATAAAGATAGCTATAACTAGAATATTAAGAATACAGAAGAAATCAAAGAGAGTTTCAAGCTGTATTTATAGTAGAGCAAAACAAAGAAAACGAAGCAGGTTTGCTCGAGTATTGAAAGCGCTAGAATAGAGTATCGAGACTGAGATTTAACATGAGTCAAAACTTCTAAAGCTTATTGACTAGAAAACTCTATTCAATCTCGACACACTCGTAACATTATCTTCTTCTCTTTAAAAGTCATGTTTCTATGACTTGTAGTGTAGTTCATAGCATTGACGTAGAGTCTTGATGTCTGTCTTTCTATCAATCTTTCTATTGATTCAAATCAACTCGCCAAATGTCTATTGTAGCAGACTCACTATGTGAGATAGAGTGATCATTGAAGCAGACTCACTAGTCGACTTGCTCATTGAAGAGATTGACTATCGGCTTGCTCTTGAAGCAGACTCACTAGTTGCACGTGAACGTGAGGTAGATCGATTCACTGATAGGTAGAACGATGTGAGTAGATAGATCATCGCATTGACAGCGTCTTTGTAGCAGACTCACTAGATTGATCTTGATTTGAATCGAGTTGAATCGAATTTGATGACACAGATTGTTTTGACTCGACTGATTCACAAGCTTGAGAGAGGAAAAAGATTGAACAGATTGTTTTCACTCGTCTGCTTCATGAGAATGAGTTGATTCTCAAGCAATTCACGAAGATTCTTTATCGTCGATTCTATTAATCGAGTGAACTGTGTCTACTTAATGAGTGATAGATTCTCTAGCAATTCAAACAGTCTCGTCGTTGATTCTATTGATTCTCTGATGTTGTTCTGTCTTTCGATTGCATCGATCATCAGGTAAATGAATTTCTTTAGACTCGTTCTGCCTAGATGAGTATCTTGAATGAGTAATGAAATCAATATCATGTGGTAAACGAATTCTTAATATAATGTTGAAACCGTGCCTAGAATCTAATCACACTGCAGCGAGATAGTGCGTAGCTGAATAGAATGTTTGATCAATAAAGATAGCTATAACTAGAATATTAAGAATATAGAAGAAATCAAAGAGAGTTTCGAGCTGTATCTATAGTAGGGCAAAACAAAGAGAGCGAAGCAGATTTGCTCAAGTATTGAAAGCGCTAGAATAGAGTATCGAGGCTGAGATTTAACATGAGTCAAAATTTCTAGAGCTTATTGACTAGAAAACTCTATTCAATTTCGACACACTCGTAACATTTACTAGCAATGCTTTTAAGCAGATGAGCTGTTTGTGACTCAACTGATTCAGAGTCGTGTGTCATTGTGAGAAAAATAAGAATAGATAAATAGATTTAATTGTGATAAGATTGAGTGATTGATTTAATAAATTTGAATGTGTGTTTTAATGAAAGTAATTCAAAGAATTTCTTGCGAATTTTCTGAATGAACGAAGTAGGTTATTTTATATCATCTACACGTCGATAGCAGAGTAGTTGATTAGCATTTATCTACTGTTAGAAATCAGCATAAAGCGAGTCATATGAGTGTCATTTAACTAATAGATAAATGCTAAGAAAGAAAAGTATCTACAGAAAAGAACTTGATTCTTATATGTATGTTTCTCAGCTCTGTGCTAGACTTAATTGAGTTGACGTCTTACACATATGATGCAGAGTTTCAATAATATTATCTCTAGATCAGATTTTCACTAGACTCAATTAGAATGAAATCAGGCGAAGACTAGACGAAGAATAGACGAAGACTAGAATCATAACAAATATTGAACATTCAGATGAAAGCTTGCAAGCACAGATTAACAGATATGACTCTACAACTAATTACAGAAAAGATACATATTGTGTGAAGTGACATGAGAAGAAGAGTAGTCTCACTGCTGAGTCTGAATAAGAAGAGTGCATTTAACAATGTGATGCACAGCAAACTTTTACATGACATGAAGAAGAGAAAAGTTTCTAGACTGCTTCTCAAGTTTGTGAAGAACTTTCTGAAAGATCGACGCATCACGATCAAAATTGATGACTACACGATGATGAAACGCAGCATGAATGTTGATATATCATAAGACTTTTCACTATTGTTGATATTATATTTGTTCTACAATGCAAACTTGTTAGAAGCATGTGATAACATCAAGCTGAGAACTAACTTTACAGACTTCATGAATGACATCAATATCTTGATATACAAAGAGTTTATAAAACGCAATTGCAAAGTTCTTAGCAAGATTTATGATAGATGCGAACAGTGATCAAAAACGCATGACATCAAATTCTTGATGACAAAGCATGAGTTGATTCACTTTACAAGAACTTTTAAATGATTCAATATGAAAGTTGATGTAAAGCTGATAAAACATCAGATTAACTTGAAATCAGATATCAGAGTCTTGAGAGTTCAACTAAACTTTAAGCTGAAATGAGTGATTCACATGCATCATGTTGAAGCAAAACTAGTGATTAAACAAAAGATCATGCAGACAATTATCAAGTCTACTTGAGACTCATTAATGACAACGAGTAAGCAAATATACTTCGCGATGACACACTCTCTGCTTAGTCACGAAGTCATCATATGATATACATCACAGAAAGTGAAAGATCATTGAAAGAGTCTGAATGTTAAGCTGAGATCAGTGCAAGAAAGAACATTGCGACAGATTATCAATGTTTATCATGTGATATCAACAAAGATTCTACAAATGAAAATAAACATGATGTTGATAAATATTCACTTATGAAAGTTGATACAAAGATCAATAACAAACATGAACTTTCAAAAATTGAGCGAAGTTATTGAGATGATAATGCGTCGAATTTGCAACGACTTGATACTTAAAAGAGATCGAAAATCAAAGCTGCATAAGACATCTTTACAGCTGAAGTGAAAGTGAATGAAAGAAACACTTAAGCAGATGAAGATGAATTGAAGTCATTTCTATACAGTGATTCTTTGATCAAAGTCATTGAAGATAATTATAGTTGCAAACAAGAAAATGTTAATAAGATAATACAATCTCGACACATTTGCATTGAAGCAAAAAGTTTACTTGAATGATAGTGACAGCAGAGATAATGTTACAGCGATCGCAATGAGAATGAACTGAAAGTTAAATAAAAGATTGAAGAAATCAATTTTAATCATCACTCATCATGATGAGCTGAAAGAATTAGTCATAAGAGTGAAACATCTTGCAGATGTAATGACAGTAAATCAAGAGTATCATAAAAAGATATACAAAGTATACAATGATAGTCAAACTTCTCTGAAAACAGTGAAAGCTATTGTTAGAAACCAGCATAGAGCGAGTCATATGAGTGTAATGTAACGAGTATATAAATGCTAAGAAAGAAAAGTATCTAGAAGAAAAGAACTGACTATCTATATGACTCAGAAGAACATAAGCTAACTCTGAATAGAGTTGACTTTGAAACAAGTCTATGTTTTAGCGACGAGCGATCGACGATAGTTCTCAGAATAGTCATCAACATAGTCATCAACATAGTCATCAACATAGATGATAGCTAGAATCGTAACATTACTCTCTCTCTTCAATGATTCATGTTTGCATGAATGTATTTTCTTAGTCTTGTGTAGAATCGAAATGTCTATTGTAGCAGACTCACTATGCAAGGTAGAAGTGCTATTGAAGCAGACTCACTAGTTGCATGCGAATGAGTCGACAGATCAATTCACTGGTAGATAAAGCGATGTGAGTAGGTAGATCATTGCATTGACGAAAGATGTCATTGAAGCAGACTCACTAGTTGCACGTGAACTGATAGACGAATCGATTCACTGATAGGTAGAACGATGAGAAAGTCATCGCATTGACGATGTCATTGAAGCAGACTCACTAGTTGAACAGAAACTCAAGGTAGGTCGATTCACTGATAGGTAAAGTGATGTGAGTAGATAGATCATTGCATTGATCATGTCATTGAAGCAGACTCACTTCTGATTCAGGTCTACTACATAGTAGAGCTTGTTTCGTTCATTGATTGACTCAATCAAGAGATCAATCGTTGTTTATCTTTGTAGCAGACTCACTTCGAGTGCTGTTCAAGCAGGCTAACTATCAAGTGACTGACTCTGTTGACGAGGTCAATCGTTATCTGTTCTTGTAGCAGACTCACTATCGAACGTGTCATTGAAGCAGACTCACTAGTTGCATGTGAACTGATAGGCGAATCGATTCACTGATAGGTAGAGCGATGAGAAGATCATCGCATTGACGATGTCATTGAAGCAAACTCACTGAGAGTTTGCTTCTCAAGATAGAGACTTCACGCAGTTTTATGACTGACCTTGTTTGATTGTTCAACAAATTCAAAGAATTTCTTGCGAATCTGAATGAACGGTTAATTCGCTGATCTTTGACCTAGTTGAATGATTTCAATCGTTTGTTTATACTCGCTGATCAGCGCACGAGTGAAGAAAGGTGAGTGCTGCTGCATGAACGCAAGTCGCTAGATCAAAGTCGATAGAGAGTTGAAGAACTACTAGCAGAAGCACTTGAAGAAATCGATGCAGATTATTTCACTTCGCCTGTAACGAAGAAGCATTTATATAATGTTAGAAGTCAGCATAGAGCGAGTTATATGAGTGTAATGTAATGAGTATATAAATGCTAAGAAAGAAAAGTATCTAGAAGAGAAAAGTCGACTATCTATATGACTCAGAAGAACATAAGCTAATTCTGAATAAAGTTGACTTCGAAACAAGTCTATGTTCTAGCGACGAGCGATCGACGATAGTTCTCAGAATAGTCATCAACATAGTCATTAACATAGTCATTAACATAGATGATAGCTAGAATTGTAACAGCTATGATATCAATAAAAGATCAGACACGTCTGCAATGAGTTCAGATTATGCATGAGAGCATTTAATCTTAAGAAGTTACGCTGAAGTTACATTAAGTGACAAAACATGCAGAAGTACTTGAAAATGAAGCGATGAACAAGATAATTAACAACATACACAATTTGTCTCTATTGCTGACTGAGCATCAATGCACTGAAGTGATGACAAGACTGATGCTCATACAGAAATAAATCAGATAAACATGAAGAGTAGTTTGAAAAGAGAAATTCAATGCAGCTCATTTTCAATATCTGACATCAGAGATGACACATTGACATCTGCAACTGCACAAGAATTGTGCGAAGTCTCACAGCGCATTACTGATGCAGTTACGTATGAGAAAAATTGACTTCAATCAATTTCTACATGAAAGACGAGTACTTGATGTTGCTACAATGATGTGCAAGTGTGACAGAGATTGAATGTTAATCAAGCACATTTTATTAACATGTTCTAAATGAAAGATAGAATGAAAGATGATGCAATGCAAAGAGAACATCATGAACTTGAGAAAGCTTCTAGAAATCATGAGTGTGATGACAATGATCATTTGAATAATACTTTCAACAAGCATACTGAATCAATTTCAGATCATGATGTCATCAAAGAATCAAATGAAAGAGAGAGAAAGTAAAAAAGAAACAAGTTCATAAAGTTCTTGCATTGAGAACAGTTACAGTATAGAGCGCAGAGAAAAGCGATAGTAAATATGAAAAGAACGCTATACTAGCGCAGCGCTCGCTACAATATATAAAATCTCGCATAGACTCATAATGAGTGTTGAATCGAGTAAGAATCAAAAAAAAAAAAATCTTTTCACTTTCACTTCAATCATATAAAAAGTTTTCTGTTAAATTTGTCTTAAAACTCTTTAAATTCAATTCAACATTCAAAGATAGTCACATGATAGTATTTTGTATTTTACATTAAGTTCAATCTAAAGTTTTCACTCTCATTCTGATTGATAATGAAGTCTTTGTTTATATTTTTATGAATAAATTCTTTGCACAACAACATCATTTTTTCTTACATCAATTAATTCACTTTTACAGACTTCAAGAATTTGATGATCAAGTTGCTTTAATGTTGAGATTATGTTTAGAAACTAATCAGAGTGCATGCATGACTAGAATGTTTGATTTATAAAGATAGTTATAACTAAGACTTTAAAAATACAGAAGAAAGAAAATACAAAAGACAAGAAGAATACACTCTATATAATAGTTACTCAGATTGATGCTAGTCTCAAAGAGAACGTGTTGAAAACACAAGAAAGATGTTGATTTGAAAGATGTTTATGACACAAAGAAATGTGTTTATCATAGAAATTTGTTGATCACTCGTAACACAAAGAAGTGTGTTTATTTAAAAAACAATAGAAGCTGATTAGAAGATGCTAGAAAAGAGAAAAGATGCTGAGTCATATTTGAGTCAAATCTGAGTCAAATCTAGATCAGATCTTAACTAAATCATTGACTAGTTTTAATCAATTCTGACACATTTGTAACATTACTCTTTTCTTTGAAAATTCATGTTTGCATGAATAGAACAAATGAAATACAAACTTTCACTGTTTTTCAACTTAGTGTGACTTGTCTGAATAGAGTTTATGAAATTCAACTAAAACTTCTTTCAAGCTCTTGAATTCTTCTTTATTGACATAGTATCATTCGTTGTCTCGATCTAGTTCTGTTCATTTGATCTTGTATTATATTCAATCTTGATAGCATCTAAAGTTCAAAATGTCATTTATTTTTCAATGATCATCATCTTCAATTGTCAATGATCTAGAAGATTTCAAATGCTGTTCTGATAATGAGTTTTAAGAATAAGAATGTAATAGCTTTGAGCTGAACATTGAATGCAGCTGCTTCATGCTTATTGATAGATGAAAATGATAGAAGATTTCAACTTTGACAGTGATTTGATAAAGTTTTAGCTGTTTATCTTTCAAATCTTTACATGATTTAGTTGTCTTTATGTTTCTAAAGAATAATCAAACTCAGTCGTCTACTTCATAAATGATATTTCATCTATGTTTATTGATTTGAGCTTTGATGATCTGCTTCGTCTTTTTCAATTGCTGATGATCAAAGATAAGAAGCTCTTTCATTTGAATGATAACATTGTTTGCTTTTCTAGCTTCAGAACGTTCACAAGTTGTTTTGTAATCTGTTGTATCTGAATCGAAACTCATTCAAGAGTGAAAATTCTTATTGAAGTAGAACGAAGTCATTGAGATGATTGAGAAGATATTGAAATTCTCGCTGAATTTCATCATGAAAAGTCATTTCACTCAGTCGTTCTGCATGTAGTTACAGTAGATTCTAAGTTTGCATTTGACGTCTTGATTGACTCACTCTGATTGATTGTTGATCTCAGAATAATAAACTGTTAATAAACTAGTCGTGATTCTTAATTACTTGCAAAGACTTTGTCACATTGTTGATATGAACTGAAAATCTCTGTTTGAAACAATGAAACTGAGTAGATCATGAAGTTGATAAACGTTTCATAGCATGATTCAAACCGTTTTTTCGACTGAGATGTCTTCGTCTTCTCAATGACAGAAAACATAGTGATGTTTCTTGATGAGTCAACATATGATTGTGCAAATGACGTTGTAATCTTCTGATAAAGATAGTTCAATGATGAAGTTCATAACTATATCTTTTCAGCGTTTCTGTGAAATTGAAAGAGAATGAAGAAGTTCATTGATGCTATTTCTAGATATCTTGCTTTGTTGATAAACATCACAGTTTCAAATGTAACGTTTAATCATTGCTTGATGATCTGATCAATAGTAGAAACGTTGAACTAGATTAATAGTTCTTCGATTGTCAGAATGAAAGATGAAAGACTGATCATGAATTTCTTTTAGCAATTTTGTATGCATATTCTCAGAAATTCACAGTAGATCTTTTCTGAACAGAATGTCGTCAACGATCTTGCAGTGTCTCAATTCAATGCTATGTAGCTTGAGCTTGTTTTTGCTTATAGCTTGTCTATACTTATTACAAAGCTCATTCGTCTTGTTGACATCTTTTACTCGCTGATAGAGATCAACTTCAGATTTGATAGTTAAAATATTTACTCTATCGAGTGTCAGAATGATCTGATAGTGATCTTTAGTACGCTGAGTTGATTCAAAGACGTTGATCAGAGACATTCTGATTAAAGCATTGACTTTAGTGTTCATTTTATCTGATTGAAAAATGATCTGAAAGTTAAACTTGAATAAAATGTCTAGATAATTGACTTGACGTCGAGTTAACTGTTTGTTTTTCATGAAGATCTTTAAAGTCTGATGATCGATGAACATCTGAATGAGTAACTCAATGCATTCAAGCTTGAATCTTCAGTGTTCAAAACATTGAATAATAATCAGCAGTTTCTTGTCATAAATATGATAATTGCATTCAGCGAGAATTATGCTCTTGCTGTAGAAAGCTATCGAATGAAGAACATTCTTATCATCATACTGAAATAGTATTTCATCTTTGACGTAGTCAGATGCATTGATTTTCAGAATAGTCTGTCGTTTTGAATCAAAATGTCGTAGAACTGAGATCGAGCTGACTTGTTTCTTTAGATCATCAAAAGCTTGAACACAGACTTCGTTTCAAACAAAAGACGTGTCTTTTCTAGTCAGCTGAGTGAACGGTTTGACTAGCTTCAAGAAGTTTTTAATGAAACAACGATAGAAGTTAATAAATCTCACGAAGCTTTGAACTTCTTTTAGATTGATCAACGTAGCTCAGTTGACTATAACTTTCACTTTGATAAAGTTCATACGAAGATCTTTGTTAGAATCATGCCTAGAGCAAGTCATAGAGGTACAGGTAAACGAAGGGTAAACCAGGTAAACGAGGATTCAAAGCTAAAGAGCGAGGTCTATGAGGTGCGAAGGCTATATGTACAGAGGGAAGGTGAGCGCTAGGCCCGATAGGGTCTAGGCCCGCTCAAAGGACACGCGTCCCAGTAGAAGGCTGAGCACGCTCGTAACATTACCCCCCCCCCCCTTCAGTCAAGCAATGACCCCATTGCTTCAATCAGCTTCTTTCTTTCTTGTTCGTTCCGTTACCGTTCTATTTGAGCGTTTCAAGCTCATTCCATCGAGCGTTTCAAGCTCGTTTCATCGAGCGTTCCAAGCTCATTCCATCAGGCGTTCCAAGCCTATTCCTTCTTGACATATCGAAGAGCGTTTCAAGCTCATTCTATCAGGCGTTCCAAGCCTATTCCTTCTTGATATCTGGTGCCATTGAAGCAGGCTCACTATCGGTTCGTGCCTACTACACGCATGTAGCAGGGCTTGTTCCGTTCGTGCCATTGAAGCAGGCTCACTATCGGGTGACGGGCTCGGCGATGAGGTCAATATCGGACGCGCCTTTGAAGCAGGCTCACTATCACTTCGTGCCTACTACACGCATGTAGTAGGGCTTGTTCTGTTCGATGACGGGCTCAATCAAGAGGTCAACTGTTGTCTTCTGGTTCGTGCCTGCTACACGCATGTAGCAGGGCTTGTTCCGTTCGTGCCTACTACACGCATGTAGTAGGGCTTGTCTTCTGGTGACGAGCTCAATCAAGAGGTCACTTCGTGTCGTTTCGTGCCATTGTAGCAGGCTCACTTCTGATTCAGGCCTACCGCATTCGGTAGCGCTCGTTCCGTTCGTGCCATTGAAGCAGGCTCACTATCGGGTGACGGGCTCGGTCAAGAGGTCAATATAGGACGCGCCTTTGAAGCAGGCTCACTGTCGGTTCGTGCCTTTCAAGCAGGCTCACTATCCTTGCCATTCAAGCAGTTTTCTTTCTATTCAGCTTCAAATATTCAGCGGTGAACGAGTTTCAGCTCATATCTTCGTGTTTCCAGGCATGTAGTATATGTTCAATCCTCTCGAGGCATATAGTACATGTTTCATCCTGTCTGCAGTACATATCATCTTGCTGTTGCCGTCAATGTCGTGAATAGAGGTAAATCGTAGAAGGTGCGAATAATAGAAGGTTCGTTGCTGAATCGGGTGGGTTGCCATTGAAGCAGGCTCACTGTTCTGGTTCCTGTCTACTACACGTGTGTAGCAAGGCTTGTTCTGTTCGTTGACCGGCTCAATTAAGAGGTCAACTATCGGCTTGTCATTGTAGCAGGCTCACTTCGGATGACGAGCTCGACGACGAGGTCAATCGTTATCTGCCTTTGAAGCAGGCTCACTATCCTTGTCATTCAAGCAGTCTTCTTCTAAATTCAGCTTCAAATATTCAACTGTGAACGAGTTTCAGCTCATATCTTCTTGTTTCCAGGCATATAGTATATGTTCTATCCTCTCGAGGCATATAGTATATGCTACTCTGTCTGCAGTACATATCATCTTTGCTGTTGTCGTCAATGTCGTGAATAGAGGTAAATCGTAGAAGGTACGAATAAGAGAAGGTTCGTGACTGAATCGAGTGGGTTGCCATTCAAGCAGACTCACTATCGGGTGACGGGCTCGATGACGAGGTCAATCGTTCTCTTGCCATTGTAGCAGGCTCACTTCTGGTTCAGGCTTACCGCATTCGGTAGCGCTTGTTCCGTTCGTGCCATTGAAGCAGGCTCACTATTTCGGTTCCTGCCTACTACACGCGTCGCATTGCTTGTTCTGTTCATTGACCGTCTCAATGACGAGGTCAATATCGGACGCGCCTTTGTAGCAGGCTCACTGTCTGATCAATCGGGTCTGATTAATCCAGGGTCGGTTCGGGCCTGCAACGCTCGCACTCGCAGAGCTTGTTCTGATCGCGTCTACCGCATTCGGTAGCGCTCTCTATTCTGTCTACTACACGCATGTAGCGGAACTTGTTCTGATCGCTTCTACCGCATTCGGTAGAGCTCTCTGTTTCTGCCTACCGCGTTCGGTAGGGCTTGTTCCGATTCCTGCCTACCGCGTTCGATAGAACTTATTCTCTTCGATGACGAGCTCAGTCAAGAGCTCAGTTCGAGATTGTCTTGCCTGCAACACGTTGCAGAGCTTGTTCAGTTCGATGGCGAGCTCAGTCAAGAGCTCAGTCGAGGGGTCGATTCAACTCTGCAACGCGTCGCAGAGCTTTGCTTCCGATCGTAGCTAGGAAGCGAACCACTATCGTGTGATATGTACGAAGCTTTGAATAATGTTAGAACCATGCCTAGAGCAAGTCATAGAGATACAGGTAAACGAAGGGTAAACCAGGTAAACGAGAATTCAAAGCTAAAGAGCGAGGTCTATGAGATGCGAAGACTATATGTACAGAGAGAAGGTGAGCGCTAGGCCCGATAGAGTCTAGGCTCGCTCAAAGAACACGCGTTTCAGTAGAAGACTGAGCACGCTCGTAACAATCTTGTTCTGAAACTATGACTTCTAAGAAGATGATTTCTTCTACATTGAATTCGCACTTTTGAATATTCATATGTAGATCAGCTTCTTGTAAGCGATTCAATATTATTTTGACATGTTGTTTATGTTTTCATTGAGTTTTGCTGTAGATCAAAATGTCGTCTAGATAGACTTGACAAAAGTCATTTAGAAAGTCTCATAGAACATCATTCATATACTGCTGAAACGAGACAGAATCATTGATAAGTTTAAAAGATAGCATCTTTGATTTGTATGCTTTTAAAGCGATGATAAAGATAGTGTAGTTCTCACTATCAGAATGCATTTGCAGTTTATTGAACATCGAAATGATATTTAATCGAGTCAGATGCTTGCAATCAACTATTTTGTCAATCATCTCATTTATCAAAGATAGAAAATAGTGATTTCTTTTGATAATAGCATTGAGCTTTCAATAGTCAACGCAGAATCATAGATCTTCATTTGCTTTTAGAGCGAACAGAATGAGTGAGAAATACGAAGCTTTGCTAGAAGTTATAAATTCTTTGAAAAGATTCTCGTTCAGATATTTCTTTACTTTCTGAAGCTTGTAGAAAGACATTCAATATGCTTGACAGTGAGATGATGTTACGTCACTAGTAAGCTCTATCTTATGATTATATAAATGATGAGACAATAGCTTGTCTGCTTGAGCTCGATCAAAGACGTCTAGAAAATTCTGATATTTTGATGATAGATTGACTTTAATATTTTCTAGATTCTGAGTTGTTTCATTGACTGAGAAGACATTTATGACATTTAGTTTGCATTGAGTATTGTAGATGATTTCTCTATCGATGTCTTCAATGAACATAGCAAAAATCTCTGTCTGATTCTTCTTTTTTCGTTTTACTAGTGCTTGAAAAGAGATGACGTTTATGTTTTAAATCGAGAATGACTTTTTCTGAATGAATGAAACTGAGTGCTTAAGTATTTTAAAGATCTTGCTGTGAGCTGTTAAAGAGGTTGAAGTTGATTGCAATCAACTTGAGTGCTTTGTATTTGATGAGATCAAAAAAATCGAAATAGAAATATTTAATTGATCAGGAAATACGATAGTATTATGTCTCATGTTCAATAATATTTCATTTTTATTCATTCAAAGTTTGCTCAATATAGCTTTATGATGCTTAATATCAATGATCAGCATTGACATAGTCAATTTCTTATGACTTTCAATTATGAGATTGAGTAGAATCTTATGAGTAATAGTTTTTCTAACTAACTTCTCATCATGATCTCATATTAACTTCTCTTTTGCTAGTAATATAGATTGTATTTCAAGTTTCTGACATACTTTATTGACTAGCTTGTCATGTATCAGCATGTAGACGACGAAATTACTATCTATCAAAGAGTGAAGGCTGAAAGAATTGCTCTGAGAGATAAGAGAAGCATTGATCAAAAATGACTTTTCAAAATAATTTTCTTTCAATAGAATCTCAATTTGACTGCACAAAAATATAATCTCTATCTCTTCAATGATTCTGAAAGAGATAGCTAGTTTTTTGAATCAGAATCAAACTCAGAGTTCAATGTAAATTGATCAAACTCATCATCTTCTAATGCATTGACTTTCGATTAATCAAAGCACTCTTTAGAAGCATGATCTGATTTGTGACAGATGAAACAGGTTTCAGCTTGTAGATCAATGTTTTTGACACTAGTTAAAATTGTGTTGTGCAACTTTGAATGATCAATGAATGTAGTGACTTCAATCTTTCTATAGAGATTCAATGAATCTCATTTCTCAGCAAAGATGACTTGCTTTCTGACTTCGACCAAGAATTTCTTTTCTTTGATGTCATTCATGACTCAATGCTCATTGTTCAAATGAATCAGATAACTACGAATTTCATTGAGAGATTTAAGCTGAATCAATTGACTACTTCAAGCTGCATGAAGATGATAGACTATCTTGTCTTGTAAATCGATGATCAATTGCTTTTCGTGATACTTTAGATAGAAGAACAGACGTTGAAACATTGAATAAAAGTTGTTGAATTTGCTCTTTTCTTGAGAGAGATTAGCATACTTTCTTCGAAAGTTTGTCTCTTTGTCAAAATCATTGTAAAGCTGAGCAAGTTCATCTAGAAGATTATTGATCATCTTATAGAAATTCAATGAATCTTGTTGATGTCGAGCTAAAGTAGCTTTGACTGCGTCTTCTTTGATTCTGAAGTGAACGTAGATCAGAATAGCTCTATTGATATCAAAATAATCGACGTTAATTTCTAGCTTGTCACGAATCTTTTCTTGTCAATCATTTCAGATAGATTCTTTTTCATCAGTAAACAGAAATGAATTCAAAAGCTTTTGAAACCGCTTGAAGAAATTGAACAGAGTAAAAGAGAAAGAAGTGACTTTTTTAAATGATTGCAGTTGATGTTGCAATTCAGTCACTTGATTTCGAAACGTTTGATTCAATTGATCAAAGCATTCTTTGACTTTATTCATTTTTTCGAAACAAGTCTTTCATATTTGTTCGCTTGATATCTTGTCAAATAGCTCACAAGCTTTCACGTCTAAATCTCATTGAGTTCGAAGACTGTTCAAATCTTCTAGAAAAATCTCTGAGTCTTGTTCAACTCAATGTTGTAGCTGCTTTACATTTTTTATATCTCATGAAGTAGAAGCTTCATGAGATTTATTGAAAGTCTGAGAGTGAGGCAAAGAGTATCGATGTTTTCATACGACATTGATTCTAAGATATTTTGATATGCAAAATAATAGCTCAGAATAAATGACTGAATCTGTAGTGTCAGAAGAATAAAAGCTTTGATTATTCTTGAAGAAATTGTTCACAGATGATTGAATTATAGCAAAGAATTGACAATCAAACGAAGAATGATGCTCGATAGTATGTAGTGAGATTGTTTGTTAAAGTGTTTAGTCTTCAAAGAAGAGTGTTGCTGATTTTGAAAGAGTTTTTTGTGATTCTCAAGCAATCAACGAAGATTCTTTATTATTGATTCTATTAATCGATTTGAACTGATGCTACTGACTGAGCGATAAATTCTTTAGCAATGCAAGATCTTAATCTCTTGATTTTATTGATTTCTTGATGTTGTTCTGTCTTTTGATGTCGTTGATCATCAGGTACACAAATTTCTTTATACTTGTCTCGTTGTCAATTGAGTGAATTTGAATGAGTAATGAGATCAGTATCATGTAATTAACGAATTTTTAAAGTAATGTTGAGATTATGTCTAGAAACTAATCAAAGTGCGTGCGTGACTAGAATGTTTGATCTATAGAGATAGTTATAACTAAGACTTTAAGAATACAGAAGAAAGAAGGTACAAAAGATAAAAAGAATACACTTTATATAGTAGTTACTCAGATCAACGCTAGTCTCAAAGAAAACATGTTGAAAACACAAGAAAGATGTTGATTTGAAAGATGTTTGCAACACAAAGAAATGTGTTTGCCATAGAAATCTGTTGATCATTCGTAACATAAAGAAGTGTGTTTGTCTAAAAGATAATAGAAGCTGATTAGAAGATGCTAAAGAAGAGAAAAGATGCTGAGTCATATCTGAGTCAAACCTGAGTCAGATCTAGATCAGATCTCGACTAGATTGTTAACTAGCTCTAATCAATTCTGACACATTCGTAACATTTAATCAATAACATTATTCATGTCGTTGAAATCACAATAATTCTTGATGAATACATTAAAAAACTATTCTTTTATATTATTGAATTAAATCAATACTTCATCATCATGAGTTTATCATGATTTCATCATCACGTCATTGATGTCAATTTTGAACACAATATTCTTATTTTATCTTTCTTTTTCTGTTTTAATTATTATTACTCATTCTTTGTCAAGATTTATGATCTTAATCAACAAGAAGAAAATTTCTCATTCAAAGTTAATAAAGTAACTTTCTTTCAATCTCACTCTCAATTTGCTCACAAGAAGTAACTCAGTTCATAAATTGCTCACAAGAAGCAATTCAATTTACAAATCATTCACAAAAAGTAATTCAACATTCAATTTGCTTGCAAGAAGTAATTCAGCACTCAGTTTGCTCATAAAAAGCAATCTAGTTTCTCATTCACTTGAAAGAAGCAACTCAGTTTTCAGTTTGCTCACAAAAAGCAATTTAGTCTTTCATTCACTTGAAAGAAGTAACTCAGTTTTCAGTTCGCTTGCAAGAAGCAATCTAGTTTCTCATTTACTTGAAAGAAGCAACTCAGTTTTCAGTTTGCTCACAAGAAGCAATTCAATTCTCAATTCACTTGTAACAAGTAACTCAGTTTCTCATTTGCTTACAAGAAGCAATATAATCTCTCATTTGCTTACAAAAAGTCAACTAATACTCAGCTCATTTATAAGAAACAAACTTCATTTAATCTTGTCTTTCATTTGAAACAAGAAGCTTTTAATTGTATTCTTCAAGTCATTCAAAAAAAATACTTATTAAAAATCAAGTGTTGAAATTCTTTCTTCTTTAGAACTTCTGTTGTTTCTTAAGCAAATCAATTCAATCAATCTTTCATACAATTTAACATAATTAAGTTGAAAGTTTGAAGCTTTGATCATGCTGTTTATGTCAAAGACATTGAAGTATTTAACATCACTTTAAAGAAAATTGATGTTTTCTTGAATCTTGAATCAATCTCATTTTCTAGTCTAGACTCTGATGAGTCAAAATTACATCATGCAACTTTGACTGTTTATTCAAAGAACAGTTCAACTTTTGCTCAGTTTTTATCTTGCTCTCAAGACAGTATGTATGATAAGAATCATCATTTAAATCTTCATCAAATGAAAAAGAAATTTCATTTAATTGCATTCACGACACAAGAAGATTTTGAAGTCTATTGACAAAGTAAGAACGTCGATTCAGTCACAATTTTATTGTTTAAATATTTCAAGTTTTTAAACATTTTCTTTAAGAAGAATGTTGATACTTTGTCTTTGCATTAAACTCATGATCATGTCATACATTTTAAAGAAGATGCTTAACTCTCAGTCTTCACTTTGTATAACATAAGTCATGACAAAATTTGTTACGACTTTAGCTACGTATCTACGTTGATAGCTATGTTGATGACTATTGTCGATCGCTCGTCGCTAAGCTATAGAGTTGTTTCGAGATCAACTCTATTCAGAGTTAGCTTATGTTTCTCTGAGTCATATAGATAGTCGACTCTGCTCTTCTAGATACTTTTCTTCCTTAGCATTTATATACTCGTTACATTACATTCATATGACTCGCTCTATGCTGACTTCTAACATTATATAAATGCTTCTTCGTTACAGGCGAAGTGAAATAATCTGCATCGATTTCTTCGAGTGCTTCTGCTAGTAGTTCTTCAACCCTCTATTGACTTTGATCTAGCGACTTGCGTTCGTACAGCAGCACTCACCTTTCTTCTTTCGTGAGCTGATTCAGCGAGAATAAACAAAAGATTCGAACTCGTGCGCTGATCAGCGAGTATAAACAAACGATTGAAACCATTCGACTAGGTCAAAGATCAGCGAATTAACCGTTCATTCAGATTCGCAAGAGATTCTTCGAATTTGTTGAACAATCAAAGAGGTTAGTCTAGAACTGCGTGAAGTCTTTACCTCAAGAAGCAAATCTCAGTGAGTCTGCTTCAACGACACTCTCAATGCGATGATCTACTCACTCTCATCATTCTACTCATCAGTGAATCGATTCTGCTACTTGTTCACATGCAACTAGTGAGTCTGTTACAATGACATCTACCCTCAATGCAATGATCTACTCGCTCACATCGCTCTATCTATCAGTGAATCTGGTCAAATGTTCACGTGCAACTAGTGAGTCTGCTTCAATGACATGATCATCTTCGATAACAAGCAAATCTATGAGCTTGTTCATGTATTGAATCTCAACAAACTCATGAGCTTGTTTCTATATCGAAACTTCTCAGTGAGTCTGCTACAATGACAAGCCGATGATCGATCTCTTCAATGAGCAAGTCGACTAGTGAGTCTGCTTCAATGACATCTTTCGTCAATGCAATGACTCATCTACTCACATCGCTCTACCTATCAGTGAATCGATCTGCCGACTCGTTCGCATGCAACTAGTGAGTCTGCTACAATGAAATTCTCAATGCGATGATCTACTCGCCCTCATTGCTCTACCTACCAGTGAATCGATTCGTCAACTCAATCATGTGCAAATAGTGAGCCTGCTACAAAGATGTCTTTCGTCAACGTGATGATCTACCTACTCACATCGCTCTACTCATCAGTGAATCTGATTAAACGTTCATGTGCAACTAGTGAGCCTGCTACAATGACATCATTCTACCTTGCATAGTGAGTCTGCTACAATAGGCATTTCGATTCTACATAGAGCTAAGAAACACATTCATGCGAACATGAATTGTTGAAGAAGAAGAGTAATGTTACGACTCTAGCTACACATCTACGTTGATAGCTATGTTGATGACTATCGTCGATCGCTCGCCGCTAGACTATAGAGTTGTTTCAAGGTCAACTTTATTCAGAGTTAGCTTATGTTTCTCTGAGTCATATAGATAGTTGACTTTGCTCTTCTAGATACTTTTCTTCCTTAGCATTTATATACTCGTTACATTACACTCATATGACTCGCTCTATGCTGATCTCTAACAAAATTCTAGAACTTTGTCGTTATTTGAATGAAAATCTGAGCAAAGATTTTATTCAAGTCAGTCGCTTTCAAATGATCATCTTTATTCTCTTCATCAAGAAATTCGAAGAAGAACTTTGCTTCTGCGTGAACTATTAAGATTTGAACGCTATCACAGTCAAGAATTGATATTCTCTGTTTCTGATTTCAAAAATGCTGAATCATCTAAATTGAGCTAAAATCTTTATCAAGCTGAATATCATCTCTGCATTCAATCAACTTCAAATTAAAGAAGAAGATGAAGTTTTCATTGTTTTTTGCGCTTGATTTAAATTATTCAAGTATTTAGTCATGCTTTTCAATCTATGTAATGAGTCTGTCTTGTTTCAGAAGTATATCAACAATACTCTTTATTAACATTTAAATAAGTTTTATACAGCTTATTTGAATGATATCTTGATCTATTTTGATAATAAACTTGAGCACAAGATTCATGTCAAGCTCATTTTATAAAAGCTGCAAGAAGCAAATCTTCAGATGAATATAATCAAATGCAAGTTTCACATCACTTAAGTTTCATATCTAGAATTGATAATCATCATTAAAGAGATCAAGATGAATTTTTTTAAAATAAACATCATTGTCAACTGACTCATCTTGATTAATGTTAAAGACATTTAAAGTTTTCTAAATTTCACAAACTTTTATAAAAGATTCATCTATGATTATAGTAAAATAACTACTTCGCTCACTCATCTCATTAGAAAAAATGTACTCTTTGTCTGATTTCAAAAATGTCAGATTGCATTCAACATTCTTAAGAAAATCTTCACTTTCAAAATTATTCTTCATCATTATAATTCAGATCACAAGATTGTGATAGAAATTAATGCTTTGAACTATGTATTTGAAGACATTCTCTTTCAATACAATGAGAACGAGATTCTTCATTCAGTCACTTACTTTTCAAAGAAGCATAATTCAGTCAAGTGTAACTACAAGATCTACGATAAAGAATTCATGATCATTGTTTATGTTTTCAAGAAATGATGATCAGAATTTGAAAATTCTATCTATTTTATTAAGATAATCATGAATCACAAAAATCTTAAGTATTTTATGTCAATTAAGCAGTTGAATCATCATTAAGCTTGTTGAAGTGAGTTTCTATCTAAATTCAACTATTGCATTGCTTATCATCTTGACAAGATCGATGATAAGTTGAATGTTCTGACACGTTGCTCAGAAAATCTCTTTAAAGAAAGAAATACATTTGATTTTCAACATCAATATCAACATCAGACAATTCTGAAAACTCATGTTTTAGACTTTGATATTGTTAAGAATCTCGCTCTTGATATCTTTGACATCAAAGTCATGAAGTTTTAGTCACAAATCATCACTTTAAATTCAGTTCAGTTACATTTATTCTTAGTTATCTCAGCATTCTTGCAAATTTTAACTTTCATGAATTTAGAAATCGAAGAATTCAATGTTGAAAACATCGAATCTCAGTTAGATCAAGACACTTTGAATCTTGATGAAAATTCTGCTGACATCTTCATTCAGACATTGTGAAAACAAATCAAAATTAATGACAAATTTGCAGTTTAAATAATTGAAGTGCTTTGCAATGAAGCACAACATCACAACAAGATTTTTTTAGTTAAGTGTGAAGAATACAAGAATCATCTGTACTTTCAAGAAAGAAAGTATGTGCTCAACTTAAATAAACTACGTCTTCATATCATTTAGCTCGCTCATGATAATGTTGTTGATGATTATTTAAAAAAGCAAAAAGCTATGAACTGATCAGTTGAGTTTACTGATGATCAAACATTTATAAGTATGTTCAACACTTCATATGAAACTATCACATGTACATACGTTTTAAGCTTTTTAAACAATGAACTCAAGAATGATTGTATTTTCTTTTAATTCTTGAACATTATTGATGTGATATTTTCATGAACTATGTAGATTCTTTATCGCTCAATATTTTCATAAGTATCACATATAAATATGTTTTAGTCTTTGTTGATCATCTTATTAAAATAAAACATTTAATTCTCATCACTTTTATGAAAGTTGAAGAAGTTATCAACTGCTTTTATTCTTATGTTTGAAAACATCATGATTTACTTGAGTTCTTCATGTTTGATTAAGACACACAATTCATCTTCAATGTCTGAAAGCATATGTGTAAAATGCTGAAGATAAATGCTAAGTTATTAATGATGTATCATTCTGAAATTAATGATCAAATCAAGAAAATCAATGCTGTCATGAAGCATTATCTTTGAATCTTCATCAACTACATGCAGAATGATTAAGTTAAATGACTTTCTGAAGTTGAATTCATCATCAATAATGCATCATCATTAATTACTTTAACATCATTCTTCTTGATCAATTTAAGTCAGAACTCATGTTTAAACTTTAAGTCTTTTGAGTCTTTGCTTAAGAATCTTATGTTTCAAGCTTAAAACAAGTTAATCAATGTTGAAAAGTTCATCAAGAAGATGAAGAAACTAACTGAGCATTTACGTGATGAGATGCTTATAGCTCAGATCATTTACAAATTCAATGTTAATCTTTCTCGTCATTCTTGTTTTAAATACTTCATTGAAGATGAAGTTTGATTGAATGCTTGCAATCTCAGCATCACTCATCTCATTATTAAGTTAAATGATCATAATGTTAATTTCTTCAAGATCAAGCGTGTCTTTAAGAATAATTCTCTGATCATTGAATTAGATTTTTCAACATTCATGAAGATTCATTCAATCTTTCATGTCACTCTTTTAAGTCATATTGCAAGTGACTTTCTTTCAAATCAATGTCAGAAATTTTAAAAACTCATTGTCATTAAAAATGATAAAAGATTCTGATATGTAAATAGCATATTAAACTTTAAGCATGATAGATGTTATAATTTACTTCTGCTCAAGTATTACATCAATTGAGAAGATCACTTTTCTACTTGAAAGTTTTTTCATCTTCTGAATAATTGTGAGCGAGCGCTTGATGAATATCATCTCGTCAATTCTGTCATTGAAGAATCACATGTACTGTCATGTGTGATATCTCAATGTCAATGTCAAGAACTTTAAGTTCAATCTTCATTGTTTTAATTCAGCTCAGATTTGACTCAGATTTTGTTTAAATTTAATTTAAATATCTTGTTTAAATCTGACTCAGATGTGACTCAAATGTATTTTAGTCTCATTTGTGCATCATTATGTTAAAATGTATTTCATTTCATTTTGCTTTTCAGACATTTTGCTCAAATTTGACTCAAATGTGACTCAGATTTATTCTAGTTTCATCTGTGCTTCATTACATGTCAGAATCATGTCTAGATGAGTCAATCAACGAAAGTCAGAGTTGAATAGTGCTTGATCTTTAGAAATAGCTATAACTGAATATTAAGAATACAGAAGAAGATGAGTACAAAAGCTTCTATTTAAGTAATATTCAGAGACTGTGCTAAGCTTGAAGAGAATGTGTTTGTGACATAAGTAGAATGTGATGTAGAAAGAAAGATGATGTTGAACAAAGAGATGTTGAGAAAAGAAAATAGAGACTGAGTCAGATCTGAGTCAAATCTGAGCTAGAAACATTGACTAGTTCTATTCAGTCTTGATACGCTCGTAACATTACATTAAAATGTGTTCACATCAATTCTTGTCTCATTTCAATCTTTATCTTCAATTCTTTCTTATTTCATCTTGTTTCTTCTCATCATTTTGCAGAAGCTCAGTCTTGAAGAGAAAAGTTACTGTCATGATGTCAAATCATCAATTCAATAATAATAATAATAATAATAATAATAATAATAATAAATTCATACACTTTTGTGACATCAATTAAATCAACTCATGAGAAACTTTATGCTATGTATGTTGAGTGAACAAAACTTTCTGAGGTAGAAAATTACTCGCTATTTATATGACTGCTTCACGCAGTCGAAACAACAAGATTAAAACTATGTATCAAATTTGTTCATGTTGATTACATGTTAAAGAATGAATGTTCTAGTCACTTTAAATTGCTTCAGAAGCTTCGTTTTCATCATCATTCTCGCTGCTGCTCTGAGATCTTTCGTGATCACAACGATTATTTAATAGTTCAAGAAGTCGACGCTGCATAGCATTCTTGATCACAGATGCATTCAGTTCAAGCAATGCATGAGTACATGCTTCGCTGTCTGATGACTTCATTCGCAGTTGCATCGCGAGCTATTCATGCTTGAAACGTTTCTTGAGTGCAGATAAACATTAAGATTTATGCATTTGATTCTGATGTAAGTTGCAAGAATACTTTCAATCTTCTGAAAATCATTACATATCTTTATCATCTTGTTGAATAAATGAGATCTTTGTGCTGAGATTGCATTGACATCTGCAATGCATTTCTTGTATTTTTCTCATCGTTGCTTTCATTGATCTTTGTGATATAACATTATTGCGATGCTATCACTTATTGAGATCATTGTAAAGAGATCAAATCATTTGCGTCTAGACTGCATTCTTATGTCTTCTTGAATAACTGTGTTCAGAAGCACTATTTTCTTGATGACAGAAAAGCGAAAGATGAAATGATTAATTCTCATCAGTTGAGCGTGTATGAGTTTGCATGCTCATCTAGTCTCTTACGTTCTGTCGTTGACTTGACTGCGTAATGTGACTTTATTCTGCAGCATGTTCAGATGAACATGCAGCGAACTTATGTATGTTTCAATCTTTAGCGTTTCAATGCTTACTCTTTTGAACACTTTTGCAATGTAATGTAAAGTCTGATTTTACAAAGTTTCTAGTCTGCATTTCTTGTCTGACAGTTTTTTCTCTTTGTTGTGCTGATGTCAGATTGATGCTTCAAATGCAATTTCTGATCTTATTACAGTTGAGTACACTTGTCTTACTTTCATGAAGATTGCTTCTCATGTGAAGACTTTTAGATAACTAAGCGCAAGCATTCTTGTGACGTGACTCACTTTTATCTGTCGAAAATGCGCATCTTATTGCAGTTTCATGTTCAGTTGAACTTCTAGAACTCATACGTCTGACTTTGACTTAATCACTGAGCTTTCTATTTGTATGCTAGTCATCATGTTGAATTTTCTCAATTTTTTAGTGAAATGTGTGAACTCATATTTTTTGAATGCAAACGTTGCGTTATGAGTTTGAACTCACTTCACATAAACATCATGTGTCTTGCTCAATGTTTTGCAAATTTCTTCAATGAATCTGTCATATGCTAAAATGTTGATGTCATTTACAAAGTTGAGCACTTCAATTTTGATTTTCAATGCTTCACATTTTTCAATTAAACTTGCATTGAAAAATAGAAAGAGAATCGATGAAATGAGAAATTCTTGAAATATGTCTGCGTTTATCTTGCACATAGTGCTCATTTGCTCATTAAATATCAGCAACATCTCTCTGTTCTTTAAAAAGCTGCATGCTCATTCAACTATATAGCTTGATGTTCTTCTCATTTTCAGCGTATGCAGCAGTCTGATGTGCAAGACTTGATTAAATGCTTCGACAACATTTAGACTTAGCATGAAGATCACGTACTTGATTTTGCAGTCTCACATGATGTGAACTTGATCTACTAGTAAATTTAACATCGAGATCACGAATTGCTTGCATCTCGTTCTCATTTGAGCATTTGAAAGCATGTGATGAGTTTCAGCTATGTCACTCAGTCTTTTGATCATAATTGACTCTAGAGCTTTGCTCATAATATCAAGCAAAGCAATGAGTCAATATGTTTTCAAGTCAATGTAGTTGCTTTTCTTTAATTTACATAGCACTATTGTTTAAGTCTTTTTGAACTGCTTCAAGTGATATTTGTGTATCACGCATGCGTTGAATAAACTTGTCAGCACTGAGATCAGTTCTGTGAAATCTGCTTGAAGTGCTCTGTTTGAGATTTCAGAGACATCTGACGCTTTGTTTGCTTTTACTCGTCTGATTACTCACTTCATCTCATTCTCTGAGATGCGTGAATTTGATGATACTGTCAAAGATATGAATGAATCTGAAATGTTGTTGACGTCTGCTTGTGAGAATGAAGGAAAGAATTTTTCTTGCAGCATCTCGATTTTTTCTTCAAACGTTATTGTCATGTAATTAGTATCATCTTGTTTCAGTGATGAAAACTGAGAAAGCTTTTTAAATAACTGACTTTCAATTCTAGCTCATTTTGCAAAGCATCATATTGATTTCAATGCGTCGCTTAGTTCATGCATCTGTGATCTGAAATGTATGCATTTTGTTTGTCTGATGATCTTGTTTTTGTGATCATTATATTTCAAATATTCATTTCATGCTTCTAATGTGTCTTGCGTTTTTCATATGATTCACAGTCATCTTGATTTCATTACTACTTCGAAGCAGCTCTGATTTCAAAAGTCTCTTGCTTAATTTAATGATTTTGCTCAGAAAGTAAACTTCTCAATGATCTCTTGTAGTACTCTGATGATCTTTGTTACTCTGTCATTCATTTCAGCTTTGTTGTTCAGAAAGTGATCTGACAAAAAACGTATTCACAGATAAGCACTCAATGCTTTTGTGTTCATTTTTTTCAGAGTCGACGAGTCGAAGACTGCACTGAGATTGTTTGTAGATTTAGCTCTGTGACAATCGAAAGATGATCTGATCTTTGATGTAGATTGATTCGTACTTTGCACTTGCATGTCATAAACTGTATTTTCTCGCTGCTAAAGACTAAATTTATTGTCGTAAACTGATTGTAAGTCTTGCAAGTGATTGTGTCTGATTTCAGCAGTAGTCTCAGTCTTGCATTTGTAATGATGTTTAATAGAGTATCAATCATTATATATTGAGTGAAGCATCTTCATTTCTCTCAGTGTGAATGATGTAAATTGAAGTCTTTTACAACTAGTTGTTTGCAGTCATTCTTGAGTAGTTTATTCAAGCGAGAAATAGTTGAGAATTTCTCTGTGAATGTAATGAATAGTGAGCTTGAGTTGTAGACATTTAGAAGTCTTAACGTCTGCATTTCATCATCTGTGTTGCAAGTTAATATTCTGATTGAGCAGATGTTTGATTCAGCTGTCTTTACTGTTCACTGATTGAGTCTTAAACATTTGTTAACATATATGCATGTTCTTGATTGAGATGATGAGTTTTTCACTAGATGAAAGAAGTTGTGAGCTGAGTTAAATGATTGCAAGTCATTAATGTTGCATTCTTGCTTCTGTATGATTATTATGTCAAATTTGCAAACTTCTCTATCGATCAAGAATGATTCTTGAATCTTCAATGACTTTCTGATGTTGTACTGTAAAATTCATAGAAAGAATTGTTTTATCATAAAGTTATTTGTAGCTGTTGTTGACTTTGTGTTATGAGTGTATCAAGACTGAATAGAGCTAGTCAGTGTCTCTAGCTCAGATCTGACTCAGATTTGACTCAGTCTCTATTTTCTTTTCTCAACATCTTTTTGTTCAACATCATTTTTCTTTCTACATCACATTCTACTCATGTCACAAACACATTCTCTTTGAATTTAGCACAGTCTCTGAATATTACTTAAATAGAAGCTTTTGTACTCATCTTCTTCTGTATTCTTAATATTCAGTTATAGTTATTTCTAAAGATCAAGCACTATTCAACTCTGACTTTCGCTGATTGACTCATCTAAACATGATTCTGACATTATATTAAGAATTCATTAATCATATGATACTGATCTCATTATTCATTCAACATACTCATACAGACAGAACGAGTCTAAAGAAATTTATTTACCTGATGATTGACGCAATTGAAAGACTGAACAACACTAAAAAGTTTGATAGAATCAACGACAAGACTGTTTGAATCACTAGACAACTTATTGCTCACTAAGTATGCAAAGTTCACTCGATCAAAAGAATCAACTCATTCTCATGAAACAGATGAGTGAAAATAAGCTGTTCAACTCGATTAAGAGAATCGATGATAAAGAACCTTCGTGAATTGCTTGAGAATCACTCAAAAAACTCGCAAACCAAAAATATCTTTCTAATCAACAACATTCTTTCCTGAAGATTAAAACACTTGATCATACGTCTTCATTAATACTATCAAGCATCATCATTCGCTCGATTTCGTTCTTTCTTCAAATTTCATCATGTCAAAACATTCATCTATCAAAGAACATTTCAAAGAATTTCGAAATCGCTTTTCTCAAACCTCTGAGATTGATTCATCGAAATCTTCTAGTGCTGAATCATTCATCAATGAAGATGACAAGTCATTTGCTGAAACAGTAATATCTTCTGTTTCTATCGAAAACTGAAAGACTTGATGCATGATTCTCAACAGAGAAACAGATCAACTCAACGAGCTGAGTAAACAACAAGACGACGAAATCAAAGAGTTGAAGACTAAACTTTAAACTAAAGAAATCACTTCTTCTGATTTCATCTACTTTGAGCGTTCTAAATCTCAGAAAATATCTGATTCTTTCTGATTTACTGACAAAAAGAATTCTACTTGAGAAAACTGATACGACAAAATTCAGAATAAACTAAAGATCAACGTCGATCTCTTTTCAAATGAATGAGTCAAACTGAGCTATGTACATTTCAGATTATTCAGTGACGCAGCTGATGTCGCTCAATCTAGACGCGAACATGACTATGTCAATCTTTATAAGATTGTCAATGATCTTTTGAAAGAACTAGCTGAGTTGTTCAATGATTCAGATAAGAAAGTCAACTTTTGTAGAGAATACTACAACTTGATTCAAGAATCAAAGAAGTTCAGCGAGTTCTACACTCAGTTTCAATGATTATCTTTCTATCTGAAGTATTACGAAAAGCAACTGATCGTTGATCTGAAAGATAAAATAAATTCTCGTCTTCGATTCATTTGAATAGATCAATTAGTTCAATCTGATTCTCTCAAAGAGATTCGTTTCTACCTGATTCATTTGAATAATGATCAGTGAGTCATTCGAAAAATCAAGAACAAAGTTAATCTCATCAAACGCGTCAATGATCTGTCAAAGATCATCTTTCATAAAGCTGTTGCTACTCAGTCAGTCAATCATTCAAAATCTGATCATCTAAAGTCGCGTGACGCGATTTTAACTAACGTCAAAGAAGCAGACGTTCTAGTCGAAATCTGTTTCATATGTCATAAATCAAGTCATAACTTTAGAGAGTGCTCTGATCGACCTATCAGAATCAATGCAGTGAACAATGAATACAATCATTTCAAATTTGATTTCGATTCAAATTTTGATTCAAAAAACTAGTCATCTCTTCAAAAGTCATCAAAGAAGTAAAGATTATATCTTTGTGCAAACTAGACGAAATTCTACTAGAAGAAAATTACTTTGAAAAGTCTTTTCTAATTGATGCTCATCTCATCTCGCAGAATCAATTCTTCAGTCTTCGTTCACTAATAGACAGTGATTCAGTTGCTCATACACTCATACACGTTAATTTAGTCAATAAAGTATGCAAGAAACTAGAAATTTAATCTATACTTCTGGCAAAAGAGAAGCTAATAAGAGATTATGATGAGAAGATATTTAAAAAAATCATCACTCATAAAATTCTACTCAATCTCATCATCGAAAGTCATAAGAAATTGACTGTATCAATGTTGATAACTGATATTGATCATCATGAAGTCATATTGAGTAAGCTCTGAATGAATAAAAACGAAATATTACTGAATATGCAAAATGACGTCATTGTTTTTTTGAATCAATTGAATACTTTTATTTCGATTTTTCCGATTTTTCCGATTTTTCTCAATTCAAAGCACTCAAGTTGATCGCGATCAACTTCGTCTTCTTCAATCACTCAGACTAAGATCTTTATGATGCTCAAACGACTCGTTTCAATCACTGCTCAGAAAAAGTCATTCTTGATTCAAAGCATAAATGCAACTTCGTTCAAAACATTGTTAAATCATTCAAAGAGAGATCAGACTGAAGTCTTTGCTCTATTCATGACAGACATCAATAAAGAAATTGCGTACAATACTCAATGCAATTTGAATGCTTTAAACATCTCTTCAATTAATGAAACAACTCAGAATTTGAAAGATATTAAAGCGAAGCTGTCATTGAAATATCATGAGTTTCTAGATGTTTTTGATCGAGTTCAATTGAATAAACTACTCTCTCATCGCTTCTATGATCATAAAATCGAGCTCATCAGTGATTCAACACTTTTTCGCTGTCGAGTTTATTAAATGTTCTCTGTCAAACTTCTGAAGATAAAGAAGTACTTAAACGAGAATCTGTCGAAGAAATTCATCACTTTTAGTCAGACTCTCTATTTCTTTCTCGTTCTATTCGCTCTCAAAGCAAATGAAGATCTTTGATTCTGCGTGAACTATCAAAAGCTAAATGTTATTTTCAAAAGAAATAGATATTCTTTATCGTTGATAGATGAGATCATTGATAAAATAGTGAGTTGCAAGCATCTGACTAGATTGAACATCATATCAGCGTTCAACAAACTTCAAATGCATCTTGATAACGAGAATTACATCACTTTTATCACTGTTTTAGAAGCATATAAATACAAGATGCTATCATTCAAACTGATTAATGAATTGATCTTCTTTCAGCAATATATGAATGATGTTTTATGAAACTTTCTGAACGACTTTTGTCAAGTCTATCTAGATGACATTCTCATCTATAGCAAAATGAGAAAGAAACATAAAGATCACGTCAAACTAGTATTGAGTTGACTACGTGAAGCTGAACTGCAGATGAATATTTGAAAGTGCAAATTCAATGTAGAAGAGACTGTCTTTCTAGAAGTTATCATATCAAAACTAGATCTTCATATGAATTCAAGTAAAGTGACAGTTATAGTCAGCTGAATCACTTCAATCAACCTAAAAGAAATTCAGAGCTTCGTGAAATTTGTTAACTTCTATCGTCGTTTCATTAAGAACTTCTCGAAGCTAGTCAAATTGTTCACTCAGTTGACTAGAAAGAATACATCTTTTGTTTGAAACAAGATCTGTGTTCAAGTCTTTGACAATCTAAAGAAACAAGTCAGCTTGATCTCAGTACTTCATCACTTCAATCTCAAATGACAAGCTATTCTGAAGATTGATGCTTTGAACTATGTAAAAGATGAAATACTATCTCAGTACAATGACGAGAAAGTTCTTCATTCAATGATCTTCTACAGTAAAAGCATGATTCTCGCTGAAATCAATTATCACATCTATGACAAGAAATTGCTAATCATTATTCAATGTTTCAAACATTGATGACTCAAGCTGAAGTGCATTGAACTATTCATTCAGATATTCATTGATCATCAAGCTTTGAAAATCTTCATGAAAAATAAACAGTTGAGTCAACGACAAGTTAACTATCTGAACATTCTATTGAAGTTCAACTTTCAAATCATCTTTAGATCAGGCAAAATGAATATTAAAGTCGATGCTTTAACTCAAATGTCTCTAGCAGACATTTCTGAATCAGCTCAACAACTTGAAGATTGTTTTCAGACTATTCTGACTCTCGATAGAGTTGATGTTCTACTCGTTGAATCAAAAGCAAATCTCTATCAGCAAGTATGTATGATCAATCAAATGAATGAACTCTGCAATGAATATAGACAAGCTATGAACGAGAATAAGCTTAAATTTCATATCACTAAATTGAAGAACTGCGAAATCATTGACAGCATTCTTTTTAGAAAAGACTTACTGTGAGTCTCTGAGAACATGCACACGAAATTACTACAAGAAGTGCATGATCAATCTTCAATCTCTCATCTCGACAATAAACGAATCATCAATCTAGTTCAGCGTTTCTACTATTGATCAGATCATTGAGCTACTATTCAATGATACATTTGAAACTGTCATGCTTGTCAGCGAAGCAAAGTCTTTAGAAATAGCATCAATGAACTTCATCAATCTCTCTCAATTTCACAGAAACGCTGAAAAGATATAACTATGAACTTCATCACTGAACTATCTCTGTCAGAAGACTATAACGTCATTTGCACAATCATATGTCATCTCATCAAAGAACGTCACTATGTTTTCTGTCATTAAGAAGACGATGACATCTCAGTTGAAGAAACAATTTGAATCATGCTATGAAACGTCTATTGACTGCATGATTTACTCAGTTCTATTGTTTCAAACAGAAACTTTCAATTCATATCAACTATGTGAAAGAGTCTTTGCAAGTGACTGAGAATCACAGCTAGTTTATTCACAGTCTATCATTTGAAGATCAACAATCAGACGAAACAAGTCAATTAAGACGTTGAATGCAAACTTAGAATTTACTGCAATTACATGCAGAACGACTGAGTCAAATGAATATCTATGATGAAATTCAGCGACAATTTCAATATCTTCTTGATCATCTCAATGATCTCTTTCTACTTCAATAAAGATTTTCACTCTCGAATGAGTTTCGATTCAGATACAACTGACTATGAAATCACTCATGAACGATTGAAAGCTAGAAAAGCAAATGATATTGTCATTCAAATGAAAGAGTTACTGAGCTTTGATCATCAACAATTGAAAAAGATGAAGCTGATTATTGAAGCACAGATCAATAAACATAGACGAGACATCATCTATGAGATAGATGACTGAGTTTGACTATTCTTCAGAAACGTCAAAATCATGAGATCATGCAAAGATTTAAAAGACAAACAACTAGAATTGTATCAGATCACTGTCAAGACGAAAGTCTTCTATCATCTTCATCTATCAATCAGCATGAAGCATTTGCATTCGATGTTCAGCTTGAAGCTACTGCAATCATATTCAGAAGACTTTCTATCAGAACAGCATGCAGAACTTCTCAGACTCATCATTATTGATGATGATGATGATGAACATTGAAAGATAGATGACATTCTGAACTTCAGATGTTATCGAGGTTGAATACAGTACAAGATCAAATGAAAAGATCTAAATAAAGATGATGAATGATACTATGTTGATAAAGATGAATTCAATGACTTCGAGAAAGTTTTGAACGAATTTCATACGCTATACTCAAGAAAGTCACGCTAGTATCAAAATAACTCAATAAGAAAGCAAGCAAATGAGCGACATTCATGCAAACATGAATTTTCAAAGAGAGAGATAATGTTATGAGCGTATCAAGACTGAATAGAGCTAGTCAATGTTTCTAGCTCAGATCTGACTCAGATCTGACTCAGTCTTTATTTTCTTTTCTCAACATCTTTTTGTTCAACATCATCTTTCTTTCTACATCACATTCTACTTATGTCATAAACACATTTTCTTCGAATTTAGCGCAGTCTCTGAATATTACTTAAATAGAAGCTTTTGTACTCATCTTCTTCTGTATTCTTAATATTCAGTTATAGCTATCTCTAAAGATCAAGCACTATTCAATCCTGACTTTCGCTGATTGACTCATCTAGGCACGATTCTGACACTTTGCATTGAAAAGACTTTTTATATGCTTTCAATCACTGAAAGTCTTTTGTGCTTTCTGATAAAGTGTTTCTGAGTCTGCTCAGATGTTGTTTCATCTGAGTCACTAGTCACGCATAAAAAGAGATCAATTCATCTCTTCTTGACTTTTATCATTTGTCATGTTGATTCAACATCTCGATTGCATGTTTTCAACATGATGCTTGTTGAGTTCAAAGAGTTTGTTGAATCTACGAAGTCAGTTGAGCTCAACAAATTTATTGAGCTTAGAAAGTTCAGAAACAGCGAGAAGAATGTGCGATTGTATTTTAACACTTTCAAATATCTGACTGATCTGTTTCTGTAGATTTCTGATGTCTGTTTCATCTGTTATCATCATTTGAGACAGATGCATCTTCAGAATTCATGATCTTTGTTGCAATTGATGCAACATCTTTTATTCAAAGACATTTTGCACTTTTCAATGTGATGTTTATCTGCGCATTTAGCACAACGTTGTTTCTTCTTGCAGAATCTGATCATATGATCAAATTCAAAGCATCTGTAACATTAAGTGATGCAACAGTTTTTTTCAAACAGCTTGCATAAACATTCTTGATACAAGTTTAACATGCTTTCATTCATTAGTTGATTCATCATTGCTTCGATTGCAATCTCTATAATGAGTGACAAGTGAGTCTTTTCACTTTTAACTACTTTCTTGAGTCAGACTATTTTTAGAATCTTTAAATTCTCATGAAGTCTTGCATTATCTTTTATCAGTCTTTTAATGATCACTTTCTGATTGCTTGTGTCTATTATGATGTGTATTTCATGTGCTAGCACAGCGAAGATTCGATGCATTATATGCGTCAAGTTCGCGATTTCTTTTACTCATGTCTGAGATTTTTTCAGGTTTGCTTGAGTCTCTGAACTCACTGCGTGAAGTATGATGTTTTCGCTTTCAAGCTTTTAAAGAGACATGATTAGATCTTTTTGAGCTATCAACACGTTTGTGATTTCTTGAAGAATCTGTTCAATAGATTTCTTTTATATCTTCTCTATTTTCTTTCTTTCTACTATCTTCATCATGACTTCTCATTTTTTGCGAAGCGATGACAATTCGTCTTTGAGACGTTGCTCTTTCATTGTTACTTTTTCTCTTGTCATGTTCGCTCATGATGTGATTCTTGATGAGAAGCACATGCTATCTTATGTTTGCATGTTATCTTGTATTTGTAGCTGCTTGCTAAGCAGTTGTATGAATGTCTTCAGTTTCTGTACATTCTTCGCAATGAACGCGTTCTGATTCTTGTTGTTTTTTTTCTCTGAATTGTTTTGAAGACGTTGCATCAGCTTCACTGCTACTTCTTTTCATGAATGATCTTTGCTTTTTTCTTTCTTTAACATTGATGTCTGTATTAGAAGATCAATAATATTAGCAACATGCTTCTTGTCGTTGCATGAGCTTTTTGACTTCACGTTGCTGTTTCTTCATGACAAGTTAACGTCATTCACAATCGTCTCTGAATCAACATTGCTGCAGCTCATGTAATTCATCGTCATTTATTCATCTTTTAGATTCATTCTGCTTTGATTGTATTGCTCTTTTCAAAAATTTGCTTTGCATGTGTTGTGATTGTTTTTATCATTAATTCAATTTAAAACATAAATAGTCAATGTTTTAAATAATTTCAATTCATTGAATCTGTTTTGCAGTTCAATGAATCAAGTCATTAATCTAGTCATCATCATCTTAATTTAGTTTCAACAATTCTGTTTCAATTATCTCAGTCATATGCATAAACTTCTGCAATCTTAAGTTAATAAAACTATCATTTAGTCTTGATTCTGCTCAATTCATGTATATAAAAGTTGAGTTTTTGTTCTTTTCTTTCACTTTTTGTCTTTCATTTTATACATTATTTAATGTATTGTTTTGTATTTAGATTTTATCAAAGTAATAATAATATCAGTCTTTTATATTGATAGTATCTGTTACGAAGCATGTTGAGATGAAATAGAATCTAGTCAATAGATTCTAGAAATTTCAATATGTAAACAAGAAACAACGATGTTTCAAATTGAAATATGCTGAAACATTTCATTTATTCAAGCTCTGACAAATTGACTACTTCGTCTCTTTGTTCGCTCTACTATAAATACAGCTTGAAACCGTCTTCTTTCTTCTGTATTCTTAGTTTTCTAGTTAAAGCTATCTCTATTGATCAAACATTCTATTCAGCTACGCACTATCTCGCTGCAGTGTGATTAGATTCTAGGCATGATCTTAACATTAAACTAAGAATTCGTTAACTCTACGATATGAGTATCAATATTCATTCAAGACACTCGATGAACAACGACTTCAAAAGACAGAACAACATCAGAAAGTCAATAGAATCAACGACAAGACTGTTGAATTGCTAAAGAATTTATCGCTCATTCAGTAGCATCGATTCACTCGATCAATAGAATCAATGAGAACATATGATCGTCGATTGCTAGAGAATCACAAACTCTCTCTTTTCTCTCTTAAAAAGTTTGTGAATCAATCGAGTCAAAATAATCTGTGTCATCAAATTCGATTTGACTCAATTTGAATTCAGATCAATTTAGTGAGTCTGCTACAAAGACAAGTCAATAGTCAACCTCTTCAATGAGCTAGTCGATTTTCTTCTAGTGAGTCTGCTATAAAGACGCTGTCAATGCGATGATCTATCTACTTACATCGCTCTATTTATCAGTGAATCGACCTACCTCATGTTTCTGTGTCAACTAGTGAGTTTGCTTCAATGACATGATCAGAATTGACCTCTTTAATGAGCTAGTCGATTCTCTTCTAGTGAGTTTGCTACAAAGATGCTGTCAATGCAATGATCTATCTACTCACATCGCTCTATCTATCAGTGAATCGACCTATCTCGTGTTTCTACGTCAAATAGTGAGTCTGCTACAATGATCACTCTTCTTTTCTCATAGTGAGTCTGCTACAATAAACATTTCGATGATCTGAAAGATTGATAGAAAGATTGATAGAAAGACGAGCGTTGAGCTCTACGTCAGTGCTATGAACTACATTACAAGTCATAGAAACATGACTTTTAAAGAGAAGAGAGTAATGTTACAAAGCATGTCGAGATGAAATAGAGTCTAGTCAATAGACTCTAGAAATTTCAATATATGAACAAGAAACAATGATGTTTTGAATCGAAATATGCTGAAACATTTCATCTATTCAAGCTCTGACAAATTGACTACTTCGCTTCTTTGTTCACTCTACTATAAATACAGCTCGAAATCGTCTTCTTTCTTCTGTATTCTTAGTTTTCTAGTTAGAGCTATCTCTATTGATCAAACATTTTATTCAGCTACGCACTATCTCGCTGCAGTGTGATTAAATTCTAGACATGATCTCAACAGTATCTCTAGTTTAACTCAGTCTTTGACATAGAAAAATCTACTTCAAGAATTCAAATAATAGAAAGTCATTGATGAACATTGAATGCATCAGTAAAGAGAACAAGAATATATCATCAATGCTAATTATGACTGAAGTTCAACTTTTAATCTTTCATTTCAACAACAATCTTGATGATGACATGCTAGTCACTATCTTTGATACAAACTATTCAAATGACTGAATTTCTCTTCAATAACTGAAGCACTTCAATCGCTTTAGTCAAAAGCATCAAAAGAAAGCTTGAAGAATGTTAATGATGAATGACTATAAATCTCATCATACATGTGAATTTCTATTCTACTGTGAGAATCACAAGATCATATTCTTCAACTTATCTTTGCATACTACTCATTTGCTTCAATTGCTAGATGTATGTATATTTCAGTCATTAAAGCATTAACATTCGAAGATGATTAATTAAGCTGTTCAAATGAGTGATGAGATCTTTTCAAAAGTTGAATTTTTGACTGTTTTCAATGAATTTCAAATCAAAGTCTTCAAAGAATCTATCATTTGATTTGCATGAAAGCATACTGACTTAATTTCTTTTGATTTGAAAATAATACTGAATAAAGTTCAAATTATTGAATGTTCGAATCAATTTACTACATCTTCATTTACTATAAATGATTCTATCATTTGAAAGACTTCTACTAGTCGAGCAGCACTTGAAAATTAGCTGCTTGAGCTAACTGATGAATCGACATCAGAAGAATTTACTACAAAGCTTTGTACGTTCTGAAAAGACGCTAATGCAATGACTTGTAAAATGAAGTTGCTGCAGAATCAATTAAGTCAAATAGAAGTCGCTGAAAATGCTTGCAAAGCACGCAAAAAGCAGTCTGATAAGGTTCTCAAAATCGAAGGCATCTTGTACGTCAAAGATGCTCGAAGTATGACTCAAGATAGACAGAAATTGAAGGACGAGAGGCAGAAGAAGCGCGAAGAGGCCTGGGAAAAGCGTTATTTAAATGCACTAAAGAAGTGCTACAGGGCTACTAAGCCTCATAGGGCTGCTCGCATTAAGTTCGTTCAGGCTTATCAGAAGAAATGGCGGGTTATTTTGAAGCAATTGCTCAAAAATCGACGTGTATATAATGGGTAGTTGAATTTAGTGGTGCATGGCTGAAAGTGGTGTATGGCTGGTGAGCACTAAGCGAAGGATGAGCGAAAGTGGGGGGCACGGATACTGTAACTGTCGCGTGGTGGATGGGAAATTCTTGAGCGCGTGTGTTCACTTGTAATCGCAATGACGCCGGAGTATTTGTTACAGCGTTCGGCTAAGCACAGAAAACATCTTCCTTCGAAGCATTGATGCGAC
>JAABUL010000191.1_pt1 | contig 127316 bp, 235 predicted proteins | sample 5559151 | NCBI WGS metagenome assembly JAABUL01 (sample SAMN10711876, study PRJNA513368) | rock metagenome | isolation source: Antarctica rocks | place: Antarctica: Victoria Land, Pudding Butte sud | reverse complement strand
CGGCCCGCCCGCCGCGCGCGCGCGCGCGCAGCCCCAGGGCTGCTGCGTCATTCAGGGATCGATGGCCTCGAGATGCAGACAACGGACAACCCTGATGCCAAATGTGATGACCTGAACGCAGGCGCGAAAAGGCGTCACGGTTCTGGCGGCGACAAACCGCCCCGACCGCGTCGATCCGGCGCTGCTGCGCCCGGGCCGCTTCGACCGGCTGCTGCACGTGCCGCCGCCGGACGCGAAAGCACGCGCCGCGGTGCTGGCGGTGCACACGCGGCGGACGCCGCTGGCGCCGGATGTCCATCTTCAGGTGTGTTGAATTTTGAGGCAACATGTAGGAACTATGAACAAGTGCCTTCCTGGCGGTGCACACGTGGCAGACGTCGCTGGCGCCGGATGTGGACATGCAGGTATTGTACAACATGAGGAAACGAGAGGCAGTAACAGAATAGGACAGTAAGTATTGTATGCCCCGTCGCGCGGCACGCCGCTGGCAGCAAATGTGAATGTACAGGTGAGCTTCCCGACGGTGCACCGCGCATCAAGGCCCAGCAGCTCACTAAGGCCGCAGTGTTGTCTTACAGCGGCAGAACAGGTAGCTTTGTCGGCATCGATACCACACTGCAGGGCTCGCTCAATGCCTCAGCGGGACTATCTCCGATGCCACAGTGAAGTCGTGCTGGAAGATTACTCGCGCGGTCCTCTCCATGGCCGTGTGAGCATGATCCCCAGCACACATGCCGCTTCAATTCTGCACGCGCCTCCATCCAGATCTGGATCAGCGGCTTATTCCGTGGCAGCGCCGGCTGTGTTGCAGCACGTTCATCCGCAGTCGGCAGGTGGAGGCGCGCAGCTGGCCAGCTCCTGGGCCCTCTGACGGGGATCAGGTCCCTGATCAGATCAGATCAGGGCGTTGGTGGCTCGGGCCGAGCGGTGCTCGGGCGCTGACTTCGCCACGCTGAGAAAGTGTGTCGAAGCCACTAGTTTTCGCCTCTCTGGCTGCTGCTTGTCCTCATCGCCTGTCCCGCCACTTCAATGCAGGCATTGGCGGCGCGGGCGGAGCGTTTCACGGGCGCCGACTGCACCGTACTGACGAGACCGCCCCAAATGTCGAGTTTCACTATTCGCCCCTCTGCCTGCTCTTCCCAATTGCCTGTCCCTCTGCCTGCTCTTCCCAATTGCCTGTCATGCCATTATATGCAGGCGCTGGCGGCGCGAGCGGAGCGGTTCACGGGCGCCGACTGCGCCGCGCTGGTCCGCGAGGCCGGCCTCGCCGCCTTGCAGGTGCGCTGCTGCATTCTCTTCTTGACAGTACAGAGCACCGATGTTGCCTGGCAGGATCTTATCCCATTCTGCAGTGCTCTCTGCTTCTGGTGTGTCAGAGAAGCCGCCTGCTTTTGTCGTATTCCATTGGGCTTGGCGGGGTTTCACTGGCACAAGAGGACTTGTCTCTTGCTCTGTTCTGATGAGGGATTTTCCACCTGCGCAGGAGAGTCTAGAAGCACAACACGTGGCGGCGCGCCACTTCGAGGCGGCGTTCGCGCTCGTCACGCCCAGCGCGCCGCCATCAGCGGAGATGGCGGCGATCTTTCTGCGCTTCCACCGCCCCGGCGGCAGCCTGCCGGCGGCGTGAACCCCTTACTTTCTCGACACGAAGGGGACTCGCCTGCGCCACCGTCTGCCGCCACGGCGGCAGCCTGCCCGCAACGTGGTGGTGTGGGCCTGGTCGCAGCCGTGCACTCCTCGAAGACGTCGGGATCAACACCGGCGGCGGCGGCTGCATGTGTCGCCCTCCCGCTGGAGCGAAAGCGGCTTCTGAGCCCACGGACGTTGGAATTCAACCATCCACAAGCTGACACTCAGGTGCGCTCATAGGTCATCAAGCTGAAGAGAAGTAGTTCACGTTGCGTGCTGGCATGATGCTTTGCCTTTAGCCCGCAGCCTGACGTGTTGTACACTCACGAAACTGCTGATGGTTCCGCGCGCAGGCTGCAGGCTCGGCAGGATGTGGGCGGAGGAACATTCATGCAGAGGCAGACGGGCCGCGCCTGGGAATCTGCGCTGTAGGATGTTGTCTCTTGGGGTTTGCAATTCATGAGTGTAGCTCATTGCCGCCGTGCCAAAGCAGGGCGCACGTTGTGTCATGGTGTCATGCGCTTGCGCGCAAGTACATGCGCGCAAGTATTTGTCACAATTGCTGTCTGATGAGAATCAACAGGACCTGATAAATGACAGAACGGTAAACTAGCAAGGCTGCTGCATTACTCATGCATCTCAAGAACCGAATTCGCCCGAGCATCGATCCACTGCAATCCCATCGAGGGGCAACAGCACTCCACCCCTGCCCAGTGAGTTCCTGCCCACTATGCGGCGCCACTCATCTACTTCGGGTTCTTCCCAGGTCCCTCGCATTCCGAGTCCTCTTTGGACCCTGATTATGGCTGCATGCACGGAGCCCATATTGTCACCCCCTGCCTCTGCGCTCGCCAGCTGACACAACATGCTTGCGCCACATTGTAGGGTTTCTGCTTCAATTTCCTGAATGCGCAGTGTGGCATTGCTGCTCAAAACACTTGCCACACCAGCGCCGAGATCTAGATAGCTGCTCCCACTGCGCATAACCTGTGCAGAGAGAGAACCATCTGTTCGAAGTGTGTTAGTAAATGGGAGGCAGTCGCCGCATCTGGAAGCGGCTCAGGGATTGGAGTCATGACTCCATGCGGTGACCATGCGGTGATCACCAGGACGTACTGGACATAGTTACAGCGCAGGGCCAGCGGGACTCGTGACGCTCAGCTTCTCTCCAATTTCTCACCTGCACACATGTCGTGCTGGTGAATGTGGTGGCGACCTGTGGGGAAGCCTGCAGCTCGGCTGCGGCGAGGCCGAGAGGCGACGCCTCGCCGTCTGGTGGTTCAGGGTCCGCCACTACTGGCATGCCGCCGCTTCCCGCCGATGTGGCTATAGGATTGATGAGGGCACGAGCATCCGGCAGCACCGCCGCCGCCGTCGCCATCGTCGCCGGGTGGAGCCTGCCGCCGCCGTCGCCATCGTCGCCGGGTGGAGCCTGCATCGTCGTTCAGATGCGTCCAACGTTTTGAACAAACAAACATACCACAAACTGCTGTCGCTGCGGTGGTGCTGAATTCTGCACAAGGAGACAGGATGGCACCTGCAATGTGCGGGCCGTCATCATGAAAGCCTCCATCAGGGGCTGTAATCATGTTCAACGAGCCTCTGATGTCTGCAACTCCTCGTGGTCCACCGCTGACTGTGTTATAGCTTTCGCCAGCACGAGGAGCAGCATCCAGCACAATATGGCCGCTGCACGGATCTGCATTTCGACATCATCTTTCGAAGCCTCGAATTGCGAGAGATGCAGTATCCAGCGCGAATTGTGGCGCAGGAGGTCTTTCACGTGCAGGCAGCGACACCTCCCGATCTGGCAGCACCCTCCCGCATGATGTACGACACGCACGACAAGGGTGTGACGAACGTGGAGAGCGAGCGTGCAGGGCAACCGGAGGTTCAAACGTGTGAATCGTTCGCTGTACAGTAGTGAAACAGCACCAGGACAGCTATCCCGTGACCAGATGAGAGACGGTATCATGTTATCGAGTCACAGTGACGTGGATATCTGGCACATCCCTCGGTCGTGTTGAACATTCCTCAGCCACCATGGCCTGCCCACAGCATTTTTGCCGCAAAATCCCGCATAAAGTCGTACGCGTGATCGGCCGTAAGTCAGCGTCCGCTGAGCAGGTCGCTGACTGCTTGATTTCTAGTTGCAGAAGTTTCAGAATCTGCAATCCATCTGGCAAGTGCACATGACCCGGCGATGAAGCACAGCGTGATCCTGCTGGTTTTCGCGTGTACGTTGGCACTCTTCTGCAGATCTGCGGCAGGTGTGGCCCCTGGGACCTCCGATCACATTGTGAACGCTCTGGCGCGCACGCTCAGCCCTAGCCCATGCAACAACATGCTACCTGCCGACTACATGACGCTGCCTAAGCAGGTGCATCGGTTGGAGAGGCATGTGAAGACGGCCAGTGCGCAGCTGACCTGCCACTCGACGATGACGTGGTTGAGGAGGCGGTGGAATGGGACTATTCCGGCGTCCTATCGCCCTCGCGGACCGCCGGCATCGCCTTCAGCGGTGCGCCCCTTTGGAACTGCTCCATTCGCTAGCTTTGTTCATCGAAGCCGGAAGATGACACGACTGTTCCAGCCGTCGTGCCGCCCTCGAGGACCCCTAGCGTTACCTTCAGCAGTGCGCCCCTTTCAACACCGTTCAAGCCTGAAGCTTGGTTAGCTTTCTCGAAGCCTTGAGCGAGAACATCATCGCCGCACCTGTGTGCGCAGCCTTGCGGGTGACAGCAACGGGAGCCATCTGCGAACGTTGGCGTTGCTTGCTTCGCGTGCTGTGCAGGAGCGCATGCACGCCCCACGACAGGGTGGCGCGGAAAGCCTCAGCTAACATGCCCTCCGTTCTGCCGTCTGCAGACCTGCCGGGCTTCACGCGCAGCGTGTACGAGCGAGACCATGCGCTGGTGGCGCCGGAGAGCCGCGTCTTTGCGCCCGGGCCTGCTGGCTGGTGCGCACCTTTTCTGTCCTTTCGTTACGTCTGTTTTTCTACGTGTTCGTCGCACCACCTGTGCTGGCCCGTGATGCTGACAGCAGTTTGTGGCGCGTTGCCTGCGCATGTGCAGGGCGCCGCTCGCTTTGGTGCGTCCTGCCCCAGCCTCTTTGAGAGATTGAACATGTTGAGGTAAATTTCACAGCGAATGCAAATCATGCGCTGCGCCACAGGACAAATGCGCAGACCGCACACATCATCTCCCCCGGCATGGGTGGCGCGCACTTCACCATGTACATCGCGGACCTGGCGCCGAACGCAAGCATCGGCAGTGCTGGTCCCGGCATTGAGAGGTGAGCCCTCATTGCTGCCCGCCATACACGCGTCTCAATGCCGTTACACTGCGTCATGAAGGGTTTAAGCGCTACCCTTTATGGCGCCATCGTGTTGGGTGAGACCTGAGCCGGCCGGGTCTCGCTGCTGTTGGGGTGCGTCTGGACCGCCATAAAAAGTTAAAGCCATGTGGGGAGGCTGAGTTCAAACCGTTCTGCGCCTGCTGACGTGCAGGTTTGTGTTCGTGATCGACGGGGAGCTGGTGGTGCGGACCGGCAATGCAAAGGCGGCGCCCGACTTGCTGTACACTGATGACTTTGCGTACTTCCCGCCAGACGACAGCCACAGGTGCATTGCATTACCTTTGCTCTGTGCTTGATCCCACTTCAGCAGCTAGCTGCAGAGTGCCGGTGGCAGAGGGATGCTTGCCATTGCTCGCATTGTGTTCAGCGGCCTAGTGTGCTGTAGCATACCTGTGGCGTGACCTGCCCATGTTCTGGCTGCAGGGTGACGTCCCCTGACGGCGCCAGCATGCTGATGTTTGAGCGGCGATATGCGCTAGAGGTGAGGCTGTGCTGTTTCAAGTAGCCTGGTTCATGGGTACCTTCATTTGATACAAGCTATGCCAGTGGAAGTGTCCCGGTGTGTTTGCGATACAGCCGCACAGCCATTAACATATCATCTTTGTTTCCGCAACAGGGTGGACGACCCGGTATATCAGAGCTGCACCACAGCGGAGCGACCGGTGCTACCGTGCAGACCGAAGTCACTTGAAATACATGAGATCCCTTCTCTGCCACAGGGTGGGCGATCAGAAGTACCAGAGCAGCACCATGGGAGAGCGGCCGGTGCGGCCGGTGTCACTGTGAAGCTTGTCGCCAAAAAAACATCAGATGCGTTGTGTACTCTTCTGCTTCACTGCAGGGTGGGCAGCCGGTCTACCAGAGCGGCACCATGGCGGAGCGGCCGGTGCTGCCGGTCCCGGGCGAGGTGTTTGCGCTGCGCACGAGAAAACCCTTGTTCTCATTGCACTGCAGGGTGGGCGGCCGGTCTACCAGAGCGGCACCACGGCGGAGCGGCCGGTGCTCCCCGTCCCAGGGGAGGTGTTTGCGCTGCGCAAGCTGCTGCCGCAGAACGCCACCTACGACTTCAATGTGCACGTCATGGACTTCCTGCCGGGGGAGTTCCTCAATGTGAAGGTGCGTCCGCCTGCTGCTCGTGCCTTGTATCTGGTCATCTCATCTGGCTGGCCGATCCTGCTGGGGAAGTGCGGCATGCAACATATTGGCGCAATGGGGCGTCTTGCATGGCGACCAGTTGGTGCAGCACCCCTTCAGTGTTGGATGACAGTGGTGCGGCCGTCCCGTTGTCGCATCGCCACATCCTGAAAAATTGCGGCGCTCACGCCAATGCGAGCAGTTGTGCAGGGTCATGGTCATGTTGCTGAGACGTGTTCCCTAATGCGTGTGCAGGAGGTGCACTACAATCAGCACGGCCTGGTGCTGCTGGCGGGGCAGGGCATCTACCGCCTCGCCGACCGCTGGTGCGCTGATTGCCTGCCTTCCCAATCTGTGATTGGCAATGTCATGCTAGAATGGCTGACCTCGCCAAACCATCTAGCCTGCTGAGCACCCAGACGAAGTGTCCAGGGGCTCGTAGAAGCTGCATTGTCCTGACGTGCTGTGCTGCTGCGCTGCACTCCATGAGTCTGTCAGATATCGAACCTAAGTAGCCCGACATGCAGGTACCCGGTGCAGGCGGGAGACGCCATATGGATGGCGCCGTATGTGCCGCAGTGGTATGCTGCGCTCGGCACCCAGCCCAGCCGCTACATCCTGTACAAGGACACCACCGTGGACCCGCTGCTGAGCTGAGGCGCGGTGTCGGCGCGGCGCCGAGAGCGGAGCCGGTTTTAGCTGGCGCTCGCATCGACGTGGCGTGTCAGCTTGACTGCAAGGTACTGTGCGAGGATGCGGCAGGGCATCTGCTGCTGAGCTGAGGCGCCGCCGCTGAACTGAGCTAAGCAGCGTCTCAGCTGTTGAAAGTGGATTGTTCAGAGTGACGCCGTGCTGCCAATCGGTGCCGGTTTCGCCAGGCCGACAATGCGACGGCGGCAGTGGTGCATCGCGTGTCGATGCAGCATAGATTGTGTCAGTTAGAACCATGACATCTTTGACATTTGATTCGACTCAATGGCCTAGCGAATGGTGCACTGCTTTTGTAAAGATTTAGTGCGGCGCGTGCCAGTTGTGCTCTTATGTTTCCTTGCCTGCGCGGTGTGCCTTTGCCATTCGTGCACAGCGCCGACTTTAACATCCGCCAAGGATAGTGTGAACTTGTCGGCTTTCACCGCATCATCAAGGCCTCTCCTTTGGAGTGGGACTACGAAATTCTCCGACACTGATTCCATGGAGTCGTTCTGACTGATGTGCCACTATTGCGTCCCAGAGGTCCTTCGATTTCAGTGCCTGCGCTAGATTTGAGCCTGCCATTATGTTCGACGTGTCCTCGCAGAACCTTCTCAAGGCGGCGAAGCGGCCGTCTGTCGCATCGCAAATTCTGATCACTGCGAAGGTTTACGACGTGGCGCTGACGGCCTACCCTTTTGTCGAGCTGCTGATCGAGCTGATTGTGGTAGGCGTCGTTGCCACGAACATCTGCGTCGTGACTGCCGCGCAATCCGCTTGGCAGGCACTTGAAATCTCAAGTATGGGGAAGGGTGCAAATTGCGAAGCAGGTGCGCTGATCGCGTCTGTACGGTGACTGCAACTTGAATTTTTGATACTGAATGGAACGTGAGACTCCTCAGATCATCTGGCACGCTCCCAATGTGGCCCTGCTAATTCCATGTTGGATGCGGCACTAACACCGGCAGCTGCCAGCCTGGCCGACGGTCTCGCAGGACAGGGACAACCCCACCAGCACGATATGAGTCTCTGATCTTTGATGATGCCTATCTCAAAATCATGCAACACAAGGCATGTGCAGCTGGTCTGGGTCCGCCGCTGACACTGCTGCCCTGCTGCACCTCCGCGCAGGTGGCGTGCCGAACGGCGCAGTGCTCGATGCTCGTCGGCCTGGTGTCCCTGAGCGAACGCCTGCCGGCGGCAGAGGCGGCCAACGTGGAGGCCTGGAAGGCGTGCCTGTACAAACGGCTCAGCGGCGCGCGCGCCTTTGACCGCCCAGTGCCGCTGCTGCTAGTGAGTACCACATGGCAACATCAATGCCTACACTGCCTGAAAACTCCTTGGTGTCGAAAGCTCTACAATGATTCCCCACATGTGCTGCTGGTGATCAATTGCCAGTGTCAATTCACTGTCCGCACAAGGATCAACTCCCATGATCACTTTTGACCGTCAGGCGCTGACCGCCAGGCTGATGCGGCGCGCAGGGGCAGGACATCGAGGACTTTGAGCGCGACGAGATGGAGGTCCTGTACCAGGAGGCCCGCCGGGAGCAGCCCTCCGTGATGGTGTGGCAGTGGCGGCGGCCTGGCGGCACGGGCGCCGGCAGCGGCACCGTTGCTACGCAGGCGTTGGCAGCTGCGGCGGCGTGGCCGGAGGCCCCTGGTGCGGCGGCGACGGCGGCGACGACAGCTCCAGAAGCGGCGGCGGCGGCGAACAGCCCAGCCCGCCCGCCGCTGGCTGCAGGTGACCCAGCTCTGAATAATAGGGAACATACGAAAAATCTAGGACCAGGATCCTCCAGGGTGCCCGCTGCTGTGTTAAGCGGAATTGCACCTGACGCAGATAGACCATTGCCAGTTTCCAGCAACTGCCGCCACCAGGCAGGCAGGCTGCTCGGGTGCCGAATAGGCCAGTTCACCGCTGCCATTCAGCACCGTCTCATTGAAAAGCGGCCTCCTGTGGGTGCCCTCTTCTGCGATCCTACAACCCGGCTGATGACTGCAGGTGGCGCCCAAAGTCCAGAACGGCTGCAAACGGCTGCCGGACGGCGTTGACAGCGACTCTGACGAGACGTATGTGGACGTGGCGTCCGCTGGAAGCGAGTGAGTCAGCTGTCGTCAGCAGACGCGGGATCAGGCAAGCTGGATGCTGCTCAAGCAAGGAGAGAGCGTCCCGACGGTGCGTGGTGCAGGCGCGCGCAGCTTGCTCGATTGCAGCAACAACATTCTAGTGGTCGCCTTCCAGCTGGTATGTCAGGGTGTAGCTAGAGATGTTGTGTTCTAGGCAAGATGTCGAGACCCCGTGCAAGGCAAAGAAAGATGGCCAGACACCACTGCTGTACAATACTCGGTTCTGGATCGAAATTGCATCTGTTGGACTGTCAAGCAGTCTTGTCGCAGTATCGAAACAACAAAATTGAAATGAAATGAGCGCTACCAAGCAGTCTTGTCACAGTATCGAAACAACAGAATCGAAATGAATTGAGCGCTACCACAAGTACATCAACATCTCATCACCTACTACTAGGTATTAGTCTTTGTCAGATGCGCACAGTGCCTGCACGTCACAATCCTGTCAGCTGCATGTGCCGCCATTGCTGTCAGCGGCTCATGTCAAGCAACCTTGAACCCCACACACGAATCATGTCCTTCGAGCGCCACCACCCGCCGCGCATGCACGTGTCACGTAACGTGTATATCGTCAATGATGCTGCACAGCGTGGTCATGACAGTACTATGCAGGAGCGACCGACGGCCACGGCTCGTTGAGGCCCACGATTGGCGCCGCACACTGCGCGGGGCTGGCGTCGTCGTAGATGACGCGGCTGGGCAGCTCGTTGTGGTAGTTCCAGGGCTTGATGGCGAAACTGGACCCGAAATTGGACACCTGCAGATACATGGCGCAGTATCAGGTGCTGCCCGAGGAAGAGCAGCAGCCAATAAGACGGCTGCGCATTTCTTTGTGTGTGATTCCAGGGTCTCATCGCGAAGCTGGACCCGAAGTTAGATACTGCAGGCGGAGCTTTCTGCGTCGTCAGATGACGTTGCGTCAGATGATGTATCGAATCATATGTGAGAAAAGGCAGCCGCATCGGCAATCAGCACTCATCTGGCACATCTGCAGGCGCGCAGTGCACACACAATGGCAGAAATTTTCAAAACACCGGCCCCTGCCCCAGTTCTGCGATACCCTCCAGCTCTAGGAGCTGCCAGAGGGCAGCGGAATTTCACTTGCATGTGTTCCAGGAGAAATGGGCGCACCACGGGGACGTCCTCGGAGCGGGGGATGTGCTGCACGCCCACCGTGACCCACCCCACCAGGTCCACCATGTCGGTGCTCTCGCCTGCATGGGGGTGGACCACGTTGGCATCAGTCAGCAGCCAACGTGGGCTTTGATCCGACTGAACCACATGCGGCGGAGGACATTCTGCCAGCAGCCAGAGCGCGCCACCCGTTCGATTTGAGGGGCAGAAAATTCCAGGGTCATGCAGCATGCGTCGTGCAACGTTTTGCTGCAGCATCTGCACCTGACTGCGTGGTCAGCTGGGAGTCGAGAAATTTTCAGGAAAGGAAGACCTCGTGATAACCAGCAGCTGGGACTTTTCGCACCGTCAAGATGAAGTTGACGGCGGGAGATGTAGGGTGTTCCCGATGACTAGGTGTCGGGACGCAGATCTGGCTTCATCTTGCAACTGAGCATCGAAGATGGTGTGGAGTCCTCACCGTCGATGAAGTGGTCCAGGGAGACGTAGGGCTTTCCGGGCGAGTAGGTGTCAAAGCGCGACGCCACGGAGCGCGGCTCGTCGTCCTTGCGCTGCGTGACCGCCAGGTGGTACTTGGTCCAGGAGCCCGCCTGCAGCAGCGGGTGGCTGTCCGGCAGCAGCTGCGCCGTCTGCCAGCCTGCCGCCACGCGGCAAGATGGAACGTGTGACATTTGATAGGTAGGGTAAAGGAGCATGTGGTACTGGTCATGGACCCCGCCTGAAGCAACTGGTTGGCTAGCAGCAGCTGCGCCATCGCCCAATCTGTCGATGAGCTCATACATGTTGGTAATCAACACTGTACCTCTGCGGATTTGCCAGGCGTCACCTGGATCTGCAGCCAGCGTTCGACAGCCGAAGCAGCTGTTGAGGCTACATGTCAGAGGGAGCTGCAGTGCAATGTCAAAGGATGAGATGAAACAAAGGCTACCTGCGGTTGCTCAGGCGCAGGTGTGAGCCGTTGCACGCTACAAGCTGATCCAATCCTGTGTCCAACCACTGAAGCAACCAGAATGCGCACCTGTTGGCACGATGGCATAGGCGCGGGGCTGGCCCCAGGCGTTGCTCAGGCGTGCGTCGGAGCCGTTGCCCGCCACAAACTGCCACACGCTCGGCTGCCGCAGTTCCAGTTGCATGCCGACCTGCAGCTCGAAGAAATTCAGTCTGACGAATATGAGTGGCACACATTATTCGGAGCCGTTGCTCGTCACAAACTGCCTCGGCTGCCGAAGGTCCGGGTGCAGGCCCACCTGTGCATCACCCGTGAGCGCTGATTGCGCAACTGGCAAATTGAGTGACGCCAGTTGACAGTATTTCAGGGTTTGGTGAAGCAACTCCAATGAGGATCCAGTAAGAGTGCCTGGCATATCGAGAGCACGGCAGACGTACCACATGGCACATCCGTCACCCTGTGCCGTCGGGCAGAAGATAGTTCTGGAAACTCCACAGAAGGCTGTGCTGGGACCCACCTCCTTGCCGGGCGCGGTCGTCTGTATGTACTTGACGACGTCGGGGCCGGCGCCGTGCCAGCCGGGCAGCTTGGCGGGCACGCCGGCGCCGGCGACAGACTGCCCCGGGCGGCCGCCGCCGCCGGCCGCCAGCGCCTCCTCATAGGTCCCAACTTTGATGGCCTGCGCACACATCCAGAAGGGTGTATGGTTCATCCAATTCAAGCGTGCAGGGTGGCCCGTGACTACAGGAGTTGGTGCAGAACAAGAGTGAAAGTGGCATTCAGTCGATCAAGACATGCTTTGGTGGCCGAACTGCCAGTCATGAGGTTCTGTTCGACACGATTTTCTCTCAGCTGCGCACCTGTTTGACGAAGGTGTTCTGCGTGCCAAGCACATCAAGGTCCACCTTCCAGCCTGCAGAGTGGGAAGCTAAACACGTCTGTTCAAGAATGCTGCAGACAGTGGACATAAAATGACACAACAAATACAGAACCAGTAAACGCGCCCGACAGGTGGTCGTGCAGGTTGGCCAGGACGTTGCGCTGCACCACCGTGCCGAAGGGCAGGTCGCCCGCCGTCTGCGGGTACTCCCAATACTGCATGTGCAATGCAGCAACGTCACGGGGACGGACTGACGCGGCGTGGTGCACGTCGTTGAAGCACACAGGCGAAAATGCAGACCTGAAAGTCATCAGACAAAGTCCTGAGCGTTTGCAATGTGTGCCAAAAGCAGCTGCTCCTTGTGAGTGACTTGGGCTCGCCCCACCAGGGTTTCCATGTAGCCGCCGGCCTGAATGCCGACGCCGATGCTGCCATCGGTCCTGAACCTGCAACATAGCCAAGCACGAGTGTACAGCCCCTGGCCAGCAGCCTTTAAGCCTGGCACGAATGTATGGCGATGGAAGCTCAGTATCGATGCAGCCTGTCATATTGCGTCTGCCTACCTCGTGTCGCACCGGCGATCAGAATGTAGTCGTCCTTGCCGATCATCGTGGCGATGGCGTGCACCACAAAGTGTGCACAGCAGTATGAATGCATTCAATGACGCTGGGAGTGGCGACACACCTCACGGTCTGGATGTAGTCGTAGTTACCGATGGTGGCGACGGCGCGCACCACAAGCTCCACGGAGCGCTGCGAGTCCAGGTGCGGCCCGTCGGTTCCTGTCAATGCGAACAACTTGTTTTGCGTTTAATGTATGATGCCCAACCAAGCCACAGGTATGGGCTCCTCCGTATCAATGGTTGGCAGGGAGACCAGCAGGATTGTCGACTATGGCCTGCCGCTATCGCCAAAGCTTTGTGGCGGGCCGCGCGGCTTCTGTCACTGTTGGTGTGCCGCCAGGACGTCTCTGATTGGAAGATGCACAGCGCGCCTTCCCAGGCCCATGGTCTGCATCCATGGACTGCTGCCGGTGGGCATTATCATTGTACCATCGATTCACCCACCGCCGGTGTTGGTGTGCCGCCAGGACGTCTCCGAGAGGTCGTCCTCGAAGATGCACAGCGCGTCGGGCGTCGCGCCGCCGGTGCCGCCGTCCAATACCGCCGCCACGTCGACATATATGGCGTGGTCGGGGCAGTCCGAGCCCACCTGCCCCATTGAACGTTTGCTGTTTGTTGAGGGTTGAAGGTGCGCGCGAGTGCGAGGCTGAGGCAGAGCAGGGCAGCGTGCCACATGTTCATGACAGAGCTGCCAGGGTGACACCTGAAGATAAACGAAACCACAGAAAGCAGGGCATCGCACCTTGAGCGACATGGTGTCGATGCCGATGCCATAGTAGCTGTCGAGGAAGTAGTTTTGGCCCACGCCTGCAGCCAGCACCGGATGCAGGGCTCAGTTCTGCACATCCTTCAGCCGCATTATGCCAGCAGAAGGCTCCATGCTCCACACGCCCCAACATTAACGCGTCATCTGAACTCTACTCCGCAGCCGCTGGAGATTTTGCGCCTGCAGCTCACCAAAGCACTGCGGCTCTCGTGACAACCCTTTCTTTAAAATTGCCTCAAATTATTGCCACGGTTGCTACAGCCGTTGCAGGCGATCAAAAGCTCTGAGCAGCTCATGACTGCACTGCAGGAATTCGAAGTCGGATATCTCAGTTGTAAATGCACTGCAGGAATTTGAAGGCGGATCTTCAACTGAGTTCCGCTCACCACCGTAGCCGTTGTAGGCGATGAACAGCTCCTGGAGCGACAGTTCGTATACGATGCGCTCGCCGCGGAACTTGAGGTCGTGCAGCGCGATGCCGCTGGTGGCTCTTATTGTGACATGCCCCGACCACTCCAGCCACTCGAAGTAAGTTCCTGTGCCTGTGCACGATGAAGTACAGTCTGTGAAGCTGCTGATTTGAGGCTGTGCAGCGCAATACCGATGGTCGCCCTTACAGTGACATGCCTCATCCACTCCAGCCACTCGGATTAGGCCTGAGTAACAGATGTCAAGATCGGAATCGAATGCGCATTTTGTGGACTGCAATCTACGGATGACTCTTCGTGCCTGAGCTGACGGAGTAGCGCTGTGAGTTCCTGAGGCACTTGCACCTGATGGCAACAGCGCCTGCTAGCAAGGTTCATCTCAAGAAGCCAACAGCTATCTCGTTTGTGATGCGCGTGTAAGACATGTAAACACAGAATGTGAGGGTTTCACCTGCAGGATCGGGTGTGGCGGTGACGCGGGAGCCCTGCGGCAGGCAACTGCGCGCAGACGCGAGCGGCAACCAGGGGCGCCAGGGATTTTAAAACCAACGAAATTGACACGTAGCAATGTACTTACTTGTAGAAATTTGACGCAGTTGCTGGGTCGGGCATGGCGGTGACGAGAGAACCCTGCAGCAGGTAGCTGCGCGCAGACGGCTGCGGCAACCAGGGGTGCCAGGGACATTCAAAGTAGCGACATCGCCAAGTAGACATGTAGTTACCGATTGGAATCTGACGTACCTGCTGGGTCGGGCGTCGCAGTGACGCGGGACCCCTGCGGTAGGTAGCTGCGCGCGGACGCGCGCGGAGACCAGGGCCGCCAAGGGCTGCCCAGGTCCGCCGGAGACAGCCCGGCGCGCAGGTTGGCATTGTTGGCGGCGGTCGCGTTGGGCGAGTTTGCCTGCGCATTGCAGTTTGACAGCGAGTCTCTGCGGCGACCGCTGCAGGGTTCGTTTCGTGGCAGCAGGAGCCAGGACTGTCAATCTGCACAAAGCGTCCGCTGCGCTACGGGCCGTCATGCGTTGTGGTTACTGCCGCGGAAACTGTCCAAGACTGCAGGAACGGCAAGCTCAGAAGCAGCATACTGCAAAGTGCAGGGTGAACGGCAGGTCAAAGGAGGACAACAAGCTGGAATTCTTTTCTCTGAAAATTTGCCATTCAAAGGGGCGTCTCACAGCAAAGGGCGGCGTGAAGGGGATGGTGGTGAAAGGCAGGAAGTTGAAGCTGCTCCTGCCCCAGCCGGGCGACTGGCAGTAGTGCAGCGAGCCGCCGCGGAACGCCCTCAGCAGCGCCGTCGCATTGTCGTAAGGACCCTGCGCTCCAGCATACATGTATAGTGCACTTACTCACACTGTGGCCCACTGCCCAAACGATGAGAATTTCCCTATTCCTCGAGTCCGCCGGAATGCTGCGGAACGCCCTCAGCCTGAGCAGCGCCGTCGCATTGTCGTGCGGCCCCTGCGCGCCAGCCACTATGTGCGCTTTATGATATTGTCCGCCTCCGAAACAAAAGCCTATGCCTCAAAATCAGCAGTAGCACGGCTAGCCGCTACGACACGCCCTCAGCGCCGCCGTCGTGTTATCGTGTATTATGTCGTGTATCAGCAGACTGGGTGGGCTCAACATGCACGGAACCACATGAATGTGTCGATCAGCGTCAGTGTGTGTCAGTCCTGCATGCCATGCGTGTGGCTGCAGATGGTTCAAGTGCTCAAGCTTGAGGGTTGCCGCATGTGCATTATCGGTATTCGTTCGCTGGCACAGTTCATGGGACGCTGTGCAGCGGCATGGATGCAAATACAGCGTCACCTGATTGCAGTACACAAAGTTGCTGACGGTCCATTCGCTCAGATTCGTGGCCGACTCGTCGACTTGCACCGTCAGCGGAATGGAGAACAGGTTGGCCTCCTGCATGAGTAAGGAGAAGAAATGGTTGTTTGCATATCATGGCGGTACTGTTGAAAGTCTTGCCACGGCTCTCTTTGCCTGTCCCTGTTCTCGGCCAGCTGTGTTCATGCACTGCATGTCAATGTCACAGGTTGTGTTGGTCAAATGCTTCAATGATTCAAACGAGAACCAGAAAGCGCGCACGTCGCCGCCGAGGGCATTGAGAAAAAATTTGATGGTCGACAGGCGCTGGCTGGTGTTGGCGGACAGCGCTGGGTACGGCAGCAGCCCAAAAGCGTCGTTCGCCGTGCAACTGCAAATGACGAGGGACTTGTCATTGTCAAACCACCTAGGTGCAGGCCTGGACAATCAATTAGACGGCCTGCAGGTACATGCTAAGCATCAAGCGGACTGAAACGCCTGGCAGAGCAGTGTGCCACTGTTTGTACAGGACAAAATGTCCGTATAGAATCCAAAGTTGCACGCAGACATGATGAGAAGCATCTCACGGGTCTGCGGGACCGCCCGAGGAGGGCGCGCCAAAGCAATTATCGCTGCCCGTGAAATTGCGGAAAATCTCCCGCAGCTCGTATGCCACCTGCCGCAGGGTGCGTGCGATGAACAATTGAACCCCGCAGTAGTATGCTGCGTGACCTGGCATGACGGGCTTTGCAGCACTGCCTGCACACAGTGATGGCGGCCTCAAGTACTGATGTTGTGAGAGCCGCCGGCAGCTGGCAGGCTCAGCACGCGCTTAGCTATTGCAAAGATCACTGGAACGGTGATCTAGGGTTTAGGGTTTAGGTCAGATTATGGGGCACACCGGCGACAGGACCTGGCCCAGCCACGTGCCGCCGATGTCGGAGCGGGGGCGCTTCACCCAAGCAACCTGCCCCGGCCGCGTCATGGCCACCACCGCCCGGCTCACGTTGGTCTCGCGCGTCAGCGTCGCCAGCGGGCCCACCTGTGGTGCGCATACATCACTGCAGCCGTGCGCAACGTTCATGCACTACAATTGCATGAAGGGCCCTGCTGTGGAGTCGATTTGGCTTCCCCGCACGCAGCCCCAAGTTCAGCCTCCAGCATTTTGTCTCGGTGACACACTACATGCATGAACACGGGTATGAACAGCAGTAGTCCCTTCCCTTACACCTCCTTGCAGCTTTCGCACCTTGTAGTCCATGCAGTCCTTGTGGCTGCCGCGGATGACGGTCACGCGGGCGTAACGGTCTGCGTCACCAAGCAAATGAGATATCGGTGAACATATACACGAGAACGCAATGCGAGCTGCACAAAGAATGCAAAAGACATGCAGTCAAAGTCTTTTTCATCCACCTGGCGCCGGGTCGCCGCCGTCCAAGTGCTGCAGGGCCTCCGCCTTCAGTGGTGGGATCAGCTCCGCCTGGGCGAAGAAATCCTGGTTGGGCTGCACAAGGAGGCGGAGATTTGTAGTCGATAATTTCCAATGGAGAAAACAAGTGTTGTGCGCAACTCTCCACAAGAACTGTCCTTGGTGCAGGAAATATCACTTGCAGACTACAGACCGATGCAGGCAGAGACGCGGGACCAGACCTGGGGAGGTGGGGATGTCGGCGTGGGCTTGTACAGACCCAGTGCCGCCGTCTGCTGACACAAAAGCACAATGAGCGAGGCAATGCCCCTGGCCATGTGCACTGTGCATCATCAGACGGTGCATCGCCTTCAAAGCTGGGACGAGTGCGGCGTCAAAGGTGGGGAGCTCACCACATAGGCTTCCGTCTGAAGCACTTCTGTTGTCGTGAGCTCGTTGAAAATGAAGGTGACTGGCTCCTTCCCATACGTGGGCATCTTGACCGGCTGCACCGACAGGCCAAGCGCTCATTTCCGTGCAGATGGCAGCAAAGTTTGGGGACACCAAGGCTATACTCAGTATCTCCTGGCAATCGTAGGCGGGCTGACTGCATCTGATCGCTTCTGCAGCAACATAAACTTGCAGGTGGCATCACCGCATGTTGGCGTGTGCATGTGCACACCATGCACTGCACGTCACCAGTGACATGCAATTTTGGTTATCAATTGTGGAGATGTCACCTGCGGCATGGGGCACTGCGGTGCAGGCGCTCCGGCCGCAGCGGCCGCTGCTGGGCGGCCTGAGGTGTCGTTTGCAAAACCATACTGCCGTGCAGTCGGCAGCGGTGGCGTCGGCGCCGCGGCCGGGGGCGGGGCCGCAGCCTTGGCTGGCTGCTTCATAGCGACCGCCTTCATCGGCCGCTTGGTTGGGGTCGTGCGAGGCACAGCGCCAGCAGGTGCCTTGGGCGGCGGCTGGTTGGTGGCTGGTGGCGGCATCTTGCCCACAGGATTTTTGCCTGGTGGCTTGGCGGGCGCCGCTGGTGGCATCTTGCCGGCAGGCGGCGGCCGGTGCCTGACAGGCTGCTCGCCGGATGGCAGTGGCCGGCCATAGCCAGCTGTCGCCGCCCGACGGGCGGCCATGCCATTGTGAAGGGCGGGCGGCGGGGCCTGCTGTCCCGCAGTGTCGCCGATCCTGCAGTATTGCCATGGTGTTTTGATTGATATCTACAAGTCAGGCAACAGCGGCAATCCGATCGGTGCTTGTGCACCGCGAAAGAGGCCAGTTCAGAAACACGATCAGCTCTTCCGATCGCTTACCACATCATCATCACGAGGAGACCTGCGATGGCCGGCCGGCAAATGCGAGGCCTTGCGGACGCCATCGGGCCTACAATGAGCCACGACACGCAAGTGTCGGGAGCACGGCTAACTAGCACGTCTTTGAGCAGCCCGCGGAACAGCAATTGGCGGAATATGCAGCGGCAAATTGATGCTGAGTCAACGATTGACGGTCAGCGTCAATCTCAGCGTTGAAAGGGCCAAGTCTGACTCAACGGCAGAGTCGGTGTGCCAGCTAACGTTATCACTGGCTGTCGTCACGCATCGCTCCGCCTGAACAAGATGCGTCAAAGTTCGATGTGACCGCTCGCTTGAAACGATTGCAGAAAGATCACATCTTTGAGCCAGGTCCTATAGCGGATGAGTCGGCGGCCCACGTGTCAAACGTGTCGGCCGTGTCGCTGCGTCGTGTCTGACCAGGGGTCCAATCGCCGAGGCTTGGCCCGACAAATTGAAGGCAGGGTTTAGGCCAACAAAATTGAGCCTAAAATGCCGAAGACAAAACCTTGGACCGAGCAGCGAAACGCCAGCTTACCATGCACTGCAACAACAGCTCACGTCGTACATTAAGGCTTGAATGCACGCTGTCCAAGGCCTGACAATCACACGGCGGGGCCGCAAGTATGGCCAATTGGGCAGTCACGCAGCTGCAGCTGGGCATGAGGCCCCCGCACAAGCTGGCAGCAATGATAATACGCTTTGTGCGTCAGTCGAGGCTCAGCTTGCAGAGGCAAGGGTGCACGAGGGTCGCCAAGAGGACGATGAAGAAGCCTTCGGCTACTTTCTGCACGGGAGGCCCTCGTGTGAGCTCACGTCAGTTGTTGAACAGACACTTCAGACGCTTCTGGGCTGCGTCGCATGTCACACATGCTGTGATGTATACGATTACAGACGGCAGTGGCGCCTCCTCAAGCTGTGGAATGACACCTCACAGCGGCTAAGCTGATTTCTGGCTGCGGCTGCTCAGCCACACCTCAATCACCAGGATCATGACCCCCATCGCTGCATGGACATGGAGACACCTGCTTCAAGGCCCTTGAACAGCTACGGTGTTTGGCCTACTCTGGCCTACTCTCAAGGCTGCCGTCCATACATCATGGCTGCGTACACATGGTGTGGGTCGTGCTGAGCATCTAGAAACCTCCACTGAAGCAGCGCCGCCACGAGATGGAGCGTGTTATTTTGGCATTGTCGAATTAGGTAAAAAATTTGCCATGGTAATTTACACACCTTACAATTGTCGATGCGCCTGATGCAGGATGCGGCGCTGTCGGCAGCAGAGCAGTCTGTTGCAGATGCGCAGTTTGCGGCAGACTTCCATGCTGATTAGGAGTCGGAAGCTGCGGGCTGAACACGGACTGGGACCTGGCTGACTGCCTTCACCAAAGCCACGATGAAGACGATGCGGAGCTGGCAGCGGCGTTTGCAGCCGCAAGAGCGACAGAAGAAGAGCGTGGGAACAGCAACCTGACTGTGCTGCTGCAACTTTCCAGCGCAACAGTCGGCAGCAGCCCTGAATGGGCTCCCTCTGGCTGCTGCGCCACGCTGCGCCTGCCCTGCGGAACGCATCATGGTTGACGCATGCATGCGCTGTTTGCAGTGAGCACCTATTTGATACACACGGAACATGCAAGTATCACTTTGGTGCAATGTCACTTGCCTCGAAGGCACTGATCAAACGTGTTCAGCAGGCTGTTGCGCCCAATTGTGTGCTGGTATTGTTCGTATGCGCAGGCACGTTGCTGTGGGAAACTGACAGGCACCTGGGCTGTCGGACGCCTACAGAGGCGCACTGCATGGGGCTGATCTACGGACTGGTAGCCGCCTCGGATCTGGTCTCCATCGTGATCTCAGCACAGAGCTCCCTTCCTGACGTCCTTGCTCAGGCGTGTCGTGAGCACTTTGTATGTGCACGGCGCTTCGATGTCTTACGCAAAGCATTCGGACTCTTAATTCATCTGTGCACAATGTTCTGACGCAAGAGCTTCGAGTGGCGTTATCGAGCATTGCATGGTTGTCGAAGCCGCAGAATCTTACCACATGCATTAGCTGCTGACAGGTGGCCAGCGCAGTCCGAGAGCCGCGCATCAGGATGCTGCAGGATGAGGTGCAGGCGCTGCTGAGCCACCTGGAGCACTTCAGCATTTCAGCGCTGAACGATCCGCAGGCAGCGGAGCTGCAGCAGCGGGCGGCCCGGGCAGCTGCTCGGCCGGCGCCGCCAAAGGCTGCCGACGTCGGGGCTGCTGGCATGGGCGAGGCAGACAATGCAAAGATGTTTCAATCGAACACACCCAGACAGGTGCACAACACTGTTACCTCATCAGGTGACAGCTCACTGTCATGTTGCAGGTGCCTGCAAACGCTGCCGGCAGCCCAGTGGGTCGCGAGTACTGCAGCGTCTGCATGGAGGCTGTGCCGTGTCCGGCTGCGGGCGCAATGGAAGCGTGCGGCCCCCGCTTCTGCTGTGCCACTTTCCACATTCAGGAGCGCACCTGGCCCATCAGGTGGGTTTGGCAACTAGCATCCATACGTGCAGGCGCCTGGTGTAACCTTGAAAAGGCTTGAATATGTGCATCCGGCGGCGATCATTGCTGCACTAGCTCAGCTTGATTGGCTGCGACGGATGTGAAACTGGGATTGGCACGGGATTCGCTGCACAGCATGCCAGGTTGACTGATTGTGCACTTCGGTTGTTGCAGGTGCCCAGAGCACCTGTGCACCGCAACGTTCTCGCAACAGGAATGCCGGGCGCTACTGACCGATCCGGCGCTGTGGGCCGAGCTGCGCGCTGAGGAGCTGGTCACTTGGCACCGCCGCGTCACCTGCGGGCATGCAGGCTGCCGCGTGAATGTCCTGCTGCCGGAGGGCAAGCGCCCAGCCGAGGCAGTTTGCCCTGTCTGCGTCAGGTGCGGCTGGGGTTCCAAGTTTCTGCTTGACACGCATGTGCTGGGCTGCCATTCTGCTGCCAGAGCGCCAGAAGACTGTGACAAACGATGCATACAGGACACCAGCCTGCCGATGTGTCTGATGATGGAAGCCGCCATAATCATTTGTGACCCAAGACCTTCAATCTGAGCAAGCGACCCAAGACTTCAATCTGAGCAAGCGATGAACTTCGGTGCCCACAGGGTGACGTGTACGCTGTGCCAGCTGGCGGACCATGACGGCATGACGTGCGCTGAGGCAGGCGCTAGCGCCGCCATGGACGACGCGCCTGTGCTCGCCCTGGCACACCAGCAGAGATGGAGGCGCTGTCCAATGTGCAGGTGAACATGCTGTCAGGACATGCAGGAAAAATGTAGCATGGAAAATTATATTCACGTCATCACAAGCATCCTGTGTGTGGAACTTGTCAACATGACACAGATCATGGGCGGTGCGTTCATCATGATCAGGTTTCAGTGCGCTCCCATGCAGGACGGTGGTGTCGCTGGCAGACGGCTGATGAAACAATGAAGCTCTCGACATTGAGACAGCATAGGGCTTCTGTCACATGGTTACGGTTCCGCCTGGCTGCGGCGCAATGCAGCGCGAGCACCGCTGGCAAACATGGCCGACTGCAGCTGGCTGTGTGCCGGAAGCGCAAGCACTGTGCTTCTGACGCAGCTCGTGCAAGACAATTGATTTTCAAACGAATGTGCCGCTGGTGTCAGCTGCTTCGCTTCTGCATGTCGCTGTCGATTGGTTCACCAGAATGTCCGAGCGATCAAGTGCAAGCTCGTGTGACCGTCACTGTTGTGTCGGTGAGCAAAGCTTGGACCGGACTAGGGCGGGAATTGGCGAATCTAGATTGCTCAGCACAGCTGTTGCAATGCAGTCGTGCTCAGCACAGCTGTTGTAGATACATTGATAGCTTACAGCTTGTTGCCTGCACAACGAAGACCACGTCCCTAATCGCACACACTTAGGACCGCCGGTTTATATACGGGCGGGAATTCGCAGCGTTGAATGCGCAGAGGGTCAGCGCTGGTCACTTACAGTAGGACGCTGCCCCGATGACCGAAGTGTCCTGCAGCTCATCCGGTGACGATTTCATCGCGGCGATCGAGGCGCAGCTTGCAGAGGCCAGGCGTCATGACGGCGACCATGAAGACTCTGCACTGGCTTACTCGCTTCAACTTCGCGAGGCCCTCGTGTGCGCTCAAGTTTGGCAGTCTTGTCGCTATTTGACCCTTTCCAATGCCGCTGAGGCAACTCAGAAAGATGGGTTCGTAGGCGCGTCCCAACCTTCTTTCGGCATGTAAGGTTGAGAGATTTGAGAGCATGTTGCAAGATCATGATCTTGCACCAGGGCAGCTCTGAACGCTCGAGACCGCCGCCGCCTCGAGGCTTTTGTTGTGCCCCAGTGGGCATGCCAGCCTTTCTGTGCACCCAAAGCATTCATCTACTTGTTGCACATGCACGGCTGAGCCTTGAGATGTAATGCCGCTCAATCAAAAATCACCAGGGCAGCGAAAACAGCGCATACCCGCATGCGAGCGCATGCGTCAGCATCAAGCGGGCGCCACTACTGCGTTCGAGCCGCTGTGTGCCTTACGATAACCACCACAATAATTTTCAAGCAGGCCGGCATTGAACCTGCTTTTGGCGTGGTCTTGCAGTGCCAGCATGGCATACTTGGCTTGCAACAGCAGCGCCGACCCGCCTTCGCCGCCTGCCATTGAGGAGCTGATGGACCAATGCCGGCTGGAGGTTGCGGATCATGAGCACAGTGCTGTGCAGGTGCAAACTTGGATCTTCTTATGCCTTTCATCATCATGTAGCCAGTCAGCAGAACAAGCATGCGCTGCAGTGAAGGACTGAACGTGGATGTGTAAGCCACCATTCCATCCCAGCACGCTGTGATCACTTGTGATGATTTCATTGAAGATCTCATCCACCTGCATCATGCGCTGACATGCACACAGGCTGCAGCCCTGTCTGCTGCACTGCAAGCAATTGCAGATGCGCAGCATGCGGCGGATATTTACGCAGAGCAGCAGGCGGCGGCGGCAGCGCAGAATGCAGACTGGCGTCTGGCCCAACATTTGCACCGCAGCCGGGATGAGAATGACCCCGACCTGGCGGCAGCATTTGCAGCCGCGGCTCTGGCTGCTGATCAGGAAGAGCAGAGGACGCTGACTGTCTCGCTGCGAGTTTCTGGCGCCACTGTCGGCAGGAACTCTGCCTGGGGTCCTGCTGGCTGTTGCGCAATTTTGGCCATGCCCTGCGGTGCGCTGCGTACCGCCTGTCGCCTGCCTGACGACATCACTTCTGACTCTGCATTTCACCATTGTTCATGAGTCAGGACATGCACACGCAATGGGTACATAGTATGGTGCTCGAGTTTTCTACTTCACCTGCATCCCGCAGGCACGCTGCTGTGGGCGACAGACAAGCACTTGGGCTGTCGCACCCCCACGGAGGCACAGTACATGGCGCTAATCTACGGCCTGCGTGCTGCGGTGGATCTGGGTCTCGGCACAGTTTCTGCTGAGAGTGCCCGCCCTGACATCCTGGCACAGGCGCGTGCTGCTGCGCGAGTATATAAGCGGAGTGCCAGGGCTGGCAAATCAAGTCCAAGTTCAACTGTGCAGTGCATTTTTGTCTTCAATGCTGATCTGGGCGCTTCCCTGAAACGGGCGTGTTGCTGGTTCGGATCAAGGTCCGACGAAGACTCTGCATCTTCCTGACGCGTCGAGATCACGATTCAAGAGGAGATCCGCGCTTGTGACAGATAACTAACCGCTGATGACAGGTGACCGGCAACGCCGCAGTCCAGGACCCGCGCGATAGGCTGCTGCAGGATGAGGTGCAGACGCTGCTGTGCCGCCTGGACAGTTTCAGCACTACCACGCTGACTGGCCGCGAAGCTGTGGAGCTGTGGCGGCGGGCAGCCCGAGCTGCTGCACCGCCGGCAGCTGCTGACAGTACTGACGCGGTGGGAACAGCAGCCAAGGCAAGCCTCAAACATGAATGTCCTCGAGTGCCTCGACCACGGCAGTCATAAAGCCCCTGTTGCGACAATCTGCATCCTGACGTTGTGGTCTCCAGGAGGAACAATCATGTGGCAGCCCATGGCTGGGGAGCCGTTTATGCACATGGCGCCGAACCGCTTCTACCCTGCAGGCTTCTGAGACATCCGGCGAGGTATGCAGCTCAGTAGGCAGGGAGTACTGCAGCATCTGCATGGAGGTGGTGCCACTGCGGGCGGTGTGTGCGGTGGAAGTATGTGGCCACCGCTTCTGCTGCGGCTGCCTGCGGGACCATGCCGTTGTCCACATCCGGGAGCAGACCTGGCCCATCAGGTGGGTCAACTTGTTATGCGGCAGCTCGCACCCCCGTGTGGCGCATCGAGCGGGGAGTAGAGGCCTCGATGGCGCTAGAGGTGCTGGTTTCCTGGATGTCAAGCGCGCCAGGTTTACACATGTTGAACGTGCAACTCGAGCAGACACTGCAGCCAGTGAACTCGCCCAACAAAATGCGAAAACCTGCTGTCATCATCCAGGGCCAAACACCTGGCACATGTCTTGTGACATTATTGCTGCAGGTGCCCCGAGCACCTGTGCACTGAGGTGCTGACGCAGCCAGAGTGCCAACCGCTGCTGCTTGCCGACGAGCTGTGGGTGGAGCTGGGCACGCTCGAGGAGCTTGTCACGCGCGCCCGCCGCATCTCCTGCGCAAACGCGGACTGCAGCGCAGCCATCCTGCTGCCAGAGGGAGAGCGTCCCACCACCGCAGCCTGCCCGTCATGCGAGAGGTACACTTGGATAGCCACCGTTGAACTTCCCCTTGACGCCAACCTCTCCTTGCCGAACGCCACTTCCCCTATCGAACACAATCTCCCCTGGCCCTGATAGTTCTGAGGTCAGACGACCGGGTGTTGCCTGCACCATCGTTGTGCAAGCTGAACCGATGCCTTTCATCCTTCCATGAACAGCACGACCTGCACGCTGTGCCTGCTGGCAGCGCACGAGGGCATGACATGCGACGAGGCGGCCGCCGGCGCCGGCACAGACGACTCGCCTGTGCTCAGCCTGGCACGCCAGCAGCAGTGGAAGCGCTGTCCGTCGTGCAGGTTCGCATCTGATGTACTCACATAACCCTGTTGTAGCTGCATAATTTCTCCACCGGCGTCATTCGATGCCTACTGTACTGCAGCAAGCCTGCAAGTGTATGTGCAGAGCCGCTCTGCTCAGCGGTCAATCTGCAAGATTTGAAGAGACTTCTGCTCGCAGGACGCTTGTGAGCTTGTCGACGGGATGCAATCACATGACCTGCCGCTGCGGACAGCAGTTCTGCTACCGGTGCGGGCAGCCGTACCAGCGGGGCCATGCAGACCACTGCACGCTGTGGGACGAGCGCAACCTGCTTGATGAATGAGCCTACTACTGGACAGCACGGCAGGAGGAAATGAACGAACCCCAGCAGAGCTTTGTGGGACGCCGGCTCAGCACACAAAAGAGCAGCCCAGCTCGGCGGTGGGTGTCGTGTGATTCTGCTGGCAAAGGCACGACAACCTTGTCAGAAAGGTTGCCGTCAGCACACAAGATGCTGATGCAGGCGCGGTAAGGACAGACGCGTTGCCGCTGTGCAGCACACGTCTGTTGTGCGGCACATTTCCATTCTATCACTTCGACGAAAAAAGCATCAAGAACTTGCAGTTAGACTTGAGATGGTTTGCACGACCTGTGTACTTCACTTCATGAACTGCTGCAGACTTTGCCGCCTGTACAATTACTGTTGGGACTGATGATGGCAATGCTGGCACTATGTAACGAGACGGGAGACTTTCATCAATGTTCCCACTGTTCCACTGCTTGCCAATTGCGCAATTGTTGCAACAAGGGCAGCGATGTTGTCTGACAGCTGCTTACAAGAAACTTGGAACGACAAAGATGCTGACGAAACTGCATATGCTTGACGGCACATATTGTTTGGACGCCCGTAGCTATTGTCCAGACTCTCTGTTTAGTAGGTACGAAGCATTACCCTTGAACTTCGGCCAAGGGCAGTTCACTGCAGAGCGACAATGCTGTACGGATGAGGCTCATCACGCCGGGGCCGGCCGGGCAGCCCTGCCAGCCCATCAGCAGTAGGCACAGCATTGCGGAAGCGGCTCGCTGCTGTTTCTGCAGCACTCGACGCCGAGTTTGACCCAGAACAGCCAGAACAGCTGACTCGCTGCAGAGTGGCGCTGCTGCGCATTGCGAGGCCGCCGCCCCGCGGCGGCAGCGTCGTGCGCAGCGCTTGCGGTATCCGATCGCCGTGATTGGAAACGCTACAGGGTAGCGCTGCTGCGCGTGGTGAGGCCGCTCCGCCGCGGCTGCAGCACCCGCTGCGCGGCGCAGCGGAGGGCGGCGGCCGCCTTGTCGAGGTCCCCACCCTCGTGTGCCGCCGTGACAGAAACCTGCAGGCTGGGGCCGAGCGGGCGCGCGCCCTGCACAGCGGATGTGTGCTCTTGCAGAAATATTATTGCACATTGCGACATGAGACTTCAGGTTCCACGGCCCCTGTTCTGGTACGGTGAGAGACTGCTTAGACGTACAAGACTGCGTAGTCAGTGTTGCAGTTTCTGATTCTATATGCATTGTCAATCTTTCACCCAGAAGAGCACAGAACACACCTGCGCGGCGCAGCGGTCGTTGGCGGCGTAGCGGTGCACCGACACCAGCACGGCGTCCCGCTTCAGGGCCTCCGCGGCGATGTCGCCCAGCACCCCCTCGCTCTCGTCTGCGCAGAAAGCACAGGAAGCTCAAGTGATAATCCATCATGTTTAGCATTTCTGTTTGAAAAGCAGCACGCTGTCCCACATCAGGGCCTCCGCGGCGGTGTCTGCCCAGCACACCCTAGCTCTCGCCTCGTCTGCAGCATGTGGTACGGACAAGATGTCTCTTTGTGCTGGGCTGTTCATCTGTGGGACGGACAGGGTCCCTCAGCAAATCCAGCAGGAGGACCTCTCGGTAGCCAGGTAACGAGGGAACGCACCCATGGCTGGCAGCATGCCTATACTCGGAGGTCTCAAAACACGACGCACCGTGGCTGGCGCGAGGCTGCGCCAGGCGCAGGTGCAGCTGCGGCGAGTCCAGATCCGCCTCGCCACCGACCAGCGTCAGCCCTGCAGGGTTCAGACAGAGGGTCAATGAGAGCGCCCACGCTGACCGCGGCTTCGGGCAACAGCGCAGCTCCTATGTGCTGGGAGGCTGGCAGCAGGATATTTCCCACGGAGCGCTGCCAGACACGCGTCAGGCACGTCTTGGCCGACTGAACCAGTGGTGCGAAAGGTACAGCAGCACGGAACGATGGACAGCCAGACAGACGGAAGCATGTCATTCCGGAACTGCACCTGGCATGTCGGAGAGCAGGCCCCGCAGCCGGCGCGCGTTGGCGGTGCAGGCAGCCGCCAGCTGCGCGCCCTCCCGCCCGATCTTGTCGATGGCGCCCGTCGCAGCCGTCGCCAGGTACGGCGGCAGCGCCGCCGAGAAGCAGTAGCCCAAACCGCTGCGGCAGAAAGTGATTACCATTTCACCAGGGTGTGTTGAACAGATGTGAAGCTGAAACCCCTAAAAGCCTTTTCAGTGTCGCCGCGGTACTGCGCCAGCGTCATTGAGAAGCAGTAGCCCAGGCAGCTGCATCGAAAAAACATCGACCGTCCTTGCCAAGATGCAAAACCCCGAAGCCGCCAAATATCCACTGTGGTAGCAGTACGCAGCACCGCTGTGAAGTATATTCTGTCTCGTTTGGGAGGCTGAGCGCACTGTCTCAGGCTGAGGGGGCATACACGAAGGGGCATGGCTGATGAAGGCAGCATTCACTGCCCGCAAAGCACGTGCCCAGGGTAGCTGCACCTGAGGCGCTGGTGGTCAGTGATCTCGCGCACGCCCGCGCAGAAGCCGCCGATGCTCCCCAGCGAGTTGCCTGCGCCAAGAACATGGCGACGGTTCAGGCACCGCTTTGACGCTGCTTTGAGCGTGGTCAGCTTTCAGGCGAAGCCCACAGCGTCGTATTCAGACGGATGTGCCACACCTCCGCCCTTGATGAAAACCCCACGAGGTTGTGAACCTCTTGTCTTGTTGCAGCCTCCAATCAGGTATACCGAGCACAGAAGATAGGTGTCCATCGCTTTTCCTGCTGCCGGACGAAAGTCATTAGTTGCGTACTGAGGCTGGCGCTGATGATGTCGACGTCCTTGGGCTGCAGGCCCGCGGCCTCGGCGGCGCCGCGGCCGTGTGCGCCCAGCACACCCAGCGCCAGCGACTCGTCCACTACCAGCCGGTACTTGTATCTGCGACAAGAGGGAATGATTTGTTACCACAAAAACCCTTCAAATGGAGATGTGACCAAAAAGAAAATGATGCTGTTCCCGGCGCCCAGCACCCCCAGCGCCAGCGACTCGTCCACCACCAGCCGGTACTTGTGCCGGCATTCCCACGAGTCTAGCCTTCGGGGGTGTTAAGACTGCCAGTACAAAGTTGGCGGCCAGCAACCCCGGCGCCAGCGACTCATCCACACCAGCTGGTACTTGTACCTGGAAGCAATAGAGCGGCTCCGAGTTGACATCCGAAAGGAGCATCCCAACAAGTGAGAGGCCGCCCCTCCTGGGCGCCCCTCCCAGGAGGGGCGGGGCGCTCCCTCTCGTCCAGCTGCTTCCGCAACGACTGGCTGTTGAGAGACACATAGCCTGGCAGGCTCGGCATGCTGAGTGTGCCAACTGTGTTTCGCGCGCCGCCACCTGTGGTGATGAGGACGAACACAGTGAAGTGATCTCACCGATCGGGGATAACAGCGGCTGGTGGCAGAACGAGATGCCGGGGACCTCAGTGCCGAGAGGATCTGCTCGCCAGCGTTCTTTGCAAAGACCAGCCTGCAACTGGTCTTGATGCGTCTGTGTGAGGGCCAACGCTCGAAAGCTATGTGTACAAGACCAAGATGCTACAGCAAAACTGGACCAGAAACATGGGGCGCACTTGTACTTGAGGCGCGCGATTTCAGCGAGCGGCGCCACGTCACCGGTGTTGGCGTAGATGCCCTCCACCACGATGTACCTCCGGTTCAGCGGCCGCCTGCGGGCGCACGCAGCAGGCGCGTCGGTGCACTCACAAAGCTTTTTCATGCCTGACGAAGCAACCCAGAGCTGCGCCTTTGCCGATGTGTCACAATGCCGCCGTACAATGCAAAGTAGATGTTGCTGCCGCCAAAGTCAATGCCACTGCGCGCTGTTTCCGGGCGTCCTCGGCGGCGACGTAAGCGCAGCACGCGCTCCACTCAGGCAGAGTGCATCTCGGCAATGAGTTCAGCAAGCGCATGCACAGAGAGCGTGTGCCAGATGCACACTTTTTCCGGGCGTCCTCGGCGGCGACCGATTGCAGCACCCGCTCCAGGTCGACCACGTCGTTGTGCTTGAAGTACAGCACCTTGGCGCGCGACAGCAGGGCACCGTTCTGCACCGGGAAGCAGGCCGCCTGCGCGGGGATTATCGATTCAACATTGAGTTCGATCCCGTTCGCTTCGAGTCGCACACAGCGGCGGCTGTGCTGGCAGGGGGACGGTCCCCAACGAGGCTGGAACACAGGCAAAAATCGCAGCGCAGCTCCCCCCACCTCGTCGCAGATAATGAGGTCGCGCTTGTTGGCGAAGGCCGGCAGAATGGACGGCACCGTCGACAGGTCGAAGGAGTACAGGATCGCCTCCTGCGTGCGCCAACATGTGCATGTCAGAATTAGTGCGCACATAACTGCTGCCGCAGGAAGAGGCAAGCCGACAGGTTGAAGGAGCACAGATTCGCCTCCTGCGCGCACCAAAAATGCAAATTAAGGTGCTCATTGGTGCACTCGTCACCACTGCCATGCAGAAGGAGGCGCAGTGATCCGTTGACAGGCAGTGGGAGTTCAAAAAGTCGCTTCCGCACAGCAGCAGGATGTTGCGAATGTCACCTCATGCCCGATATGTAAGGCGGCTGCTTTGTCCGGGAGCACACGCCTGAGTTGCCATGCAGTGGGCTCGTGCTGCCCCCAACATAAAATGAGAGCAGTGCCACAGCAGGCAAGCAGCACATTCTTGATTTGCGCCAGAACCCCTAGAGAGCCCTCAGAATTCATACCTGTGTGCCCATAAAGCGCGCGAGGTCGTCTTCCAGCTTGAGGTGCACGTCGATGGTGCCGTAGAAGCCGCGCGGCCCGCAGGCGCCCACGCCATACTTGGTGATCGTGTTGCGGCAGATATCCTGCATCATCCACAGGCACATGCTGTGGTCAGCGCAAGTGCAAATCTCTGAACCTGTTGCATAGGGTGCCTGAAGATAATCCATTCCTACCCGGATCTTGGGGCAGCCGGCGATGCCCAGGAAGTTGGTGCTAGCCCATGCTAAGCACGCGGCGGCCAGTGACGACACGTTCACTCTGCTGTTCAAAACATCTAATCAAGGGAAGATTGGTGTGTAGCTTGTGTGTAGCCAGCTACACTAACAAATCTGCTTACCCGGAACTCGGGGTCGCCGATGATGCCCAGGAAGTTGGTGCTGGCCAGGTTAAGCACGCGGCGGCCGTCAGCAACAGATACTGTCGTTTTACATGGGAGCAGACGCAAGGGCAGACTGTTGAAGGTCGGTACACCAGCTATCTCTTACCCGGATCTCGGGGTCGCCAGCGATGCCCAGGAAATTGGTGCTGGCCAGGTTGAGCACGCGGCGGCCGTCGGCGACGATGTACGGCCCGACGTCAGAGGACACGACCGGTGGCGTCGCATCGGCGCGCGCGGCCATGATGGGGCCCGCCAGCGGCTCCGGCTGCCACTCCTCGCACAGCTCCTGCACCTCCTGTGGCAAAATGGGGAAGACAACAGGGTTGGTGAAGAGTGATGGTAGGAAATTTGTTCGGCGGCGTCGCGTCGGCGCGCGCGGCCGTCATGCGGCCCGCCAGCGGCTTCAACTGCCACTCCTCGCACAGATCCTGCACCTCCTGAAAATGAAGGTGGGCATCGACAAAGGGCATCGTTAAATTAGACCATGATAGAAGAATGGAACATCTTGCAGAGTCCAGCAAGAACCCCAGCCAGCGGCTGCGGCTGCCACTCCTCGCACGGGTCCTGCACTTTCTACGGGCAGTAGAGAACGGCCAATGCTGGGTTTCATGCTCGCGAGCTGCAACACAAGGACTGGGCTGAGTGTCGCGGCAAATACAATCCCCAGAGTTAGACGCAAAGACGCCCACCTTCTCCGCGAGTCGCTCGACAACGGGCGAGCCGGGGCGGTACAAGATTTTTGTGACAAGCAGAAGCGCTAGTGGTGTAATGAGTGACTACAATATACACGTGAAACACCCACCTTCTCAGTGAGGCGTTCGGCGACAGGCGCGCCGGGGCGGTAGCTGCGCTGCAGCAATCCCACCACCAGCATGACCACCAGAGCAGCCTCGATTGCGAGGTGGACCTGCAGTTGGAAACAACATGCAGTGAAAACAGGTGCAATACCGGTCGAACACAATCCGTTCAACTGGAAGAGAAAGTGGGCGGCATTTGCCGAAAGTACCTCCAGGGGGATAGTGGTAGTGGAGCGGCTTTCACCGCAGAATGGCCCTGCAGGAAACACTTCCGGTACACAAGCGCCAGACAGTGGACCAGCCCTCGTGAGCAGCAGGTACATTGCCGCTCAGGGCAAGCATTCAACCAGCTGAAACCAGCCTGTATGCAGACAGTTGGTGCAGATAGGTGCTGCACGCTAAGGGGCAAAGAGCACTCTGCGCAGCCAACATCAAGGCACGGCACATGGCAGGCTCACGCCTGTTGTTTCCATTGCGAGTCTGGCTGCCTCTGCACCTGGCTCTCGAACAGCGCTGTCGGGTGCAGCTTGCCGCCCGGCCCGAAAATCGCCCAGAACTCGCGCGCGGCGAGGCGCGTCTGCCTGGCGCTCGCGCGCAGCACCTTACCGGCGCTGCTCCACGGGTCCCGCAGCATGTCAATCCCCTACAGATCCAGACATCCAGACATACCTTGAATCTCGAAATGCGATAGGTTCAGGAGCAGAACACCTTGCCGGCGTTGGTCCACGGGTCCCGCAGCGCGTCGGTATGCTGCGTGGCGCACATGCTGCACTGTGAACCAAAATTTGGATTTGCCATGCGCAGCATCGTTCCGACGCTGCTCCACGGGTCCCGAAGCAGAGCCCCCCTGCGCGGCAGGCAGTTCACGAGTGGAGATCAACGAAGCATGACGTTGTTGGTGGCATTGCATGTTTTGGCAGACCTGCTGCTGGTGCAGTCAGCAGCTGCCATCCGTCCATCGCCTCGCTGCCTCTGCCAGGCCGCAGTGCCCGGGCCAGGGGGTCGTCAACTGGGTGCAGGACGCCAGAAGATGTGTGCGAGGCTGGGCAGGACCCCCTGTGTGCACCGTTAAGCCCCCGCAACCATCCTGGGTTGCCCACCTCGTCCTGCCACCAGCCAGTGTCGCGCGTGCGCTGGCACAGGTAGCGCCCGGCGGGCGCTACCCTCTCAGATATGCTCATTCGAAATCATATTTATATGATGCCCACCTCATCCTGCCACCAGCTGGCGGTGTCGCGCGAGCGCTGCCACATGTAGCGCCCCGCGGCGCTGCTCGCGGGCCAGGGGCCGCGCGCCCAGGTCTCCGCATCCGCGAGTGCCGCGCGCGCCTTTTCCGACGACGACCGCGTCAGCCGCCGCAGCTCGGCGGGGTAGTTTGCGATCTTGCCGTTTGCGATCTTGCCGAACTTGAAGCCAGGTGCAGAGCCGGGTGCCGAGCTGGCACGGGGGCTATATTCTGCCGCCGCCGCGTTGGGTATGTGTTCCAGGCCGGCGGTGGCGGCCGCGAGGGAGGCGGTGTCGGACAGCGGCCCCGCCTTGGCGCCGGAGCCGTGCCACAGCGCCGACAGGCCCTCGGCGATGCTCTGCGATGCAAATCACACGATTCTATCGAGGCTGCAGGCGAGTGTCGCACAACATGCAATCAGGGACAGGGTCTGGGCGGCAAAAGCTATGAGCTATATAGCAACACCAGCAGGGTGGCAGAGTGCGAAGGCACCTGCGGGATGCTCCGCGTCAGAGGCAGCTGCTGTGGCTCCGGCGTGGTGTCCTCGGGCGGCACGGCTGTCTCCAGCGCAGCTGCACCAGCCAGCAGAGCCAGCAGGGCCAGGCATGCAGCCCTGTGTACCATCCTCATGTTCGGACCCAACAGCTCGGGGCAACGACGCTAGACACCGCAGATGAGACTGTGATCTATGACTGTCAGATCTCGTGGCAAATGCCGACGAGAGAGGCTGAGCTGCCAAGAACTACGAATATTAGGGACAAATTTCAAGTGGAGAACCCCCCCGTTGCGACGCCCCGTTGCAGGCCGTCACTCCATAGGCTTTCAGAGAATACGAGGTGTATCTAGAATGACAGTCTGGCGCCGCAAGTGGCCCAAAATGGCCCTGCATTATTGAGGTTCAGTCATGAAAGGGGCGTAGGTTTCGGCGGGAAAAACGGGGAACAGCCCTTACGTAAAGGCTCAAAGCTTTGCGAATCAAGCCTGCGCGACATGTTCAGGGCCAGTTCCTACATTTGGCAGTCTCCTACAACAACTGCATGCCGTGGAGCCATTCCTGACGCCCGCATCCTATCTGGTGCTGGTGATCCATCACACCAGGCTGACCCCACCTGCAACAATCATCGATAGCAACGGCCCTCGGGCGAAGGCCCAAAATGGCTGCGCACGTCCTGCGTGGTCTGGCACCCGGCATCCAGCAGCAGGTAGGGCGATGCTCGTTTAGCAGTGCTTGTGAACAGCGGACCACCACCTCTGCAGCAACACGCTGCACGCACACGCAGCTGCAGCAGCAAGGGTAGAGGGTTGCATGCTGTACATCATCTACCACCGCAAGCTGTGTGCGCATTGCGGCGGAAGCCACCCACAGCCAAGCCGCTGATGATTACCTTCATTCCGCATTGCAGGTGGCGGTGATGCTGGCACACAACGCCGCCGCGGGGCTGGAGGTGGCGCCGCTGCCGCTGCCGGACCCGGGCTGCCTGTCCGCAATGCCGCGGCCCGCGACGCGCTTCTCGCTGGAGTTCCAGCACTGCCTGGAGCGTGTGCGGTGGCAGGTGTGTGCCTTCCCAATCGAACCTGGCCCGACTGAGAGAGTTGCCAGTCCCGACCGAACGGCAACGCGGTTCACTCTGCGGATGCGTGTCGCTAGCGTTGCGGACAGCACTGCTCACCACCGGCGTGCTGATCAGAGCTCAGCTGAAGCTCCACTTCAGTAGATATAATCAATCTCACTCACCTCGAATCAAGTCCGGTACAAAGCTCTGCTGTGGCCGCCAGGTCGTCATGCAGCGGCGTAGGACGCAGACTACTTTGTGTTTTACCGAGTCCACCCTCCAGCCGCTGGTGCCGGGCCCCGCCAGCGGCGCCATCGAAAATGAATCACAACACTGTTGCGTGTCTCCACCAGGTCGTCATGCAGCGGCGGGGCGCGCAGTGGGCGCCCGACTTCGTGTTCACCGAATCCACCTTCCAGCCGCTGGTGCCGGGTCCCGGCGGCGGCGCCAACGCCAAACGGCTGGCGGAGGCCCTCGGCGCCGTCGGCAGCCCACAGCAGCTGGCGCACATCGTGTCGCTGTTGCTGGACAGGTGCGACTTCGTCGACGTTGGCACAGATGATGTTGGGCAGCTATTGTCGAGTCACTGATGCGCGCCTCCCGATGTGGGACTCTGTGATCGTGCACATCCGTACCACCCTGCCGTCCTCCGCAAACTCAAACGCTAGAAATAGAGCAAATCACAGGCACTATGAAGGACCAACTCCTTCTATTGTTTGCGTATACAACGACATCAGATTCCTCTGCCGCGCAGCTACCAGGCGGACCACGCAGCGCGCATAGCAAATCTCGCGGCGACGACGATCATGTGCATTTGAAGACTGCATCAAAGGCAATTGCCAATATCTGTTTTCATTACTGCGCAGCTACCAGACGCACCATGCTGCACGCGTGGCGACGGTCGCGTCGACGGACGACCGGCTGCAGTTCGAGCTGGACACCACAGAAGCGGAGGGGCGGCAGGTCATGCTGCAGGGCACCGCCGGCGCCGCCGCAATCAAGGTAGAGCACATTTCGTGCATCCGCTCATTGTGCCTGCATGACGATCTACCACGAACCCCACGGGGTGGTGGTTCATGATGCATTGCACCGCGGGCGGCTCCGCCATCAATAACTCTTATGTGATCGTGTCGACCTCTTCAGCGAGTCATCAGCCACTTGAGGAGCTCTTCAGATGCCCAAACTGCAAACGCTGCAGCAGCGGGCGCAGGCGCACGCAGTTTCCAGCGCTGCAGCATGCGCGGCCGGGCGCTGCTGCTCGCGGCATTGGGGAATGCCAACAGCCATGCGCTGCCCCGTCTTCTGCTCGACCTACCACCACGCCAAAGCAGAGCATCTTACTGCCCATTGCTTGACACTTTTTTCGCTGGCAGGTGGTTATGGTGCTGCCCATCCCGGGCGTCGAGCTAGGGTCCCTCTACACCCTGCTGCACCCGCCGCAGCACCCGCAGCAACAGTCTCCTGCCGCCGCCGCTGGTGACGCGTCCAACGGCCAGCGGTCGCCCTCGCGGCCGGCATCGCCCAGCAAGGCGGCGGCAGGAAGCAGCAGCAGGCAGCAGGAAGTAGCAATGGCGCCGCGGCTGCCGCCGGAGGCGGCGGCGCACGCGGTGGCGCTCGCGGCGCACGTCCGGCTCAAGGTCTTCCTCGATTCAAATGGACAGAGTGTAACTCAAGCTGAGCCCACATGCGCTTTTGACTTTCAGGTTACAATTTGGCTATGCAGATGGTTTCATATGCCAACTTGGTTGTACCATCTGCGTCTACCCGGATGCGCATGTGGTCATGGTGCCGCTCTGGCCGTGCTGCATGCGCCCTCATGATGGCGACCCTGCCTGCCTGTCTGCTGAGGAGGTCTGACTCAGTTTCTCTCGATATGCACGTGTTCTGCTGACTGCACAGCGTAACACGAAGCCAGACACAATGTATCAGCACTCGCTCGCATTCACTTGCGAGCTGAAGCGCACCGCTGTGTGTCTGTGCAGCTGGTGTATACGGTGGGCGGGGCGTCGCAGACCAGCAGCTGGGCGGCAATGGCCGGCGGCGGCGGCGGCGGCGCCACGCCGCAGCTGTCGCTGCACATGCCGCCGGAGCTCACACCGCTGCTGGGTGCACATCACATGTGGCATTGCTGCCTGCAGCCGCACATGCATGCAGGCACTGCTGCCGGGACGTTTTGATGGCTTGCGGTTGTTGAGGTATGAGTGGGAGCTGGCTGCTGGAACCCTACAACTGAGTGGATACTAAGTGGAAGCTGCAGCGTAATGATGCCACAATTGCGCAGGCAGGGTCCCGTCACTGCCGGGCTGGGCGGGCGGCATGTGCCTCCTGGACTTTCTCCCGGCGGCGGCGGAGGCGGTGCAGGTGGGCGGCACTTCAATTCCTTCGCATGCATTCGGATAAACACAAGCGACAAGAGATGTGCACATTGACAAACGGGACAATGACACAATGCCGCAAGCACTTGAGCACAAGGTTGAAAGGCACAGGCCTTTCTCTTCTTCCTGGGTCTTCCTACACCGCAGGCGGCGGTGGACCGAGCGGCGGCGGCACGCACAGCCCGCGCCGGCCTGCTGTACGCCATCGCCGACCTGGCGGGCACGCCCCTCATGATCGACAGCGGCGCCTGGTGGTGAGTAACCTTACTCTACTCTGACAGCGCAGAAGGCTTAGTTCTCAGCAGAAAGCCATGCTCTGGGCGAGCTGCGGCTCTGCAGCAGGTGCAGACAAGCATTGACGTGCTCGCTGGCGCGCCCCCTGCGGTTCACATGCATTTGTGGAACACAGGAAACGCTTTTCCCTCACCTCCTGCCAAACTTGCTTCTTACCATTCCCCATGATGTGTTATGCAGGAAGGCGAAGTGGCGCATCGAGGTGCAGGGCCTGGTGTGCCTGCTGTATGTGGCGGCAGGCGCCGAGTACCCCGACAGGCTGCCAGAGCTCACGCTGCAGGTCCGAATCTGATTTTCCCATAAAAATCGAAACTAAGTCTAGTGGTGAATTTGCATTTGCTGTATGTGGCGGCGGGCACCGAATGCCCACCGAAAAGCTGCCGGTGGTCACGCTGCAGGTCCTAGTCGCCAGTGGTGTTGGGAAACATGTGATGTCTCTTTCAAACTGCACGCGGCGGCAGGTGTCAAGCAGGCAGACTCATCGCTGGAGCTTAGCTTGCAAAGTGTGGAACTTTGCGCATCCCAGCTGCGCCAATCCGCTGTCAAATTTCAGGTGCTCAGCATGAATCACATGGGCCCCGCAGGCCGATGGTGGCCGGGCCGACGAGTCGCGGCCCTTCCTCAAGTACACGGACTACAACTGGTCGCCGCGGTGGGCGCCCGCGGAAGCGGCGGCGCGAATTTTCGCGCACCTCGAGGACACTGCTCCGCAGTGGCAGGCGCACATCCGGCCGCCGGCGCCGCTGCCGATCGGCAAGCTGACGCTGCCGCCGCCGCAGCAGCTGTCGCTGGCGGCGCAGCCGGCAGCGCCGCAGCAGCAGCGGCAGCAGCCGGCGGCGTATCAGCCGCCAGGGACGGCGGCGGCGCCGCCGCCCTCAGGAGCGGTGGCGCAGCAGCAGGCGCGGCTGTCGCCGCCGCCAGACCTGCTGTCGTGACGCGCTGAATCGGTTTGTGGAGTGTGATAACGAAGCCTGGGAAGTCATATCGCGCTGATGCCTGACGACAGCCGAGGGCGATGGGTCGCGTTTGAGCGGCTTGTGTCATCGGCGGGATGGCCGTATAGCTCAGGCAACTGCGGCAGGTCTTTAGAGGTGTACTGCTGATCCTAGCAGCAGTCTCGACTTGAAACGGCGGAAAATCTCCCCCAAGAAGTATGGAGTTTTGCAGGTTGTGAACGGGTGCTGTGATTGAAAATGAAAATTTCAAGAAATGAAATTTTCTTGTCATATAGTTCTCAGCATCACACGTTCAGATGCACACTCCTCGCAGATGCAGATGTACACTCCTCGCAGGTCTTTTGACCACATCCCACATCACTGCAATGAACTACTGGCTCGCACGAGATGTATCACCTTGCACCTTCACGCCTATCAGATCCCAGCGCATTACCCCCCAGGCATGTGTCGTTACCAATGCGCCGCCTGTCCAGCGGATCTCCAGAAGATGTCACTCATAGCTACAACCGCTACTATCGCTATCATACGCGAAGTCTTCGAAGTCTTCGCAGTCATCTGATGTACCACCACGCTGGTCGGCCCTGCCGTGCGCAAAGGTGCAGGCGTCGCCATACCGGCAACAGTCGCGCTCCCAGAAGCGGCAGATGGATCGCTTGTACATGGGGTGACGCCTGCGCCATTCAGGCTCCGTGGTATGACTGTATAGTGATTGTGACTGCGGCTCTCTGAATCGTTGGCTGCTATATTTGCGGAGTCTTGCACAGCAGATGAGCAGGTTCAGCTGAGATCGGCATATGTGCAGGAAGGAAATGCCACAGCACCGCGTAATGACCAAGCGGCGGAAAAGGTCTGCAGCTGCCGCAGCTGCCGGCGCAGCGCCTGCACCGCCGTTGCGTGAGCGACCGTCGTACAGGCCGCACTGGCACATCTTCTTGCCAGATTTCCACAGCTCGCCGCACTTGAAGCAGAACTCTGCAAGTTGAACACACGAAGGCATGTGCGAGATTGAACCATGCCATGCGACCATCAGCTGTCAAATGCGCGAACGTTCACCACACGCCATCGCAACTTAGGCAACAAGCTCTGACGTGGCGCACCCGCAGAGCACTTGCAGGTCATGTGGTTGCAGCCCGCCGCCAGCTCGATTAGCTCACTGCATGCAAGACAACATTGGCATTTCATCATGATGTCGCTACGATGAATACAAAAACTTCAAAATGGCGAATATGGACAAGCTCTGTCTCTTGAGCTTCACCTGCATTCTGGGCACTGCCGCCATTTGTTGTCAGTCGCCATCTGCCGCACTTGAGCATCGAATCCTGCTCTGCACGCTTCCTCGCAGGTGCTGAAGGGGTGGGCTTCTGAGCGGCAGTGCAAACATACCTTCCTGTGGCGCGCCACAGGTGCAATCAGGGCAATGCAGAGCAGGCCCCATACCTATGGTCACTGACAACCTGGGGTCATTGCAGGATGCAGCCGACACATGACGAGACCAGATGAGTATCATCATGAGATACTTCAGAAGGTCAGATAGTAAAGGACTGCGCACTTCTGGCAGTCTGGGCAGGCTGCCACGCCGTCTGCCGGCGGGTCGGCAGGGACCACGATCTGCGCAGAGCAGCTGGGTGCAGGGCAGTAAAACTTTCTGGACTCAGGTATGGCAGCTTCTGCCTGCAGCGCCTGCAGGGTCGCCCATTCTCCGGCGGACAGCAGCGCCTCGCAGTCTGCCGCGGACAGCGGCAGCGCGCATTCCTCCTGCGGGCACCTGCATGCATGCAACACAGCTGGGTCCCGATGACACCAAGCATTGTGCTAGTGCTCCACTAGCTGACAATGCCTCGTGATATCTGTGAGCAACAGGATGGCTGCTCGAACCTGATCGAGGTCTTCTTGGAATGCACCAGCGTCGAGGCGTGCTGCTGCATGCACGGCCTGCAGAAGTGGTGCAAGCAAGCAGATGCGCTGAACATGGCGGAAATTGGCATGTCCGGCTCCAAGCATATGCCACAGGTTTCTGGCGCCATTGCAATCAACCCGACGATTAGGTATGCGCTACAACAACAGGCCTGCTGCTGGCCCTGACGTCTCACGCCGGATAAATGCGCAGCGGATATGATATATTACCAGGATTCGAGCATCGATGCGACCGACCATTCGAGATGGAATCGATCACATGGACGCTTCTGGGTTTGGGCCCCGGACCCGTGCTCAGCACTACAAGTGCTGAGCACCATAACATGTGTACGACATGATCACATGAGCACAAGGGTCCTTGTAGCCTCACAAGCCCTGCTCGCTCGCTATATCGGGATCAGGGTGCACGTGTAGCTATAGTTCGCATCGCTGAACTGACAGAAGACAAAAAGAAGCGCGCTGTCTGAATGTCTTGGTGTACACATTGGTGAGCAGAGACTGCCAGTATCAGAATCGTCTCAGCGGATTGTGCGCCAAACTGTATGTAGATGAGCAGTCAGTTACTGGCGGCGGCGGTGTTGTGCTGTGTCTGCAGATGCCGCTCTGCGCAGATCCGATGAGGTCCTGCATGCAACACGACGGTGCTGACACGCGCCTCGTCTGTCAGGTTCCCTTCAGAATCACATGTAATTGACAGGGGTGCGTCTGACCCACCAGCGGATACGCAGCATCAAGGCCCTGGTTTCTGGCCAGCCTGCGTTCCGCCTGGGCGAGCATGCATCATGCAGATGCCTCACCTGAGTGTGGAGTTGGGTCAGCGGCAGCAGGCGAAGTGATTCGTGTGCATCGTCTTGTCAGCCGCCTTGCCGCACTTGTAGCAGAAGGATGTGCCGCAGCCCCGGTATGCGCATGTCATAAAGTTGCAGCCGGTCTGCGAGCAAGGGGAGACACCATGTGTTTAGGTGAATGCAGAGTCTGGGATGCCACACGTCTTGAATGCAAAGGCTCAGTAAGTACAGTGGCAGACGCCATGGCTGCCCAGGCGGTTTTGTTCAAGGCGGCCGCGACAGATGCTTTCAGCGCAGCAACGTGACTGTAGCAGAAAGCTGCCGCACCAGTCGCTCCACCATGCAGCGGCACTTGGGGCACTGCCGCCAGTGCTTCTCCTCCGCCAGCTTCAGCACGTCGGCGTCTGAGGACAGGTGCGCGCCCGCGGCGGCCGCGGCGCAGTCGGCGCCCGGGTGCGGCAGCTTCCCGCACTCCCCGCACAGCTTCCTGCGGAGATGAACAACAGTTTGCCAGTCCTGTGTCAAACCCACAAGGCAGTGCTGCTTCTTCGCCAGCTGCAGCACGTTAGCATCGCTGCTCAGGTGCGCGCCCGCGGCGGCCGCGGTGCGCACTCTTGCAGTGTCCTCAGGAGAACTTCAGTACTCTCAGAACAATGGAAGCAACAGCTCAGGCTGTGCCCCAGTTGCGGCTGCTGCATCGTGGCGCTGCTGTACAGCTTGCACGAAGCACCTCCATTCCAGGAAGCCGCAGCTGTGGTTAGAAAGTACACCCATACCCACTCAAGCTTTCTTATGGCATATATTTGCATATCTAAGCACTGACATATCTAAGCACTTGTGTTACACGCGAAAAAATGTGCACTTTCCGCAGTGCGGGCAGGTGGTGTTCCCGGCCTTGCCGAAATCCGGTCCCATGACCAGCAGCACGATAAGATTCCGCACAGAAGTGATGCTTCAGCGAAACGTCCAATCTCACTTCACGCAGTGCGGGCTCACGGTGTTGCCGGCTTTGCCAGAGTTGGGTCCCATGACCAGCAGCGCACATGAATTCTGAACAGATCCACGTCATGAAAGCGCACTTGTTGCAGTGCGGGCAGGCGGAGTCGCCGGCTCTCCCGAAGTCCGGTCCCATGACCAGCAGCGCGCTGCACTCCGCATACGGGCAGTAGATCTTCTCCTCTGCCGGCAGCGAGGCCTCGGCGGCGACGTCCAAAACGGCGCCCCACTCGCGGCGGCTGAGCAGGCCGCGCACCGCGTCCGCGCTGATGCCCGCCTTGCAGTCCGGCTGCGGGCACCTGCAGGATTTGGGCAAGATGATAAGAATAAACATGTAAGAGGTCGGTCCAGCACCGCGACCCGTTCGCGCCGGCTGAGCAGGCCCGCACCGCCTCTGCACTGATGTCCGCCTTGCAGTCCGGCTGCGTGCAACCTGTGGCACATGTTGTAAGGAGTGTCACGCCTTGTGTCGAAACATGCAGAGCAGGGTCACGCCGGCTGAGCAGCCCCCGCTCCGCCTCCGCGCTGATCGTCCACCTTGCAGTCCGGCTGCGGGCCCCTGCACGTTTGTGCACATCACAGGTGCAGGTCGTGGGGTAGGGATGAGCTAAGCAATTCGGCTCGTCTATGCGAGAATTTCTGCCTCAGGTTGCGGGCTGCAGCGTGCATCGGAACGCAGGATGCAACATCGGCACTGGGTGCACTCCTGTCCAGTTGATGACAGAACAGCTGCCTCTACGCCTCGAATTCCACCTGGGCTTTTGATCTGCAGGTGTCCACCTGGGCAGCATCTTCTGCTGGTCCACGCTCATCATGACATGCTGCCGCAAGCACGCCCGGCAGAATTCGTGCCGGCAGTCCAGCTGGTACATGCTGCGCTGTGGAAGCTCGTCGTCCAGGCAGATGCCGCAGCTGCAGCTGTCCTGCTCGTCCTCCTGCGCATCAAAGGCTGCTGCGGCGGCGGCGGCGGCGACGTCGTCGCTGCTGCCGCCGGCCGCCGCGCTGCCGCCGATGAGCCCGGCGCCCGCGCCGCTGCCAGCAGCGCCGCTGGCTTCGCCGTCGCTGTCGATGCGAATGGCGCCGTCGGCGGCCGTGGCTCCGGCACCGGCTCGCCGCCGCCGCTGCTGCTGGAAGGCGCTGCGCTGCGCCCCGCCCAGGGGATCGCGCTCCGCCGCGCTGCCGCCCACGAAGCGGACCTCATCGTCCAGCACCTCCACGTCGCTGGAGGAGTTAAGCTGCAGGAGGTAAGAAATAGGCATCTGCTGAGTCATGCTGGATGGATGCTGGATTTGTCAGAGGAATTTGGAGCGTGTTTGGAACGTGAGAGCCGTGCACCAGGTTTACGGCGCTCGGCGCTCAGTGCTGATATCTCTCACCTCGATGGGCTGCGCCCGGCGTCGTTTACGTCTCCGCCTGGCGGACCTGATGCTCGCGCTTGGCGGATGCACGAGCTCCGAGTCGCTGAGGGCGTCCAAATCAATCCATGTGGGCTGCCATGCAGCGCCGGCGTCCGGGCTGGAAAGATCGATCTGCACAGGCGCCTGCGTGGGCGCGGGGGCGTCAGTCCGTCCGGAAGCTCGGCAACATGATGTTACAAATCTTTGCATTCGAATTTAGAGGTCAGAGCTCACCGCAGCAGGCGCTGCCACAGCTGCCATGGTTGGGATTTTCACGAATCTGTTCTGGATTTGAATGATGGCAGCTCCTGCAGTGAGCGGCCGCTCGCGGGCTTGCACAGCCACACAGCCTGACAGCGCCAGCCAGCTGGCTTATGGCTGCCGAGTTTCTGCGGGAAGGAGGCTTTGACCGAGTCTGAGCCGAAAACAGTCAGCAAACTTGCAAAGCCAGCGCCGCAGGACTGTGCAGATCGATGCTTGATGCGCACACCAACGCCTGCTGCCTGCTAGTGGTATGTAAACGGGACTCAGGCGAAGGCTGCTTTCTCTCCCACGTCAGGTCAGACCCACAGCACGCACAGCACGACCAATGTTGGGCAAAACACGGGTGTCCAACAAAGTTCAAGCTGCATGATTGCACTGTAGGCTCGCTTCGAAGAGATGCGCATACCCTTGAATGTGAGTGATCTTCAGGTGCAAATTGACCCGCTTCACCACTGTCATTGCACGTCGCGCTGCGCCAAGATCATGAGAAGAAGAACAAGAAGAAGAAGAAGAAGAAGAGGCAGAAGAAGTCTTCTCTCTTTGCATTGCTTCATGCCTTTCTCTCTCCATTTCTCTTTCACTCTCTGATTGACCGGCAATGGCGACTGGCGAAGAACTTCAAATACCCAAAATCTGGATCGACACAAGAGCCTTGTTTACAGTTCCAACAATGTGGCGAGCGAGGCAACAGCTGCAAGGCTCCTGCGCTGCGGAGGACCGGAGGTGCAAGATTGTATATGCCTTCCTACGGCAAAGAGCCACCAGAAGCCTTCCTACGGCAAAGAGCCACCAGAAACATCGCAACGATGAATCATGATGCTGAATCTTCTGTGCCACTACGCGAACTTGCGATCCGGGTCAAAATCCTTGATCTTGTGGCTGAGGATGCGGGCGGTCTCATCGTACAGCCGCGCCGCCAGGTCATCGTCGAATGCTCGCGGGTTGCGGGCTGGGCGGTCCTCTGCGCGCAGCCACATGAGCAATGATCAAACGGCTGAAGATGACACTGCCAGTATCTTCTGAGCTGGATGTTGCATCCAAATGCCAGATGTGTACCTACTTACTGCTAACATGGGAAGAAGCACAACAGACGCTGCACTCTTGCCTTCATTGTAAGATGCACGCTGATATGCACGGGAAGCAAGCCGGTGTGCAGCGGCATACCTGTGTTGCCGGTGTTGGTGATGAGGCCGCTGGTGCCCTCTGGCGAAATTTCCTTCAGGGGGCCGTAGAACGGGCCTGCACACGATGCGCGTCAATGTCTCAGGTGGGAAGTAAACGCAGTACCGAGTGATGATGGGTGGACACACAGCGGTGACACAGCCCGCGACAAGGCAGATGGCAGAGGCCCTCTGGACAAACAACAACTTGAAGAGTTGACGACGCACCCACGACGTGGTCCGCGTCACCGCCCAGGCCTGCGCGAAACATTGGTTGGCACAATGCTCAGCCGGCCGCTCCAGGAAAAGCGACTCGTCACCCATGTCATGTCAGGGGGTGCACACCAGCGACGCTGGATGGTTGAGGGATTGATGGACACGCTCGCAGCGCCGCTAGAGTGCCCTTCATACGTTTCTGCCCCTGTAGAGCATGTGTCACGTGCTTGCCTGCCATGTCGGGTGACGTGGCGGCGTGCACAATCGCGCGCGAACCCGCCTCGGCGCTCTGGCCCACAATGGGTCCCGCCAGTTTCTGCATCAACATGCCGAACCTTCACCTGCAGGCTTGCCTAACACTGCCGAAAGTGCCTGCCTCGCTCCAGTGGGCACATTCGCCGCCCACATACCAATGCCGTCAGCATCTCAACTATCGAACCCCAAACTGCCCCAAGCTGCGACACGCGCCAGCAAGGTGGACAAGTCTAACAGCAGGTCCATGGACTCTAGACTCTGCACCGCAGAAGCGCACCAGCAGGGTGGACAGCGGCTTGTCCCAGGAGGCCTCCATGCGATCGAAGATGCCGGACTTGGCGATGCCGGGGTGCGCCGCGTAGAACTCGATGCCGCTGCCCGCCAGGCGCTTCTGGAACTCCTGCAGCGGGTGCGCCAGCACGATGGTCAAAATGACAACAGAGTGCAAGGTTGAGACATCTGATGGCGAGCGTATGCTACACGTCTTGCAGCACTCGAGCCGTCAGATCTGCAAGCTCAAATGTGCGGATGTTGGCGAACGCCAGCCTCGATGCAAGTTGAACATACAGAGTCCATGATAATTCCACCTTCATGGCGAGGATGGCGTACAGCTTCGTCAGCCCGTACATGGCCACTGTGGACGACTTGCCGACGCCCCTGTGAGATGAGACGGGAAGCAACCTCTGGCTAGGCGCATGCTGTGAAAAGGGCCATCTCATCCTCTTGGCCATAAAATGTAGTGAAGGCTCAGCAATGGTGCAATGCAAACTTCAAAGCAGACTAGCACAGGCGAAAGAAACACTTGTCGCATTGTATCAGAAGGCAGTGCTAGATGAGGGTGCATGTGAACGCTTTGTTCCAACTGCGCACTCGAGGTTGTCGAAGTCAATGTCGCCTGTCTTGGACTCGCTGGGGCTGGTGGTGAAGACGACGCGCGCGCCGGGGCCGCTGGCCTTTAGGCTGTCCACCAGCAGCTGGGTGAGGTACTGCAGGTCAGCAAGATGCACTGTCGGACGTGTGTAAAAACTCGGTCAGCTCCTGCGGGACGATCATGCTGCCTGCGTGTGGTGCGCACGGCAGCTGGACACATGCGGATTGCGGCAAAATGGTGATGTGACCAAGCATAGCGAGAGAGGGGAGGAGTCGACGGGATTGTGGACTCACCCAGTGCGCAAAGTAGTTCACGCCAGTGAGGTACTGCACCACGCGGAGATCACATGTCAGCAAAGTTCAAGTCTTCAGGTTGTGGAGACCTGTTTCTGATGACAGGCGCACAGCCGCTCAGCAGCTTCAAGGTGCATGCAGGAGCACACCTTACCTTGTGGAGGTGGTTCGCAAAGGGCGAACACACATACCTAGCTGCTGATGATCACACAGCAGCCTGTCGGGTCCCACTGCTGATCAAGGGGATGAGAAGGGCGCACCTCAAAACCGTCCTCAGTGGGGTTGTCCGGCGGCGAGAAGTCGCCACCGTTGTTCAGCAGCACCGAAACATTTCCGCCACGCTTTTTCAGCTCCTCTGCGAACTTGTGCACCGACCTGTGGGCATCGACAGTACCAGTGACACACAGTATCGGTTAACCTGGCTGTGAGTGGCAGGACCCTGCAGACATGTGTTGGGCGCAATACCGCACGCATGTTCTACGATCCATGTCTGCCTCTGAATCACCACACAGTCTGCATGCTAACCGGAGCGATGCCAGGTCGATGTGCAGAGGCTCGGCCTTGCCGCCCTCACCGGCTGCATCCGCCTCCTGCTGGAGTGTGCGCCTGGCCCTGCGCCGCAAAGGCCAAAGTATGCTTGTCAGCTGATGTCAGAAGGTGCAGCGAACACCTTGAAGTGTGCTGCACTACCCGTGAATGCAGCCGCCCAGGTGCCGATGTCGACCATGGCATACATGAGGCAGGTCGCTGGCATTAGCTGCACATGCATGCGCTCAATTAGGATTGTGCCATAACCCTGCGTTCAAGCGTCACGGAACTGAATTCAGCTCAAGCAGACAGAAGGCGCACTCTTCGCCCTTCTCAGGGTTGCGGACCGCCAGGATGACGTTGGCACCAGCTTGAACCATTTTCAGACTTGCTTCGTAGCCAATGCCGGAGTTGGCACCCGTGACCTGCGCCGTCATTGACGAGTGTGTGTGAGGAATTGCCACGAAGCGCTGGGTGGAGATGATCATTCAGGCGCATCGCATTCACGTACACGCGCAAGCAGCGAGAGTATCCCCAACACAAGCTGGTACTTACCACTGCCGTGCGCCCGTGCATTGGTGCCGAGTCGCCTGCCTTCGCGGCCGCCTTGACCTTGCCGGCAACCTTCTGCACCGTCTCTGAGCTGGTGGCGTCCTGCACCCTGTTGGCGGCCTCCTCCACGGCGTCGGATGCCTTTGCCTGCAGTGGCATCATTGCATTGAAGTGATTAACTGCATGTGGCATTTGGCGACGAGGCCCACCGCAGCGTGCCACGACACAATGCAATTCCAAAGCCTCGCCACCATGAGAGCTCCCTATCTGATCTGCAGACTCACCATGATGCCCGTCATCCTCCTCCCGGCTTGGTGCTGCAGACGTGGCGCTGCACGAGTGATTGCCCGCTCCCGCTGCACAACGAACGGGGTGCAGAGGTGCTTGCCGGTGCTGAGCGACAGGCGGGTTGCGAAAGACATGATGAGGTTTCTGAAATAAACGTTGCTGAAACCGAACAACAAAGCAATGCCTTTGGACTAGCCTTTCATCAGGTTCATCGAGCCTTCCAGGCGAGATCCTTGTCAGGATCTGAGATCCTTGTCAGGATCTCAGATGCACAACTTGTGTGTGTTTGTGGGCCCTGCAAGGTAGAGAGTGCAAATCGTACAGACATGCTCACAATGATCAAATCCGTCAGCAGCCACTCGGTGATTGCCTCTGCATGCAATGCCGATTCTGCTGGTGAGAGAAGGCAATCCCTGTCATGAACAGTAGCATGCGATGAAATCGTTGATGCGCAATCATGTGATCCTCCTCTAATGTTACAGCAACTGCACTGGTGGACTGCAGCTGAAAGAATGCGTAATTAGCAGCGCAATTTGCATGGCATACCATCAAAAGCCGGTGCAGACAGACATCCACTGTATGAACCAAACAAATAGCTTGTCTTGACCCAAACTCTCATCTCAGGCAGTGCTCTCGACGATTGGCGGTAGTGATACACTATCCTGTCAGTCAGCTCAACGTCAGCTCAACGCTGCTGCCCGGACAACAGCGCACAAGCGAGGCGGCGTCTGTAGTTCCTGCGCCTTCGCAAAGTGCCGCGCAGGTATACCTCCTTGCTGCGCCATACCCATCAGACCCACTGCTGAGGCGAGTCGGAGTCGAAGCCGGCGACCTTCGTTTTCAGGATGCGGGCGGTCTCGTCGTGCAGACGGGCAGACTGCGCATCGTCATACGCGCGCTCGTTGGACGCAGCGCGCTCGCCTGCAACGCGATAGATAGGGCACTGATCAACATTTCGAACGTTGTCTCATTCGCAAAGGAGCGGATAGTCTTGCAGCCGGCTTCGGCACGGCTGCCCTCCGTCTGCCACACCACTGGCAGACAGCACAGCGGGACAGGCATCAACGGCAGCCATATGCATAGCTCGTACACGCAGCAGCAGCAGCACCAGCTGCAGGTTGTAGCGGAAAATGACTGCAGCATCACAGCGAAGGGAAGCGTGTACAGACCTGTGTTGCCGATGTTGGCGATGTTGGCGCCTCCATACGGCGTCGCCGGGCCAAGCGAGCTGTATGTGGGACCTGTTGCACGAAAGCAAGCGCATGAATGTTGCAGCATCTCGAGCTGTTCCGCCAGGGGAGAGGCAGCAAGATCATTTCGGCATTGTGAGGTCTGCAGCTTCGACATCACGCGCGCTAGGCGTGTGAACGATGTACACAGAATATCTGACAAGCTTCTTGCATCTGACAAGCTTCGCCAATCAGCAACTTGATACACACAAGACAGCAGAGTAACGCACCAACGATGTGCTCCACGTCGCCGCCCTTGCCTGCTCGAAGACACAACATGCAGCATGAGACAGAGCCAGAGGCACAACGCTGGGTGTCGACAGAACTCAGCTACGGTACGAGTCAGGCTCTTGAGAAATTCAGGACAGTGGTTTCCGGTCGGTGCAGCACAGCACAGATACACACAGCATGGCGAAGAGGCGGACTGGAGGGCATTTGGCGGGCGGTGCTTGCCTTCCATGTCTGGATTCGTCGCCGCGTACACAACTGCGCGGGCGCCCTCCTCGGCTGTCTGCCCAATGATGGGTCCCACATTCGCCTGTCCCCACGAGCAGCATGAGCAGCATTAGCCACCGCGCATCGGATGTCGAGGCTGTCTTGGGATGCCGCCAACACTGATTCGACACGAGCCTACATCATCTGATTAAAGCTCACGGTCGAAGGCGGCAGATAAAACAGCAGCGGTTGTGGCACACGGTACAGCTGCGGACGCACCAGAACAGTAGCCATGGGCTTGGCGATGCCGGTGTCGATCTTGCCAAAGATCTCCGTCTTGGCGATGCCAGGCTGTGCTGCGAAGGTCTCCACGCCTGAGCCCGCCAGCCGCTTCTGGAATTCCTGTTTTCTTTCAAAAAATTCGTTCGAGGACTTCGAGCAAGCCTCTCAGGACGATGCAGCAACAGGCTCAGCATGACCGACGTTGTCAAGAATGCCAAGGCGTATGCAGAGGCGGCCACGCAGACACTGAAACCCAAGTAGCACCTATGAAACGCACCTTCATGGCGAGGACGTTGTATAGCTTTGTGAGGCCGTACATCGTCAGGTCAGACTGCTTACCGATCCCCCTGCACGCTACAGTTGTTCAGGCGCCAGGACTCGCAGGAGAGGGCAGATACTTGTCAGCGCTTGTTGAGTTCGCACAGCACAGACAGAACGTGAAGTATAGATCAGGCCAGGTGTGGAGGTGCGGGATGACTGACAGGCACAACAAACGGAGATCACAGCAGAGAGAGAACACAAGCTCACTCCAGGTTGTTGAAGTCGATGTCAGGCGTCGACGTCTCAGATGGCGAGGTGACCCACACGATGCGTGATGGCCTGCCGGCCTTCAGGCTGGTAACCAGCAGCTGCGTCAAATACCAGTGCCCGAAGTGGTTGGTGCCGCTGGTGATCTGCAGAGATGACAAAGGCAGGAGTGAAAAGTTCATCTACATTTTGTGCGGCTGCCATTAGGTTTATGGGAGGGGTACAGCTGGAAAGGACAGGTTGGCAGTGCATATTTGAGGAGTCATGCGTCGGATGCTGGCATCCTGCACATTGATGGCATTTGCGTGCTGAAATGTAACAGAAAGGCGCAGGGAGGCAAAAAGCCAACACACCTCGAAACCGTCCTCGGTGACCTGGTCTTCCGGCACGAATTCGCCAGCGTTGTTGACGAGCACGTGCAGCTGCTGGTTGCGCCTCATGAACTCTTGCGCAAACTTGTGCACCGACCTGCAGCGAATGCAGAAACTCAGCTCGACCTTCGGCTCCACCGTCAGCCAAGACACAATAGTTTCTGCCGCATGCTTGCCACACCCTTCGCATGTGCATGGCACATTACTGAGGGTAGTACTGCACGGGCAGCTCATGCAACGAAAAAGTCATGCAGGAGCAGTGCTGTGAGGCAGTACTCAATGCATTCAGACGACCTGTTTTGTAGAGATGTGCGCTCCCACCTGAGGGACGCCAGGTCCAGGTGGAGCGCCTCCACCTTGCCGCCGCCGTTCACTGCGTCCACCTCCTTCTGAATCATCTTCACTGCCCTGGAGATAAGAAAGGGGAAAACGAGTCAAAAGCCGGCAGGATATATCAAGGCATCATGCTGCAAACTGCACCGATCTTAGCACTGATAACCAAGATTTTTCCACTCACCTTTGAGCTCGTCATAGATCGCTGCATATGACTCAGTGCTCAGGCGCAATGCCCTTTACTACTGGCGACACAGAGCTCTTTCGATTGCAGAACTTTACGCAGACGGACGAGATATTGCTGGAAAAAAGCGAAGGAGCCATGCTTACTCTGCGCCCTTCTCCGGGTTGCGGACTGCCAGGATCACATGGCCGCCAGCGCGCGCAATTTTCAGCGATGTTTCGTACCCCAGACCCGCGTTGCCGCCTGCCAGATGCAGTGGTACAACAGCAGCTCATTGATGTCCACGGACGCGGCCCCGGCATCACGCGCCGCAGCCTGCCAGCGGTCACACGCAAGATCCCAGTGGAGGCTGCATGTCAGCGGTGCAGCGGTGTGAACACTTCATCGAGACACTGGGCATTCTGAAACGGATGGAGGGACTCTGCCACACCCGTGATGACGGCGGTCTTGCCGTGCATCGGGGCTGCCTCGCCCTTCTTGGGGTCGACGGATTTTGCGACGCCCTGAACAGTTTCCTTCACCGTGTTGGCGGCCTTGGATGCCATGTCCGCCATTGCAGTCTGCATGCACACGGAAACATGCTTGATTGCGTTGCTGACCTCAAGTTGTGTGCCGCAGTGCGCCAATGCGCAGCGTACAATGCAACCATTCCGCGTGGAACGATCCAGGCGAGGCATTTGAGCGGTTATTTCATGAGCTTCAGTGCTTTGATATGCGGCATGTCATGCACAATCACGCCGCACAACCGTCGACGTGGCTGTCGGATGGTGCTTGGCGGGCAGGTGCGCGTGAATGCACTGACTCCAATGCAGTGGTGGACGAAAAACTTACCACAATGCCATCATTGCTACGAGTCGCCATGTTGTGAAGCCTCGGCGGAGCAAACGCTGCAGCAAAACGGGGCGTCGACCGGAGGCTCAGTCTCGGAAGCAGGAGGGTGTGCGAAAGGCGGCCAGCTGTCTGCATGTTACTTGGTAAGTTCTCAAGATCGTATTAGCAATCAAATGGAAAGCTGTGTGATGATGTCAGCTGCAAGGAAATCTGCTGCACCTGTTCCATTGGACAGTTTCGCATCAGATAGATCGCTTGCCGCCCCGTTCCATTTTTCTTCACAAGCCCTGCTCGCAGGAGGGACGCTCGACCGTTCAGCAAGGGAATTCAGGATATCAACCGTGGGATCGTCGACCAGTCCTTGCAGCGGTGCAACTCCGACGGAAGCCTCTATGTAGCCTTCTGAACAGGTCAGCAGCTCCCAACGAGGCCGCGCTAGCCCCTGTGCACGCCCCAAACGGCCCCTGTGCATCAGCATCCCAGCCTCACCCTCCGTGTCCTCAGCAGTGGCACATAGCAGCCCCCTCCACGGCAGCGTCGCCCAACGCCCCCTAGCGCCGCGTCGTGCTCCCGCAAGTGCATTCTGCCGCAGCAGGGCCCTCGCAGCCGCGGTCTCTGGAGGGTTCAAGCAGTTTTGAACGCAGCAGTGTGCAGGCTCCCCGAGGGCTCCCTGTGCACGGGCAGGTCCCAGCGGCTCCCCAGCGGCATCATATGGAGCAGCTGCAGCCGCAAAATGAGGCACCGCAGCCGGGCAGCCAGTCGCCGCTGCACTGGCTGTCGGAGCTGATGCCAGACCTGGCTGGCGACGATTCCTGGCTGCTGCCGCACCAGGACCTCGCGGCAGACCCGCTGGCGCACGCTCCAGTCTCCGGGTGAGCTCGGCTTCCAGCCAGCACGTTTCTGGGGGCTGCCGCCCCCTCGGATCCAGCTGCTCGCCAGGGTGTTGCGAGTCGTGACGTGCAACTCTGGCGACACTCAAATCCGAGACACGGATCGGCGCTTCTCTACTGCGCGCTCCTGAGCGCTAGCTTGCTGGGCCTGCTGCTTGTTGCTGTTGTTGAACAGTAAAACATGGGTTACCTGTGACATACTGCAACCGTGGCTGGCAGCTTCTACAACACCATCTGCTCCTGACCCGCAGGCCCCAGGCAATCCCGCTGGTGGAGAGCACGGCGGTGCCGGAGCTTAGCGCCGCGACGGCCAGCAGCGGGCAGGCCATGCGCAAGCGGCAGCGCGCCGGCTGCGACGGCAGCGGCGACGGCTGGGACTCCAGCATCGATGGTGATGAAGAGGCGGACGCGGGCAGCGGCCGGCGCGGCGGCGCCCGTAAGAAGGGCGCGGCGGCGAAGGAGCAGAAGAAGGTCAACGAGAAGGCCCGCCGGCAACGCGAGAACGAGTTGTGAGTTGCCTTTTGCCTTGCGAACGGTGCCATATGTTATGCTGGGCATCCGCTGCGCATGCCAGCAACCTGGTCGCGCAGTCCTCAGCTGCATATCACGGCCTGCATGCACGCTACATGTTGCAGGAAGCATATCGCGAGACAACTCTGATGCAACGCTGGCCTCTGGGGCCTGCTGGGCTCACATTGCGCAGCTGGCATGGCTGCTGGACCCAGCCAGGGCGGGCCGCTTCGCCAGAGCTAGAACACCTGGTCTCAACACTGATTGCTCATATTTTGGCCCCGCAGCATTGCGCAGCTAGCGCAGCTGCTGGACCCAGCGAGGGCGGGCCGTGCGGATAAGCTGAGCACGCTGGCGGACGCGGTGAAGGAGATCACCCGGCTGCGCACTGACACCGCCGCGCTGCAGCGCCTCAACAAGATTCTCGAGGTGGCTTCACTTCACCGCATAACACTTCAGCGCAATGAACATGAGGGGTGTCTTCCGGAAAATTGCCCGTTTCGTTGGCGCGCCTGGCATGCTGGCTGCTGCTGCTGTGAAAGCCAATTGGGATGCTCGCTGGCGGCGAGGCAGGACAGCGCGCTCGTCGGAGGTGTGGTCGAAAGATGATGGTCAAATTGACTTTGCGAAGAGTGTGTCGATGTGTACTGATCTGGGACTGCAGGAGAGGGTTGCGGACCTGAAGGCGCGCCAGGAGTACACCCAGAATGCGATGCCGGTGATGCCGCCGCCAGCGGCGTTCATGCAGCAGATGCAACAGATGCAGCAGCAGGTGCAGCAGGCACAGCAGCAGGTGCAGCAGCAACAGCAGGCGGCACAGCAGGCGCAACAGCAGGCGCAGGCGCAGGGGCAGGCGCAGCAGCAGCCGCAGCAGCAGATGCAGCCGACAGGTAACCTTTCCTGGCAACCCAAGCCACATTCAGGAATGCAATGCCGTGCCCGCATCGCTGTGGCATGCACACAAGGAGTTGCCACAAGCAGTACAACGTGCAGCCACTGTACCTTCTTCTGCTCTGCCAGTAACGCGGCATGGATGTCTTGCGGCGCAGCGGCTGTCTGGAGTCTTCAAGCATATCTGGAACAACGCCGATACCCTCTTCCCACAGGCTTTGGTGCTGGCATGGTGGCGCTGCCCGCGGCCGCCTTCCAGCAGATGCTAGCGGCGCACGCCGCCCGCCTCGGCCAGCAGCCGGCGGCCGCCCCGGCGTCCAGCCAGCAGCAGCAGTCTGCCGTGCCGGCAGCCTTCAAGGCGCCCGGCGCGGTGGACGTGCTGAGCAGCGCCGCCTGCCTCTACATGCCCAGCGCCGAGCTGGACGTGTCGGCGGACTCCGTCAAGCGGCCGCCGGCCGCCTGATCGCCTTTCGGCGGCGGCGGACAGCGGACGTTTTACGCTGGCGCCGGGGGAGCTGCTGCAGGTGGGGGGCGGCTGCCGCCGGGGAGCCGCGCTCGGCGGCATGGGCCGCCACAGGTAGTGGTGGAGGAGTGGCATGCCAATGGCGGCCGCGGCGGCTGCTGCTGGACTGCAGCCACCGCTGGAACCCCGCCGCCGATGGCACACGGCTGGGTGGCGTGGTCGGCGCCTGGGTGCACGCCTGGCAGCTGGTGGGACCTCGACTGGATTCGGGCGCATGAAGTGCTGCATAGTTTAACAAGCGACGTGCAGGCCCGGTCACAGCTGCTGACGGAGATGTGCTGAGGGCACTACCAGCAGCGGCGGCGGTCGCGGTATGCGCATTGGGTTTGACCCGCACACAGGCAGCAGACCAGAACATACGACATACTGGCTTCCTTGCATCACAGCAGCATGGGTTCGCCACCCAGGAGAGCGAGCTGCTGCTGAGTTAATGTCGCAGCCTACCATGTCGTGTGATCAGATCAGCTGTAGACTGTCTTTTGTTCCGTGTTCTGTTGTCGTGCCACAATGTAACATTGGGACAACCCAGGTATTGATGATCAGCTGTCCGCCATCATGCCAGGGCAACATAAACAGTATGTGCACAGTTCATTCACGGCGACAAGTTCATTCTTAAGACCTCTGCCCACCCAGCGTTGCGCTTATGCTTGGCATCGCATGCACTTTTCGGGGGTTCTCAAGGGCAGCAATGCTGGTGTGTAACAAGGTCACGAGGTTCCAACTGGCGGTGCAATTAGGGCCCCCCATTTTTGTGGCGCATCAAGGCGGGGCGTCGAGCGGTTAATGTGGTGCTTTCGCTTCATGAGGTGCAGGAGACGCTACCTGGGTTTGCGAACCTGGACTATCTGTACAGGAAGTACTGCGGGACAGAATTGAAACATACATGCAGCAAGCTTGTGGCATGAAAAGGCAGCAAGGCATGCCTGTGCGTGTGTGTCACATAGAAAGAGCAGTATCAGTCACGATGCACGACCGCTCTGCTTGTGAGTGGATGTGCCGGCAGGCTGCCGGTTGGGTCGAGAGGGCCCTGATTCCGCAAACGACCGTTATGGCTTCCCATCGCATCGCATTTGGCTATGCCTCCTTGCTGCGCGGTGGCGGCGAAAGCCACAGATACCACTTGATTGTGTGCTGGCGGCTGATCAGGGGGCAGCGCCCTTGTGCCGGATGAGAGCGCCGGTCGCTCTGACCACCTGTCGCCCGCGGGTGCTCCGGCCGCCTGCCATGGCGGAAGCTACGCGCAGGCCGGACGCGACGACCGGGGCAGAAGCTGCCAGCATCGTCGCGAGCTGAATGCCGCAGCGCTGCTGCAGTGGCTGCGGCGTCCGCGGCGGCGGACTGTCCTGCCTCCTGCAGTAGTGGATGGCGCCATGGCGATGCTGCTGACTGCTGACTTTGATGCTGTGGGTTGCGCTGCAGCGGCGGCGGCTGCAGCGGCGGTGGCGGCCGCGCATGGTGGCGCTGCGGCCTGAGGCTGCATCTACCGAAAGCCGAGGCTGCCTGGGGTGCTGCATTTGTTGCTGCTGACGCTGCGGCTGCATGGCAGCAGGGGCTGGTCCCACGCCGCGTGCAATGCGGCGCTGGACGCTGCGCGCAGGCTGCCAGGGTGCTGCTGCCAGTTGTATTTTGCAAGCTTCTTCTAATCTTGCAATTTCCTTCCTTCCCGACCACTTTTCACGTAGACGTCACCTTTGTGTACCCGGTTCATGAACTCAGTGTGTACCTGGCGGACCTTCGGAGACCTTCGAAGTTGCTGGGTCAGTCGCTTTCGATGCGGCCTTTTCACAGGGCTATGACGAGCTGTAATTGAGCTCCAAAGTAGCGTTGAGATGCGCTCAACCTCCGAGACCCACTCAAAGGACTGGCGCGGTATTGCAGCTTATGCACGGGCATTCGCCCGCCCGTACCCGTCCTACTCGGCGTCCTTCTGTCTACAGGCAGCCTATATTGCACACAGCACTCATGCCAATGTGGGTGCACTGCCTCGAAGTGTGCCAGTGTGCTCGCGCAGGGACCAGCGGCGCCCAGAGTTTTCGTCTTGGCGTCTTCAGTCAAGTCTTCAAGAAGGTAGACAGGTTCGTCCAGAGAGCCGTCTCCGCTATACAACTGCGTGAAAGTCAGTGAGACCCAGTAGTCGTCCATTATTTCCAAGTTCGCATCGCAACTCTTCGGCAGTATATATTCTCAGCCGCCTAGCTGCCTTGCTACCGTTGCAGCAAAGAAGGCCCTCCAGTCGCTCCGCACGGGGTGAGTCCGCCTCACTGTCCAAGCTGGCGGCTAGCTGACCCCACCGCACTGACTCTCGTGCGAAACAATCGCATCGGCCTTTCCATCACCGCAACACTGCTTGCCAACGGCGGCGGCCTCGTGATCTTGGCAGCTTGTGCTGGTGCTGGTCAGTATTTCCACTGGCCGCATCGGGTATAGGCGTACATTGGCAGGGAGTGCACGCATTGCTTGCTATTCTAAACAGCAATTGACACCGAGCGCAAACAGAGCACCTGCATCGGTCCGCCCGACGTCGGTGCTATTGTCGTCACTCCTTTCAGACGCGGGCACATACGGCAGCATACCAGCAGTGAAGCGGCGGCGGCCCTGCCGTCTGCAGACCGCCCCTCAGTATTCTCTGAGTGTTTCCGCTGTCTGTTCTGTAGCAGGCAAACATCCTGCTGGCGCTCCGCCGAAGCCCCGAGGACAACTCGACCGCCCGATGGCCAAGTGCAGCCCCGCCTGGGCCGCCCGCATCATGATCTCTGTCACCGCAGTGGTCTTCCTGACAGCCCTTCTTCCTTCCTGCGCCACTGGATGCTCGCTTGACACTCTGGAGGTGCGAAACCGGCCGCGGCCCATACCCTGTCTGGTAGAGTAGAGGGCGAGTGTCGGCGACGGTTGTGACGTCAATGCCTCGTCTTTGCCCTTCGCGCCTGCGTTCCTGTCGCTTCCTTCATGCACGAATGCGTTGTCCGGCTTGGTACCAATGCCCTGTTGAGACCTCGGTCATGCTGATGCCAATACACATGTCAGCCAGCGTCACAGGGGCCATTCACTGGCGTCCGATAATACCATACCCAGCCTGCTTATTCTTAAAAGGTCATGTTCACAGAACGTGGGCTGGATTCACAATCAGTTGACGTTGCCGGCTTGGAGCGCGACCTGCCACCTTGGCCCCATGGGGCGTTGTAACATCCTGTCAGACATGGCTGTGTTGGCCTTGCCAGCTGTGCTCGACAGACTCTTACTGACCACCCTGTTACGCACAAGTCACAGAGACACATGACCACCTGACTGCAGGCTGCACCAACCCAGCTGTTGCCCCAGCGGTCACTCCTGGCGGCCAAGCGTCCCACCAAGCGGCCCACCCAAGCCGCGCTCGCTCACGACGCGCGGCGCCGCCTCCGCCGCATCCCTGCGGCGGCGGCGCCCCACGCGGAGGCCCACGAGGAGGCCCACTGAGAAGCCCACTAAGAAGCCCACAAAGAGGCCCACTCAGAAGCCGCCAGCGCGCCGCAGCCCGCCGCCGCCGCCGGCAAGGTCCGCCGTGCAGAACATGCTCGGCGGCGCCGCGACCGCCACCACCGCCGCCGTCATGCCCGTGGGCGGCAGCGCGCCCATGGCGGGCGCGCAACTGGCGCTGAAGACCGCCGTCGCCAGCACCGCCGTCTCGGCGCCCGGCTTCGCATACAGCAAGTCTGCCTCCACACTTGCGCTCGCTGGTGCCGTTGGGCAGATAAGCGTCTCCGTCACGCTCACCGGTGCGCTTGAAGCAGCAGCGCCTCTGCACTGCCTCACCAGCCTTTCGCACCAGGGCCTCGCAACCAGTTTGTGCACTTGTCGACCCTGTGGGACAGCCCAACGTTACTTCATGAGCTGACCCGGCCTCCATTGTGCATCTGGCACAGGCGGCATCGCCGGCCACGTGGACAAGCTGAGCGCAACGATCGCTGCCGCAAGCGCCGGCAGCGGCCGCCGCCTCGCCGCGGCGCGCGCCTGCGACACGCTGTCCGTCACCGTCACCGCCTTCCGCGACTTCAGCTGCGCGTCCTACGCCTCCTTCGTGCTGTCGCTGGGCGGCAGTGGCGCGGACGCCGCCGTGTGCAGCGGCAACCTGCTGCGCGTGCAGCTGGCGCAGTCCGTTGTCCAGATCCCCGTCGGCGCCGAGATGGTGCGCATCTGTTTACTCCCCCTGCTCAGATTGACTACAGGACCTGCGGCACCATGTCATCTGCTGCATCTGATGCCAGCTGCAGGTCAAGCTATGCCTGCCCATGCTTGCACTCGTGGCTGAACTGCATGGTACCGGTCTTGAACGCAGGTGTTTGGCGGCGCCGACTTCCACGACTTCACCAGCCTGCACTTTGCGGTCGCCAACTCCGGCTGCGGCGACCTGGTGCTTAACGACCTGGCGCTCACGGTGGCCAAGGGCCAGCCGTCCGTCACAAAGGTGCAGATGGAGGACGCCGGCCTCCTCGGCGGCGACCCGACGGTGTCGACGTCGGCGCCGGCGGGCGCCAGCTTCCAGGAAGCGCCCGCCCTGGACCCGCTGCCCGACACGCCTGCCCCCACGCAGCAGACGACACCAGAGCCGACACCAGAGCCGACATCAGAGCCGACGCAAACTCCCACCCTTGCCCCGACGCCGTCTCCGACACCACAGCCCACACCACAGCCCACGGCAGCACCAACACTTGCGCCAACGCAAGCGCCGACGCCAGCACCGACGCCGGCGCCCACGGGCGCGCCCACGGCCGCGCCCACCCCGAACCCCAGCCCAAGCCCCACAGCATCGCCCACGCCGGTTCCGACGCGCCCGCTGGTTCCGCTGCCGACGCCGACGCCGAAGACAGCAGTGGTGACAGCAGCGCCCACGGCGGCGCCCAGCGCGGCAGCCGCCCGCACCCTGGCGCCCGCCGGCGCCGACGGCTTCTGCTCCTCCAACGGCATCGCGGTGTATCAGAACAGCGCGGCGCCGGCGCTGGCCTACAACAGCGGCGCCACATCCGCGGTGGCCACCTGCGCCAAGGTCGGCAGGTTGGCAGCTTTGGCAATGGATTTAGGGTTTAGTGTCCTGCCCTCTGTCGCATGCTGCCTGTGCGTGCAGTTGGCAAAACGATCTTCCTCGATCATCGATCATGCAGCAACAGCTCTCGAAGCCCGTCCTGACCAATTCTTATTCGTTTGTCGTGCAGGGCCCCGGCCACCATGTCCAACGTCGTCACAGCCGCCAAGGTGGTCGCCGCGCTAGCGGCGTGCGGCGCGTCACCAAACTCCTACTACTACACAGCCACCCCGGCGTTTAGCAGCGACGAGAACGGCTTCTGCAACTTTGCCAAAGTCAGCAGCGCCGGCATCGCCCAGGTCAGCTCATCAATCAGTTTCTGCCAGTGGATCAGACGTGCTGCGGCGCGCTGCAGTAGGTCTTGATTGCTGTTTCACCAGGACACATTGTGTTTTTGCGCGCCTGCCCTTGGTGTTCTGCTTCAGGACACACTGCCACTGCTTTCTAGAGGTCCTCCTGTGTCAGGATGCTCAGTACGTTTGCTCGCCTCGGCCTGCAGGTGTCCAGCAACATATTTGCCTGCGCCAGCTCGGGCTTCGGTGCCCTGGTCGTCTGCGCCTGAAGACCTGCTGCGCCCGCGAGGGTCAAGCACCAGCCAGACGGCGGCCGCGGCCGCCGCCCCAGCCCTTTGGTTTTGTTTGACGAGAAATACACGCAGCATACGCGCACCAACTGCGGCAAACCTCACGCAGCTCCGATAATTTTCAAGCGCCGACGAGCGGTGCGGTCCTGGGGTCTGTGGGCTCCGGGGTAGCACATGCAGATCGCGCTTTAAAGTCTACAGCGCCGACGCGGCGCCGCCTCACGTGGCCATTTGGCCGTGTGTGGGCTGCGCATGCAGATCGCGCATTCCACAGCGGGCGCCATATTGGGCATCTTGCAGCGGCGGCGGTGCAGTTTTGGCGGGCGCGCCTGCGCCAGCAGGCCACCTTGCACCGCCGCCGCAGAGTGCCAAATTCGAGGCGCTCACCCACACGTCGGCGGCACAGAACAGACATTTTTCCTCAGGGGATTGCAGGGTAGTTTGTCACGAGCTCTCAGCTGGACTCGGGTTGAATCAGGCTTCTGGTCAGAGATGATCGGAGCAATTTCCTCACACAGTCGTGCTTTCGAATTGGCACCACTCAGCAGTTGTTTCAGACGGCGCTCACACGCTTCTGACATTGCTTCAGGTCCACTTGTTTTCTTTCATTTCAGACTTGCGAGACTCGGTATGACGGACGGCATGTGCAGCACATACATACAACGTGTTATCGATACGTGATATCCGGCAACTCTCGTTCGTTTGTCAGACCATCGTCGTTGCAGATGCACTGTGCATTTGTGACGCAACGGTGCAATGCTGCACATATATCCTGGACATTGATATGCCATAGCACCATGTGAGCAGACAGATTCAACAGTATCTTCAGCTTGAAGATCTGCTTGGGCGAAACACAGCAACCATGCTGCGGCTGGCGAGGCGGCTGACAGTTGCGGCGGAGGCGGCAGTGGCAGCAGTGTAAGCTTCACATTCAGGCAGAACTTTACTCATGCATTTGGCTAAGTCAAAGGGTTACTTTCTTAGTCAAAGGGTTACTTTCTTAGCTGATAACCTGTTCTGGCTAGCGGCGGACAAGCTGCGCCATGGCGCTGAGTGTAGCCACCCTGTAGTGGCTACCTAGAATCTCAGCATCACAGATCCGATCTTCCTCCCAAACTTTGCCAGGAGGTTGGCAAATCATTCCTCAATATACTGCATGTGAAATCGTCGATCCTAGACAGCGTATCACTCTAGATGCGAGAGTCAACACTCTATCGCGAAACAGGGGCATCACTGCGCGCAGGGGGCTGAAAAAAGGAGGCTTCACGCAATGCCACGTTACGTAATGGCGCGTGCTGCACGCCCGCTAAAACAGAGAGGCTGCTGTTTTGTTTCTTCTTGTTTCTCGACCATAACGAGACTAAGCAGGCATCACAGACGCTGCACTGCAATCGCGGCGTCGTTGGATTTGGCAGCGTCCCGGAATTGGCACAGGCACCTCGGCTCGCGCGTGCGGAGCGCAGTTTCGCTCACTTTACCTCGAATTGCTATCCGCGATCATCGGAATATATACTGATCTATCGCACAAGACTCAAATGGACACATGTGAAAGCGATCGTGAGCGGCAATGACAACCTAGAGTCGATGGCGCACTGACACACCCATCTCGCCAGTCTTCAAATTCCCCCCGGCACTCCGATAACAGCCGAATATATCTTGGAAGGTACAAATGTGTCTCAGGTAGCAGATGCAGTGGAATGGGGAGCCGTCTGGCTCCGAGCAGCCGGGTGCAAGCCAGCCGCATGGTGGCGGCGGCGGCAACGGCGGCGCCGGCCAGCAGTTCCCGCTGCCAGGGACGGAGGCGTTTCCTCTCGGCCTGGACCCCGCCTGGCACGACGACGGCAGCCTGGCGCTGGCATTGGAGGGCTTCCACGGCGACAGGTGAGCTACATGATTTGTACCGCTGCGTCCGCCCACCCGCATCAGGCAGATCTGCGGCAGGCATCAGTTCCGCCGCGGTGTCGCCGCTGTTGGGAAATGTAGGGACCAGCTGCATCCACCCGTCAGCTTCGAATGCTGTTCACGCCCGAGGCAGTGTGGATCAAACAAACTTGTCCTCCCCCTCCAATTGCGCGCGTGTCCCCTGAGCCACCAAATGTGCCGATGCCACAGCATGCTATTACGCCTTGCAGCGGTGATGACATTCGCGCCAAGCGGCAGCGCTTCCAGTCGGGTGAGGCCAGCGTGGAGGCGTACATGGCGCATCTCGCGGCGCCGCCAGAGCCGCAGCAGCAGCTGCCGCTGGGCGGCGAGCTGGACTTGAGCGGCGGCGGCGCCGGACTGGCGCTGCGCACCCGCAGCATGCCCTTCGAGGACGACCTGGACGACGACACGGCAGGTGCTGCTATTGGTTGGATCACACATCTGACTTGAAAATGACAAAGGAGATATGGCGGTGCCGGACCGGCGCTGCGCACCCGCAGCATGCACTTCGAGGACGACCTGAACGACGACTCACCGGGTGCTGCTGCTGCTGCTGCTGCTGCTGCTGCTGCTGCTGCTGCTGCTGCTGCTGCTGCTGGATTATGCATCTCAAGCTGCGAATGTAAGACGTGGCAGCGGCGGCACCTGGTGGTGGTGGAGCAATCGGGTACAAAGCAGGCAGAATCAGCAGCCGCCATGTAGTGCAGCCTTTCCCATCTTGCATATGGCTTGCCCCTGACAGAATATGATCTGCAACGGAGTGCCTCTAGGACAAGACAATCAGTTGACATCCGAGCAGGCGGTTCAGTTGGGGGCGGCGGCGGCCGCAGCCGGCGGGACCAGTGCGGGGTGGCCAACCCCAGCAAGGCGCACAGGGAGCGCGCACGGCGGGAGCGCCTCAACGATGGGTGAGCACGCTGTCTGAACACCTGTGAAAGAAGATCTGCACTCGGCAATGCAATATGCAGCCACACATTGGGACATCCGCGTCAGACGAATATTGCTCACTATTGCGCGCTGGAGATTCGACCGGGAATCCGGCACGCGTGCAAGGCAGTCGCACATTGCGGGCAGCAGACTCTCACATGCCCCAGGTTTGCGGAGCTGGCGGCGTTGTTGGACAACGGCAAGGCGGTGCGGACCGACAAGCTGTCCATCATTGCGGACGCGGTGAAGGAGGTCAACAAGCTGCGCGCCGAGTCGCACCAGCTGCGCCAGCTCAACAAGTTCCTCGAGGTACGCTCCAGAAAGGAAGCCGTGTCTTTTCATTTATGTCGATTGAAAAAACTGCATGAAAAGAAGTCGACAAGCTGCGTGGCGAGTCGCACCAGCTGCGCCAGCTCAACAACTTCCTGGAGGTGCGGGGCTGCTGTCGATGTCTGCAGCAGTCGGAATGCATTCAAGAGGGAGTCAACAAGTGTTGCGCCGAGTCGCGCCAGCCGAGCCAGCTCAACAAGTTCCTCGAGGTGTGGCCCGGATGTCACAGACTGCAGGTTGTTCCTGGCTTGAGTGAATGGCTGTCCTGTGTGCCACGCTGGAGGCCATGAGAGCGACCCACCAAGTTCGTGCAAAGCTGCTGTATCTCTTGGTGCCAAATCCTGAACATATCTGCACTTAGACGACCCAAGCCTACTAGCGCCACAAGACAGTGGACACGACGGTGAGCCGTCGCACACGATACCTCAGAAAGCGCAAGTCCTGGGGAAAGCTCAATCCCTGAGCATTGTAACGTTGCAGGAGCGGGTTTGAAGACAGCAAAGCACCAGGCGGGAGCTGCCGCGCATGATGGTGGCGCAGATTCAAACCCTAGACAAGCAGAAATTGCAGACTCTGCCGCCGCACGAGCAGGTCAAAGCCCTGGAGGCGGCAAGCACCAGGCGCAGCTGATGCGCACGATGCAACCGGTCGACAACCAACCCCGACTCACTGTCGCCGCAGGAGCGCGTCAAAGATTTGGAGACAGCAAAGCACCAGGCGGAGCTGTCGCGCATGATGGCGGCGCAGATGGGCGGCGGCACCGGCGCCGGCGCCGGCAGCGGCTACATGCAGCAGCAGCCCTTCGGCCAGCAGCAGTTCATCCAGGGTGCGCACTCCACAAAATCTATGCCTCCGGAGTACCACATTTTGTCTGCTTCGTGCAGCAGCAGCCCTTATTGGTTGTGCTACCAGCGGCTTGATGTTCCATCCATCACATTGCTTTGCGAGATGTCAATTGCATGCGCAGACTGGGCCGGCCCCAGCTGCATGGCTGTGCTGGGCGCGACTGGAGGGCGTGCCCGCTTGCTTTACAGCAGTGTCCGCGCGTCTCACACCCTCCATGCGCCACGCAGGCACGAACATGGCGGGCGGCATGGTGGCGGTGGCGGTGCCGGCGGCGGCGCTGCAGCAGCCAGTGTCTGATGATGGCCTCATGCCCGAAACCCTCAATCGCTAATATCCATTGCGCGCAGGCATGAACATGGCGGGCGGCATGGTTGCGGTGCCGGCTGGGGCGCTGCAGCAGCTCACGGCGATGGGGGGGCACCTGCTCCCCGGGCTGGGCGCAATGGCGTCGACTCCCATGGCGCAGTCTGTGTCCCACATCCACGCAGGCGCCGCGCTGCTGCAGCAGGCAAGCCATTTGGCCTGGTTGTTACTGATGGCTATCCTTCTGCTATGGAAAGTTTGCAGTGCATTTTGCGCACGGCGCAGTCCCACATATACGCCGGCGCCGCGCTGCTGCAGCAGGCAAGGCATCTGTCCTGAACTTTCTGCCTGATGCGGCAGATGCGGCAAAATCGTGTAGGGATTTCACGCCTGGCAGAGGCCGTGTCCCACATGCACGCCGTCGCAGCGCTGCTGCAGCAGGGAAGTCGCTCTTGCATATGAGAACTGTTCTTGAGGGGCAGTGCAAGCTTGTTGGCACATTGACCGTTGCAATAACGAAAACGCAGCCAGGCGTCTGCATACTGGGCCCTGTCGCATAGATGTAGGAGATTTTGCAAACGACCAGCAAATATTGATGGATGTAAGCTTCTTTCTCAATTAGGGCCCTGATTGCCGTGTGTCCTGCACGTTGCAGAGCGAGGCGCCAAGCCAGCAGGGGTTCAGCATGCCCGACCCTGGCGCGTCAGACGCCAATCAGCAGCAGCCGCAGCAGACCCAGCAGCAGCAGCTTGATCGCGGCACGCCACAGGGCGACCCGCAGCAGCAGCCGCAGCAGCAGCAGCAGCAACTACCGCAGCAGGATCAGGGCATGCAGGTGTCGCTGCAGCAGCAGATGCAGCAGCAGGACATGCAGCACCAGCTGGCACAACAGCAGCAGCGAGCAGCGCAGCAACAGCAGCAGCAGCGGGCGGCGCAGCAGCAGCAGCAGCAGCAGCAGGGCCTGCCGCAGAGCCCGCAGCAGCAGCTGCAGCAGCAGCAGCAGCAAGGCCTGCCGCAGAGCCCGCAGCAGCAGCTGCAGCAGCAGCTGGCCCAGTCGGGCCTGCAGTCGCAGAGCAGCCTGCAGGCGCAGCTCAGTCTGCGGCGTCCCGACTCGGCGGCCAGCCAGGCGGCAGATCCGGGCGAGCAGCAACAGCAACTGCTGCTGCTACTGCTGCAGCAGCAAATGGCGGCACTGCCGCAGCAGCAGCAGCAGCAGCAGGCGGCGTCGGGGACTGCGCCGCAGATATCGCTGCCGCTGGGCTTTGCACCAGGGATAGCGCCAGGCAGCGAAGGTGCGATTTCATCAGGACCTATCCTGGATCACATCAGCATATTGAGCGACGCTGTGATGGCCGCAATAGGCAATGATTGATGTATGGCTTTCATCGGTTGATGTATGGCTTGTCTAGGTGCCACAACTGGATGTCACCCGCGCAACGAACTTGACACACATGTTCGACACCTCGCAGGCATGCTGGGGCGTTACTTGCCCATGTCTGTTGGCGGCATGCCCGTCCCGGGCTTGCCGCCCGGCAGCGCAGGCATCAAGCCCGAAGGCGACGATGGCGGTGGCTCGGGCGGCGGCACCATGCTGGAGCCCGCCGGCAGCGACAGCGGCCTGCAGTTTGGCGGCGGCGTTCCGACGCTCAGCGGCGGCATGCCGGCGGGCAGTGGAGGGATGCCGCCGCCGCCGGGGCCGCTGTGGTTGGCGCCCGGGGCGCTGGACACGTCGCAGGACCACGTACGACGGCCGCCAGCCGCCTGAGCTCGCCCGAGGCGCGAAATCAGGCAAAGCGCCTTTGCCGGTGTCGAAGCGGCGCAGGGTGGGGGGAAAGGGCCATGCAGATGGGGGGAAAGGGGAGGGGGTCTCTGAGCTAGATAGATAGATAGATTAAAACCGCCAGCCTCACTCAGACTGACAAGGCATCAAATCACCAAGTAACCATCACGTCTCATCATGTCGCAAACTGTTGATGACACTCACTGAGCAGATGAGCCAATGAGACCCACCTGCCCCAAGCATGCCAACATGAATTCGGCAGCCATCATTCTTTCCCCTCCCCACACCAGCTGACGCATGCACGGCGGCACCGCCAGATCAAACAGGCAAGAAAAGCGCTGCCGAACAACGTCTGTCGCGGGACATTCCATCAGCAAATGCTTCTCGTCCCTGACCGCACCACTGTTACAAAATGTGCAGCAGCGGTCCTGCCTGTCTAACTTTGCAAACCTGCCGGTCTCCACCGGCAACGAGTGCGATCCCAGGCGGAGCCTCTGAACAGCGCGCAGCTGCGGCGCCGACAACTCCAGCTGCCAGAACTCGCCTCCCTGAGCCCAGCGAGGGCATGAAAATCATGCTGCGTATGTCGTCCGCTTCATGCCGCCTGATAGCTTTCTCCTCGGGTTCATGTCCACAAACTTTTGCTGCTCCAGCGCGGCCGCGGCAGCCGCCGCGGCCGCGATGGCGCCCTCATCCGCTGCTGCCATCAGCGACTGTCAGCGCCATGCCATGCCGCTTCGCACATGCCAACAGTCCAGCTGCCCAGTTGCTTGTTGGACTGCTGCGCCGCCGCAAGATCGTCCATGGCCGCCTGCTTGAAGATGGAAGCTTCTGGCAGAGCGGTCAGCGCACTCCAAAATCGCAGCGTCTGCCGCTTCCATTCCACCGCCAGCGGCAGCTCGCCAAGCTCTTGCAGGAGCACTGCAGCGGGGACAAAGCGCCGCACGCCGCACAGCTCCCTCATCGTCTGCACGTAGCTGGCCTCCAGGTTGTATCGCCCGGTTCGACACTCCGCCACCATACGCCGCAGACCCCTAACTTCACAGCCGTACGATGCTGTGGGCGCTATTGTCGTCAGGTACAGATGCATCATGACGTCAACGCTGTAGTGACAGTCCAGCCGCTTGAAGCGTCGACGCAGCAGCCCGGCTGCCGCGTTCTGCTGCCGCTGCATCTCCAACATGCCGCCGGCGACGCCGCGAGTCGCTGTGAAGACGAGGCCGAGATATTTCCAGGCGTCGCACTGCTGCAGTGGAGCGCCGTCACATGTCCAGGTGTGCTCCCACGCCGGCTTGTGTGACGTGCTGCGGAAGGCAACCACTGCCGTCTTTGCCGGGCTGATCGTCATGCCCTTGCCGCGGCAGTACTGCGCCGTCGCGTTGATCAGACGCTGCAGGCCCTCTGCCGTCGTCGACATCAGGACTATGTCGTCTGCGTACATGAGCGCCGACACCCGCTGGCTGCTGCTGAGCTGTGGCCTGCTGTTGCTCTCCACTGACTGAAGGTACTCAAACATACCCATCCTTGTCGGGCTGAGGGGACAGCCCTGCTTGACGCCCAAGCAGGACTTGTGCATGTTACCATGGCGGCCTGCCACCTTGACAGCTACCTGACTGTTGGTATACATGACCCCCTCTAAGTACCCGGGGGTCGGCAGGGGAGGGGGGGAGGGCAGGGGGTGCGGGACACCCCCCTCATGGTGGCCGACGAAGAGAAGGAGAAGAAGAGCACGCCAAGGTGGCGTGTCGACGCGAATAATGAATCGCGGACGGTCTGCTACATGGTCGAAAGGCAGGCTCGCGAAAGGCAGCGAAAGGTCTTATTTGTTTTCCGCCGTCTGCCAGTTCAGCGCACGTGGGTCCCACGTGAAACTCGCTAGAGCCACATCTTGTCGAGTGCACGCAATTATCTCTCTCGAGTGCAGGCACGCCTCAAATACTCATTCTTACTTGCTCAAGAGCTGCAGTTGTGCCGAGTTGAGAGCCGGTGAATAAGTTGTGACGATCGCGGCGATCACAAAAGTGCGAGTATCGCACCCGCCGAATCGGTGTTGCGAGGGCAAAAGATGGCGCTTGCAATGGGTCCCCGGGCAGGTTTGATGCAAAAGAACTACAGCAGTGCGAGGTGCACCTCGATCAACGCGCCACTCATGCGACGATCACCCCTGCTCAGGCGGCACACAGGTGCTTGCGTTTTCACCCTTTCGGCAGGTGGAGTGCATGCTGCTCAGCTTGTAGCAGCAGACCAGGATGGAATGCATCTTGTGCGCACGGGACACACGCAATATGCCTTTACTGGTTTGCAAGACATCATGTGCAAACCACCAGTATGTATTGTCTAAGCTGCGCCCTGCAAAAGCTTGCCCCCTCCAGCTCTGCTTTGCCGGCCCAGCACCTATCGCACGCACATCGTTATTTCGGGTTGAGCAGATGCAGCGCCCAGCACAGTTGTCGACATTTTTGACGCCTGGCCGGATTCTGAGCCCAATGTTGGTGGCGGCTGCGGCACTCACCTCATGACACACAGCCACCCCACGACGATGCGCGCTACTGTGCTGCCGCAGTACTTTCCAGCATCAGCCCGCCGGTGCCCCCGGCGCAGTCAGCTTCCGGCAACGGCCCGGCGGCACGCGAGGCGCGGGCAATGGCATCCGGGGCGCCCGCCGCACCGCCGCCGCCGGTGTTGCCAACAGAGATCGTGCCGCCGGCCGCGATCTATCAGCGGGTGAGTGCATGGAACCCGCCAGACTCCAGAGGTTCTGAGCCTGGCCGAACAGCGCAACTGCATCTGTGTTGGTGCAGCCACACGGGAATGATCTGGCCAGATGACCTGGACCACATCCCAACAAACCTTCCGAGCATCAATCCTGTCACTACGGCAAGGCTGCCCAGTAGCGTCCGCAGACTATGCCGCTGGCGCGCTGACGGCTGGCGGCCCGAGCGGCAGTTTCGACCTCTGTCACGCCATGCGTCTCGGGTCGGCCATTTCATTCTTCCCATCCGGCAACTCGCCATTTGCCTCAACGCCGGCGTTGCCAGGGGGCTGCTGCCGACAGGCAAGCTGGCGCTGCTGGGCCGCTAGGCCTGGTGGCAGTTCATGTGCAATCATGACACATCACACGTGATCCGGTGGAAACTCGCGCGTGTCGCTCATCCTTCGCAGAATGTTTATGCAGTTGCCGCGAAGGCACGGCTGCCAACGTGGATGACGGCGCAGCTGGGTCTACTGCCATTTCCTGCGGCAACACTTGAAGTTGCATTTTCACATGTGCTACACTCACCCTGCGCAGATCGTTGAGGCGGGCGCCGCAAAGGCGCTGCTGCCGACGTGGAAGACGGCGCTGCTGGGGTTGGTGGCGGGCTTCTACATCGGCTTTGGCGCGCTGCTGCTGCTGCACGTCGGCGTCTGCTGCCCCGGCCTCGCGGCGGTGCGCAATTCACCATGCTTTTCTGGTCTTTCGAAGGCGCAGCTGAGGCAGTACCCTGAGCAGAAAGGATCCGCGTGTGATGCACCCAGAAGATCACACAGTGTAGCATGGTGAGGTAAGCACATGAAGGCCTCTGAGCGAAGCGTTTTTTGAAAAAACCTTTGGCAAGCTGCGCGGCTGAGCTTTTTATATCACGTGGCACACAACTGAATCAAGCATGTCCTGTGCAGACGAACCCAGGGCTGCAGAAGCTGGTGTCCGGCATTGTGGGGCTGCCCTTCGGCCTGATCATGGTCATAATCTGCGGCGCCGAGCTGTTCACCGGCAACACCTGCATGTGCGCGGCGGCGTTCTACGAGGGCCGCATCTCCTTCGCGCAGCTGCTCAGGATCTGGGTCGTCTCCTTCACCAGTGAGTCTGACTTTCTCTCTGTTCGCTACCCTTCTCGGCAGTCGACAGACCTGTTGCGTCTGCCTCATGTACTCAGGAGCTGGATCGTCTCCAACGCCACATGGTGCTTGATGCATCTGGCTATCTGTGCTTGTTTGAACATGCTGTGTCGATTAGGAACTTTTTCGATTGCAGTGAACCTGGCAGGCTCCATTGCGCTGGTGGCGCTGGTGGTCGCTGCGCGCATCGCGCCGCCGGTCGCCACGACGGTGGGCCTCGCGGCCAAGAAGTCAACGCTGCCCTTCATGCAGGTCGGCGCCCAGTGGCTTAATTACTAATGATCTCGCCTCTGGAATCTAAGTTGATAGACCCTGTCAAACATAGGATGAGTCGCAGCGAAGAAGACGATGCTGCACTTCTTGCAGGTCGGCGCCTGTTTGGAAATGCTTTGATGGTCACATGTTTCTGTCGCGGCATGCGTCACGGTAGAGCATGGTCACATGTTTCTGTCACGGCATGCGTCACGATCGGCATCTCTGCGTGCCTAGATCCAACTGGCAGGACAGGCTGACAGCACAAACTTTCGTAAAGTCGCACGCACCACTGCACTTGGAAGTGAGAGGGTCGGAAGTTGTCAGTACAAGAGAAACGCACATGCCCACAGCACCTTTTGCAGCTGTTGACGGACACGAAATCTTGTGTAGGGTTTCCTGTGCGGCATCATGCCTCCTGAAGGTTGTGTAATGACTGTGCTTTGATGTCGACATCATCTCTGCCTTTCACCATCTTCATGTTGTGTCGAGCAGGCCTTCCTGCGCGGCATCATCGCGGACTGGCTCTTGACAGTCCCGGGAAATTCGTGTTTTGACATCATGTTTGTTTACGATTGTCGTTATCTGTTTCTACAGGCCTTCCTGCGCGGCATCATGGCCAACTGGCTGGTCAACATCGCCATCTGGCAGGCGATGGCGTCTTCCTCCCTCCCCGGCAAGGTGGGGATATATGTGCATCCCTGCACGGGCAGATCACCGGCTGGACTGAAATTAAAGAGTCTCCTGCAATTTTCAGTGTGCTGCGAGAGGACAGTGGCATTGTCTTCCTGCTATTCAGAGCTCGAGCATTGCGAGTTGCGAGTCCTGCTGGCGAGCGGCACAGCACTGGCAATCCGAAGCTATGTACGGACCTTCTTAGCCAATGTATGCACCCTGAAACCGTCCTTGCATGGTGCGCAGGTGATCGGCGCCGTCCTGCCCATTTTGACCTTCGTGGCCATGGGCCTGGAGCACTCAGTCGCCAACATGTTCCTCATCCCCATGGGCATGGCGCTCGGCGCGCCCGTCACCCGCCACCAGTTCCTGGTCTGCAGTCCTTAAACTCTCAATTCGAGGCAGATCGCAACCTGTTTCTACAAAAGTACGTTTGTTATCTCCTCAGCGCGCCTGTCATCCGCCAGCAATTCCTGGTGCGACTCTCCATCTTGAGATGCTGGATTTTCCCCAGACTCTCATGCGAATTGCTATCAAAAGGTCGTTCCTCATCCCCATGGCCATGGCACTGGGCGCGCTCGTCAGCCGCCACCAGGAACTGCAGTTCTGGTGCGACCATTTTGTTCTCAATCTTCACTGTCTGATTGTTCAATTGCGTCCATGCGCCCTCCATTCTAGGGTATTCTGAGCTGGTTTCTGCGGCAGCGTGCGCGCGCTCGTGGCGCTGTGAATGCGTCCTGTATGGTGCCTCCTTCATACGTGACACCCTGCCGCACTCCTGAGTTCTCTTTGTTCTGATCTTCTCCATGTTCTTCTCCTTATTCGGCAGACTTAAGCACAACCCTCAGCAGATGGGCAACATGAAGCCGTTCACAACGGGCAACATCGTCAGCGGTGCTGCCTGCTGCGGCATCTGACATTACACATGACTGTGTCAGCCTCAGCCGGCTCTCATGCGTTCTGGTCTATACTCGCAGGTGGGCAACCTGCTGCCGGTGACACTGGGCAACATTATCGGCGGCGCCATCTGCATGGCCGGCGTGTATGCGCTGGTCTTCGGCCGCGCCGGCCGTGCCCCAGAGCTGTCGCCCGCTGCCACCTAACTCACCACCTAATCATCACGGTCAGGACGTACCGCTTTCGCCCCGCCTCTCCGGCGTCGGAGCTGGGAAGGGCTCAAAGCGGTGTGCCCGAGGCGGCGCAGCTCGGCCGCCACCATGCTGATTAATTTGAAGTCTAGTCAGGCATAGCTGCGGCGCGAGCGCGGAGGGTTTGGGCGGCCGCTACAGAGTGCGGCAACATTGTACCTACTGCATCTGCGCGACACAGCCGCTGGTGGTCTGCGGAACGGAAGGCGAACCTGGGCAAGTACAGAACAAGAAAGGCAGCAGAAAAAAATGGAATAGGCAACGGCAGGACTTGCGGCATGGCAAACACTACTGGGTGCAGCATCGTTTCACGGAGCGAAGGTTGGGGCCTGCACCAGGCTCTGGCGCACAATCAGTTGGTTGTTCATATCAGAGCAGAGTTGTCGATGCCGGCAATAATGCAATTAATTTAGGCAGGATCTTGAATGCGCGAAAGTGCAACTGCATGGTGGTCGGTCGAGAACAAATGATTCCAAAATGCAAGGGGACGAGTCGCATCCTCAATTAGATTATTCCCCAATCTATCACCAGGACAGCCACGAGGAAATTTGTGTACAAACCTCAATCACAGAGGCCGAGGAATGGGTTGCTGCGGTGCCCGAAACGGCTTGCCGTCCCATTCAGGGGGACGGCAAGCCGCCGCTGAGGTCCATGTCTGGTCGTCCGTGCTGTTGCTGTTCTCGTCGGAAGCCGCGCTGCCTCAAGACTTCTGAGAAAGCGGGAGCTCTTATTCACTTCTTAATCAGAGCTAAACTAGCAACAATCAAGCTGCCGAGATGATGTTGCCGGTCCGCGCCGGCGCCGGGCAACACTATGGCGGCGTTTCCTGGCGCTGATCAGCATGTTGCGCTGGCGTCTGCGCAAGGCCGCCATCAGCAGGCATGTACTATGTCACTGCTGAAAAGGACTCTTCACCATACTGCCTGAGATTCCTGCCCTGCTGGCGTCGCAACGAGTTACATGCATGCCGCAGCTGCCCGGCCGCCGCCATCGTCATATGACGATGCGGCGGCCGGGCAGCTGCAGCCGCAGGAGTATGCATGGGCGGCCGTGATGCCATTTCCGAGCTGTGAGGCGAACAGATCCCGCATGTTGGAGACTTCAGTCGCTTCTGTACGATCTGCCTGGATGCATCTATCTAAGCAGCACATGGCATGTGTTGCGGAAGTCTGCAGCTCCTACCATTGGCAACAAGTACAATCTACCGCCAACGCTGCTAGCACACAAAACGACATGCACAGCAAAAAGCCCTTCGAATTCTACCAACTGCTAGAATCTATTGGTCTGTCGATAACAACTCAGCCGCCAGGTGATGCGCCGCGCAGCGTCTCACTACCTCACCAGCTTGGGGCTGCAGCCGCAGAGCTCAAGGGCAGAATACCACCTGTGGCACCAGGAAATCACTATCTCACAAACGGCAGAGCCGGAGGTATCCTTTTCAACAGGCATCCCTCGAGGCTCTCATCAGACAAACGCTGTTGTGACACCACGCACCTCATAGGTGCTGCCTGTCGGGCACGTGAACGTCGATGTTGGGTCGTCGGTGCTAAAACTGAGGCACAGGCTTCAGTGGTTCAATTGCATTTTCAGGCGTTGAATTGCATGTGGAAAGGGTACCAAGGACCTGTCACGATGACTGCGCTGGTGCAAATAGCATGCAGTTATCTCGCCACCTGTATGATGAGGCGCATGCGTTCTTGAACTGCATTGTGCCAGGCGTCGCGGCCTGCCCGGGTCCATCGGTGTTGGTGCAGAAGGGCCCTGCAGCACAAAGATGAAGGAGGTCGCAGTAAGTACTTGCAGAGGAGTCCTGATTCGAGAGTCTGCAGCAGACAGTATCCCGAAGAGAAATCAATCCGATCCCTCACAACGCTGCAAAGGTCACCGAACATATTTAGCCTCAATCGTACCGTTGTCGGTGGTCAGCACGTTCGGTGGCTGGCAGAAGGCTTGAATGTCCGGGATGCTGCAGTTTATGGTGCCACAAGTCTGCCCCGAGCGTTCGGCGCCGTTTGCCAGGGTCACCGGGTTGATGAGCATTGCAATGTCGTAGGCGTTCTGCACGTGCCACATGCGGCACAAAAGCTGTGAATCGACAGCTCTTTTATCACACAAACATCGAATTCTGGCCTAATCCGAAGCATCGCATTTTCCAGCACAATCCGCCAGGCAATACCACGCATGGACTCGTCATGCAGCGGATGCGTGATGTGCGTTGGGACGTGCGAACAGCGGCACAGCAGATGGCCCACAACAGCACTCAAAAACAATACATGTGAAATGCATCAAATTGTGTCGAAGAAAAATAATGCACAAGGCTGCATCTCGGAGCCGTCCTGCAGCGCAGCTGCGGGGCAGCAGGCGCTATTCATCTTGCACCAGCAAGAGGATTTGCGGATTCGAGTGAGACGCACGACGTTGGATATATCGTATGTGTCCTGGCCGCCGGCGCCGCCAATGGTGAACTCCGCCAGGTTGACCTGCGCATTGTTGGCGTTGCCGGCTTGGGAGCCCCAGATGACGCCTGCCGGCCAGGATGTGCCAGTCACCTGCGGCGGCATGCAACTTTGAGACTTACAATCGGAAAAGCAGGCCAGTCTGTGGTAGCTTAACAGCGTAGCCCGTAAATCACGTGAATTCTGATGCGCAGCTGGAAGGCAGCAGCAGCACTGAAGTATCAGCACTGTTCTGGCGCAGCTGACATAGACCGGGGGAGGCTGATCAAGTGAAGAGCTATTCAACTCACCACATTCTGCGTCCCGCCGTTGGGCAGTGCAGCATTTTGGGTGGGGTTGTTTTGGTTGCGCCAGAATGCCGTAACGGTGAAGGGGCACTGGTTTCGAATCGTAATGTCACCTGGTGATGAAAATGAGCTGCGATCAGAGCTTGCATGGACTGCCGCAGGAGAGGCACAAGCACTGGCCATGACTGCACAGTGCCGCATAGTGACTCACCATGAGCCACAGGGGCAGCAAAAAGCATCAGCACAACCGCTGCCACAAGTGCAACGCCACGACTCGGTGTCGCTAGCGCCATGGAGTCAGGCCAGTGTCAGCAACAAAGCGTCTGCTCGGATGAAGTTGGCAGGGTGGTCAACTGAAATTGATACTGCTGAATGGACAGTAGTGGACTAGTGCTGAAAATCAGTGCCGAAACATCACAGTTTGATAGGCGACGAAACACCAGCTTCTTCATGGTAAGAGGCGATCGCGTGACAGTTTGACTCGACACGTGGGAGTCCATCAAGCAAAGTAGTGATAGACGCTCCCGAAACTGCGCCAATTGTCTGGCCATTCGGGCAGGAGTCAGACTCGCACAACGTGGCGCTGCCGGAGTCTGCCCCGTCGCTTTGAGCAGCGACTTACAGAGCTCTCGAGTCCCAATCAGTAGCTGGACGTTTGATCAGAAGCTATCGTGACAGCGTATGGCTGACGACCGTGCAATCCGCCGTTTAATCGCCGCCAGCAAATCTGGCGGCCTGGGCATCGCCTCGATTTCCTTGTACGTCACCAGGTGGAATGTGCAAAGTTTGCTCCTGCAGATTTCCAGCAAGCCGCGAGATGAGGTCCTGAACAAGCACGAAAGCAGCCATGAGGCACCCACCGCTGCTGTGGCTGCTGTTTGGGGGCCTTGTGCTCATGATAATCGTTTCCTACAATCGTTCTGCAGAGGTTACCAGAGGCTCCGCTGCTCCCGCACAGCTTACGAGCAGCTCATTGCTGAGGAATCTAACAGGCGACGCCGAATCTGCCGAAGCCCTGGTGGACGTCCGGCGCAACAGCAGCGGGCAGCACAACACGCACTGCGCACCCCCGTCTGGAGCGGTGCAGCTGCCGGCAACGCCAGCTCAACAGGAGAACGGTTCGAAACCAGCCACCAGATCTGCATCCGGCTCGGCTGCAGCCGGCAAACACGCATACAACATGGTCGCTCGCGAAGCAATGGCGGCGGCGGCGCATCAGCTGGCAGCGCTGCAGAATGAAACGCTGGCGGCGCAGCAGCGGCTGCAGGCGGCGCAGAACGAGACGGACGCCCTGCAGCAGCGGCAGCTGCGGGCAGCGATGATGTACTGGCACCACGCCCGCCCGATTCCATGTGATTGCAGCCGCTGCACTACGCAGGCTTTGTTCTTTACAGCCGTCTGCAGCTCACACATGCGCAGCAGCATAGCGGCGCAGCCATAAGTGCTGAGCCACAATTACACGAGCAACATGTATGTGTCTGCTGCTGCGCAGTGCCGTCGGCGAGAGCGTTCTTTCCGGCGGCAAACGAGACGCAGTACATCACCTGGGAGCAGGACTTTGCGGGCATGAACAACGCGCGCCTCCAGGTGCGCAAATTTGTGGAAACAGCTCGCCAGAACACATCGCAGAAGAGCTGTATCGCGGATGATGTCGTTCATGCCTAAGCCTGGCACCTTCCGACCAGGTCCAGTGCCAGACCGCGTGCGCTGCATTAACACAATCCAGAAGTTGTTGGAAAGTGTGGGCGCATCTGTGGGAGCATTAAGACTTGAGGAGAATCGATTGCTGGTCTGTAGCAATGGTTTGTGGATGCCGCAGCTGGAAAACCTGGTGCTGATGGCGCACGCCTTCCGCCGCACACTCGTCATGCCGGTACGTGTTTTCTGATGCACTCAGCATTGCGTTTGAGAACACAACTGTGGGTTCCAAATGCGCATGCTGACCAGCAGCAGTCTGCGATACAGAATGCGCCAACGCGCATCATAGGAGAGTTGCACGGACGATATAGCGCGCCTTCCTCGTGTGCTGTACCCCAGGGGCACCTGCTTAATCACCTGGACGACCCGCGGCGCGGCGGCGGCTACGTGCGCGCGTCGCATGTGTTCGACTTCAAGGCGCTGGGCCGCTGGATTCCCATTATCACCATGCAGCAGTACCTGGATACCAGGTGCGAAGTCTGCAAAATGTCTATGTCGTGATATCCGGTGCTGCTCTCCGGTGCTTGACACATGCTGCATGAACATCCAGGCTGAGATCTTGGAGGGCCATTTCTGACACGGCTGAATCCTTTCCGCTGCTTGCATGCTCTTACATCCTGGGGGATGAAGAGGCAGGAGTTCTGTTGTGGATGCAGTATACATATCACCCTTTCGCCATATTCTGCTGCCAGAGCTGGTGAATTTAGGCGTAGCATTCTTCTGCTGCAAACAGGGGCGTCCCAAAAAGCGATTCCCGACGCACCAACACAGCCGCACTGACCGCATTTCTGCGGCAGTCCAACGGCACCGGCATCGCTCGCCCAAAATGGGATCCGAATGGCCAGTGCATTCCCATTCCCAGCCGGGAGGCTGCTGAAGCCTCCAGGAATGTCACCGGTCACCACAGCGGGGCTGGTGCAAGCGGCGCCGCTAGGCGCCGCCCCAGCTTTCACGAGTTCTGCGCCGGCCACCCTGTAGTCACCTACTCTCCAGAGCTGCAGCAGGTGTGCAGCAGGGGCCCTCCGACAGTGACGGAGAGAGACCAGTCAACGTATACCGCAGAGCGCTGGCATTTCTGCAGGATAGTGGCATGCACAGCAGCAATGTTCATCACGCACCCATGCACAACAAAGGTCGGAAACATAGAATTGAGTAGACATGAGATTCTTGATGTCGATTGCACAGACCAACACGCTGCACATTTCCATGGACTACGCAAACGGCTTCCGGCTGTTTGGCCACAACATCGGCTTCTGGTGCGTGCCGCGTCCTGCACTGCTGCGCCAGCCCCGAAGCTGTTACAGTATGACTCTTCATGTCCGTGTGCCTCCTTGTCACACAGAAACTAATTGACAGGAGAGAACGCCAGGAGCAGTCCGTCGTCCGAAGTGGTGTCATAGGCAATATACGCATGGTCATGATGCGCCAAAGCACGGCTACTATGTAGGTACTGGCCCACCCTGGAGTGGCAGGATTACTACATGGCGGGCCTGCGGGACCACCTGCACTTTCGTCCCGACATCTTCGCGAATGCCAGCCGCGTGGCACACATAATTCAGCAGCGGGCTGCAGCCAGCAATAAGAACGGCGGCGGCGGCGGCGGCGGCAAAGTTTGGGCGGCGGTGCACGACCGCACAGGCGACTTCCAGGCGCAGTTCGGCGACACCTTCTTCGTCCAGCCGGCGGCTCTGAAGGACCACCTGACACAGGTGAGCGCTGCTCTCTTCTTGGGGGTGTTACTGTCGAAGCCAAGCTGGCCATTCGTCGTTCTGCCGCAAGTTCCTAACGACTACAAGGCTTGCAGCCGCTCCAGCTTCTGCGGGGAAGGCGGTCAAGATAGATGTGGCAGCACACATGCTGGGTCCAGCGGCAAAGCTGCTGTAGAATTCAGCAGGATGTAGTCTATGTATAAACACAAACTTTGAAGCGTATTCGCACAATTTGGCACGATCATCACCTGCAGGCGCTTGCCATGCTGCCGCCAGACGTTCCTGTGTATGTTGCCGCCGAGCCCTGGAACGACACGCGCTTTGGGCCGGTCAAGCGTCGCTTTCCCAACGTACGCTGGCTCACCGCCGTCGTGGCAGAGGTGCTGCCGGGACTGCCGCCGGCATTTGCTGGCCCTATCGAGCAGGCACGCAGTGTTACAACTCGGCCGTCACTGTGTACACATGGCCATGTGCATCAAGGTGCCACTGGCTGCCGCCGGCGTTCGCCCGCCCCATCGAGCAGGCGTGCAGCAACGTTTGCACCAAGCCTTGATAATGTAATTCGAATCACAGTTGCAAGTTAACAGGAAGAGGTCACCCCAGCAGGATTCAGGGCAGGGCTTGTCAGCACATTGATGCACGGCAGGACCTTGTAGCAGCACAAATGTGCGACACTGCCGTAGTGGGGCCTTGGGAGTGACGAGCCGTTTTTCCACAATCAGCCAGCTGCGTCACCTCCACAGCATGCTGTTGAGAGTTGGATCAAGGTGTGGTGCAGGTGGTATGCAGCGTGGCGACCCGCTTTGTGGGCACCTACGGCTCCACCTTCACCGCCTACATCCACCGTATGCGCGGCCACCACTCAGCGGAGCTGGTCCCTGACAAGGTGACCGCATGGCGACCTACATGTCTCTGCAGCATAGTGCACGCGCGTTGCTGATATCAGCCCACAACCTCAATGTCGTTTCAACTGATTTCGGGCTTGCATATAGCAGCCAGAACATATATATGGATATGCGAACCATCTTTTCTCGCAGGATCTCCTGTACACAAACTGGCCGAAAACGCCGGAGGCTTATGCCGCCGCTGTCGCGGATAACGCGGCGCAAAGAGACGGCGTCTGGTACCCAGATGAGCGGGGGCGGCCCGGCATGTTCGCCGGGCAGGGCACCTGGGCCAAGGCCTTCTCGGCAACGTGGGACTTCTTGTGGGGAGACTCAAGCGATAATGATGTTGTGCACAGATGAGGTGGCGGCAGAAACTGCCGAAGTGCTATGCGGCGTCATCGCTGGCTCGCAGCGGAGTGGGATTTCATCGAAGAATTGACGGTCTGTCGCAATTTATCGGTGGGAATCCAGCACATGTTTTGACGGAGGGCACAAACGCAGTACATGCACAACCCATATGGTTCTCTGGCCGGGCTGACGTGTGCGCCATCATCATCTCAAGTGCAAGACAGCCGCTGTCTCGCAGGATTGAGGATGGATGAATCGATACCCTGGCGCAGATCCATTATTGCACTTGTTCAACGGCACAGCTAGCAGGCAACGCCTAATCGACTCAAACTCGGCAACAAGTTCAAGCGTCGGCAACAACACGCAAACTATCAAATCGAAGGAAGAGTCAATGCTAGACTGTCGTCAACACGCAATGATTGCTGCCAGAAACCATATATTTTCAGCCTCAACAATGAGGCCAATTGCGATTGCCTGCTCACGAAACGGTGTTGCCAGTGTCTTGAAGCATTTCTCAAATCCCTGGTCTCACCAAGGCAGTGACAATACGTGCCTGCCGCCGCCGCCGCTGCCGCCGCTGCGGCACCGACGGCCTGAATCGGGACTTGCATCGAAGGCAGCGAACCCTGCTCTCTTACAGCTTCCGCCATTAGCTGAGCAGCAGGAGGCTGGAGGCCGCCCTGTCCTCAGCGCCGCCCTACGGCAGCCGCTGACCTTGCGCCACCAGAAGTGGTTGCAACACCACACGCCTCAGCTGCCGGCAAGGTGGCGGCCAGAAAAAGATTCCAGCAGCAGCGCCAAAGCCCGCCAAGCTTGCGCCGCCGGAAGCGGCAGATGTTGCCCCGCCTCACGGCTGCCGCCGGTACTTGAGCAGCAGGAAGGTGGCGGCCAGGAAGACGGTGAGCAGCATGACTAATCGCGCGACGTCGCCCCAAAAGGCGCCCGGCTGGAAGCCGAAGGTGCCGAGCACGATGTCGCCGGATACGCGCACGCCTGGGATCTTCTCCTTCGGGATGCCCTGCAGCAAAAGGAAGCAAAGGTCAGGGGCCGATGGCGCTGTGGTATGACGGGCACATGCGTCGCCGGAGACGCACACGCCGGGGATCGCCTCTGTTGGGATGCCATGCGGACCGGCAGAGTCCAGGGCTCGGCAACAGGCTGCTTCGAAAGGGCCTGCATCATCAAAGTTTGATCAGATGAGATGCAAGAGCGTTGGACCAATCTAGCCTGGCACAGTAGGCGTGGCCGCATTGGCTGCATTGAGCAGCGAGGCCGCTTCTGAGCGCCGCGCGGCTCGGGCTGCAGATTCCACGCGCCCTACGCAGTGTATCCGCGGCAGGTGTGTCATGGCAGCCTCCACACCCAGGCACCTCTGTGTCCTTTGCTTTGCTCGCGCACCCTCTGGGCGTAGGGGGTGAAGTAGAAGTCCTCGGCGCCGTGCAGCTCGTTGTCCAGCAGCGCCTCGTACCCATACCTGTCATCAGCAGCCAGTCCGGGCTGAGGGTTCATGACATGTGGTGGCAACAGGACGAACATCAATCGTCGCCATGCAACGTTGTCCAGCAGCGCCTCATAGCCGTATCTGCGGTCAGTCACGATTCGGGTTTTGGAAGATGCAGCATTTACTGGCTCCTGGGTGAAGTGAAACCGTAGCCGTGCAGCTCCTTGTCCAGCAGCGCCTCATACCCGTACCTGCATTCTCAGCGAGAATTTCAGGAGTGAGAAACCGAGTACTGTGGGGTAACTGTGAAGTAGGAGTCTTCAGCACCGTGCAGCTCGTTGTCCGGCAGCGCCCCATACCCCTACCTGTAAACAAGGCTGCTAATCCAGATATTAGAATCAGGGCAGTGTTGGGTTTGCCTGCGCTCAGCGGGATTCCGGCAACCTGCACTCGTGTGTCACCCTACAAAACACACCCTCGACAGCAAGCGGGTGGCTAGGCAGGCAGCACGAGCCTGTGCTCAAGCTCACCCGCTCACTTGGCACACTACCCTTCGTTTGAAAGGTGCACACAAGCTTGCGGGGCACCATGCAGGGACACCCCAGGAACGCCGTGCAGTGCCGCCAAGCAGCGCTGCCGCTCCAGATGTGGTAGGATCTGCTCAAATTGGTGGCGACTCTGTCTGCGCCACCTGACGAAGGATAGGGTGGACAGCCGCCGTGCATGCGTCTGAGGACAGCTCATTGCAAGCTGATCAATGCTGTGATTGCAGATCTGTTCAAGCTTGACATTCACTTTGGCAACGACAAGTGTGTATCACCTGACGAGGAAGATGCTGAGGCAGCAAGCAGGTGAACAGCGTTCATTCACCAGCTGGCTCGCAGCTGTCTTTCGTGGGGTGACGAACACAGGGGGGCGCATGGTCTCTCGAATGCAGGACTGCAGACTGGAGAGACCAGACAGCCAGCGGGTGGCCCCTGGCTTGTGACGAAGCCAAATATGCTGTGACTGCACATTAGTAAGTTTGCAACAATTGGCGTTTATAAGTGTCTGCTTGTCGTTGAAAATGTCACCTGACGAAGGATAGGCTGGACAGCCAGCGGGTGAGCGCCGGCATCTGCGCGCGGCTCATGAGGAAGCCGCCAAATAGCGCCGCCAGCAGCACCGCCAGGCCGCCCGCGCTGTTGGCCACCGCTGTGGAGGGCGAGGCAGCACCTGCAGGAGATTGTTGACGAGCGTTATTGAAGCAATCTCGCTAGGCTTATTATTTTGAACAATGTACGACGGCAACAAAGTGTCCAGCAGCACCGCCAGGCTGCCCACGCTGTTGGCCGCCGCGGCCGAAGGCGAGGCGGCACCTGCCCAAAGCTTGAGCAAGAATTTTGAAGGGTTGAGAGTGAACGTTGTCACCAGCGACAGGAGGCACTGCACAGAATCACTTGCGGTGCAGATGCACATGTGGTGCATGCCGTGAACAATGCCGTCAGCGCTGTCACGGCCGCCTGCGCTGTTGGCAACCGCTGTGGCAGGTGACACAGCTCGAATGCTGCGAGAGAGTATGCAGACTAATAATCACTAAAGTCAGATGGCGCAAAATGATAGGAACAGCATCGGGTGTTGCTAACCCAGACAGAGTCACAGCATGCCCTGGCCGCAGCTGCCGTGCAGGGGCGCAGGGGCGCACAAGGCGACCGCCAGACTTGCATGCGGCAGCCTTGAGAAGCTGTGAAAGCCTGCTCTACGGTTGCACGCCGGTAGCGTCTTGCATGCCGAAGGACATGCACGCCAGGTCAGGTCAGGTGTGCAAACGCAGGCACTCGCATCAGCTCACAAGACCACCGCGGCTCAGGTGGAGATTACTATACTGGGACTCTCACCCTTGCCCATCCGAGGGGATGGTGAGAGCAACTATCAAGGATGCCCGCCGATGGCCATGCTCATGGCGGTGCCCGCGAGGTGGTGAGCACCCAGCATCACGAAGAACATCGCAACCCCCTTTCAAAGGCCCGAACAGAAATGGTCATGAATGCAAACAGGCACTGATGGCCATGCTCATGGCGGTTGCCGCATGAAGAAGCTGAGAACCCCAATGTCATCATGAATTGGATCTGACAAACAGAGAAACCATCCTACCAATGGCCATGCTCATGGCGGTTCCCGCCAGGTTGGTCAGCACCAGCACCATGAAGAAGCTGAGCACGCAGCCCAGCCCCGGGCGCAGGCCCATGACGGTAGAGGTGACACCGGCTGACAAGAAATAGGTAGAAATGTGTTGTCTAGAAGCTATATAAGAAGTGCGCGCACCGATGGCCATGCTCATGGCGGTGCCGGCCAGGTTGGTGAGCACCAGCACCGTGAAGAAGCTGAGCACGCGGCCCAGCCCCGGGCGCAGGCCCATGACATAATAGGTGACGCCCGCAAACAGCGCCGTCGGCGCGATGCGCATGGGCACGAAATCCCACGCGACGGTCGTGACAAAGTAGGCTGCGGTGCCGTACACGCCCGCCGCACGCTCCCTGCATTGCAGAGATTCAACAGGCGACTCAGATCGGTGCGAAAACGTAGTCGACGCAATGAGCATGGGCACGAAGTCCCACGCAACGTTCATCGACGCAGGAGCAAAGTGCCTGGCCAATCTTGCCCGCAGAATCTGAAAAGTTGCGTCTTCCGATTTCATTATGGCGCTGCTATCGCAGGTGGGGCGGCGCCTGCCGGACAGCGTGCCGTGAGACGTCAACATTGACGCTCTCAGGAGGCAGGTGCCTGCTAAGAATGGCGAGTTTTTGCCCAGCGGCAGGCGACAGCAGGTTTGGGGACCAGCAGCGCCAGAGGAAGGTCTCTGGCAACGGTGAGGACGAGAATGAAGATCGCCAGAGGAGAGCCTCGCCAAGCGATGTACAGCGTTGCCCAAACAGCAACCCCTTCACTGTCGAACTCTGCGCTTTTGGTCTTGCCTAATGAAGCGCAGGTGCTCGGCGCGGCGGATGGGCAAACTTGAGAGTCCCGGGAGCGTTGGTGTGGGATCAAAAGTCACAACTCAAGCGGATAATTAGACTGTTGTGTAACAAAGAACAGACCTGCTGAACAGCAGGCACTGTCAACGCGCCAGATAGACGAATTCGAGGGTCCCATGACGCCCGGGTACAGCACCATAGCATCTGAGAGCATCTAAGAGCGAACAGCATTTATAAAACTGCGATGCGCCTGATGAACAGCAGACGCTCGGCGCACCAGATAGGCAGACTCGAGAGTCCTATAACGCTCGGGTACAGCACCAGAGCATCTGAGAGCATCTAAGAGCGAACAGCATTTATGAAACTGCGACGCGCCTGATGAACAGCAGGCGCTCGGCGCGCCAGATGGGCAAACTCGAGAGTCCCATGACGCCCAGGTACAGCACCATGAAGGCCAGGGACCCTAAGCGGTTCTGGATGCCGCCCGAGTCCCGCGCCAGATTGGAGTACACCCCGCCTGCGCATTTGAACGGATCAAGCTTTGAAAATCTGGACGTCGCCCGAGTCCCGTGCCATTTTGGAGTACACTACGCTACTCCGCCTGCACACCTGAAGGATTTCGAGCTCAGAAAGTGGGCGTTGTGCGCCGCACAGCAGGAGCGATGTGCCGCTACAGGCGGTGGGAGGTGCATGATCGACACAGGCGTGGCTAGTAAAAGTTTAGGGCATAATACTTTGCAGCACTCTTCCGTTGGGGTTTGTGCCTCATGACCGAAGCTGCACCGTTGCTGGCTTCCAGTCTGGGAGCAGCAGTCTGCGCATGCAGAGCAGGAGCAAGACTGATGCGACCAGACAGGCATCCGGCCACATCAGTCCCAGCGCCGGTGTGTAGTTTTACTTTTGTTGAGGCAGACAGACAATCAGAAGCAGAGCGTGTCATCTTTGCAGTCCAGCTGCTATCAGCAGACACTCGAGCAGTCTTGATGGCTCGATCTTGCATGCACCCAGGCCGGTGGCCACGAAGAGGGTGGCGCCCCAGTCGACGGCGATCGGTCCCAGGAACTGACAGATCCTGCAGGTGAGGGTCTAGCGTGAAACCGCAAATGCGCACCCAGGCCGGCGGCCACGACGAATGTAGCGCCCCAATTGACGGCGATCAGCCCTGGGTGCCGCCTTGCATTCGCAGCGGACCGGCCACTCAGCGCCCGCAGCTGGTGCCTAAAGCTCGCGCGGTACTTCCTCGACAGCACCACCGGGTTCCTGCAACAAGACATCGGGCCATTCGCTCATTCAGTTGTTGAAGCTGGCAGAACCTTCGCCCAGCGCCTGCAGCTGGTCCGGGAAGCTCATGAGATACTTATTTCGCCAGCCACTAGGCTCTTGTCGTGGAGCCCATTTGCTCATTTGGACTTTGCGGGTTGCGAGGAGGGTGGTCGCGAAGACGGTCTGCCGTGCTGGCAGAATGAATGCATTCATAGCTTTGTGCAACTGCACATGCCAGTGTCTGACAGTCGGACTGAGGTCTGCTGCGATTCCAAGAACTGCCTGCATTGGTGTCCACCATGTGCAGACATACACAGCAGCGCATCAGACCTGCGTCCCCGACATGCAAGGCATGCCGATGCATCTGACGGTTGGGCAGCAATGGCTGAGAAGAACGACAGCGTAGAGCAACGGACGCCATAGATCCCACCCTGGTGCGTTGAGCATTGCATTGTGTAGCGCAAAGCTCTCCTCCAGAGGTATGTCAGTCTGCCTGCTGCATTTGCGGCAGGCCTCAAACGCAAATGATGCAGAAGGCTCTCAGGAGATAAGAGGAACAAGTGGACAAAACAAGAACTTCGATCTTTCTTCTCGCCTTTGCGAGGTGCGACAGGCGCCGTCTAGCGTCTGGCACGCCAGCTCCTCCGCATCCGCCGTCACCATTGAAGATGAAAACCCACAGATGCGAAACACACTGTTCTCAAGATAACGCCTCTTCTCACCCCTGCGCGGTGCGCATAGCGCCGTCCAGCGTCAGCCGCGCCAGTGCTTCGGCGTCGGCCGCCGCCACCGGCCCAGCGCTGAACCCTGTCACCAGGCGATCCACGTCGGCGGGCGGGCTGCGGATCACCAGATCCAGAACGGCGTCCGCAATGTTGACCTGCTGCGGCACGTCGTGGCCCAGCGACGCAAAGTGCTCCCTCGCGTGGTCCATTGGGCCTGCAGCAGGGAAACCGTTTGATTTGTGAGGAGGTTAAATTGTGTTTGACGGGTATGGGTTGCGCATCACAAAATCCAGAGCGGCGTCCGCGATATTGACCGCCGGCGACACGTCATACCCTAGCGACGCAAACTGCTCTCGCGCGCGGACCATCGGCCCTGCACGCGCAATTGGACAGTTGTTTCATAACTGAGAGGTGTTACAACGATTGCGGAGGGTCTTCAAAAGCGTCCGCAATGTTCACCGCCAGCGCGACATCAACGCCCAAGTGCTCCCACGCGCGGTCCATCGGCCTTGCATGGAACTGATTGTGAGGTCCAAGGTAATTGGCAACCATGTCTGCAACGTTGCCACCGGCAGTACTTAGTCGCCATAGCGATGCAACCAGCTTTCTTGCGCGGTCCATTAGCTCTGCGATTCAAGAGGTTAGCTTATTTGCGACTGGCATGGCTGCATGTCTGTAGGGGATGGTGCAAGCTTTATCTGCCCAGGCCTGGCAGAGATGCTGGTGCAGATTCAATCTGATGCAGGGACTAGGCGACGGGCCGATGCCCCAATGCACCAGCTGTTCCGCAGCCTGGTTCACAGGCGCAGTACCGACCACCAGGCCCCGCAGTGTGATGCTCATTCGTGCAGCTGCTGCATCCACATCTTCCAGCAGCTCAACAGTTCAACATATAAGCACCTGGCACAAATGCCAGGCTATGCGCCTGACACAGCAAGGAGGCCATGTGCGCCGGCAACGTCAAAAGCACCGTTTATGGGGGGTGCCATTGCGATCACTGAGGGTGCACTGCGCAGCACCATGGGCTGCAGCGCAGAGCGGCCAGGCTGCCTTGGCAGGGCTGACGCATCTTCTCCTGCAGCGTCAACGACTCATGCCCATAAGGCTCTTGAACTTCGCACCTGAGTACACGACCTATCCGTGGGAGGACAGGATGTGCTAGCGGCGCACGGATGTCCGGCCGCGGCTCAGCTGTGTAAGCACTTGCGCGTTGTGTTGGCTACGGCTTGTACAGAGGTCAAAAGTTTGCCACATGTGGGCGCACCTGAGTACACGACTCGGCCGTACGAAGACAGGATGAGGCAGCGGCGCATGGTGGCCAGTATGTCCGGCCGCGGCTGGTGCACACTCAGCACCACTGTCACACCGCCCGCCGCGAGATCCGCGAGGATGTCCACCACCGTTGCCGCATTGGTAGAGTCCAGGCCTGGACCACAAGGAAGATGCGATGCTCAGCACGGGCTGGTAGTGGCGAACACCCTCCGCCTCAGTAGTGACAGTAAGTAAGGGCGGACAATCCAGCAGCCATACAGCAGTGCATTGAGCACCGTCTGTGCAAAGGATGGGATCTTAGCACGCAAAATGCATCTCAGCAACCAGTGGCTGAGATGCATTGTGGGGTCCCAAGGGGTCCCACCGGTTGTGGGCTCGTCCAGGAACATGAGGCGCGGCGCTGTGATCAGCTCCGCGGCGATGGACACGCGCCGCCGCTCGCCGCCTGACAGCCCCCGCACCCACTCGTCGCCTATGAAGCTGTGTGCTACCTGCGGGATTGATATAAACAACTCCTCTGTTTCTGTACTAGTGCATCGGGTCGGTTGCAGAGGGCATTCCTTGTGCCTCGACGTAATGGCCGCGCACCCCCACGAGCAGAAGCTTGCGACTCAGCCGAGACAGCATGATGGATGAATGCGACAAGATGCAGGGCTGCAAAGCACGCACCTTGGCCAGCGACAGCTGCCGCAGCAGCGCGCGGATCCTCGCTGTGCCCGCGCCGCCAGCGCCGCCGCCCGGCAGCCGCAGCGCCGCGTGGAACGCCAGAAACTCCCACACCGTGGACGTCCCCGGCAGTACATCGTCCTGTGGCACGTAGCCCGCCGCGGAGCGCACCTGCAAGAAAGAGTAGGCGAATCAATCTACAACGAAGTTTGCCAAAGATGCGCACCACAGGGTTCTGTGGACAGCTTTTTTTACAACGGAGTTGTATAAAACCCTTAAGGTTTTATCAGTTTCGTTGTCAATAAGACTTAGTAGTTGAGTTTCCTCGAACTCATGTATGTTGGCATCATCTATGATGATGGCGTCATACGTAGAGTTTAGTCTTCTAAAGTCTTCTTTGTGGTTTACAATCAAAGTTTTTAAACCTTTTTCTTTAACGAAAGCTTTACAAAACTGTGTTTTTCCTAGGCCGGAGTCACCGACTACGTCCCCGGCAGCATATCGTCCTGCGGCACATAGCCCGCAGCGGAGCGCACCTGAAAAGGAAAGTGAAGTGCAGGAAATGAGGAAAAACAACAGCTTATTGTACTGCTGATTCTGCGGCACAAGGGGTCAGTGGACGTTCCCGGCAGGACATCGTCCTGCGGGGCATGTGGCCCCCAGCGCTCGCACCCGCACGGGAAATTGGTGGCCAACACAACCAGAAACGGCGGACATCCCAGTGAAGGGAGTGTTCATTTTCGCAAGTCAAAGATCTGTTGTACACAGCATGTCGAAGCACCACCGCTGGGTACCATGCGCTCTGAACGGTGCCAAGAGGAAAGAAGGGGCCTAAACCCTAAAACGGCACGCAGCAGGCTGAGGAGCGCACCTCGTCTGGCGTGACGCGACGCCCGCCCAGCCGGATGTCGCCCGACACTCCTGTGCCAGAAACACCAATTGCGTTGGAAAGGTCTGAAAAGTCTGACGATGCACATGCTTATGGCGCGACTGTGCATGTCCTGCCGCTGTGATGTGCCAGCCGCCCTGCTGGACGTCGCCTGACCCTCCTGCCCTGCAGGCGATGATGGCTTGATACGAGTGGACAGCTGCTGCATGTTGATTGGTCCTGCCGGGTGCAGGCACGTGTGCAGCACGCGTGTCCACTGTCCATCATCTGGTCAGACTCGTGTGCTTTGCAAGGGGTCAGCAAGCACGCAAGCGTGACACAACAGGCCACAAGGCACTGCCTATCATGCAACGCCAAGGCTCTGCTACTTTTACATCTTTGTTCTTGCTCCGAGGGCATCGGCTGGCAGTGGGGTCAATGCTGCAGTTGATGAGCTCAAGCAAGAACATGCACACCAGCTACACGACAGTTGGTGTGCAAGCCTCAGCGGGACCTTCCCATTTGCCATTGCCCCACGGCCAGCCTTCATGTGGCTGAGCCTTAGGCCTCTTCTCCTCAATCGACCGACCAAACTGACATGCTCAGCATCCAGTATCAGAAAGCGCGCACCTGCGCCATAGCGGCGGCCGGCCAGAATGTCCAGCAGCGTCGTCTTGCCGGCGCCGCTGGGTCCAAGGATCGCACACATGCCGCCGCTGGCGCTGCTGCCGGCGCCGCCACCGCCCTTGCGCCCGCCGTAACGACTTCTGCTGCCATTGCCATTGCAATCGCGATCGCCGTTAGCAGCGGCGGCGTCTCCTGCCGAGTAGCCATTAGCTGTGCCGCTGTTGGCTGCGCCGCCGTGTATGCCGTGGCTGCTGCCGCCGCCGTTGGTGGGGGATGTGGCGGCGGTGGCAGCGGGCGCGCCAGCGATGCCGCTGATGTCGGTCAGGATCTGGCGCAGCTGCCCGGCGCTGCCGACGCGCACGTTGTAGGACACGTCCTCCCAGGACAGGACGGCGGCCGCCTCTGACGTGTCGCCTGTCAGGAAAGAACGGAAATCTATGTCAGTCGAGATTGACGCAGCTGTCCAGCCTGCTGGCGTGCATGTGGCAGGCAAATCTGAGGATTTTCCTGGGCAGACTGTGCAGTTCAGGTTTGGCCTGTGGGCTTGCAGAGCCTGCATTCAAATCTACATGCAGATGCGCATTCCTGCGGCTGGCCGTTTCGCTGCCCTTGACTGCATCAGGTCCATTGCTGCTCAAGAACACTGAGCTTCTACAAGGAGCTTTTCAATTACGCTCACCGTTCGTCTGGATGGTAATGCAGGCCGGCGGCAGCAGCGAGCCGGCCTCGCCGCCGTCCCAGCCGCCGTCCGCCAAACCCTCCTCGTCCAGCCCAGCGCCGACGCCGCCGCCGCCGTTGCCGCCAAAACACTTCTCTCCTAAACCCCCCTCCCCGTCATCGTCGTCGCCCACGTCCGCGTCGGAGTCCCGCGCGTCCCAGTCTCCACCTGCGTCTCCAGTGTCCCGGTCCTCGCCCGGCGAAGACATGGGCAGCAGCTGCTCCTCCAGCCGCCCCGGGCTGCGTGGTGACGCCATCGAAGGCGTGACGGACCCGGTGCTGAGCAGCCGCTCCAGCAGGAAGCCCGAGCGCACGCCTGTGCACAAATACGAGCGGCATCATGGGTAGTCTGTGCGCCACCATTGGAGTAACCAACCCGATGCTCTGAAGTCGCTCCAGCAGCAAGCCTGGCCGAAAGCCTGTGCACCAACGTGAATGGGAGCTTCAAATAACCTTAAAAGCCTCATCTCATCATCCCAGCAGTCCCGCGATGCCTCTTTGACACACAAAGCTTTGCACTGCAGGCTTGCGCTGCTGCGCATGACCTGAGCAGCACATGTGGTGCGAGGCGCCAGACACTGCTGGGAGCGAGCCTGAGCAAGTGGAACACTGTGCCCCCCTGGAGCCGCACTAAACAGAGGCTGCAACTGCACCGTCTCGTCATTGCCTACAGCATCTGTATGCTCTGCTGCTCCAGGGGTCGTGCAACCCAGGCATTCGGTGCTCCACAGTTTCGCAGCACGAGATTTCGAGGCAGCACCTGAGGCGCGCCGCCGCCAGCTGAAGGCCGCCAGCCTGTCGCGGAAGGCGCTGTCCGACGCCAGCAGCAGCAGGTAGGTCACGCCCGCAAATATGAAGCCTGCGCTTGCACAAAGTCCGCCTTTTGCTTTGCCTATCTGCTGCAACCGTGTATTGCAGGGCCACATCTCAGAGCGTATGAGAACTGCAAGATGACGGTCAATCTGGTCACTCGACTTTCAGGACAAACTTTGCGGCAAGCCTGAACTTGCCTCGCCACCAGTTCCGAGTCGCACACGCGACGTCTCAAACATCATGTGAGACGTTGCGTGATTCAGGGCACAGCGACCAGGTGGGAAGGCATCCCTGCAGCATGGGCGCCCTACAGTGGGGCACCTCGAAAGGACCCAGCTGGCGTACAGGACTCATTGCGCGCTGTAATTTTTGCATGAGCTCCCAGGGTATTCTAGGTCGGGCACAAATGAAAACATTTTATGTGCAAAGGGAAAGACGCACTGCAAGCGGCGATGGCAAAGGCGTCTTCGCAGAACCAGTGCGTCTGGAAGCCGGACTCTTTCAGGACGCCCCCAGCACTCTTACCTCTCCACAAGTACCTCACAAAGCAAGGGACGAGCGCACTGCAGGTGGGGATGGCGAAGGCAACGCTCCACAAGCGGTGCGCCTGGCAGCCGACCTCTTTCAGGGTGCCCTTGCCGCTCGTTTGAATGTTCCGACAACAATAGAGATTCTTTCGAACCAGAGTAGGTGCACGCACTGCAGGCGGCGATCGCAAAGACGTCGCCCCAGAAGCGGTGCGCCTGGAAGCCGAACTCCTTCAGCACGCCCTCGCCGCTGACGCGCAGCGTCGGCAGCACCGTGCTGTTCAGCGGACTGGTGAAGAAGAACGGCGTTGGCGCTCTGTGGAACTCGTTGATCTGCAGAACAGGAGTGCACATTTATACTATCGTTCAATAGGTAAGATCAACGTTTCGATTGAAACCGTGCTGGTTAGCGGTCTAGTGAAGAACAAAAATGCCCGCGCGCGACTCTGTTGATCTGGGCAAAGGGCTGAAACTGCTGGTGTTGCATTTCAGGCTGGTGTCTTTCTCAGTCTGCCGTCGAGTTGACAGGACAGCTTGAGGATGCAGGATGCTGGAAGAGCACACGGCACGTCGACAACGTCACCATTTGGCGAAGGCACAAAGACACGTTGACGGACGTGTCAGCTCAGCCAGGCTCACACCGACTTGCGCAAGCGCCGTGTGCCATAGGTACATAATTATGAGACCCGCCAGACGCGCCAACAGGGAACCGTGTCAGCATAGCTGAAGGAGGACACCTTTGCTTCAGCAACATTCGAATCCGCAACCACAAAGCCGTTCAAGAGAATCGTTTAGCACCGGGACGCACCGCCAGGACCTCATAGGCGTTGTCGGAGTAGGAAGCCTCAGCAACAGATTCTGAAGCACACCCAAAAAGAAACATTGGAACACGGCTCAAGAATGGAAGACGCACCGCCAGGGCCTCGTAGGCGTAGTTGAAGTAGGACGCTGCCGCCGCCCAGGAGGCCGCCGCCGGCACCTGTGTACATGCAAACAAACACTCCTTTCGGTGATGGTGGATGCTTCGCCGAGCCAGAAGTTGCAACAGGTCCGACAAATGCATCCAAAAAACAAGCTGCAATGATGTAGTAGGTACAATGAAAAACTTTACAGGAAACTCAACGCAGACTGCAAAAAAACCTAAGCACCTGGTCCTTGTTCAGCATGAAGCCGCCAAAGAGCAGCGACGCCATGATGGCGAGACTGCCGGCGGTGTTGGCGGCGGCGTCGGAGGGCGTCGCCGCCCCGATCATCATCGCCATTGTCGCCGCCGCGATGTTGGCCCAAACCAGGATGACTGCGCAAGAGCGACCCAACATGAACGTGATGTTCAGTGCTTTCGTGAGCCGCGTCGATGACCATCGCCACCATTGCCGCCACGATGTTGGCCCACACCAGGATGCCTGCGCGGCACAATGAAACATGAATGTAAATATTTCCGGTCATCGCCTGGTCCAGTCGAAATTCAGCAGGTATGCATCGTGCATGGGGTGTACAGGAAGTATACAGTACTGCACTGTGCTACTCATTGCGTGAGTGGCAGGCAACATGAACGTGAGGGCTGCATGGCTGCCAAGCGTTTCTGCTGCTCGCAGCCCTGCTGGACTGTAGAGGCGCTACTGATGCATCTGAGCCACAGCTGCTGCACACTGTGTGAACACGGCTGCGCCATGCACAATGAGGCATATGGCGAGAAAACCTGGACGACGGCCATGCGGCCCACCCAGGAAGGCGGATACTCTGCTGTCCATGGCTTGGCAGAACGGAAGGCCGTCTGCAGCAAGCATGTGGCACAAATCCAGGAAGGGGAGAATGCAGCTTTCCCAGCAGGATAGCTAAGTATGCACTAGCGGCAAAGTGGGTGGAACGGAGGCTAGGGTCATCGATAAATACATACCCAAAAAGGCGAGGACGCAGGTGGCGCAGCCGGCGTGCAGGCCGATGGCCCAATAGGACAGCGCCGCGAAGAACGCCGGCGGCGCCACGCGCATGGGCACCAGGTCAAAGGCCACCGTTGCCACAAAGTAGGCGTTGGTGCCATACACGCCCGCCTCCCGCTCCCTGTTACAAACCGAAATGAAAGCCTTTTGGTCAGGTCCAATGGAGAGCAGGTGACCCTTTGTAATGGGAGGTGTGATTGGCGGCGCCATGCGCATGGGAACCAGGTCGAACGCCACCATTGCCGCAAACAGGCGTTGGTGCCGTACACGCCCGCCTCCCGCCCCCTTTTTCGAATAAACACGAACAAAACTTTTGCACAAGAATTAGCGTGTTTGCGCAAAGGAGGGATTCTTGGCTGTGCCACGCGCATGGGGACCAGGTCGAAGGCCACCGTCGCCGCAAAATTAGGCGCTGGCGTGTACACGCCCGCCTCCCACTTTCCGGCCAGAGCACAGTTGGCTACAATGGATTTCCTGTAGCCACTTGAGATTGCTTTTGCTTTGACATACAATTACACAATCAGTATTCCGAGAAGCTTGGTGTTGTGCAAGCCCCTCCCACTTCCTGAGTCAAAAGCCGCATGGCGAACAGACTTGACAGCGCCGCAAGTACAGGAAAACAAGCACGCCAATTCTGCCAGTTTAAGACCACCAGCATTGCGTAGCAAGGCTCGCCAGTTTGGGCAGAGTCAGACGATGCCTCGTCGGCATACCTGGAGGCGTCTGGCCCAACTCGCGGACGAGCACCACAGCGCAGGTGGCGATCAGTGTGCAACATCTGGGCGGCCCACCGAGCTGCCTTGAGCTCTTTGCCGCGAGCTGCTGACACGCAAAGAGCACAGATTGCATCCCCGCATGTGTGGTATATCTGTTCTGAAGTGTGAAGCGCACCGGTGGAAGAGCAGGCCCTCCTGGCGCCACACCGGCAGCGAGCCCAGCGCCATCATGGACAGATACAGCAGCATGAAGAACAGGCAGCCCAGCCTGCAGGCAGCATCGCGACATTTGAATGCGCAGATCTCTACTTGCATCGGTCAGCTGTAACAGGGTTCTCAGTGCTTGTCGGCATGGACAGTTGCAGCAGCATGAAGCACAGGCAGCTCAGCCTGCAGAGTTGGAACTTAACTTCATGCAATGGCCTCACTATCCAGAAGCCATATCAGCTCCATTAATTCAGAAGTCGTTCCGGTGGGTGCAATTGTTGAACAGAGCCTAGGGGCTTTTGACACGGCACAATCTGCGCTGAAGCAGCATAGATCCTCGGCGTCAGCGCTCGGCATTTCTTCAAGAACAAAGCACCACCATCACCTGCTCTGGATGCCGCCGGTCTCGTATCCAGTGGCGTAGAAGGTGATGCCCAGGCCCGCGGCCGTCGCCAACGCCGCCACGAAGTTGAGCGCAATCAGGAAGGGGTGGCGGTAGGCGCGGCGCAGCAGCCGGCCGGACAGCTGGCGCAGCTGAGCCAGCAGCGGCGGCGACGGCCGTGCCGGCGGCAACGGCCACGGCGCCGCCTGCAGCGAGGCCGCCCAGGCCGCATCATCTGCTGCAGCCCTCGACCTGCCAGGATGGCGAGACATTAATTGACATCTTTCTATGTTTTATTGCAGCTGCACAAGCAACAGCGGCGTTGGCCGCGCCGGCGGCAGCGGCCACGACGCCGCCTGCAGCGAGGCCGCCCACGCTGCGTCGTCCGCCGCGGCCCTCGACCTGCGCAGCGGATGTTCGTGCTGTTTGATGTGCAAGCCTTGGTGCAGCCTACAGCAAGATCCCCACCGTATCATAGTAGAGTGCGACTTGCAGCTGCCGGATAGTCGACTTTGATGAATTTTTCGCCGTTTCGCCAAATCGAGGGTGCATCATGTGGGTCGCACCTGTGCAGGACAGCTTTGCGCAAAAAGCCTGAAATTCAGTGCATGCAGGCACCGCCTGGACAGCATTGCCTGTCACAAGCATGCAGACGTTTGATTGCCGCCCTGTGCAGGGCGATACTTCAGTGCAGGGCGTGGTGTGGCGTCAATTTGTCTGTAAGCTCCTACGGTACTCTCCATGCTTTCAAGTGCTTTAGTCACGCAGCTCACCCCTGGAACTCGGCCACCAGCGGGTCTACTTCTACGTCTGGCGACTTGATGCCACAGCCGGCATGTGGTCCGCGATGGAGATGTCATTACTTCTGTCAGCGATTGAAAAAACATAATATGGCTTTCTAAATGGTAGCTGAGTCTTTGATTTGAAGCACCGCGATGGCGATGTTACTTTACGATTCAGCGATCACAGACCAAGCGCTCACCCCTGGAACTCGGCCACCAGCTGGCCCACCTCCGCCGCCGGTGACTTGATCGCCACGTCCAGCATGTGGTCCGCGATGGAGATGTCCGGGGACGCGGGCGCGTAGCCCAGCCGCGCAAAATGCGCCTCAGCGTCCGCGACGGCACCGGAGTAAACCACCTGGATATGACAAGGCACCAGATCAGCAAGTTGATCTTCGAGGACGCCGGCGCGTAGTCCAGCCACGCGAACTCCCTCCGCATCCGCCATGGCGCCGGAATGCACCACCTGCAGTGCAGCAGAAACGAATTGAACAGTTGCTGCAGACGCGATGGAGATATCTGGCGACACCGGCGCGGAGCCCAGCCGCGCAAATTTCGCCTCCGCGTCCGCCACGGCGCCCAAATGGACCGCCTGGAATGTGTGGACAATGGCACAACGGCGCACGCTAACATGGGACCGAGCAACCCCTCGGTACGCTGCTGCAGCATATGCTGCCAGGTCAACCCTCTTCTACCATGCATTACCATGTGGACACCTGGTGCCTGCATTTCCTGTGACTCCACACGTGCATTTTGTGTGGAATCGTTCCTGCGTGCACACGATTGGAGGAACATGAAATGAGCACCTGGCCGCGGCCGGAGAGCAGCAGCACGCGGTGCATGAGGCGGAAAACGTCCGGGCGTGGCTGGTGGATCGTCAGCACCACGCCGCAGCCGCTCGCTGCAAGCGCCGCCAGGATGTCCACCACCTTTGCCGCGTTGCTGCTGTCCAGGCCTGCAAAACTCGAGGCAGATGAAACTTCAAAATTGGACAGGAGTCCAAGTCCTCTTATGGGGCATCGTCAGTTGCCAGCGCCGCACAAACCTCCACCACCTAGGCCGCATAACTGCTGTCCAGGCCTGTTGTTAGCAGGAGGAGTCGATGCATCAGCACGACTATCGAATGTTAACCGTTACCCAGGTATTTGTGACAGTGTGTTGCCAGGATGCCAGGACGTGTCGGCATCATTTGGGTCCTTCGAGCATTCCACGGTCGATGAAAGAGCAGTGTAGCTGCATTGAGACGTGTCTGTGCAACTGCGTAGGTGGCGCCATTCAACAAGCCGGGACCCCTCATCGGGCCTGCCAGATGAGGTGGCCAGACCGGGCAGATGCATGGGAAGTCATCCGTAGGGCAGGGGACTGCCTGGCAGCCATGCAACGTTCATAATCCAACTGAAGTGTTCAAAAACGTTCAAAGTAAGCGAAACAAAATCAACAAGATCAAAAGAACACCATGCTGAAATTTACATGAATATGGCAATAATTGTACAACGAACTTTCTCTGCGTTTCTGCACTGGACCTTTGCATTGGTCATGTAATAACTGCACGATCTTGAGGTTCCGGGGGTACAAGGGTGTCGACACAGCCCAGCAATGATAGCGTTGTGGCAGCAGAGTGGCAGCGGCGGTGTCAGCAGCAGTGGCAGACAGTAGCGGCAGACACACACAAACCTAATTCTTGACATTTCGAATTTATGACATACAGCCGCAGGATCGCACTGGTGGTGACCTCGCGGCAGAAGAGTAGCTCTGACGCTATCAGACAGGTGGAGACGCAGCGGCACAGTTCGAGCATGTTCAGATGATATGAAATATTCATCAACGTGTCGCACCTGTGGTGACCTCGTCGCAGAAGAGCAGGCCCGGCGCTGTGAGCAGCTCCGCGGCAATGGACACGCGCCGCCGCTCGCCGCCCGACAGGCCACGCATCCAGGCGTCGCCGATGAAGCTGTGCGCGACTTTCTCCAGCCCCAGCTGCTCGATCACCTGTATAAGAAGTGAGACCTCGTCAGACACGAGCCTCCATGTTACAATACGCCGATCGACAGGCCGCGCATCCAGGCGTCGCCGATGACTGTGTGCCACCGTTTCCAGGTCCAGCTGCTCGATCACCTGCCATATATGTAGACACATAGTTCCTGCAGCTCTTGAACTTCACGAATATGTACAAGCACGGTGCGAAAGCCTGTGCATTCAGACGTTGCCGATGAAGCTGTGCGCCACCTTCTCGAGGCCAGACTATTATATCATCTGTCCAGCTTAAAGACAGAGAGGACGCGACAGACTTCAGTCGACCAACAGGGCGCGCTAACAGGCATTGCCCACAAAGCTGTCCGCCCCTTCCAGGCACAGCTGCTGCATATCTCACACCTATCAGATGGAGAAAGGATCTCAGAATTGGTGTTGCATGTGCGAATTTCGCTATAAGATTCCGCACCTGCCACACGCGTGCCCCTTGCACGTCGGGCGCCGCCCTCGGCAGCCGCAGCGCCGCGTGGAAGGACAGAAACTCCCACACAGTGGACGTCCCAGGAAGCACGTCATCCTGCGGCACATAGCCCACCAGCGCCCGCACCTGCACATTTGCGAGTTCGGAAGGCTGGGATCAAGACCCGGACCTGGGATCCAAGTGTGCAACACCACAATCAGCGGACGCCCCCGGCAGCACATTGTCCTTCGGTGCGCAGCTCGCAAGCGCGCGCACCTGCGGGCAGACAAATCGCACCAGAACATTGTGGGTCATCGCCTCTTGACACCAGCCACCGCCAATACCCACACAGAAACCTGTGTGCTTGTTGCAAGGGCGGGTTTGAATGCCTCGAGGCTTGACACAACATCTTGACGGCAGCTGAACAGCCGGCCTTCCGCAAGGGTCCTGTCCCACCTGCGCCGCAGACACTTCATGTCCTTGGAGGCGGATGACGTCGACGACGCCGTGCCTCGCAGCATGATGTGCGCATTGTTTTTGTATTCACTGGCACGAGACCTTCAAGTATACAACTGTGCTTGGAACCGAGCTAATTCAGCTCACCTGCGCTGCTGACACTCTGTGGCCGTTGAGGCTGACGACGCCGGCGACGCCGTGTGCCGTGAAGTTTGACCTGAGCAGATTCGTGTGCAGGAGAAGGTTGACATACGAATATTTGTGTTACCTGTGCCGCTGACACCCTGTGGCCGTTAAGGCTGATGACGCCGGCGACGCCGCGCCCTGTGCGCCGCCCCGACAGCACATCCAGCAGTGTCGTCTTGCCCGCACCTGCAGAGGCACACAACAGTTTTTGGAACCTGAGACTGGAAAGCGAACACCCAGGCAGCGCCATACACCGTACGCCGTCCCGACACCACACTCAGCACCACCGTCTTGCCCGCGCCTGTGGCCTACAGATGGAGATGTCTGCACTTCACACATTGAAAGAACTGCTGCACCAAAGACAGCGCAACGTGCCAGTCAGGTCGCCGAGTGTCGACGCCAAACCGACAGGCACACGAGGCAGAGCATGGTGGACTCTCACGTTGAGACTCAGGCTGACCTGAGGGGCCCAGAATGGCGGTCATGCAGGACGAAGCGGCCGCGCCGGCACCACCGCCCAGGGGCACACCAGAGACGCCCGACACGCCCCGCAGCACGCGCTTGCGCCGCCCGCCCCGGCCCTGTAGTGGAATGTTGCACAGTATGATCACCAAGCATGAGCAGGAGACCAGCTGCTCAGCATCTGACAACATGTAAGATCAGAATGTCTCGGTCACATGGTATTGGCGCGCAGCAACTGGAACGAGTCTGCAAGCTTGCAAGGCATTGAGCAGCCTCTTGCAGCAAGCAGTCTGCCATGCTTATTGCACATCAGCTTCGAAACAGAATGCGCCACACCTTGCGCACGGAGCAGCTGATGCGGGACCAGGCGAGCACCACCGGCGCGCGATACGCCGCGGCTGCCGGCGCCAGCGCCTCAGCCTCGCCGGCGAGCATCACATCTGCCGAGCCTGTAACACCAAATTCAAAACACGAGTATTCAAGATACTTTTGCGGCCACTGCACCCCAGATCTGCAGGACGCTGCGCCATGACGGTCTAGACGCAAAGATTCCCTGTGGCGCCAGTGCTTGCACTCTTTGGGAACGTCGCAGAGCAAGTCGGGGCAGGCTGAGAGAATCTTCACGATTTCCACAAACTATCTTTGCAGGCAGGTCAGTGGCGGCCTTCCGAGGAGCGCACCCTTGGACCAGTGCGCGACCTGCGCCGCCGACTGCCTCTTGTCGGCCAGGATGAGCATGGCGGCAATGACCAGCACATTGGCGATGAGGAACGCGATGGCGCCCACCGCCAGCAGCTCCTCCTGCGGGTTCAATATGAAATGAATTGATTATGGTTGGTTCAAATCGCCAGCGGGGACCTCTGAATCATGCTGGTGATGAAATAAACACAGTGGCGCCCACCGCCAGCAGCTCCTCCTGCAGGACTGGGTAGTCAATTCAGGGTTTGAACGGCCTTCAAGCAGATGTATCTGACAGATTTCAAGAAGCAATAATAGAAAAGGCTCATATGTGAAGCAAATGCCAGGCTGCTCTGTGCCATGCGACCGAGGCGTTGCCAGTTGTCGAAAATCTGCTCCACTATCAGAGCTTGCGATACTGAGCGGACATCGGTCTGCTGCTGAAGCCAAGAGGACTCCCTGTCAGCTGCGTATTCGCAGTGCAGACGGCAGCAGAGGATCGTCTTGACTTGCCGCCATGCGCTCAGCAGGCGTGACGTGAGCATAAACGCTTCGCACATGTGCAAAGGCCACAGGCATGTACGATCATCGATACGACTAAGCTGGCACTTAGCCTCAGCAGGTGTTTCAGGCTGCAGTCCTCAGCAGGTGTTTCAGGCTGCAGTCCTCGGTGAATACGTTTTGCAAAGATCAAATAAAACAATGGGCGTACCAGACTGGTCTTGAACTTGCGGGGTACATGCGACGCAGTCTAATCACGTGTAGCGCACAATGAAGTCTGCTGCAGTACAGCGAGCTGCGCAAGAGAAGGCGCGCACCAGGTTGGTTTTGTGCTCGTGGGGTACGGGCGGTGCAGGCGGCTGCGGGCCGCCGGCGTCGTACAGGCAGCCGCCGGCGGTGCATTTCATGCCCAGGCTCGCCATGAAGCTGCCCTCCTGCGTGCACATACATGAAAGCTGTAAATTTAGACCACGGGGTTTGCGGATATAGACTCGTGCAGGCAGCCGCCCGATGTCCACTTCATGCCCAGGCTGCCTCCCCGTTTGGCGCATGTCCACAATCACTACTCGTCACCTGCAGGTGCAGTGTCGTGGCAGCGTAACTTCGTGTGAAGGAGTGTCCAGCTTGTCATGCCGCGCGCCACGAAACTGCTCTCCGACCCTCTGGGATGCACAGCTGCCGGAAAGCTGATTCTTCAGAATGTTGTGCATGTGAGGCGGCTGGTGGTCCTGCTGAATCTACTTTTGAGAAATTGTTTGCCAATGCGGCGTGCACCTGGGAGATGTAGCACTGGAAAGCACTGGTGACGTTGTCGCGCCGTGGTTCGCACGCCAGCTTGATGGAGGTGCCGTTGGACGGCACCGCCAGGGGGTTGCACCGGTGACTCCAGTACCTGCCATGGTGGAAGGTCAACCAAGCTGATAAACCGTGCAATACACTGACATGCTTTCCACATGTCCGCCCCGTCACTCAGCACCGCCATTGCGCTGCACCGGTGGCTCCAGTAGCTGCGCGGGAACTCATGCCACAGTCGATAAGCTCACATGTCGCCCAAAAGCTCACATGTCGCCCACCCTGCCAGGTTGTCGTGTGGAGATGCACTTCCAAGGAGATGCACTCCCAACACAAGCAGACCCAACAGACTGGCAGGTATGTGTACTGCGATGAAAGCGAATGTATCCATTCTCGGATCTGCAGCCATGTGCCTCTTGACGGTGAAATGTGCGCACTTGGCTTTGCCTTCGCCCGGGATGCGGCCGCAGGAGGTGCGCTGCCAGCCGGGGCACTTCTCCACCCCTACGGGCATTAACCATTTGCTTTTCGGGTTCCAGGGTTTATCTCGACATCGAACATCGAATCGCATGCGCAGGCCGGCCCTAGCTTGAAGGTCGGAAGCGCGTCTGCGAACTTTCAACGTCATGAGCACTGACAGTTGGGCGGGCAGATAACGTTGCTGGTGTAGAAGCGCGAAGCAATTGTTGCCGATCAGCGAGCGTGAGACTGCTCCAGCCCGAACACACTGAGTGCCTTTGTCCTGGAGACTGGAGAAGTGTGGCCGCAGGCTGGGACAAACGAAGCTCACAGTTGGGCGGGCAGATGACGGTGCTGGTGTCGCACTTCAGGGTGACGCAGTCGTCGCCCACGAGTGGGCTGATGCAGTCGCCCGTCGCCCAGCGGCAGTCCTCAAATGTGCCCTCCCAGACCACCGCATACGCGTACTTGTACCGCTGCGCCGTGGGGCACGGCTGCGACGCACGAAACCTCGTGTGACAATCCTTTCCGGGTATCTATATCCAATCATGTCTGCCTCCTAAGGTGCGCTGCAATGCGGCAGTGTAGCCATACTTGTCCACAGCGCCGAGGAATACAAATGCGCAGCACACACGGTTTCATAAGGCCTATTGCCAGTTTTGGTCGACATGTGGCATGGCCATCTCCCTTGGACTACTGCCTTGCACGGATGCATGCTGCCCAACCCAAAATACGAACCACGTCCTGGCCGTCGGGGCCGGGGCAGTCGCCGGGGTGCTCGTCTTGCGACGGCATGCCCGCCCGCTCCGTCAGCTTGAGCGTCGCCGGCTTGTCTGCGTGGTCAAGAGCCCCACTCACGCTTAAACGTCTGCAGATAAGTATTTTTTAACAGTTTCAGCCCGCCCGCTCCGTCAGCTTCAGCGTCGCCGGCTTGTCTGCACAATGAGAAGAGGCGCTCAGCAGGGCGGCCTGTCACACAAAAGAGCTGTGTTCAAGCCTCAACACAATGCTCCGAGTGGCTTCAGCCCCAGCTTCCCAGCCTGCTCCGGCTGGCCCAGGGCAGAGCCTGCTCGTCTCGGGCCCAGTAGAGACCAAAGTGCGCCCGTCCCAGGCCAGGTGCACCGCCTTCGTGCTGCACGGGCCATTCTCAGACTGCAGCACTTGCCTGTGCCATTGAGGTGCAGCACCGTCGCGTCCCAGTGCGTGAACGGCTGCTGGCCACACGCCCACGCCGTCGAGCGGTCGCCCTTGGCGCCCGAGCAGTCGCATGTCAGGTGCTTCCCGTGCGCCAGCTCGAAGGAAGTAGGGAGCAGCTGGTCGTCGGAGCAGCCCGTCGCCGCGATGCGATTCCCGGTGGCGGGGTCCGTCCACAGGGGGCACACGTCCTTGCCCTTGCACACTGCGCGCCAGGCAGAGCTGAGTGCATCATTATCGACTTCCGATTCATGGTTACTGTGACGAAAATTGAGCAGCCGCCATGATGCCTTCTCAGTGGCGGGCTTCTCCAGAACGGGCACACGTCGCGCCATAAGGGGGATACCACCTTGATGTTCAGGGACTCAGAACACCAGTTCTGTGCTGAGTTTTCCTCCAGGCCCGGCTGCAGAATACTGGCATGAAGTACCATAGAAGACTCAATTTGCGCCGCAGGCATGCGCACTGTACTCATGGACTCGAGGGCTTGCAACAGGCTGTGATGGGAGCAAAGACTCAAGACAACACAACAAACCATTCGAACCAAAAGAAAACTCACGGCTGCAGTCGATGCCGGCCCAGCCGGGCGGGCAGTCGCACTGCACGCAGTTGTTGTAGCGCTCCGGCTCAGGCTCGGTGCCGTTGTTCGCGTGCAGCCGGCCGCCGTTTTTGCACTGCGGGTCGCCATGCTCCAGTGAATGCGGGCACACTGCGCGCACAGGCGAAGGCTCTGCTGTCTGTTGACATTCACATTCGCAGTTTGCACACCTGCAGTGGTGCTACGTCAACTCGCTACACCGGTCGTTGTAGCATGCAGAGTTCAGCACCGGATGCCGGTCCGGATTCCAAGGAAAGGGCTGTGGCATGGCAGCAGAAGAAAAGAGGAGGCACGAGACACACTCTTCTGCAGGTCGGCATCGCTCGGCGGCGTGTACGGCCGCGGCGGTGCGTCCTGCGCGGCAACTGCCGCTGCCGCGAGTAACAGCGCAACCGCGAGTGGGAGCGAACGGCTGCGCCGCATGGCGCCGCGACGGATCTGCGCACTGGCGTAGCACCTGCCTCAGGGAACCACAAATTAGGGCCAGCTGAGTTTGCTTCCCAGGAGGCAGGCCTTCAAGTCCTCAAGCAACAGTCCTTTGAATTGGCTTGGCAGCTGCGCGACTGGGCAGAACTTCCGGAAAACAAGATTCCGATAATATCAGTTTGACCTCGCAGCTACGTATGCTGAACAGGACATACCAAAGGATGCGACCTGGAAGCCCGCTTCCAACCAAGCTGGCACCTTGCGTGTCGCAGCTGAGGACTATTTAGTGGATGCTCAAAGCCCGAACCAAGCTTCAGCGGTCCGAGACTCTGTCAAGGGCCCGATGGGATATCTAGCCAAAAGCAGCAACTGCAAGCGTTGCCGCTATGCTGTCTGTGGTGCGACACTCGACGATCTCGACAGGAGTAGTGTGCATTACAACATCAAAATTTTCGCAATGCCACAAGCTGTGCAGCTACAAACGCTCATCGTGATGTCGATACAGTGCTGCTGTTGTGAACAGGCCAACCTGTCAGCAAGGCCTCTGCACCTGCACGATGCTGTCGTCACCGATTCAGGGTTTACACGGTCCCGAACAAGGCGCGCCAAAATTTTAGTGCGAATCTGTGGCATTCTGCAGCATCATTGCTAGCTCGTGGCAGCTCATAGTGTAACTGACAGCATTCACTCAGTTTCGCGTGTGTCTTGACCGGCCTTCTTCAAGCATCTGCACATCCAGGTCTGCAGGATTGCGCGAGGAGCATTATAGATTTCCGAAGGCACAAGGCCTCGGGCAGTCATAATGAAATTAGTATGATTCGATAACCGTACCGAAACGACACAGCGTTGCATTTCTCCACACGTTAGCCCCGTGCGACCCCTGGCAAATTTCTTGGTTCGGCCAAATCGTGATGTAGGGATAGGGAGGGATTGGCGCACGTATCGGCGATCCATCCTCATGGATGAAACCTGTCCGACCGCCTGCTGGGGCCCGTCTGTTGACTTCGGCGGAAACACCTTCGTCGGCGCATCCACCTTGGTGGATCTGAACCGCACAGTGTGAGCAACGCGCGAGACGCCAGTGGCGCAGCTGATATCTTGCGCGAATCCGTCAACGCGACTTGTCATAGCCTTTTGAGGAGCGTCCGTCGTGCAGACACGGCCTGCATGGCATCTGGGCGCTATGCAGCATATGACCAACGCCCTGACACGGCTGCCAGCGCGCTTGTTCAGACTCCAGCCCCTGGTGTGGAAGGCAACAGAACCGCCAGCGGGCTTAACAGCGGCGGCAGTGACCTCGCCGTGTCGAACGGCTGCAGTCAGCCTGCGGCCGACATTGACTTCGTCAGTCATGATGGCATCAGCAGCAGAAGCAGCGACAGCACGGCAGAGGGAAGCGGTGCACAATTTGCATCGGCGGCTCGGCATCACATCTTCCACGGCCGCCCGGCGGAGGTTGTGTTTGGCAGTCGACCCAGAACCGCCGCCAGCAGCTTTGGCGCCGGATCGCCACGAGCCGCTGCAGCGCACGAGGTGAGAATGGACCTGTCCTGTGCGCAATCATATATGCGCAAAGCGCATGAAATTAATTATGTCTGGCACTGTCATGTCTTAATCAATTTTGCCCCGGCTGCTCTGAATGTTGCTGTCTGTTGATTGAGCGTGCCTCAAGAATGTCCAACTGCGCATGGACAGCGGCATTCGCAAAGAAAAGTTCGACAAAAGTGACTGCGCTGCCTCCATCAGATTCTACTAGTCACCATGTGCAGGGCCGCATGCTTCGGGACACCAATGGCCGCCCGGGCAGCTCGTGGGGTGTCGATCCCTCCACCGCCGGATCCTTCGCCTCCTGCGGGAGCGGCGCCTGTCCTGAGGACAGCGGGACTCAGCAGCACGCCGGCGCGCCGAAGTCGAGCACCGAGCAGCGCGTCAGGCAGCACATAGAGGCCAGCGCTGAGGCGGCGGCAGCCGGCAGCACTACCGAAGGTGACAAACAACCCTACCAGCACCATTGCATGTCAGTTGTCTGAGCAGGGCTCCGCGTCAGAATGAGCGTGTGGCAGCGAGGTCATCGAAGCTACTGACAGCGTGGCGAAACACACACGCAAAGGTCCAGCAGGTCAACCATCGAGGCAACAATCGTTCTGACCGGGTGGAAGAAACTTCGTGCTTGTAATATCACGCAGCGCTGGCGCACGCCAAGGAGGCGGCGCGGTTGCTGCGGCGCCTGACGCGGCAGCGGGGGCGCGCCGCCGCCGCCGACTCTCCAGCCGACGAAGACTGCAGCAGCATGGAGTTTGATGCTGGCATGGCGCTGGCGGCGGCATACGTGGGCGCTGGCATGGCGGCGGAGGCGCTGTCGACATACCAGGAGCTTGTTGACGACAGGCGCTTTCCAGATGTGAGCGCGATTCGCTGCATCACTACACAACACGTGGCAGCATCGCTGTGTACTTATGTGGGGGTGCAGGCATCACACCATACTCAGCAGTCGACATCATCAAACCCGTCGGACGACAGGACGGTGTCATGCCCCAAAGGCGTCAATGATGCGTCGCAGGCGGGGCGGCTGCACGTCAACATGGGCAGTGCTCTTACGGGCTGGGCCGCCTGCCGGAGGCGCACATCTGCACTAGTTCTTCCGCGAGCTTTTCGCAAAGCCATCAGTGAGATAACGGCCTGTGGTGCAGGCAGGGCAGCTGCGCGTCAACATGGGCAACGTGCACTACGGGGCGGGCCGCCTGCCGGAGGCGCTCCGCTGCTGGCGCGCCGGCCTGGAGGCCATCCCGGAAGTGGACCGCCACCACCGCGCTGCCGTGCTGGGCAACGTCGGGGTGGGCCTGGCACGCCTGGGGCGCTACCAGGTGCAGCAACCGATCCCATTCTTCGCCACTTCTGGCGAACTCTTCACTACTGTAGACTGCCACGACCGCGGCGACGTGCTGGGCAACGTGCTGGGCAACGTCGGGGTGGGCTTGGCGCGCCTGGGGCGCTACCAGGTATGGCATAGCTATCCTTGGCTTCGCATCGCCATCGTCTGACCGAGTGCCCACTAGCTGTTGCTCTTCAGGTGGCGCCGGCGGTGCAGGCCGTGCGCAACTTGGTGCTGCGGCTCGGAGCACAACTTCTAGAAGGCTTGAAGTTATCGCTCTACACCATGCAGGAAGCAAGACGCACGTCGATGAGGCGGCGCTATAGGCGGCACCGACGGCGCATGCCACTTGCAACTCGGGTCGTTGTTCCAGAAAAACTCTGACAAACCTGAAGTTGCCGGCTTGCAGGAAGCGAGGCGCACGCTGGAGGCGGCGCTGCAAGCGGCGCCGGCGGCACAGGCAGCGTTCAACCTGGTGCTGTGCGCGTTTGCCACCGGCGAGGCAGCCGCGACTCGGCAGGCCTTCTCGATCCTAGTCCAGGTGCGGAGTCTTTCCCAAGGCTGGTAGAATGCACGGTGTCGGACACGAGACTCATCATCCGACATGAGGTTCTGCTCAGCAGGACCGCTAGCTCTGTCCTACGTGATTATGTTCCTCACATTCTGGCGAGCTTTTGGACATACCACAGTAGCCAATCGGAATCCGCTTGGCATTGTCCTCATTGCTCCCAGCAAGCTATGACGCACCGCCTCAGTAGTGCTGCAGGTGCCTGCGCAAGAGGACGGAGACGAAGATGACGACGATGCCAGCAGCCAGGGTTCTGCCGCTGACGGCTCAGAGGCGGCGTCTGGCGCCACAGCGGAGCAGGGCCTTCGCGCGAACCAGCAGCATCGTCTGCATCAACAGCACGGGTGATCATCTTGAAAGTAGCGCCAGCAGCACGCCGTTTGTCATTCAAAAGACGTGCAAGGATGGAATTGTCCAGGGACAGGAGTCCATTGGCAAATGAAATCCTCCTGAGCTCCGCTGCGGTGAGGGTTCTGCGCAGGATACTTGTCAAGCACAATCAGAATGCCTGCTTGTAATGTGCAGCGCTTTCCTGGGTCTATCATAACTCCCTTCACGAGGCAAAGCCTCTTTACTTGCTGTTCGCAGGTGCGTGCTCACGGCTGCGCGGCTGATCGCGGCGTCAGTCGGGGACGGCGACGCGGGTGCGGGATTGGACTGGTGCGCTGCAGCCGCCGCGGCTGCGGGCCACAGCCGCCTGGCTGACGACATCAGTCTGGCCAAGGCGGGGCTGTTGCTTTCTGCTGGCGACCACCGTGCTGCTGCAGCAGTCCTACAGGCGAGTTCCAGCAGCGAAACCTTGCGATCAGCTGTTTAATGCAATGTCTTCTGCAGAAACCTCGACACAAATGCATCCCATGCTATTCCCGTGGCTCGCAATCTCTGTGTCGCATATGCTGTTGGCACCGTCACTGCGTTTTGCGCCTGTGCACAGGAATTTGCACGGCGAGACGGCGCTGCACGCTTTGCTGCGGAGCCAAATCTCGCGGCGCTGGCATTCCAGGCTGGAGACTTCGAGGCGACCGCGTCACACGCAGAGGCGGCGCTGTCCGCGCCGCACCCGCCGGCTGCGGCGCATGTGGCAGCGGCTGCCGTGGCGCTGCAGCAGGGTGATGCGGCAGCGGCGCGGCGGCACTGCCAGGCGGCCCTGCAGCGGGAGCCGGATTCCTACGAGGCCCTGTACAACCTTGGGTAAGCCAGCAGCTCGTAGGGTTTCTGCACTGCTGCACTGCTGCAGAGAGGAGCATTGTCCAAAACGCAAGAGCATCCAGAAGATGTTTGAACTCATGCGGGAGCGAGTTCTAATGCAGCTGTATGCAGCTTGGATCAACTTTCGGAAGGGCAGATATGGATATGCTGAAGTGTTATCAAGACATCATTATTAAGTGTGCCGCTCCCGCAGGCTGACGGCGCGGCGGCTCAAGCTGCTGAAGGAGTAGGCTCTGCGCTCTCCTCTGGGCGCTGCTTCAGTACTTGCGCATTGTTATGGAAATTCTACTACTTCTGGTATGCAGGCTGGCGGCGCTCCGTTTGAAACTTCTGGACGAGGCGCTGCGGGCGTTTGGCCGCTGCTCCAGGGTGGTTCCGGCAGACCCCGGACCCCGCATTCAGCTGGCAGCATGCCGAACGGAGCTTGGTGACAGTGCGGGCGCGGCAGCGGTGCTGGAGGCTCTGGCGGCGGAGCACCCTGCCGAGCCGGCGCTGCTGCTGCGGCTAGCGGGCTTGTATGTCAGGTGAGGCTGAATTTGCGGCATAAACTCAGGGGGTAGATGGCCGTGAAAAACTGTCCGAAAATAATCTACGGAACATTTTGGTTTGGGTTTGGGAACCTGACTGCCGTGCTGCGGCGGCGCCGGTTTCTTTGGCGGCGGAGCATCCGGCAGAGCCAATGCTGCTGCTGCGGCTGGCGGGCCTGTATGTATGTCAGGTGCACTGCGCAACCGAGGCAATGCCAGCTGTAGGGACATGGTTCTGCATATGTCTTCTGCTTCTGTGCTTCTGCGTTGCTGGTGCGCCACAGGCAGGCGTGGGGCAGGTGGTGCACTTTCACTATGGGCAGGGGGCGCCAAGCGCCAGGCTCGTGTACTGATGGGATTGCAGCGGCACCCACTTCCAGGCTAACAAACCTTTCACAATCCTTCTTCGCTGACTGCAGGATGGGCGAGGGCGAGGACGCTGTGGCAGCGGCGCGGCAGGCGGCGGGCGCTGCCACTCCTGGTGACGCGCGCCCGGCGGCGTGGCTGGCGGCGCACGCCGCGGCAGAGGGGCGCCACGCGATCGCTCTGGCATGGCTGGACCGTGCCGGACAGGCAAGAGCCTGCTGCGACAACCAGAGCCGGCCCAATTTTGCATCTCCATCTCCTAGGATGCTCCACATACACTGCACATCTCAAAGGCAGCACCTAATGATATTTAGCAGCGACATTGGGTTGAATTGAAGGGAGCTGCATTGAACTGGATTATGACAGCGGAGCAACGAAACAATTCGGCCGTCAGGGGATGGCCCCGCCGCTGCTCCCCAACGTACACTGCACAGAAAAAGAATCACAGTGTCAGAGCAGGATTGAATACAAGAGAAAATACATCGGCAAGTCGCTCTCCATGCAAACTGCACCTGGAAATTTCCGAGTTACTAACCTTAGTAAGGGTTTGAGAATTGTTGTGCCAGCTGGTGTGCACCGAGGACTTTTCAGTGGTCTCGAAACAAGTAGTCAACTGGACTTGCATCCATGGACATATCAGGCTTGGACAGGAAGCATCAGCAGCGCCAAGGCAGTAAAGCCGCTGCGGCATCATTCAAGGTCTCATTCATCAGCGCGGCTTCATTATTCTATGACGGCTTCATCAGCCTTCATAAGCTTGAGGTTGAGTGTGTTTCGAAAGACGTTGTGTTTCGAAAGACACACACACACCCGGCTGCGCAGCGGGCGCCTGCTGCACGTACACCACCTGCGGCGGCGGCGCCTGCTGGTACACAACCTGTGGCGGGGCCGGGGCATACTGCGGCTGCGGCGCCTGCTGCTGCGGCGGCGCCTGCGAGTACTGCGGCGGCGGCGGGTCCTGCAAGTACACCACCTGCGGCGGCGGCTGTCGTGGTGCCTGCTGCTGCGGCTGCTGCCACTGCTGCTGCTGCGACAGCGGGTCCGGCTGCTGCTGCCACTGCTGCTGTGGCGCAGGCTCTAGTGCCACAGGCGCGGCTTCCTGCGCCGCCGGTGGTGCCGAGTACTGAGGGGCTGGCGCGGGCGCTGGTGGCTTGGTCACCGCCGCCGGCACGGTCTGCTGCGAAACATGCTGCGGCTCCTGCATGTACACGACGGGATGCGCCTTCTGCGGATGAGGCGGCGCGGCCTGGCTTACCGGGTAGCCCTTGGCCGGCTCGGGATGCGTTTGACCCTTAGACGACTCGGGCGTGCCGAGACAAGACCCCATCTTGCACGTGCTCCCGGTGCGAGATGCGGTCAAAGGTGAGATGGGAAGTGGTCCGATGCGGGCGCGAGGCCGAGAGTGGATTCACGGGCAGCGTGTATGATTTCTGTCGTCCCCCATGGTGACACATATTTGTAGGACCTTGGATAGTAGGTTTGGGAGAATCTTTTGGTGTTGGTTTGGCGGCCATGCATGTAGTAGTTGGGCGGGTGTTGCGCGGGAAGTTTGGCGGCGCAGCTGAGGTGCGGCAAGCATCCAATTAGTAGGCAGACGACTTGCGCATTCGAGTTTGATGGGAAAACCCAGATCGATTATGTCTTAAGGTCAGCGGCGAACAACGGCATCGCGAACAATGGCATCGCGATGCCGATCGGCGATAGTGGTGTTGGCACAAATACAAACGTCTGGTAGCCTTGCTGGCCTGCACGCCAATGGGGGCTCTCTGAGAGCCAGCGTCACTGGCACTCGGATCGATTTGCCTCAAGGTTGGTGGCGGCAAGCGGTGTCAGCTCGTCGACCCTCAACAGCGGCTTGATCAAAAACCATACCTGGTGGCTCCAGCGTACAGGTGCTAAGAAATGCCACACATAAAAAAGGCAAACAAAGCAGTGCGGCCATTGCTGTGGCGCAAGTAGCTCCGCGCTGGAGGCTGGCCACGCCGCTGCAGCGGCAACAGCCTGAAGCCTGGCAAGGCGGGTGAAAGGGCACGCGTGTGGCGCTCTGCTCAGTCCACTGGCAGCGGGCCGTTCTCATCGATGTCGTCAGCTCAGTTCAGCAGCTGTTCTTGCCTCGGTAGCGACTCAGTGAAGCCTACTCATGTCCCTTCAAATTAAACAAATTAACCGCATAGACTGCATTGCTTGATGCCTGCATGCTTGCGTGTGACCAGTGTTTGGTGCTGCCGCGTGTTTTATATGCTGATGCGCAGGCAAGAGCTCTCGAAAGCGGTCGGGAACGATGGGAACGAGAAGCATTTGCTGATAGAATGTCCCGCGACAGACGTTGTCCGGCAGCGCTGTTCTTGCCTGTTTGATCTGGCGGTGCCGCCGTGCATGCGTCAGCTGGTGTGGGGAGGGGACAGTGTTGGGAGGGGACAGAATGATGGTTGCCGGATTCATGTGCATGCTTGGGGGAGGTGGGTCTCATCGGCTCGTCTGCTCAGTGAGTGTCATCAAACGTTTGCGACATGATGACACATGATGGTTATTGGCGATCTGATGCCTTATCAGCCTGAGTGAGGCTGTGTAATCTATCTATCTATCCTAGCGGCCAGCATTGCCGCCATTGGCGGAGGCCTCTGCATTTCTGTGCAAACTACGTCAACCTGGTGAATTTTTCTAGAAACATGCTCCATTGATAAAGAACCAAACAAGACCGGGCTGGGCGAAATTATCCGCTCGCCAGCCAGGATGTCCTCTCCCATCTTTCAAAATTAAATGAATATACCATCCTCAATTTTCCCTGCGCAGTCAGCCGCATGCGGCAATGCCGCCTTCTTGAGGCCATGCAACGGCTGGTCAGCTATTGGCAGCGATGCTGTCGCCCTAAAGCCAGGCGCAAGCTGATCCGCCAGCCAATTGCGGCGATGCTGCCGTCCTCAGTTGCAGCAACGGCAAGCGGGCTTCACAGCGCCGGCCACTGGCGCATGCATGGCATGCATGCGCCTGTCAGCTGTTTGCGGCGTTGCTGCCGTCTCGAAGCAGCGTGCCGGTTGATGCGTCAGCTGTTTGCGGCAATGCTGCTGTTCTCGGTATCCTCCTCGCAGTACGACACCAGCGTTTCCACCTTGTGCACCTGCGGATCGCCCAGGGTTGAGATTTTAAGGGTCCCAGATCTCAGGGCCGAAAATTGTCTGACACTTTCGATAGTATCAGCGTCCTCCGCGCAGTACGACATTAGCGCCTCCATTCTTGTAGACCTGCAGACAGGGCAGCGGAATTGTACAATGGAAGAAATGCCTTGATCATGATCTGGCGGTTGGGCCGCTTGGTGCCCGCTAGACATCGGTGGGACGGTGCTGAGAGAACCGGAATCACGGCGCACCTTGGTGGCGAAGGAGCGCAGCTTGACGTCCGCCGCGTTCTGGATGAGCTTTGCGTCGCTGTCCTCCCTGCACATGTGGACAAACTGCCGGGCATCCAGCATGCAGCACCCAAAGACCCGCAACTCGATTGTGCAACGGCGCTGGAGAAAGTCGCTCAGCAGCACCAGTTTGGGCAGCATGTCCAATGATGCGGCAGAACGTGCGCACCAGGTGCTGGGCACATCGGACTTGGTGTCTGCGTACACCAGCAGGTCGAAGCTGCCTGCATTGAGACAAGCACCTGCGCTGGTCAGGCTGGGTATTGTGCAAGCAGGGTGATGCCATCAAACGATTTTTTCTTTTGTGGATTTTATCTATGAAAAATAGATTACACAAGACGAATTATGATTCAACACAGCTCTTCCAACATGCACCGCCACAAGGTTTGGACGAAGCACACTGACACCAGCTGCACTTCAGTCAGGCAACTGCAGGGCTAGATGGGTGTGCCAGGGACGCACAGCGGTCCTGGAGCAGGGGCAGGAAAGTGACGGAGGCGGTGATCTGGCGAATAATGGCCTGGATCTCCGCCACCACCAGCTTTTCCGGCCGCTCCGCGCCGTCCCTGCATGGTGCAAGTGAGACTCTAATCACAGTCGCAGCTTCGTTGTGGCGGACGATAGCTTGGATCTCCGCGACCACCAGCTGCCACTGGCCGCTCTGCGCCATCCCTACACACAGAACATGTGAGCAGACGCCTGACTCGAGAGCTGCCATGCTTCCCCTGATGCATTCTGGCAGGGCACACTGCTGCAAGAGCAGGGCACACGGGTTGCATGTTGCAACTGCGGACCGGAGTGTTTTGACTGGCCGTCGTGCCAGGCATGTGCTGAGAGTCGAACGACGCACTGGGCTGCGAGTGCGGTGGGGTCCGTCAGGATGTCGAAGGTCCACCGCTCCAGCACCTTCTTGCTGACGCAGCTGGTGACCACCATCACCATCTTCTGCAGCTGCCCCGCCAGCAGCCAGTCTGCAGGCACATGGTTTCAGCACGTCGACGAGGATGCAGCACGTGAACGTCGGGGAGCGCATGCCATGAGCTCGGGACACTGATAAGCACCGCCACCATCATCTGCAGCCGCCCAGCCAGCAGCCAGTCCTGCAACGATTCGCCTTCAGCGTGTACAATGCGCTGCAACACACGGACATGGTGACGCATGCTGCGCGCATGCCATGACCGAGCAGCACTTCACCTGCAATGACAAGGATCGTGTCTGACAATGAATCCCACCTGACATCTGGCTGAGAACGTCGGTGAGGTATCTGGTGAGGCCCTCCTCCAAGGTGACCATGAGCGACAGCCCATAGCGCTTCTGGACCTGGAATGACTCCGGCGGGTAGATGCCGCGCTGGTACAGGATGCTGCATGCAGGCGCACATGCATTGTGAGGGACCGTGAGTAATACAGGATAACCCTGGCAGCAATACAGCGTGCAGACTGCGCCGACTGCGGGCAGCTGCCAGCGCATTCAGCTTGCCACGGCATCCGCAGCCGTGCACCCACTGGCAGAGAATTGGCAGGATGCGATGCTGCTGCGTTGGGCGACAGCGAGCTGGAAGCATGTGATGCAAGCTTCCTGATGAGAAGAAGCAGCACCTATTGACTGCGTAGCCGAAGAACTCCGTCACTGTCTTTGTGGATCCCTTCAGGGTGATGGTGTTGCGGTTGGCCGCCCCCATGACCGCAACACTACGGATGCGGGCCGTGAGGAGCTCTGAGTGCTATCCACAGGTATTTGAAGACGCCCCGCCTCAAGCATACACCGTGCTGTAGCTCGAAACACAATTGCTGTGTCTCTGCAGCTCCAGCCTTCTCGCTGTCTGCTGTGCCTCAGGCACTGCGATGTAAACAAAACCAAGGTTGAAAATTCAACAGTTGCCAGAATTGCGTGCTGGCGCAGCTGAACAAATCAGAAATGGTGCAGCTCAGCCAGCTGTTACTTTGCGTGATCGCAAAGGCTGAACGGGACGGTCAGTGCGTTCCCCATGCTGGACACAAAGTTGAGGTGCAGTACGCGCGGTGGCAGTTTCTGCTTCTGCTGCCATGCTAGGGCTCGTATCAAAGCTCCATCACTTCCACCTGAGCAACTGCACGAGCATCCACCAGGCTAGTGGTCAAAGCTTCGATCCGAATTGCGCCAGGCACGTGGCACGCTCGGGAGCTTGCTCGCATCAGAGCTACCACAGTCGCACATCGTCAAGACGCGGGCACCCCTAGTGAGCCTGGCAGACCCCATACACAAGTTCTGCTGGATCCTCCAGCGAAATGTACGGTTGATCGCTGCGCAGCGGTGCCACACCCAGCAACAAGCTCGCCGCACACTGACCAAGCCAACATCTGGTCACGGACGTCTCATCAGCCCCGCACATAGGGTTTCAAGCGCCGACGCCATGCAGCGGGCGCTGGCCAGCTCAGGCTTCCTCCATGGGCAGTCTGCACCATCCCGGCGGCATCGCATGGCACCAGCACAGCATATCTACACCGCAGCGGTGCAAAACCGCACTGCAGACGGCGCCTCGCGGCCGCAGCATCTGCGCCAGCCGCGCAAATCAGCAGCCGTGTGGCTCGCGCCGGCAGCGGTCGCGGCGGCGCTGATGCTGCACACGCCGGCGATGCACGCCGCAGACCTGGGCGCAGGCAGCGGCGGTACAGGCCCTACAACGGAGGCTTCCAAGTTTGAGCCTCAGTTCAACCCCGGCCTTCTGGCCGTGGCCCTTTTTGCAGCGGTGAGTGACTATTTGATGTTTCGCGCGCTTCGTGGCATGTTGGCATGGTGACGCCAGTCATGGGGTGGAGCCTGCTCGCAAAGCGATCTCAGAGTGCTGCTCTTTCCTGTACAGGCTCCTCCTGTTCTTTTCTGGGGTCGCATCTTCATTAGGTGCGTAGCCTGACAACCGCTGAGTCCCGGTTAAGTACGTGCCACCCTGCCAGACGCTTCATTCCATCATGTAGCAAGCCAGCATTCAAATACTTGCCTCGAAAGTCCACTATTGGCCCAATTATTGCACGCCTTGCAGCGCACAGCGGCGCGACCAGCAGATCAGGGAGGACAAGGCGGCAGAGGACAAACGGCAGTGGGAGCGAGATGTGCGTTCTTGCCTTGGTTCAACCAATTTCATGCATTGACTGACGTCAGCTGGCCAGGTACCTATGCTGCAGTCCGACGACCTGTTCAATGAGTGCCAACGGTTATCCGTTTTGATGTGTGCAGGAGCTGGCACGCAAGCTGTGGGGAAAAAAGTAAGATGTGGCGGGAGGAGCATACTCCGCGTCGTGGAACTTCGAACCACTTTGTGGCTGGAGCATGTATTGCTGTATCCGTTACTGCCCATGAATGGGAGCCTGCGTGAGGGAAACGCTGTGTGCGCAATTGGCTTGGGGGTTGGTTTTCACTTGAGGGCGAGACTGCAGACAGGCTCATGAGATGTCAATTTGCTCTGAAATTACAGCTCCGAAATTTCAGCGGCATATCAACCCAATCTGATCCGTCCGTTCTGATCCCACATCATGCTCCTGGATTTTGTGGGTTCTCGGGCAGCAGCAGCTGAAACCCACGTGATCACTCCTCCACCCCTCAGCAAGCCCGCCTGGCTGACCTGCCAGGCAGGCTTGCCAGCAACGACCTCCAGCATCACTTGCCGACGATGATGTTCATGATCTTGCCGGGCACGAATATGACCTTCTTAACCGTTCCGCCGTCCACCTGGGCGCGCACATTCTCCAGCTCGGCCAGCGCCGCCGCCATAGCGGCGTCCTGCCCGATGCCCTTGTCCACCTCCACCGTGCCGCGCAGCTTGCCATTCACCTTCGCCATGGAGTCCAAGAGCTTTAAGCTTCGACTTTTAGCTCAGACTTGGTGCAGGGGGCCTCAAGCGCCGCCACCATCGCCTCGTCCTGCCCAATGCCCTTGTCCACCTCCACCACCACCGTGACCCGCATCTTGGCATTCACCTGCAGGACGACAGCTTGCATGCTGACAACACCTGTGTCCGAGACATTTGTGTGTGCCTCGGCCTGAGGTGCCGACAAGTTGATCGCAGCCCTCCTGATTGGCTGCTGCAGTTCAGCATACTGCCATGTCCGGCTGCCGGTGCTGACTCTGCATATACATCGTGTCTACTGCCTATTGGGTGTAGATTTGGCAGATATCGCCAGAACCCGCACCTGCACCGGCAGCTTGACAGTCGTCTCCACCAGCAGCGCCTTGTCGGCGGCGGCGGGCCACGCCTCACGCGGCCGCATGAGGCGTGGCCCGCCTCATGCAGCAGCGTCTATCTCCTAGTTTTGATTTAAGGACTTGAGACTTGTGAACCGCGTCCGCACCTGCACCGGCAGCTTGACAGCTGTCTCCGCCAGCAGCGCCTCGTCGGCCGCCGGCCACGCCTCGTATGCCAGCGTTTCACTTGAGGGTTTTATTTGAGGGTTTGGAAATTGGATTGGCAAATCCGTACCTGCACCGGCAGTTTCACAGTTGTCTCCACCAGCAGCGCCTCGTCTGCCGCCGGCCACGCCTCGTAGGCCAGGGTCTGCTCATGCCCCAGCCGCTGCCACAGCTCCTCCGCAATGTGCGGCGCGTACGGCGACAGCAGCAGCACGAAGTCGGAGAGCGCGGCCACGGGGCGCGGCGCCGGCCACTTGGTGGCGCCGTTGACAAACTCCATCATGGCGGAGATGCCGGTGTTGAAGCGCATCGCCTCCGTCTCCTCCGTCACCTGCCCGCGTGCGGGGCTTGGGCATTAGGGTTCAGGGTGCAGAGTCGTATAGCAAGTGCTAGAATGCTTGCACACCCGCATGGCGGCACCTGCCCTGGACTGCAGGTTCAGGAAGCGGGTCACACACATTGTTTCCTTCGGGTGCACATTTGACAGAGAACCACGTGACTCTCCAGCCGCAATTGGAAACAAGCGCACTACTGAACAGCAGCAGAAGACACCGCTGCACCCGCTTGATGGTGGAGTGCAGCAGGCGCAATTGCTCATGGGGGCGCGCCGTCGCACATTAGTTGCCGCAACTGCGAATGGAAAGCTCCACGGACAGAAACAAAAGCTGATACAACATATTCAACAGCAGCGCGCACCCGCTTGATGGTAGAGTGCAGCAGGCGCAGCTGCTCGGCGTCGGGCGAGCCGTCCGAGAGGCCGCCCTCGAACAGGCGCCAGGCGCGCCCCAGGAAGCGGTGCACGCCCTCAACGCCATTGGTGTTCCACACCTGCAAGATCGCAAGCACTGACAGTTCATAAGGGCTCAAGAAATCACAACACAGTTGTGCAATAGCCGCCAGGCGCGCGCTAGGATTCGGTGTACGCCCTCCACACCATGGTGTTCCAGACCTGCGGCTTTGGCGGCAGAGAGGTCAGGAACCCTCGTACCAAGAAAAAGGCATCGTATGCGGGTTAGTGCGCGCGCCAGGAAGCGGTGCACGCCCTCCACCCTTTTTGTGTTCCACACCTGCGGGAGTGGCGGCAGATAGTTCAGGGTTTTTTTAAATTATTAAGAATCAACGTGAATCGACAGATTGTTCAAAAGTGCGCTACATGCGCGCTCACGCGCTTTGGCAACAAAGGTGCTCATCGCTGTGGTGTCGCGGCTCGTGGTCCGCTTGTGCAGCTGAAGGTCATCACTGCGGAAAAATGACGCTCCGTTGTCTCACTTCGTGGAGACACAGCGTTATGAGGAAGTCTGACCATTTTGGCGTTGCTTCGATCTTCTCGTCTGGAAGGTTTTTGATGTTCAAGCTGACCGCACCTTCGTGTCGCGCAGGGGGCCCATGAACATCTCGTACAGGCGCAGGGAGTCGGCGCCAAAGCGATCGACCACGTGGTCCGGGTTGACCACGTTGCCACGGCTCTTGGACATCTTGTGCGCGCGCGCCGTCACCTGTCAGAAGTAAGAGATAATACTACGCTTGCATGGTGTTCCAAAACTTGGCCAACAGGTGCACAGCCTGCTTTTGTCATTAGGTACGAGTTCTCAAGCATGACGATCTCGTGGAGTCGATTTCGATGTTGCCAGACCTTTGCGTCTGGCTGCCCCTTGAGGCAGAAGGCGTCGCCGACCTTCGCGGCCGCCACGTCCGCCGGATCCACCCTGCAGCATGAGAATACTCTTTGCTTATCTCGGATCAGGCCTGTTGCTGTGCCTGTGCAGGCTGCTGGGTCACGGCAGGAGTGCTGCCGTGCTCAGTTGCGACCTCTAGGCTGCAGCAGCCACCGAGACTGATGGCCACAGGCTGTTGCGTGGCCTAGGTACTATTGGGGCTATTCCACAGCCCCACCGGCCGCCATGGCTCACCTGGATGTCACACAGATCCGCCACTGCACATGGAGATGCGGCTTGACACTCCCCACCTGACGAAAACGGCACTGGCGGTGTCGAGATGAACGAGGACGCCTGCAGCACTCTGCCACAGACGGTTGCGATTCCGCCAGAGCATGTGGCCACTCAGTCTGCCCACCTGACGGGGGCGGCCCCCGGGGTGTCGGGCTCTACGAAGGCGCCGGCAGCGTCCTGCCACAGGCTGTACTCCGTCTCGCCCAGGATCATGCCCTGGCTGACCAGGCGCTGGAAGGGCTCCGCTCCCGAAGCCGCGCCAATGTCGTGCAGCACCTGCATTCAATGGAATGTTGGCTTCGAGGTGTTTTGGCTTTGAGGTGAGATTTGGTTTCGAGTCACGTCCCGGCCGCCGGAAGGTTTTTTCCCCCTGGAGCCACGCCGGCCGCACAACACCTTTGATTCGAAATTATAACTTCGAGTTGTAGGGCGCCGGCGGCAGTAGGCTTGGTCGATGTGCCTTATGAGGCACGCATACAGCCAGCGCGGCTAGCAGCAGCGCCAGCAGCAGCAAGATGTTGGCTCAGGTCTGGTTCCTTGTGCCAGAAGCAGGCATACAGCAGGGGCAGCTATATGCTTGACGCAATCGTGTGTGCATGACCACCAGGGCCCAGATGCTAATCACCTCCCTTGTGTTAGACCAGCAGAGTTCCGGCTCGCCATTTCCGGGCGCGTCCCATATCAGGCCAATGAGCAAAGGTCTGCACCTTGTGCCAGAAGCGCGCGTACAGCAGGTGCAGCACAGCGTGCTCAGCCCCGCCCACGTACAGGTCCACCGGCATCCAGTACTTCTCCGCCTCCGGGTCGACCAGCGCCTCGGTGTTCGTGGGGTCAATGAAGCGCAGGTAGTACCAGCAGCTGCCTGCCCACTGCGCATTGACAGGGGCGGCAGCAGCGTCGGAATCGGTGGGTTTGGTTGTCGGATACGATGACAGGTTTGCACCTCAGAGTAATGGAACTCAGCACATTGCCGAAGTCTGCTGCGGCAAACATCCAGACAATCGAGGACCCTGCAGCGCCTTGATCTTCCAAGGCTGCAGCACCTGGGGCATGGTGCTGGTCTCCCGCCGCGCTGGGCCGCCACCGACGGGATCTGTTGTGTTGACCCACTCGTCGATCACCGACAGCGGCGACTCGGGCGTGCCGCGCGGCCGGAAGTTGTCCGTGTCCGGCAGCACCAGGGGGAGGCTGTCCTCAGGCACTGCGACAGCCTCCTGCAGCAGAGAAATAGGAAGGTTTGGTCATTCGTCCGCACAAGCATTGTGGGTTGAGTGAAGCCGGAAGTTGTCCGTGTCCGGCAGCACCAGCGGCAAGCTGTCCTCTGGCACTGCGACAGCCTCCTGCAGCATGCTGTGTACGAACTTTGCGAGTGCTCCAGAGAAGTGTTGAGGATTGAGGAATGCAGCGCAACCAGAAGATGTCCGTGTCCTGCAGCACCAGCGGCAGGTTGTCTTCAGAGACCGTGACCGCCTGCTGCACGACGTTGCAGTGGTGAGCTATCAGGTTCGAGAAAGGGTCGGGTGACCATGCTGCAGCACTCGCCGCAGGATGTCTCTAGGGACCGCGGCCGCCTCCTGCACGGGTCATGTCTCATGAGATGTTTGAGCTGCACGTGATTGTGACACCTGTCAAACAGCTGGCGTGACATTCCTGCCCAGAATGCGGACACAGCCATCTTTTGGCAGCATGCTGCGGAAACTGCCTAGTTTTTCCAAGTAGTTCAAGCTGCTGCCCACAGAGTGCTTTCAAATAAACAATGCGCACATCAAAGCCCTCGTGAAAGACGATGGGGCCGGGCTCAGCCCAGTAGCGCTGCCGCGCGAACAGCCCTTTGTGCTAAGCAAATAGCAGGACTTTCGAGTCAGTAGACCAAATCGCACATCTGAGCCCTCCGGGAAAACGATGGGGAAGGGCTCGCCCCAGTAGCGCTGCCGCGCGAAGAGCCAGTCGCGCAGCTTGAAGTTGACCTGCCGCTCCCCGGCGCCCCGTGCCTCCAGCCACCTGACAAAACATAAAGCAATTGAATGTAATTGAACCAACTGAACTGAGCTTCAGAATGTGCGCAAACAGCCCATCGCTTGAATATGAACTGTCGCTCCCCGCGCCCCGCGCCTCGAGCCACTAGACGAAATACAATACAACTTGGAATGGTATATTTTGACAACCTGAGGTCGGTGTCGTTGCTTTCACGTCCCACAACGAATGGATTTCGGCATTGGATGCCACAGGTCAGCACGTACCACCCATGGCCAACTAGCAGGGTTGAGCTTCGGGCAAGCACAGCGGCGGCCGACAAATACAACATGAGAGCCGTAAGAGCACATAAGCACTCGGGGCAGCGGCGGCCCCAAGGCACTCACCGGATGACCTCCGCCGCTGCCTCTGCTGTGGTCAGGCCGTCCAGCTGCAGGCCGGCTTCCACGCCCAAGGAGCCGACCGCCATGCCGCGCCCTGCAAACGCAGCAATGGGTCAGCAGTTTGTGGTGCTGTTGACAAGATATGTTCAGATCTCTCTTCACTCGATATCCTTGGTACCGGGATTGCACAAGCCTGCAGCCAGAGTGCTATGGAAAGCTGCTGCATCTGGCAAGATTGTGTTGCTTCTCACCGATGCAGTGCCAGCAGGAATCATTCCCAGCTAAAGAGGCACCCCGCACCTGTGAAGGGCAGGCCCTCATCTGGTGCCGCCGGTGACGCGCCGCTGCCATTAGTGCCATTTCCATCCGCCGCCGCAGCCGCCGCCGCCGCCACCACGCGCCGCACCGGCAGCCCGAAGGTCTGCGCAAACTCGAAGTCGCGCGAGTCGTGCGCAGGCACCGCCATTATGGCACCGCTGCCGTAGCCGCCCAGAACGTAGTCAGCGACCCAGACGGGCATGCGCTCGCCTGTCGCCGGGTTCACCGCGAAGCTGCCTGCGATTTGATGTAAAGCCAACGTGAGGCTCGGCCAGGTTTCGCGAGAGTGAGTGTGAGATTTCCGATTTCAGGCCGCCGGTTTAAATTGCCATGACGGCGCCGCTGCCGTAGCCTCCCATAACATAGTCGGCGACCGACACAGGCATACGCTTGCTCTTCGCCGGGTTGGACGGCAAAGCTGCCTACGGGGCAGGCTGACGTGTGCTTCTGTCAGGTTCCAGAGAAGGCAAATACCCGATCCAGTTGCCCAGAACGCAACAGTGTCAGCTTGTGCCACACAACCTGACACAGCTGGCACACGATCTGCTCGTTTGTTTTCTGCGTGAGGATACGGCTGCCTGTCCGACACTGAGAGAATGAGCCAAGTCGGCTGCCCTGATGAAACGCCCGCCAAAGTCACCGTCCTGCCGACCTGCGACGTACTGGCGCCTCAACAGTGGCCGCGGTAAGGATCATGCTCCCAGCTGTTCAAGGCCATAGAGGCCTGGCACAGATACCTGTGGGCACTCCGGACTTGCCCTTGGCAAGATAAGTGCACTTGCGGAGTTTACACGCACAAAACATGTTCTGAATCAACCAGTTGGGGTTCCAAACGCCTGATTTGGTGGACTTACCTTTTGGAATGCTGGCTTGCCCTTGGCCGCGTCCGCGACTCTCTAGGTGCAGACTTGACATTGCGCGTGATCAAACAAGCTTTCACGTCCATCCCGACTTGCATGCCAGACTTGCCTGACCAGACCTGTGCGCTCCAGCTTTGCTGCCACCTATCAGGTTTGAAGACCCAGAACTTTCTTGCTATCTAGAAGCATAGGCGACCAGCTTACCTGTGGGCACGCCGGACTTGCCCTTGGCGAGGTCTGTCCTTTCCAGGTCGGACTTGGCGCCCGCGGCCGTCACGTAAGCCTCCACCTGTGGCCGCTGCGCGTCGGTCGTCAGCACGCCCAGCAGCGGGTGCTCGGGCGCCACCACCATATATGTTGCGCCAAAAATCTGCAGATACACAAGCAACCAGACTCAATCATCCCTGAGCGTAAGGACTTGGATCAGAGTCGCTCGTGAGCGCGCCTAGCAGCGGGTGCTCCAGCGCCACCAACATGTATGTTGGCCCAAAGATCTGTGGGCAGGAAAACATCGCAAACTTTTGGTGTTGATTACATATTGTGTAGGAGTGTCGATCGTCAGCGCGCCCAGCAGCGTATGCTTCGGCGCCGCCACCATCGTATATGTCGCCATATGGAACCTGGGGTTTACCAGGGAGACGTGGCCCAATGCTTGCTGCTGCTGCTGCTGCTGCTGCCGCCGCCGCCGCCGCCACCACTGCCAACACTGTTGCTGCCGCTGCCACTGCCGATGTTGACAGAATCGCCAGCTTCCAATGTCGCTGCCGTGCCGTGGCTTACATGTTCCATATCGTCGGACAAAACGGACTGGCGCACCGTGTCGGGGCGGGTGGTGTACACCTCCAGCTGTGCGTTCGGCGGCAGGGCGCTGCCGTCACCGCCCTCCACTAAGAATCTGATGCCGGCGCCCTGCAATCGTATTGAAACCAATTGGGATCTACAGAAAGAGCATTATGCTGGAGGTGACATGGCATTAAAACAGCGGCAGCACGCTGCCGGCGCCGCCCTCCACCGAAAACCGGATGCCGGCGCCCTGCGCCGAGACAGTAAAGGATTTGAAGCCACACGAAGCGGGCGGGCTTGGGCTGCAACGCCAAGTCACTTGGCAGATGTAGCTGTCCAACGAGTCAAATCGACTTGAAGCCACAGATCTTGAGTTGTCCAGGTTTTAAAAACGATGTCCAGGACCTGCGGTTAGAAACTCGTGATTTGCTCTAGTGTAGCTCTGATCCAACATGGATAAGCCGCACATTCGCGACCTGAGAGCGGCGTCCAGGTCGAGGCCGCCAGCCTGATGCGGATAATACATATACCAGCGTCTACACGAAGGCACACGAAAGTGCCCATCTTGGGGCGCCCGGTCCAGGCGTGCTGCAGCGCCTTGATCCCCGCGTCAAACCCCCAGCTGGTTAGTTCGAGCCACATTATGCTGGAAGTACACGTTCATTGAGATTGCTCACCTCGGATCGCCCAATCCAGGCGCGTTGCAGCGCCTTGATCCCCGCGTCCCACTCGAGGCCGTCGAGGTCCGTCAGCAGCCGGTCCGCATACTTGGTGATGGCCAGCATCCACTGCCGCAGCGGCATGCGCACCACCGGGTGGTCCCCACGCTCCGACTTGCCGCCTGCATCAGGACACCGTGTATTGTTGCACAGCAGAAAAAATACTTTCACAAGTGGTGAAGTGGCCTGTGCGCCAGCCGGGGTGGGACATGGCGTTCCACAGACCCGACTGCTGCCACGAGATGCATTCCGCTAGGCACATTGAATGTTCTGGTGGGCCAGCGGTAGGAACGCGCACCGATAACCTCCTCGTTGGCGAGCACGGTGCCGAGCGCGGGGCACCAGTTGACGGGCACCTCCGCCCGATACGCTAAACCCTTCTTGAACAACTGCAGGAAGATCCACTGCGTCCACCTGCGGCGCGGGCCACAATTGAGAAAATGGTCGTCCGGCAGCGCCGAGCGGTTGGGAAAACTGTGTCAGGCGCACGGCATTTTCACATGCGGAGGCGAGCAAGCATCCAGGTGCTCCTCCTCTGCGAGTAGTTTTTTTTCAACGAACAAGCTTGGAGGCCCCATCTTGCTGCGGAACCCTGTACAGCGAGGCTGACACCAGCACTCACTTGTAGTAGCCGGGGTCCGTGGTGGAGATCTCGCGGTCCCAGTCGTAGGAGAAGCCCAGCGACTGCAGCTGCTCCCGAAAGCGGTCGCAGTTGCGCTTCGTCGTCTCCCGCGGGTGCGTACCCGTCTGCACAAAAACGGGGGATTGGCTTAACGATGGGCAGATCGGAGGTTAGTGTACCATCAGAGGACGAGATCTCGTTTGCCCAGAGAATGATGTTTCACTGGACCAGATGATGAGGACTTGTTAGGCCCAGGGAACAGGGGTTTTACTAGGCCAGAGAACGATTGAGAAACAATGTCAGGGGGTTTACCTGGATCGCGTACTGCTCCGCCGGCAGGCCAAAGGCGTCAAAGCCGATGGGGTGCAGCACGTTGTAGCCCTGATGCCGCTTCAGCCGCGCAACGATGTCTGCAGCAGTGACGTGTGTTCCATTTTTGACCATCATCACGTGTGCAATGGCTGCTTGCACGCCGTGTGCGCGCAGTGCACATTTCGCAAAGCATGCGATGCATGATCCAGGGGTGTTGAGCTTCGCACAAAATTACACCTGTGGCTGTGTAGCCCTCTGGATGTCCCACATGCAGGCCGGCGCCGCTGCAGGGCGGCAGACACACTGTCAAAGCCGTCCCGTCGCCAGCAATGCAGCAAGCGCCCTCATCAATTCAACCACTGATTCAACCGTCTGCACCAATGCTGCAGCACCTGGGGTACGGAAACATGTCCAGCGCATAGAATTTGGGCTTGGAGGTGTCCAGGTCCTTGAACTCCGGCGTCCTGAAGGTCTTGTTTTCTGCCCAGTACCTGTCGGAGGCAGCGCATTGCTCAGCATGGCAGCTGACAGGCAGCAGCAGAAAGCCAAGAGACCCAGCCTGCAGGACGATAGCTTGTAGTGGACAGACAGTGCTGGGCTGCGGGCTGCGGCATGATGCCATGCCGCAACCAAGCCATGCCCGTGCTCAGACGGCGGCGCTCTGCACAGACTCACCGCTGCCACTTTTCCTCTATCTCGGGGAACGGATACGCGTTCGACCGCCCGCTGGTGCTGGCCTCGCCGGCGGCGCCGGCGTCTGCCGGATGGCGCACTTCTGCCAGCAGCGACGTCCCGGTCGCCGGCGCGGCCGCAGTGCTGACGGGACGCAGCCGCACCAGCCGGCAGGGGCTGATCGCAAGGCGGCTGGCGGCCTCTGCAGGTTTCATGGACGCCAGCGCCCTCGGCAGCAGGCACGACGAGTCGAACCTCCAGGCATTGCTGAGCCTGGCATGGCCCAGCGCGGGGCGCAGTCGGAGCAGCATGCTGGGTGGCGATACTACGCTCGACACTACACCGTCGCTGCACATTAGGGGCTGTGATTGTCAGCCGAACGCACGGATCATCTCACGCGCAGTGAACGCACGTCGGCTGCGACGACTGTACCACAACTCTGAATTCACTAACAAAGCGCGCAGCTTTGTTGAGCTTCAGCAAAGCACAATCACGACATTCACCTCGCTGTGAAGTTGGAGCAATACTTCGACTTGTTTTCAGCATTGCGATCGGAATGAAGCAGGGGTTGGATGAATTACGGCAGACGGGGTACAAGTCAGCTACAACCGCCGCTACATCCGTAGCGGCGGACGCCTCGACATTTTTGGCACGACAGATCGAGAGAAGGGTTGATGGCGAGGAAAAGTCTGGTAACTAGCCAGAGAACGGTGTAAGCCTTAGATAGATAGATAGCCAACCCGCCAGCGTCACTATGGCTGATAAGGCATCAAATCACCAATAACCATCATGTGTCATCAATCCGCACTGTTACTGACACTCGATGGGCAGATGAGTTTCCCCCAAGCATGCCAACATGAACTCGGCAACCATCATTCTGTCCCCTCCCCACACCAGCTGACGCATGCACGGCGCCGCCAGATGAAACAAGCAGGAAAAGCGCTGCCGGACAATGTCTGTTGCGGGACATTCCATCAGGAAATGCTTCTCGTCCCCGACGCGCCGCTGTCACAAAATTTGCGCCTGTTTATCTTCGAAAACCTGCCGGTCTCCACCGGCAGCGAGTGCAACCCCAAGCGGAGCCTCTGAACAGCGCACAGCTGCGGCGCCAACAACTCCAGCTACCAGAACTCGCCTCCCTGAGCCCAGCCAGGGACCGAATACCACCTTGCATATGTCGTCCGCTTCACGCCGTGTGATGGGCTGTCTTCGGGTTCATGTTCACAAACTCCTGCTGCTCCAGCGCGGCCGCGGCAGCAGCAGCGGCTGCGATGGCGCCCTCGTCCGCTGCCGCCATCATGCTGCCATCAAGGCCGGTCAGCGCCATGTCATGCTGCTCCGCACATGCCAACAGTCCAGCAGCCCAGTTTTGCATGTTGGACTGCTACGCTGCCGCAAGATCGTCGATTGCCGCCTGCTTGAAGATGGAGCACAGAGCGCCATAGCGGAACAGATGCTGCCTTGCGATCAACGCAGCACTGCAGCCCCGCAATGGCTAGCGCAACAAGCTGCCGCTGCTGTAGCAATGGCGGCCGCCAATGCTGCGGCAGCTGGCTGTCTCTACACGGGAAAAACCCACTTTACCACGGCGATAAACCACGGGCTACCACGGTATACCCTGGTTTTGTGGTGAACCGCAGAGTGCAGCTTGGTGCACCATGGGCTGGCACCGTGGTGCGGACTAGTGGCTGTAGGTACCAGGGTAATCATCCAACTGCACCATGGTG